>Ga0302325_10004874_pt1 | contig 30908 bp, 28 predicted proteins | sample Palsa_T0_2_FD_201948 | JGI IMG/M metagenome (GOLD analysis project Ga0302325, IMG submission 201948) | Peat permafrost microbial communities from Stordalen Mire near Abisko, Sweden - Palsa_T0_2 | ecosystem: Environmental > Terrestrial > Soil > Palsa > Peat permafrost | place: Sweden: Abisko... | reverse complement strand
GCGAGCGTCCGTTGCAGCCGCTGGCTCATGCGGGCGCGCGACTGATCGGCGAGCACGACCAGGAGGTGCGGCCACGACCTGTAGTAGCTGCGCCACAACGGCTCGGCCGAATTGTCAGCGGACGCGGTGAAGTGGCGGAGCCTCGCGTAGCGGGTGATCTTGCTCGCGAGCTGCTCCGCTGAGAGGGTGCCGCGATCGAGCTCGACGAAGCGTTGGTGCAGCGCGAGGCCGCCGTCGCTCCCGGCTTGCAGGTAGGTCAGCAGGGCGTCGGCGATCACGAGCTCGGCGGGCCTTCGCCCGCGCGCGAGCGTGATCGGGTGCGCGACCTCGTTGCGCCACGAGTCCGGGCCGCACTCGTCGCCGAGCTGTCGCGCGGCGCGCACGAACGCGACGCCGACCTGATTGACGGCGACCGTGTGGGCCTTCAGTGGCCCTTCGGCCTGCTCGCGGGTGGCGACCTTCCGTCTGACCTCCGCGACTGCGCCGGTCGTCTCGACGGCGTCCGCGCCGCTGTCGGTCACGAACCACAGCGAGAGGCGTCGCGGGCTTCGGACGCGGTCGACGAGCTCGCGGCGCTCGAGTAGCGCCAGCACGGTTCTCGTCCATCGCGCTCCGGCCGAGGGCGTGTAGAGGTCGTGCAGCTGCGTCGTGCTGAGCAGCCGGTGCTGGTAGATGCCGGCGAGCATCGACGTCGCGATCGTCGGGAGAGGGCGTGGCGGGCTCACGCTCGACCGCCAGCGACTGCGGGCCGCCGCGGGGCCGAGCACAGCCGCGGCCTGCGAGGGCTCGGAGCTGGCAGCGCGCTGCTGCTGTGCTCGCCGCGACGGCGGAGCATGAAACTCGCTGGAGATCCACCGGAGGCGGGCGCGGTCCACGGCTGATCGTCGGCGACGCCGGCTCGCTCGCCGCCGCCCGACTGCCCTTCGAGATAGGTCTTGATTCGTTCGTCGAGCGTGTCCAGCGCGGCGAGCGTCTCCGCGGTGCTCGTGCGGCCGGATGCCCTGTCGATCGTTGCCTGGACGTCAGGTAGAGCGTCTGGGTGGAACGCTCCGGCGAACAGCTCCTCGACCGTGTCCCCTTTGAAGAGGAACGGCCTCGTGGGCTGCCCTTCGTGGGTGACTTGCGCGATGAACGTCCACCGTGGGAGGCCGGTGATCGCCGCGGCCGGCGGGTCGCCTCCCCACTCCCGCGCGATTAGCGCGGCGGCGTGAGCGTTCAGGGCTGTCGTGATCAGGTGCGAGCGGTTCGTCGTCAGCGCGTTCAGCGTGTCGGCGGTCAGCCGCTCGGGGTTCTGGTTCAGCAGCGTCGCCTTGATTTGGTACTTGGCGGTCTGCTCCAGCAGCCCGGCCAAGTTGCCTCCGGCCGCGCCGTCGTAGGTCTGGACCTCGTCCAACGTGACGAAGAACGGGCGGCGCTTCTCGGGCGGGATCGCCGCTCGGCCCTTCGCCGCGTGCAGCAAATCGAAGACCAGGAGGTTCGCGATCAGCTTGTCGTTCGCGCCGCCCGCGCCTGGGCACGCGAGGACGATCCGGCCCTCGTCCATCAGGCGCGCAATGTCGTAGCTCGTTGACTGCGCGCCGAGCAGCCCGGCGAGCTGCGTCGATGAGCGAAGCCGGTCGATCAAGTTCGTTACCGGCGTGATCGCCTCTTCGGCCATCCTCGGGAGCCGCTCAGTGAAGAACTGCCGGCGGGGAGGCGAGAGAAACGGCAGCGCGACGGCGAGCCAGTCGGGGTTCCCCAAGATCGACGGTATCTGGAAGATCGTCGGCTGCAGGCCCTCGGGCAGCACCCTGGACAGCTCGATCAGCGCGGCCGTCGCCTGCGTCGTCAGCGTGAGCGCCCGGTTGTTGCGCTCGCCCCACTTCAACGCCGAGGCGAAGGAGTCGACGATCGCCTCGACCCTGCGCTCTGCCGCGTCGGCGCTGAGCCCGCGAGCGGCAAAGAGGTTCCAGCCCGGCTGGCCCTCGCGCGAGCGAGGTCCGACAAGGTCGAGCTCGAACACCCGCTCGGCGAGCTCGGGCTCGGTCAGGCAGCTCTTGACCTTCTGCACCGCGTCCTGGTGCGGGTCGAGGAACATGCCGCCCGCGCCCGACCGCACAAGGTGGATGAACTGCGTGAGCCCGAGTTCGGTCTTTCCCCACCTCGATTTCCCCGAGCCGTAGGTGAAGAACGAGTCCTCGACTCGCAGGCCGATCCGACGCCCGCCGTTCTCGTCCTCGACTCGGCCCAGCGGGACGAGGTTGCGCTGCCCGTCGAACGTCGGCAGCACCCGCGGCGCCGGATACACCGCCGGGCCGAGGCGCAGCACTTCAGGGGCGGCGCACTTCACCGTCGGCGGCTTGAGCAGCCCCGCCATCTCCCGCGCGGTCACGTAGTCGCGGCGAGCTGGCCTGAACAGCCCGGTCCTCATTCGCCGGTCAAACCAGCCGCGCCGGCCGGGGAGGTCGGAGCCCGCGAACGCAAGGCCGAAGAACCGAACGCCGACGACGCGCAGCGAGTTCGCACCGGCAAACCCGTCGAAGCACGACAGCAGCCCCTGCAGGCAACCGACCGCTCGCCCGCGCTCGGGTGAGCAGCAGCGGATCAGCACCTGGAGGCGGAAGATCGGCTCGGCCTGGACGAGCTTCGCTGCTATCTCCTCACGCTCGGCCCTTTGCTCGACCATTTCCGCCGGCCGGCGGCGACCGACGTGCTGCCCTTCGAAGTCGAGGAACCCCTGGCGCCCGCCGGAGGGATCGCGGCCGCGACGAAGGGCCTCCTTCAACAGTCGGCGTCGAAGCCGCCTGCGCGTCGCGGCGGTCGTCGGAAGCAGGTCGATCGCGACCTCCGCTCGCTCGCGGTGCGCAGGATCGAGGCGCGCCAGCACCGAGGCGAAGCCCTGCAGCGGGTCGGGCGTCAGCGGCAGGTGCGCCAGCGGTTCGCTGCTCGGGCGCGCGAGGCGCAGCTCGGCGCGAACGACCTCCACCCGATCCGCGCCCTCGCTCACGGGCTCGGGGTTCGGCTCGACTGCCTGCACCTGCACCCGGTCGAACGCTCCGAGCGCGGAGCGCACCGCGGGCAGCGCCCGCTCGGGAACGCTCAGCGAGTAACGCATTCGGCCCTCGCCGTCGGTATCGAGAAGCACCCGGACCGCCCTCGCGCGAGGGTCGAACCAACCGCCGACGAGCCTCCGAACGCGCGAGAGCTGTGCGGCACAGCGCAGCACAGCATCGAGGCTCGGGTCGAACGAGTCGGGCGCGAGCACGACCAGCTGCACCCTCGATCGCAGCGCCCGCCGCGTGACGACGACTCGCGCCGCGAAGGCGACTGCCGTGACGACGGCGGCCGGTATCAGCACGAGCGGCGCGAGCGCTTCCGCCCCTGCGAGGGGGTCGAGCGCTGCCCCAGCCGAACCGAGCAGCGTGAAGATCGCGAGCCCGGCGACGACGACGAGCAGCGGCCGGACGTCCTGATCCTGGCGGCCACTCACAGCGCACCCCCGGCCGCCCGCGACGCGCGCCGCGCGCCGTTACACCATCTGCCGGCCAGCCGACGCGATAGCGTCGGCGGGGCGGCGCAACACTGGCCGGCAGACGCCGGCAGCACCGCGAAGGCATGAGCGGGACTCCGAAGCGCGAGGCCGGCGAGAAGCCGACGACGACCAGCGACGACACGATACGCGACCGGCACCACAGGGCGGCACCGCAGCGTCACGTGGACCCCTACCGGGGGGAACGGCCAACGACGAGCTACCGCAGCGTCAGCCAACGGCAACGGCAGCGGGTCAGCGCTCAGGCGGAGCGCGAGCCGCCAGGTAGCTCCAGAGCGCGAGGGTAGAGAGGCATAGTCACTAGCGGACACAGAGATGTCGAACGGCGCAGTCGCCCAAGAAACTGCGCCTGTGCAGGGGAAAGCCGCGCCTCCCGCGCCCGACGCGGGGAACCGCAGACGGCTCCTTAGACGGACCCTGAAACGGACCCTCAGACGGACCCTGAAACGGAACTCGCCGCTCACGGCCGGCGCCTCGGTGCGGGAGGTACGGCGTACCCGTAGATGTGCTGGCCCTGGACGGTCGCTTCGCTTGGCAGGACCGGCCCAGCGAGCCCGACTTCGTCGTGTTCGTCGTTGCCGTTGATCGTGGTGATTCGCCCGTCTTTGAAGACGCGCTGCACGATCGCGACGTGGACGCTTTCGCTCGGCCCGCTGCCGAAGAACGCGAGGTCGCCTGGTGCCGGCGTCGCCGACGGTGGGAGGCCCCGGCCTCCGTGTTCCTTGGCCCAGGTGTAGAGCGAGCCGCTGTAGCCGAACTCGGCGGTCGAGCCCGGAAGCGGCACGCCCGCCCTGATCCACACCCACGACGCGAACAGCGAGCACCATTCCTCGCACGGGCCGAAGATCGTGCAGTCGCTCCCCTTCGGGTTTCCGCCCTGCCCTAGCTGGGCTTCGGCGATCCGCACAATGCGCGAGCTCGACAAGGGCGAGGGCGCCGGGCCGCTCGCCACGCAGCCGCCGCTCACGGGTTCCGCTGCGTCCGGACTGCTCGGAGCTGGCGCGCCCGAGCCCGTGAATCCGTACTCGACAGCGCGGGCCATGACCTCTTCGGCGTAGGCGACAGTCCCCGTCCCGCACGCGCCGTAGTAGTGGCACGCCGCCTCGAAATATTCGTGGTAGGTGCCGCCGGTCGGCGGGGCTCCCATGTCTTCGCGCAGGATGCGAGCGGCCGTGTAGATCGCGTCGGCGGGGTTGTTGATCGACAGCGGGTGGCCTGGGTCGGCGTTGACCGCGAACCTTTCCCAGAGCGTGGGGCCGTCGCCGGGGCTACATTCGCTGCCGCGGACGTACGCGATCTGCATTGGCCCTGCGCAGCCCGCGGAGTTCGTTCCGGCGCAGTCGCCGCTGCCGCACTCCTGCGCCGCGATCGACGCGAGGAAGCTCCAGTCGATGTCGAAGCGGACGCCGGCACCCTCGTACAGCCGCAGGCGTTCCGGCGCGATGTTCGCCAACGCATAAGCGGAAGGCGTCGGCCCCGAGGTCTGCGTCGTTTCGGCGCCCGATGCCTGGCAGCTGCTGAAGCTGGCGCCGAGCACCGCGACGGCGAGCGCGAACACGGCGAGCAGAATCGCGCCCGTGCCCGCGAAGCCGCCGAACAGCCAAAACCAAAGCGCACGGCTCGCCCCCGACTCGGGCGCGCTCATCGTTCCTCCAATCCCGTGACGAGCTCACGCCCACGCGAGCTGGCGAGGACCACCGCGATTCGGTAGTCGACGTCTTCCTCGTCGCTGACGAGCGCCGTCGCGACGACGCTCCCAGCCTGTGCGGCCGGCGCGGCGTCGATCGAGACGATCCGCGGATGCCGGGAGCGCATTCCTGGCGGCACCTGGAGGTGCTGCTCCTCGAGCGAGCGCAGGAACGCGACGGTCGTCCCCTTGACCGTGCTCGCGGGCGCCCGCCCGTATACGTACTTAAGGAAGCCTTCGAGGAATGCCTCGGCGGTCGATCGCGCGGACGACAGCCCGGGGCTTCGCTGCGCCGGGCTGCGTTCACGCTGGCTGCGCCCGCTCGGCGAGACGGTGGCGGTCGCCGACTTCGCTGGCCTGGTGAGCACGAGCCCGATCGCCGCCAGCACGAGCGCGACGCCGAGCAGCACTCTTGCGGTGAGCTGGCGCCGAGGGTCGAGCCGGCGGGCGGCGTGCGCTGGGACGCTCATTGGCTCGGCTCCAGTTGCCGGGCGAGCCGGCGGTCCGCGAGGGCTGCCAGCTCGGCGTCGGGCTCGATGCCGAGATAGCCTCGGCCGAGGCGCACGGCGGCAATCCCGATCGACGCGACGCCGCAAAACGGCTCGAGCACGAGGCAGCGCCCACGATCGTTCGTGTGGCGGCACGCGGGAACCCAGCGAACGGGCGCGCCCTTGGCAGCTTGACGGCGCTTCCACGCGGCGCCGCACACACCGCAGGCGTAGGGCGCGCTGCCGGCGAGGATGCACCACTGGAGGAGGTCGTCCTCAATCGCTCCCCTCGCCGGCACGCACCACGCGCGTCGCGGGCGGCCTGCGCACCGGGTCTGACAATCACGTGCGATCGACCGGAATGGGCGCGGGCGCGGGTTGAGGTAGAACGCCGCCTGCTTGGTCAGGAGGGTGAGCGCTCCCCACCACCTCGCGCCGTCGGCGACCCGCCAGCCGAGGACTTCGATCGCCGCGACGAGCTGCTTGCTCGGACGGCATGCGGGCAGCGCGAGCCAGAGCGTACCGTCGTCGCGCACCACGCGGTGAAGCTCGTCGAGGATCGCAAGCAGGCACGGCGCGGGAAGGTCGCGCGGCGCACGGACGAAGCAAGTCTGTGCCCAGCCATCGGGCAGCTCCTGCACGAGCGCGAAGGGGTTTGCGTGTTCGATTCGCCAGCTCATGCGAGGTCTTCCTCCTGGGTTGCGGGGTCGGGCGGGTTGTGGTGTTGGCGGGCTCGCAGCAGCACCTCGACGGGCTCATCCGCGGGCACAGCGGGCGCGATCGGCGTCGGTTCCTCCGGGCGCTCGGCGCGACTCGGGGCTGGAGCGCCGTTGTCGTGAAAGTCGGGAGGCGCGGCGCGCGGCGGTGGTGGTGGCGCCACGGACCCAGCCGCTGCTGGTTGCGTTGGCGGTGACTGCGGCCGGAGAGCAGCCGGCGCTGGCGGCGCTGGCGTCTGAGTGACGGGGAGCGTCGAAGTCGCCGAGGACCCGCCGGCAGCTCCCGGCGTCGTGGTCGAAGCGGCCGGCGCCGCGGGCGGCAACGCGGTGGCCGGCGGACGAGCGCTGCGCGGCGGGGCGGCCTCGTGGTGCTCGCGCTCGGGGCTCTCGTGGCCGTCGTGCGCAGGCTCGGCGTGGTCAGCGGGGTGGGTGTCGCTGTCGGCGTCGTCGGTGGGTGCCGGTGAGCCGGCGCCGTGCGTGTTCGTTTCGTGGGGGCCTGGGCTTCCTGTGCCGGCTGGTGGCAGTTCTTCTTCGCCTCGCGCGCCGCCGGAGGGCGAGCCGCCGCCGCCCGGCGCTCCGCCCGTGGGCGGTGGCGTGCCGTGTTCGCCTTCGCCGCCGCCTTCGGGTTCTCCGCCGGGGCCGTTGCCGTTCGCGGTCGGTTCGCTGTTTGACCCTCCACCGGAGCGCTTAGGGAGTTTCGGAAGCGACGGCATCAGCCGCGTGAGGCGAGAGGCGTAGTAGAGGTTCGCGAGGCGGTTGGTCGAGTCGCCTGCGGCGCGCGGCCCGGCGATACCGCCGATCAGGTCTTTGGTGAGCCGGTTCCGTTGCAGGAAGACGGTCCACAGGAACGCGGCCTGGAGCGCGAACGCGAGCAGCCAGCCGAGGTTGCTCGTCGCGTCATCGAGTGCCTGGCACACCGCGAGGACGACCGCGAGGATGATCGAGTAGACGACCTTCCGCGCGAGATAGTCGGCGAGCTTCGTCAGCCAGTTCTTGAAGAACTCGTGGCCTCTGCCGGGGAAGATCCCGATGAGGAGCGCTACCGGCGCGAACGCGAGCAGCGTCAGCAGGAGGATCTGCGCGAGGATGACGCCGGCTGCGAGCGCACCGAGCAGCAGGTACGCGCCGAACTCGCCGACAAGGATGACGATCGCGAGCAGCAGCCGCTCGTACTGGCCGGACTTCCCCATCGATTCGGCCGCCGGCTCGTCGGCGGGACCGAGCGGGTAGGTCCCGCTCTTCTTGCCGCTGTCTGATTCGGGGAGGTCTTCGTCGTCGCCGTGTTCCAGCGCTGCGTGCTCGGCTGCTCGCGCCTTGCTTTCGAGCGGGTACTGGAGAAAATGGGTCGCGTACTTATCGCGGTTGTTGATGCACGTCTTTCCTTCAGTTGTGACTTCGGTGCCGTGTTCGAGCTTCGAGGCGAGTTCGATGTCCTTCGCAACGTTTGAGCTGAGTGGCCTGACGGCGACCGAGGTTGCTTTGCCGTGGCTGATCTTGGCGCAGTGCTCGAGCCCGCCGAACTCCAGCACCGTCCACGGGTCCAGCACGAGCAGTTCAAAGAGCTGGTTGCTCGCCCCTACCTTTGCTTTTTCTTCGGTTGTGACGGTGCCTTGGTTGGTGACTGACAGAATCGCCGTGGAGAGCTCGTTGGTGAGCTTGCTTGCCGGGCCGATGGTGCGTTCGGGTTGTGTGACAATCCCGAGCGCGAGGAGAAAGAACAGGAAGGAAACGCCGAGCGCGCCGGCTGTCTCGGTGTACTTGCGCTGGACGAGTGCCTTCCACATTGCCCAGCAGCCGACGAGCGCCACCATCGCGATCAGCCACGGCGTCCCGAAGGTGCTCGTGTACATGGTGTGGATCGCCTGCGATACCGGGGCCAGCGCACCCGATCCCGGCGACCCGTTACCCGTTACTAGATTCAGGTTGAACGCGAGGCCAAATAGGAGAATCACCCCGTTCGCGAGAAAGCAGGTGATTTCCCAAAGGATCAGCGCGCCGAAGTAGGCGATCATCGGGACGACGCCGGAGGCGTCTACGCCGCTGAACACGCCGACGGAGATCGCGGGGAAGAATTGGTCGAGCGAGTACCGTTCGACGGGGTAGCGTCCGACCCAGCCGCCGGGCGGGATCTGCGGCGCGGGGGAGATATTCCCCATCACGTCGTCCGCGAGCGCGCCGGGGTGCGCGAGCAGCACCAGCCCGAACGTGAGCCCAAGCAAGAAGAAGAGACGGCGATGGCGAGCGGTCCACCGGAGCGCTCGAAGGACGGGTTTCATGCGGCGCTCCTTGTGTGCTGCTGCGGTGTGGTTCCGAGGGCTTGCAGCAGGTGCGGGTAGACGAGGTCGATTTGCACCTCCCCCACGCGGCCGTGCAGGTCGCGCATCAGGCAATGCCCGGCTCTGAATTCACGGACCTTCGCGATCAAGCCGACGGTGGGCTCTAGGCCGATGAACCGCAGCGCGGCGGCGGCGCCCTGATCGCTGTCCTGCCCGAACACGAACACGACGCCGATGAGCTCGGCCAGGTCCCCGAGGTCGGCCACCCTGTGTGTCCCGAGCAACAAAGTTGCATTGAACGCTCGCCCGAGGCGTACGAGCCGGTGAATGATCTGCCGGCCCTGCGGCGAGGCCAAGAGAAACCAAATCTCGTCGAGGCCGACGATCTTGTGCCGTGAACGGTCCCCGGAGATGAGTCGCAGCGCGTAGGCCGCGACGAGTGAAAGCGTCGCGGCCGACACTCGCTCAGAGCGGGTGTAAGTGTCACGGCCGGCGTTCGGTTCCGGCAGCGACAGACCCGGCATTCGGATCGTCGTGACCGGCACCTGTGCCTGCGTCGCGTCGGTTTCACCATTACCGAAGCCGAGGCGCGCGAGCCCGAAGTCTCTGATTACATGCAGCGCTTCGCCGGCATCCTTAGCGCCGGGCCGGTCGCTCGCCATCAGCAGGTCGACGACACGCAGCAGGCTCCTTGAGCCCTCGCGGACCGTGTCCTTCACAGCTAGGGAGATCGCGTTCTCCCACTGAGCGGCGTTGCCGGGAAGTAGCTCGAGCAGGTAGCTGCACGCAAGCTCCTCGCGTATGTCAGGCAGCCCGATCGCGAGCGGGTCCAGGCGGCCTTGCTGTGACTCGGCGCCCGATAGCTCGAGAACCTGAAGGCGGCCCTCCAGCTCGGGCAAGAGGTGAAGACCGTGGTCGGGCTTCGGGTCAAAATCGACGATCCTGCTGCCCCTGCGCTCGGCGGCGTACTCGATCGCCTGGGCGGCGACTGTCTTGCCCGAGCCGAGGGTGCCGATCAACAGGACCGCGGAGGCGCGGTCTTCGCGCGGGGCCTGCGTCGAATCGAAGCGGACGGGCAGCGGCGCGCCGACCGGCGTGTATCCGATGTATGGGCCGCGCTGGGAGCCGACGGTTCGGCTCGCGATGGCAACCATCGCCCCGAACTGCTCGACGGTGAGCTGGGAGGTGTAGTCGCGCACCTCAGACCCACCCGTCCGCGCTTGGGAGGTGCTCGAGCCAGAGCTGATACTGCACTCCGGTCGGGCGATGCAGAGCTATGTCGCCGAAAGCCTCTTTGAGAGCGGCGATGCGGCGCTCAAGCTCCTCTTCGTCCGGGGCGCCCACGGCGAGGCCGATGAACCCGTGCAGCATCGGCGGGTGCCCACCGGCCTGCAGCGTCGCCTCGTATTCGCGCGCGAGGACGCGGTCGACGCTGGCAAGCACGCTCGGGCCGTGCGCGGCGCCCTGTACCTGCTCGTTCCAGGCGTGCTCGACGTCGGCGATCCGCTTGCGCACCGCGGCGAGGGCTTGCCGGTTGCCGAGCCACCGGCAATGAGCGACCGCGTCGACCGGCCACGGCAGCGACTCCAACGGCGCGAACAGCACCTCAGCGCTCCAGCCGGGGAACTCCGGCGCTTCGGCCAACGCGCCGACAGCGAGCAGCGCCTGATAAGAGCGCCCCTGGTCGGTGTCGATCGTGAGGTGGTGGGCGTACTCGGTGATCGCCGCCTGGGCGCATTGGCGCAGGTCGCTCCCCAACGGCTCGAAAGCAACCCCGCCTTGCGGCGCAGTCACGACGAGCGCGTCGGGCGCCCAGTTGCCGTCGAGCTCGGGCTCGCCCAGGCCCCGGCAGGCGCAGCGGCGCAGGAGCCACTGAAGCTCCTCCGTGCGCGCGCGCCGGGCGTGAATGACGCCGTTCAGCCGCTCAAAGACGCGCTGCTCGCGGGTCTGAAGTTCCGAGAGCTCGCCGGCTGGGATCGGCGACGCGGCGCCGATGCCCGCGGCGTCCTCGACACGGCGCCGTACCTGGTCGACGCCGCGCATGAGGCCCGAGCCGAGCCCCGTGGGACGCTTGCCTGAGAGCGATATGGCGAGATAGACCTCGGGTATGTGCGAGCCGAGTTGCCGCAGGCGCTCCTCGTGGCCTTCCAGGAACGCACGCCACGCAGCGGGGTCCTGGTAGCGCTCGTCGAGCAGCCCAGCCGTGTGCTCGACGTACTCGTCCGCTGGGTAGGCGCGCGAGACGCGCCACAGGCTGAAGTCAGCCGAGATGACCTGCGCGAGGCGCTGCAGCCGGCGCTGGAGTGCCCACTTCCCGCCGTTCGGCAGGAACGGGTACGCCGTCATCGCCAGCCGGTACAAAGCGGCGCTGTCGCTGCCTCGGCCGACGAGGAGGTTGCCGTGGGCGTAGCGCAGCGAGAAGCCGGTCATGGCCGGACCTCGACGATCTGCCCCTCGTCGAGCTCGATGACTTCGGCGAGCCTCTCGCCCGCGCGCATCCGGTGCCCCTCGGCGCGGCGAACGATGAGCCTCCCGCGTCCTGGGGTCGCAACGACCGTGTGCCCGAACACGAGGCGCGCCGGGCCGGTGACCCGGCCGTGGCGCAGCACCGGGCCGCGCTCGTCCGGCGCGATCCACACCTGCGGCGCCCAGGTCTGGACTTCACCTTCCGGCGCGAGCGCCCTGTCGAGCGACCTGCGCGTCGCGCGCATCCGCAGAGCGGCGAGCGATACGAGGTAGCGGTGCGTCGGGCGGCCGTCGGGCGAGGACTGCCCCGCGACCGTCGCGACCATCCCCGGCACGATCAGCAGCCGTAGCGGCCAGTCGAGCCAGTCGAGCACGACCCCGGCGAGCATCGCCGCGACGAACGCCGCGAGCCCGCCGAGCACCACGCCGGCCCAGCCGTGCGAGCTCGCGCCGAGCAGGCCGCCGATGGCCGCGATGACGACGGCGAGCAGAAGCGACCGCTGGCTGAGCACCAGCACGGCGATGAGCGAGCAGAGCGCCCAGCCGAGCCACTCAAGCGGCACGCCGCCGGGGACCGGGAGACGCCGCCCATCGATCGCGTAGACCCTGCGATCGGGCTTAAAGATCCGCTGGTAGGAGCGGATCGTGTGAGTAGAGTCACTCATTTCCACCAGCCCCCGGTTCACCCGAAGATCTGCTTGCCGATGGCTTCCGCGGCGGTCGCGATGTCCGACGAGGCGAACACCATCCACGCCACGACAATCGAGGCGAAGAGGAACACCGCGAGCTCGGAGTACCGGCGGTTCACCAGGAACATCAGCGAGACGACCGCGACGATCCCGCCGTACAGCTCGCTCGCGTACCCTTTCAGCAGGTTCGCGACGTTCTGCCCAACGTCAATCTTTTCTGCCGCGAGCGCTGCGGCTGGGAACAGCAGCAGCGTTCCAACCGCTACGGCCGCGAATAGATAGATACGGCGCTTGTGCGACATTCCGCTCACTTCCTCCCTGCCGGTGCCGGTTCGGCGTGAGCGGGCTGTGTCACAGTCACCGTCGCGCCACGAGTGGTCGTGACCACGCCGGAGCTTGTACTGAGCATGGAGAGCGCGCCGCGGATCAACAGCAGCAGCACGCACCCCCACAGCAGCAGTCGCCCAATAAAGCGCGCCACGCGAGCCGGGCGGTCATCCGAGGAGCGAATGACGTCAGACTCACTTACCTGTGGAGTCGTCCTACGAAAACCAGTCATAGGGCGAAGGTAAAGAGCGACTGTGCTATTTACTACGAATTAGCGTTTACGTATTCACGTACATATGTAATTCGTGAATTGCGGATCGCGTACGCGAACGCGGGCAGGGGTAATCGGCCCCGCCGCGCGGGGAGAAAGCACATCTATGTGCGCGGCGCTATCGGGCGGCGGGCGTGGGGAAATTGGGAGGCTATGCGTCGAGGCCGGCGATGGCCGCCAGCTCCTCGACGTAGCCGGCGGCGCTCTGCGCCGCCTGCTCGACCAGCTGCAGGGCGGTGAAGTCAGCGACGGAGTACCACACCGTTCTCCCGTCCTTGCGGCGGCTGACGATGCCGGATTGGTAGAGCACCCCGAGGTGCCGGGACACGTTCTGATGTGTCGTCGCGAGCTCGTCGGTGAGGTCCTGAACGGTCGCGTCGCCGGCCTCCAGCATTTGCAGGATGCGTATGCGATTGGGCTCCGCCACCGCCCGCAGCCGCCGGGCTACTAGCTGCAGGAAAGCCTCGGATAGAGTTGGGCTCATCGCTGCTCACCGCGACACGCGGCCTCGTGACATTCAGCGAGCGTCCCGCCGGTCGACGGTGCGCCCATGTCTTCACGGAGGTTCCTCGCGGCCGTGTAGATCGCGTCCGCCGGGCTGTTAGCCGATAGCGGCTTGCCCGGTGCGGCATTCACGCCGAGCCTTTCCGACAACCTCGGCCCGGGGCCGCGACTGCATTCACTTTCGCGCACATACGCGATTTGCATGGGCCGGCAGGCCCCCGCGGGCCAGTGGGTCTCGGTCGGCAGTCGCAGACGGTGCCACATACGTGTTATTGACCGCGAGCGCGCGGAAACTACACGTGACTTGCACACACGCGACCCGGGCCTGCCATCGGGCAAAATCCGTTTGTAGTTTTCGTGCGCTCGCGGTCAATAACCTAGATGAGCGAAAACAACGAGCCTTCATGCGACGACGCTGTATCTGAGAGCACGCCCGCTCGCATCACGCAGGAGCTCGGGTGGGAGAGCCTTGAGGATGAGCAGCCCTCACTGGGACAACCCGGCGCACGCGAGCGGAGCGTCATCAAGCTACCGGACAAGCGCACATCACACGGGCGCCGTACCCGGCGCTCACCTGACGCATCCGGCGAGCCCGCACCCCGTAGACGCCAAGGGGCGCGGGCCGGCCGGGCGGCGCTTGTGGCCGGGGCGCTCGCCAGCTGCGGCCTGGTCGCGGTAGTAGCGGTCACGAGCACGTCAGCGCGCGCCCACCCGACGGGGCCGTCGGCGGGCGTCAAGGCGTGCAGCGCATCGATGCAGCCTCGCCGCGAGTCCGCGCGCGAGCGGCGATCCCGGCTGCGAGGCAGCGCGCCTGTCGCGCGGCGCGCACCCATGCGCGCCGCCAGCGACAGCCACCCCCCGTCGTCTCGCCCGCAGCCACCCGAACCCACGGCAGCGGTCAGGACACCCCCTCCGCCCGCGCGACAGGCCGTCGGCGAAGGAGAGGCGGCGGGCGGACCGTTCTCGCCGTGAACACGCGCGAGCGATCGGCGCATCGCGTTCACGGACGTGGGCGAGCGCGACGCGCCGGGAGTGGACGGGTGTTGGAGGCGTAGGAGTGTTTTGCACGGGCAATTGCAGTGGTTGCAGACTTTAGAACTCATCTGATTCCCTAGAACATCTGTTGGGTCACGGTTGACCCGAGAGGCGGGAACATGGGTGTTCAACTAAGGGGACCAAGGGGCAAGACGCCCGCTGCGCCACCGACGCCGAAACCGGGCAGCGGGCGTCCACTCACGCGCGAGGAGATCCACGCGATCCTTGGGGAGCGCCAGGCGCGAGAGCTTCGGATCGCACGCCGCTTCACCGCGTGCCGGGGCCTGAGCGCGCAGCAGCTCGAGGACCTCTACCAAGAGACCGTGCTCGCGCTGCTGCACCGCCCCTACCACGACGAGGGGCACGTCTGTGGCGCGCTGCGCCTGGGGATCAAGCAGCGGGCGCTGAACCTCTACCACGCCGAGCGCCGCCGCGAGGAGATCCTCGCCGAGAACGCACCCGAACTGCACGCGACCGAACTGGCGCGTAGCGCCGAAGCGACGCCTGAGCAGGTCGTGCTCGCCCGCCAAGACCGGCTGCTTGTCACCGAGTTCCTTGCCGAGCTCACCAGCGATGAGCTGGAAGTGTTCGACCTGATCGCCGACGGGATGGGGTACAACCGCATCGCCAAGACGCTCGGCAAGCCCGTGAACGAGACGCGTAACCTCGCCGCCGCGTGCGAGCGAAAGCGCGAGCGCTTCCAGCTACTACACGACAGCGGCCGCCTCTGCGGCTACCGCTCGAGAACGATCAAGACACTACTCGACGGCCAAGCCACGAGCGAGGAGCTTGCAAACCTCGCGATCACGCACGTCGCCGGCTGCGCACAATGCCGCGCAGAGCACAAGACCAACGCCAAGCGACTCAGGCGCGCCTTCCAGGAGCAGGCTGCCGCGCTGCTCCCACCAGCCCTCTTCACCGTCCATCTCGACAGCCTCGGCCGGGCTGGCGTGCAGGCACGGACGCTCGCAGGCCGGATCCGGCCCGACTGGCTCTCATTCGCTCAGGACGGGGCACGCGAACGCGCCGCCGCGCTCCTCGCGAGCGCTGGCGCCGCGACGAAGCTCGCCGCAGGTGCGGCAACGCTCGCCCTGCTCGCAGGCGGCGCCGTCACGGCGACCCACGCGCTCGAACACCACCGCACACTCCCTCCCCGTCATCGGCCGGTTGCGCCAGCGGCCCCGACGAGGCTGGCGAACCGGGACGTTGATCTCGCTCAGCCCGCGTTCGCCGGATCGATCTCCGCACCCGCCCGGCACGCGCGCCACCGCCCGGCGACCCCCCGGCTCGCGCCCGGCCACGTGGTCGCTCACAACTCCCAGAAGTCGAGCTCCCCGGTGCGCCTCGAACCAGGCGGGTTTGCCTACCTCGGCGTGCCGACCCACACCCCCAAGCCCACGGCCGCAGCCGCCCAGACCGGTAGCGCGTTCAGCCCATGAACACCGACGAGGCCGAAACTCGCATGCAGATTCACACCGCCCACTGTCAATAACCAAGAGACAGAACACAGAAGCACCCAGCATCGAACGGAAACCACGGAAGGGAAAGAGGGGCCAAGGATGAGCACACCAACCGACAGCAACAGCCGCGCCGAGCACCAACACCGCAACCGCACGCGCCCGGGCTACGGCGCGCTCCTCGCTTTCACGCTACTGGCGCTGCTCTGCCTAGTCGCCACGCTGCAGGCCGGCGTCGGCTACGCCGACCAGATGACCGTGTTCTCCTGCCACGACCCCGCCGGCAACCCCGTAGGCACCGACGGCTGGACGACCGAACGGACCGGCGGCTTCCACATGATCGCCAGCGAGTCGTGCGCTGGTGGCGGGACCGGCGCGTTCGATCTGGAACTGGCGGAAAACCCGGCGGGCTACCCAAACGGCGCGAGCGTGCAATGGGTCTTCAACGCCCCCGCCTGGGCGACGATCGCAAGCTATGAACTACAGATCCCAGACAGCTACGCCGTGCCCCCCTCCCCAGGTGGGGAGGGCCAAGCGGTCGTCTATGCCTCTGACGAGAGCGACCCGGTCTATGACTACCGCAACCTCGGCTTCGGCAGCGTCGGCGCGGGCGTGATCGCGCGCACCCCGCCGGACACGGTCAGATCGCTCGTCACCAACGCCTCCTGTGACGGGGCGAGCGGGAACTGCCCGGCGGAAGTCACGATCTCAAGCCTTCAGATCTCGGCCACCCGGATCGTGCTCAACGACGGCACCACCCCCACCGTCTCGAGCCTGGGTGGGCCGCTCGTGTCCGGCTCACCGCAGCGCGGGGAAAGCGAAATCTCCTTCGATGCCGCCGACAGCGGCCCCGGCGTCTACAGCGCGCACCTCGTGGTCGACGGCAAGCCCCAGCCCGCGACGATCCTCGACTCCAACAACGGCTGGTGTGAAAACCTCGGGCAGACCAGCGACGGAACGCGCTCCTTCGCGCACCCCGATCCCTGCGCCGCGTCCCTCAGCACCGGCTTGGCGCTGAACACCGCGCAACTGCCGGATGGCACCCATGCCGTGAAGCTGATCGTCGAAGACGCCTCCGGTGACTCCACGATCGGCTGGAGCGCCACCGTGACCACCCAGAACGCGCCGGTCGACACCGCGGCGCCCACGATCACGGGCCAGCCGGGAATCGGCAGCGCCGTGTCCGCGAGCCCGGGGACGTGGAGCGCGCCGGCCGGCGCGGGCGCCACCACCTACACCTACCAATGGCAAGACTGCAACAGCGAAGCCAACAACTGCCAGCCCATCCCCGGCGCCCAAAACGCCACCTACACCCCCACAGCAGCCGACGCCGGGCATACCCTACGCGTGCAAGTTACCGTCGCCGATAGTGACGGCGCCAGCTCGGCCACCAGCGTCGGGACCAGCCCACTACCCGCGGAAACCCCGCTCGCACCAGGACTCCCCACACCTGGCAGCACCACCGGGAGCGGCACCCCGAACGGCACAAACGCAACCCAGGCCGCCGTCATAGGACTCGACACGCACGCCGCGATCCACCGCGCCTTCGCCGAACGCGCGTTCACCCTCACCGGCCGGCTCACCAACATGCAGTCACAGCCGATCGCAGGCGCGACCCTCGACGTGCTCGCCCAAAACGAAGGCACCAGCACCCCGACGCTCATCGCATACGCCACGACCAGCCCCACCGGGACATTCACGATCAACGTCCCCGCAGGCCCATCAAGACTCATCGAGGTCGCCTACCGCGCAAGCACCAACGACAGCGCCTACGCCGCCACCGCGCGAGTCCAGGAGACCGTCGCCGCGGGTGTGCACCTTCACGCCACCACCATCGTTCCCGGCCCCAACGGCACGATCCGCATCACCGGCAGGGTGTCCGGGCCGATCCCACACCAAGGCACGCTCGTGCAGATCCTCGTCCACTGGCGCGGCCACTGGGAGCTCATACGCAACCCCCGAACCCACTCCGACGGCACCTTCCACGTCGCCTACCAATTCCAAGGCGACATCGGAACCTTCCCATTCCGCGCCGAAATCCCCACAGGACAAGCCGGCTTCCCCTACACACACGCCTACAGCAACACCATCAACGTCACCACCTAACAGGAGACGAGATCCATTGTTGCCGCTCACGGTAGTTTGGATTGTGAAAGGTTGTTTGGAACCGTGAGCTGGAATGTAGCGGGCATTTGGAGAGAGATTTAGGCGCAACGTCCTTGGAAGATGTCGTCCTTGACGCCGGCCCTTTCGAGCCCGACGCGAAGCGCGTCGCATCCGCCGAGGTTCCCGATTTCCAGACCGCCGCTGCTGAGGATGGTTTCCATCTCCGAGCTGGTGGCTGCAGTGCCTTCCGTTTGCCGGACCACTCGACGGAATGTGGGCTCACGGAACACCAGTACCCTCCTAGCAAGAGCGGCCGCCCAAAGCACTTCGTCAGATTCGCGGACGTCTCCAAAGAAGATCCGCGTCAGCACCGGCGTCGGCAAGGTTGGCCCTTCCAGTCGGAGATCCAGACGCGCAACGACCACATCCAATCCCAAGGACGTCGGCATGCCCATGACCGCCCACGACGATGTGATGTCAAGCTCGACGGCCTCGCGCTCGTATGCGGCGAGTATGAGGTCGAAAGAGGGCTGCTCCCCTACGGGCACCGCAACAGCGGTCCCGACGGCCACTTGCGCGCCGCGCCTGCGTGGCCCAAGCCACATCGCACCCCGGCAGTAAAGCGCACCAGCGAGGAACTCCTGCTCATCCTCTGCCCCGGCCTCGTATTCGCCCGGCGGGCGTCCTGGCATCGGCCGCTGCGACCCGTCCTGGCTCATACCGAGCGCAGGCTAGCATTGGACCCGCAGCGGCCGGTGCTGGCGATCCCACGCAACCCAACACCGGGGGACGTCCGGCTGCCCGGCTGGTAGCGAGACCAGAACCCGACGGAGGGAGAACGTCGGAGACCCCCATGCGGGAGAACCCCATGCACGACGGGTTCGATGCGGCGGCGGAGCAAACCAGTGGGGTGGGGGGCTCGGAGTTCGTTAGCAGGTCGAGCGCCCGTGTTGAGCGACCCTCGCGTGCGCCCGCGCACGCATATCGCCTGCTGCGTGCCTACGACCCCGGGGGCTACGCGAGCTCGCAGATGATCTTGAACCGCGCAGCAAACGGCTCGAGCGGCGGGAGTCCCGACGACCGCGCCGTCGCGCGCTGCCGTGGGTGAGCCGGGCTAGTACCCTCGCAGGGGAATGAGCAGTGGCCCGTCCATCCGTACACGAGACCCGCGTGGTTTGTTGGTGTTGCGGGGGGTGGGTGCGGGGTATCGGCGTGGTGGGCGTGATGAGCTGGTGCTGGAGGGGGTTTCGTTGGAGGTTGGGGCTGGGGAGCTTGTTGCTGTTGTTGGGCAGCGGTGGGAGGGCAAGACGACGTTGTTGTGGTTGGCGGCGGGAAGGGCGCTCGCGGCTGAGGGGGAGGTTCGCTTCCAGGGCGTGGACTTCGCGAGCTATTCGCGGCGTAGGCGGGATCGGCTGTTGGGGCGGGAGATAGTTTGGCTGGATCGGAAGGTGTCGGGTCTTGGGCTGAAGATGCTCGACTACATAGGGCTGCCGATGGTCATGTGGCGTGGGCCGCGGCGTTCGCAGGCGCGGCGCATGGCGACGGCGGCTCTGGAGCGCGTCGGCGCTCCCCATGTCGCGCAGAAGCGCCCGGAGGAGCTTTCGAGTTGGGAGCGCGTGTTGGTTGGTCTTGCGAGCGTGGTTGTTGTCAGGCCGAAGCTGCTTGTCGTTGATGATCTACTTGATGCACTTGGTGGCACTCGGACCCAGCAGGCCGGTGATTTGCTGCGTTCGCTTGCGCAGGAGCTTGGCTTTGGGGTGCTGTTCGGTGTCTCGGATATCGAGGCCGCGCTGATGGCGCATCGCGTGCTCGCCTTCGAGCAGCGGGCGTTGAAGGTCCTCTCAGACCACTCCCCAGCACAAGCCAACGAACTGCCCTCCAGTGGGGATGTCCTGCCCTTCCGTAGACCGGCTTAATGCCGATCCTTGCTGACGATCTCGGTGGGACGCTGTTTGGACGCAAGATCGTTGCGCCGTCCTTTGACCCACGGTACAGGACTATTCCGCGTAACCGGACATGATTCGACTGGTTGGGCTAGGATCGACCGACGATGCAGGCATATAGCGCGGGAGATGTAAACCCTCAACGGGCGGTCCAGGGCTTGCTCGCCCAGGGACGTACGACGGCTGCGGCCCTATATGAGCGGCTCCTCGAGGCGTTTCCGGATGCTAACTACGCCCCGAATACTGCTCTCAAGAGCTTGCCACGGCTGGCGGCGAAAGGATTCGCGCGTATCGTCCAAGAGGGCGAGGAATCATCGCAGGACGTTTACGAGATCACGGAAGAGGGCCTCCTCGACAACGACGAATGGATCTTTGACGCGGAGCTCGTCCCCACTCCGCTGCGCGACCCGGTACAAGGGAAGCTCGCTTTTATCGGCCCCACTCCGGCCCGCATCGACCAATTCATCAAGATCGTTGAACTCTTCGAGAAGGCAACGTCCGATAGATTCGGCAAAGAGCAGGGAAAGCTCACCACCCTTAACCTTCGCGGCGTTACGAACTCCAGACTGGAACTTCAGCGGATCAGACTCAAATACACGGCATCAAAATGGGGAGGGGAAGCCAAACGTTTGACCGCCCTGCGGAAAGAGCTGGAGGAGTTTAAGGCAAAGTTGGCCGCACAGGCGGGCGAATGATGGCGCGTTTGTTGGTGTTGCGGGGGGTGGGTGCGGGGTATCGGCGTGGTGGGCGTGATGAGCTGGTGCTGGAGGGGGTTTCGTTGGAGGTTGGGGCTGGGGAGCTTGTTGCTGTTGTTGGGCAGCGGTGGGAGGGCAAGACGACGTTGTTGTGGTTGGCGGCGGGAAGGGCGCTCGCGGCTGAGGGGGAGGTTCGCTTCCAGGGCGTGGACTTCGCGAGCTATTCGCGGCGTAGGCGGGATCGGCTGTTGGGGCGGGAGATAGTTTGGCTGGATCGGAAGGTGTCGGGTCTTGGGCTGAAGATGCTCGACTACATAGGGCTGCCGATGGTCATGTGGCGTGGGCCGCGGCGTTCGCAGGCGCGGCGCATGGCGACGGCGGCTCTGGAGCGCGTCGGCGCTCCCCATGTCGCGCAGAAGCGCCCGGAGGAGCTTTCGAGTTGGGAGCGCGTGTTGGTTGGTCTTGCGAGCGTGGTTGTTGTCAGGCCGAAGCTGCTTGTCGTTGATGATCTACTTGATGCACTTGGTGGCACTCGGACCCAGCAGGCCGGTGATTTGCTGCGTTCGCTTGCGCAGGAGCTTGGCTTTGGGGTGCTGTTCGGTGTCTCGGATATCGAGGCCGCGCTGATGGCGCATCGCGTGCTCGCCTTCGAGCAGCGGGCGTTGAAGGTCCTCTCAGACCACTCCCCAGCACAAGCCAACGAACTCGCGGCTGCGCGTGCGATGCGCACGGCTCGCGGTCCGCGAAGCACCCGCGTGTGCTAGAGCTCCAACACGTCGTCAAGCACTACGACGACAGCACCGGCGAGCCGATTCGGGCCGTGGACGGCGTGTCGATGAGTGTCGCGCCTGGTGAGTTTGTCGCGATCTACGGGCCAAGCGGCTCTGGAAAGACCACCCTTCTCGAACTGATCGCGGGCATCGCCAAGCCCGACAGTGGCCGAGTTCTGGTTGCCGGCAAGGACATCGCCGGTCTGTCCGCCAGCGAGGCAGACAGCTACCGGCTTCGGGATCTAGGGATCATCGACGACCCAGAGGCGCTGTTCCCAGGCGATAGCGCAATTCGCAATGCCTGCTTGAAGCTTTGGATGACCAACCGTCGTGAAGCCGAGGCGATCGTCGAACCGATACTCAAACGCCTTGGCTTGGGTGAGCGCTTGCAGCACCGAACCGAACAGCTGTCGAAGGGGGAGCGCCAACGACTCGCCATCGCCCGAGCGCTCGCGATCGACCCTATGATCGTCCTCGCCGATGAGCCTACGGCGAGCTTGGACTCTCGTCGCACGCGCGAGGTCCTTGTACTCCTGCGGGAGCTGTGTACCGAACGCGGCGCGATGACGGTGCTCGCCACTCACGACCCAACCGCGGCTCGGTTCGCCGATCATGTTTACGCGCTCGAAGATGGCGGTCTCCGCCTGCACGCGCCCGGCAAGGACTCCGCGGCGTCATAAGACGCAACAAGGACGTGGCGTACATGACCCCGATCAACCTCTTGCGCTTGTGGCAGGCGCGTCTGAGCTCCAGGGCGATGCTCGTCCAGGAATCCCTCGCAGTCATGGGGATCGCGGTGGGGGTCGCGCTCCTTTTCGCCTCCCAGGTTGCCGCAACGAGCCTCTCCGGCTCGGTAGAGCAGCTCACCAGCCAAATCATCGGAGATAGTCAGCAGCTACAAGTGGAGGCTCGAGGGCCGGATGGCCTCGATGAAAGCGTCCTGCAGCAGGTGGGCCGACTACCCGGCGTGGGGAGCGCGGCGCCGGTCCTAGAGCAACCTGCGACGGTGATCGGGCCAACTGGATCGCAGGCCGTCGATCTGCTCGGGACAACGCCGCAGTTCGCGAGTGCGGGCGGCCGGCTCCTGCGCCGCTTCAGCAACCGCCAGCTCGCCCGTCTCCACGTTATCGCCGTGCCGCAGCCGATCGCCGAAGCTATCGGCGCGAGTTCGCTCGTGACGATCAGGATTCAGATCGGCGCGAACGTGGTGCCGACGTTCCTTGCTGCGACGCTTGAAGAACGGGAGATAGGCGGTCTTGTGCGGAGTCCCGTCGCAATCGCTCCGATCGCCTACGCCCAGAAGCTCGCCGGCCTACCACACAGACTCACGCGGATATTCGTGATGCCCGTCGCGGGCCGCGAGAAGCAGGTTGCGCGAGAGCTTGATCGGCTCGCGGCGCGCGCTCACTTCAACGTGGAGCCCGCCGACTTCGACTCAAAGCTGTTCGACGTCGCGTCGACTCCCGAGACGCAGAGCGAGACCTTGTTCTCGGTTATCAGCGCCTTGATGGGGTTCCTATTCGCGTTCACCGCGATCTTGCTAACCGTGCCACGCCGGCGTCGGATGATCGAAGAACTCTGGCCGCACGGCGCGGGCTATGAGATCACCCTAGAGATCCTCCTATTCGACGCCGCCGTGCTTGCCATCTTCGGCTGCGCACTCGGGCTCGTCCTCGGTGACGCGCTTTCCGTCGCCGCCTTCCACCGCGCACCAGGCTATCTGGCCTCGGCCTTCCCGGTCGGAAACAGCCGAATCGTCTCGTTGCGAAGCGTCGGTCTAGCGGTTGCCGCTGGCTTCCTATCAGCCTTCGGCGGCGTTCTATGGCCGATGCGAGAGGTATTGCTCGGCGCCTCCGGGGCGCGGCGGAGGCGCCGCTGGGCCGCCCTGCGCCTCGTTGTCGCCGTTGGCTGTCTGGCGACCACGACCGTGATCCTGCTCGTTAGCCCCCAGGACGCCTTTATCGGGAGCACAACTCTCATTCTCGCGCTCGTCCTGCTCATGCCCTTCGCGTTCCAAGTGGTCCTCAGCACGTTCGAGCGACTGCAGCGCCTTCCGATCGGCGGCGCAGCGACCGAGCTGGTGGTCGACGAGTTGCGCTCACGACGAGTCCGGGTGCGCGCCCTCGCAATAGCCACCCTGTGCGGCATCGCCGTCTTCGGCACCGTGGCGATCGGCGGCGCCGAGACCAGCCTGCGTTGCGGCCTGTACGCCTCAGCCAACGCGATCGACGCAAGCGCCGATGTGTGGGTCAGCCCCAGCGGAGAAACGAGTGTGCTGGCAACCACGCCCTTCAACGAAACCGAGACGGCAGGCATAGCGCGGCAGCCTGGCGTCGCGACGCTCGGACTCTATCGAGGCAGCTTTCTAGATTGGGGAGCTCGCAGAATCTGGGTCCTTGCCCCGCCTGCAAACAGCAAGGCACCCATCCCACGGGGCCAGCTCGTCGCCGGAGAGATCGGCCAGGCGACCGTGCGTGTGCGCGAGGGAGGCTGGGCAGTCCTCTCAGAAGCGCTCGCGCACGAAAATCATCTCCGAGTCGGAGACACTTTCGTCCTGCCCTCCCCGGACCCCACGACGCTCCGCGTAGCCGCGCTGAGCACGAATCTCGGATGGCCGCCCGGCGCGTTGATCCTCAACGCCGCTGAATATGCGCGCGCATGGGCGAGCGGCGCCCCGAGCGCGTACGAGATACAGACAGATCCGGGCGTCTCCCCGGCGACTGTCAGCCTTCGCATCCGTCGCACGCTGGGTCTGCAGACCGGGCTAGCCGTAGAAACATCAGCTCAACGCCAGGTTCGTCATCACGCTCTGGTGAACCAAGGGCTCTCGCGGCTAACGCAGATCAAGCTGCTCGTCTTGATCGCCGGCGTACTGGCGCTAGCCGGGGCGATGGGCTCACTCATCTGGCAGCGCCGCGAGCGATTCGCCGCCATCAGGGTGCAAGGCTATCCGTCGCTTGTCTTGTGGCGGTGGCTCTCCTGGGAGACTGCGCTGATGCTCGGCACGGGCTGCTGCATGGGGGTAGCGTTCGGCATCGTCGGGCAGCTCCTGCTGAGTCACGCTCTTGCAGCCGTTACCGGGTTCCCGATCGCGCTCGGCATCGAAACGACGGTGGCCGTCATGAGCTTTCTGTGGGTCGGTATTGTCGCGTTTGCAATCCTTGCTGTGCCGGGCTATTTCGCGGTCCATGTCTCTCCGCGAGCCGCCAGCGCGGCACAGTAGTACAACGATCGGCTGCTTTTACCACGACGCTGACCCGGCACCGCTTACCCGCCGTCAGTTGCGTGTGCTTCTCGGCGCGGTCACACGGGAGCTCTCATGGGGGCTGCCGCGCGTCGTCTGCGAGCTGCGTGAGTGGCGAGCACGGGCGCTCGAGATACCCGAGGAGGTGATACGTCGAGACGCGCTGAACGCGCTCGACCACAAGCGCGGCAACACCCACGGGGCTGCGCTGTTCTCTGTGCTCCCCGACGCACGTAGCTCCGGCCTGCTGCGGCTGCTCGTCACCTACCAGGTGATGTGGGACTTCCTTGACTGCGTGAGCGAGAGCGGCGCCGAGGCCGGGCAGACCAACGGCTTGCGACTGCATTCGGCGCTGGTGGACGCGCTCGACCCTTCGCGTCCTATACGCGACTACTACGCCCTGCATCCCTGGCGTAACGATGGTGGCTATCTGCGAGCGCTGGTCGAAGGCTGCCGTCAGTGCTGCCGCGAGCTGCCGTCCTATCAGGTGGTTAAGCCTGTGCTGCTGCGTGAGGCGACGCGGGCGAATGTCCAGGCGATCAACCACGACCTCGACCCGGTTCGTAGAGAGACTGCGCTGCGCTGCTGGGTCGCGCACGAGTATCCCAATCGGGGCGACGTCAGCTGGTTTGAGCTGGCCGGGGCGGCGGGGGCCGGGCTGGCGATCTACGCGCTGTTCGTCCTCGCTTCCGAACCACTCTCCACGGACGCCGACGTCGACCGTGCCTACCACGCCTACTTTCCGTGGACCTCAGCCCTGGCGACGATGCTCGACAGCTTCGTCGACCAAGCCGATGATCAGGCAAACGGCGACCACTGCTACGTCGCCTACTACAAGACGGCCGAGGAAGCCACCTGCCGCATCGAACGGCTAACCCGACGGTGCCTGCGCGAGACGCGAGCTCTCGGGAATAGCGAGGGCCACACCCTGATCGCCGCTTGCATGATCGCCATGTACCTCTCGCGTGAAAGCGCGCGAACTCGCCCAATGAGACTCGGTGCGCGCAGGATCACACGCGCCGGCGGATCCCTCACACGCACCCTGCTCCCCATCCTCCGTCTCTGGCGGATCGCGAACCGCCAGAGCGCGACCTAACACAACAAAGGAGACACCATGAACATCCTACGGTCCCCGTTGCCCATCCGGCGGAAAAGCGAACTACCGCCGACCCCCGCACTTCCGGGGTCAATACAGACCCTCGCCTGCCGCTGGATGCCGCTCGCGTTCTTTGAGTGGTGCCGACACAAGTATGGCGACCGGTTCACCCTCTACCCGCTCGACATGCAGCCGGTAGTCTTTCTCTCCCACCCCGCCGACATCCGTGCGGCGCTAAACGCGCCGCCTTCGCTGCTTCATCCCGGAGCCGGCGGGGCCGCTATCAGCCCAATCGTCGGCCCAGGCTCCTTTATGCTCCAAGACGCCGAGGAGCACATGCATGGCCGTAGAGCAATTATGCCTGAGTTCACGGTGAGCGCCATCGCCGAGCATACTCGGACGGTCCACGAAATAGTCACCGACGAGGTTGCGTCCTGGCCACTGGACTCACCCTTCGCGGTGCATCCCAGGCTTCGCAGCATGAGTCTGCGCATCATCCTGCGCACGATTTTTGAGGAGAAGCCAGCGACGCTCCAGAGCCTCCACGATCACATGCTCAAGATGCTCGACGTCACCGAGAGCTTCGTGCTCGTCGAGCCGCGACTACGTCACCTGCCAATCTGGCAAGGTATCTGGAGACGCTTCATCAAAGAGCGTGAGCACGTCGACCGGGAGATACACGCACTGATCGCTCGTCGGCAAGCCGTCTCACCCGGAAACGATCTCCTCGCCCGGCTGCTAGCGACATCCAACCCCGACGGCACGTCGATGACCCCGGATCAGGTGCGCGACAGTCTAGTCTCCGTGATCCTCGCGGGACATGAGACCACCGCGTCAGAGATCGCTTGGGCGCTGCAGCTGCTCGCGCACAACGGGGCCATTCAGTCTCGTCTCGCCAGCGAGCTCGACACCGATCGCGAGGACAGATACCTGCTGGCGACCGTCGCTGAGGTGCTCCGGCATCGGCCAGTGTTCCTGTTCGCGATCCCCCGAGTCGTCGTCCGGCCGGTCGAGATTCGCGGATGGACCTACCGGCCCCCGGCGCAGCTGCTTGCGTGCATCTACCTTCTCCACCACGATCCGCAACTCCACGACGACCCTCACGCGTTTCGCCCCGAACGCTTCTTGGCCGATCGGCCCCCAAGCGAATGGCTACCGTGGGGCGGCGGACGAAAGCGATGCCCAGGTCACCGTCTGGCAACGCTCGAGATGCAGGCCGTGATACGCGCCACGCTTGCGACGCGTGTGATCGAGCCGGTAGCCCCAGCGATCGAGCGAGCACGATGGCGAAGCGTGATCGTAACGCCAGCTCAAGGTGGACGTGTCGTGCTTCGGAAGCGTGACACGACGCGTCTCTTTTTGTCTACGGCAATACCACGGTAATGATTTTTGTACCACGCTACGAATCGGAGTAGCGGGATAGTTTTTTTATTACCCGGCTAGCGAAATAATCCTAGAAAGCTGGACATCGACGGTGGCCTCCGGCACGGTTGTCGGCGTGATGACTAGCTCCGAAGTAGTCCGGTCGAGCGAGGGACCGGCGGTTTCGATCGAGCTGTCGGCTGCACAGGTTGCCGACGTGGTTCGTGCTGCTTCGGATGGTGGCAGGGTGTCGGTGCTTCTTTCAGGGCTTGGGGACGTCCGAGCGGCGCTTGTGGATGGCTGTGAGCAGTTGGACGACGCCCGGCTGTCGCACTCGCTGTTGGCTGGGCTGTTGATGCTGGCGTCCTTTCCGGATGACGGCAGCTATCTGGCGAACGCCGAGCTCGCGCGGGCGTTGCACATGAACTCGAGCACGGCGCACCGCTACGTATCGACGCTCGCGGCCGCTGGGTTGTTGGAGCAAGATCCCGTCACGCGACGCTTCAGGCTGGCGCGATGAGCAGGCACGGGCCGGCAGGGATCGCAGGTCGGCGGACGTGAACTGGACCATGCAGCGTAGGGTCGATCAGGCGTCCACGCGGTGAGTATCCCTGCGAGACGGCCGTCTGCTGGCGGTGTGGGTGGCGGGAGTCGTGCGTGGGCGGCGAGTGAGCGGATGGCGTTGATGCGCGGGTTCGGCGGGAAGCTGCAGCTGTTGCGGCTCGCCGCGGGTCTGACTGCGGACGGGCTCGCCGAAGCCTGCCGGCTGCCGGGGCAGACAATCAGCAGTGCTGAGGCTGGGCGCGTGGAGCCGGCCCTTCGTCTGATCTTGATCCTTTGTGACGGGCTCGGGATCTCTCCGGACGAGCTGATCGGTGAGCTGCCGGCCCCGGAGGAGCGCAGAAGCCAATTCGCCTGCGGCCACTCAAGCGAGGTCTCCTAGCAATGCGCCTGCGCTGCGAGCACATCGAACGGCCCGCAAGGCAGGAGCGGGCGAGATGCCACGCGCCGCGCGAGCTGCGATGGGCAGTCCCTGGGCGGCGCCGGTGAGCCCGCGAGTCCGTTCCAGCCCGGTCTCGTCGGGCGATGGGTCGGCTTGGTCGGTCCCGAGCCCGCGCACGGCGCGCTACTCGCAGTCGTTGGAGCGCGGCCTTGCGATTCTTGGCTGCTTCACGCCGAAGCGCCCTGTGCTTGGGATCACCGACATCGCCGACTTGCTCGGGATGGCTGGCTCGACGACGCATCGCTATGTGAGCACGCTCGTCTCGCTCGGGTATCTCGAGCGGGACGTTTCGCGTAAGTATCGCCTCGGGTTGCGCGTGACGGATCTGGGGATGTCCGCGCTCAACTCAACGGGGATGCGCGAGCACGCGCATCGCTACCTGCAGGAGCTGAGGCAGCGGACCTCATACGCGGCTAGTCTCGGCGTGCTCGACGGCACGGATGTCCTTTACGTCGATCGCGTGCCTGGCTTTCGTCGCCTGCGAGGCGGGATCGAGCTAGAACTGCGCACGGGCTCGCGGCTGCCGGCGTATTGCACGGCGATGGGCAAGCTGCTGCTCTCGACCATGCCCGCGCCGGAGCGGGGCGAGGTGACCGAGGAGATGAAGCTGACCAAGCGTGGCCCGAACACGATCACACGCAAAAGGGCGCTACGCGAAGAGCTCGCGAAAATGCCGGCCGTCGGGTACGCCGTCAGTGATCAGGAGCTCGCCGCCGAGCTCTTGATGGTTGCTGCGCCTGTGTGGAACGGGGCGCGCGAAATCTGCGCCGCGGTCGACCTGGAGGCACACAGCTCGATGATCTCGCTCGAGGGGCTCGTCGGCGGGCTCGTCCCGCACCTAATCACGACCGCTGGTCAGATCTCCGCCCGGCTGGGGTACCGCCGCGACGATGAGATCCCCGGGGGAAGGTGAGCGGCGCCGTGCCCCAACCGCGAGCACCGGCCCCGAGCGACGCGGGCGTGACGCTCGCTCCTGCCCGAGAGAAGGCCCGGGAGGGGCACCGCATGACCGGCGAGCAGCTGTGGGGGATCCATGTCGAGTATCTCCGAGGGGGCTCGATCGACGGGCTAGCCGCAGCGATCGGCTCACGCACGCCGCAGTCCGCCGGCAGCTACGCAAAAGGAGGCTCCCGTTGAAGGGAGAGCTGGCAGGAAACGGGGCGAGAACTGCCGCGCGCGTCGAGCAGCAGATGATCACGGCCCTCCTGATGGCGAGGGTCGATGAGCTGCGCAAGGCACGAGGGCTGACGCTTGAGCGCCTTGCTCAGGAGTCGGACCTATCGATGTCCACGATCAAGCTCTTGAGAGAAGAGCTCCGCGACCCGAAGCTCACAACCGTACTCAGACTCTGCCGCGGACTCGATGCGAACGTGGAGGAGCTCCTCGGCGATCTGCCGGTCCCCGTTCAACGGCGGCCCCGCATCCCCCGGGAGCCCCGGGGCAGGCGCTGACATGACGAAGCCCACGCAACGTAACGATCACGGCGACCCTCGTGCCGCGCCCACGCGAGGGCGTCAGGCGAAAGCTGAGCGAGGCGCGGCCCCGCCACGGCCCGCGGATACCGGCCGGGGGGCAGGAGCTGACCCGTGACTCCTAGCCGCGTGCGGATCGCGGGGAGTCTCGTGCGGTATCTACGCAAGGGCGTCAAGGAGGAGTTGAGCGCGACGCTTGTGATTCTCACTATCCAGCTAGACACAACCCTAGATCCCGCCACGTATCGCAACACGCTTGCACGCTTGTACGACGCCCAAGCGCTGTTCGAGGTCGTCGGCATGACCGAGGACCCGGAACCAGCGGACCTCGTGCTCGATCTCGGTCGCTGGGGACGGCTCGCGCTCAAGCTACTGGAGTTCGAGTATGACGCCGAGCTCAAGCGGCTTCAAAACGCCACCGCTGACGAAGTAGAGCTGCCGTTGCGTGACGTTCCCGCGCTGCGGAGACTAGTCGCAGACATGCGCGAGACACTTGGCGCCGTGTCGTCGAAGCCCCACCGGCCGTGGAGACAGATAGCACGACGACTGGGGAGGAGTAAGGGCGATGGGTAGCGCAAGCTCGGGCAACTATAGCGCCCGGGCTTCTGACTGAGCATGTCTGACAGCGGAAAGGTGACAATCGTAGTCGGCCGCTTTGATCCGCTCGTTCGGCGCGGCGTGGAGGATGCCCTGGCCGATGATCGCCGCCTAGACATCCTCGCCAGCGATCTCGAGGACGGCATCCTTGAGCGCACGGTCTTCACGGAGCTGCCGTGCGTCGTGATCTTGGGCGAGGCCGTCGACTATGCCCTGCTGGCGCGTCTAAAATCGTCCGCCCGGGGCACCGGAGTTCTGGTGCTAGCTCACGACCCGCCGCGCGTTTGCGGAACGACGCTGCTGAAGGTCGGCGCAACTTGCCTGGCCGGGAACGCCTCTCCGGAAGACCTCATCGACGCGGTCCACCTAGCGGCCAAGGGAGATCTGTTGTTTATATCCGCGGACGGTCAGCGGGTCCAAAGACCTTCTCTTGAGAGAGCGCGATTGTTGACCGACCGTGAGACCGAGGTGTTCGGGCAGCTCAGCAAAGGTAGGTCCGATGCAGCAATCGCGCTTGATCTGCGAATTAGTGTCGCGACTGTGCGCGCCCACGTACGGTCCGTCCTACGCAAGCTCAACGTCAGGAGCAGACGCTGGCTCGTCGGGATGTCGCTCCCCGATGGCCTGGGTCCCGAGGCGGGATGACGATCATGACAACACGGTAGCTGCCATTTGGCATACCTCAAAGTCGCGCTTTTGACTATGTACAAGCAGTCACGTATTGCATACGGTCACGCTCTAACTATTTGAGTAGCGCCGTCCAAAGGAACTTCGGCGTCTCGGGCGTAGGCGGGCTTTGTTGCACTGGGAATGGCATCTAAAAGGATGGGGGTTGGGCATGAGGCGCGACATGCGTGTGGCTGTCTGGCTGTCGTTGTGCGTTGTGGCGGCGTTCGCCTGGGCAGCGTCAGCGGTCGCGTCCGGTTCGTTGCCGGAAGGGCTCGGAGAATCTGTTGGCGGCGTGGCGGCTGGGCCGCGGATGTCGCTGGAATCCCCCTTTCTGAAAGGGGCGGTCCCGACTCCTGAGCAGCTGAGGGGAGATGTCGTCTCGCGTACCGCGTTCAAGGGCCTCGACCGAGAAGCCGCGGTCTCATTGGCCAAGCGGGACTTCGGGATCTCCCGTCCCTCCTGGGTGTCCCCTCAGAGTGAAGGTGGGGGGCGCGTGACGAGATACC
>Ga0302325_10004873_pt1 | contig 30912 bp, 27 predicted proteins | sample Palsa_T0_2_FD_201948 | JGI IMG/M metagenome (GOLD analysis project Ga0302325, IMG submission 201948) | Peat permafrost microbial communities from Stordalen Mire near Abisko, Sweden - Palsa_T0_2 | ecosystem: Environmental > Terrestrial > Soil > Palsa > Peat permafrost | place: Sweden: Abisko... | reverse complement strand
CTTGAGAATGGAAAGGCGCAATATATTTTGGACTGCGAGGGTAAGTTTTTTCAGCATGGTGACAAATCTGGAGTGAAATAATTGCCGATCAGTATGGTCCACCTTTTTGAAATCATCCATCTTGTCGATCAACACAACCGCGGCCAATTCATTTTCGCACGGCAACTGAACGTTGATCAGCCGCTGGTGGTGCAGGAAGGCGCAAGGTTGCATGGTTTTCCTGTCTATCATTACATGGACATGTATCAAATATCAGACGGCGATGGAAATTCCCGACCAGACATCTATGTCTTCCCAACCGATCCAGCTCGATATCCTGATGGTCATTTCCAGGTGGGACAAATGGTTGAGCTCATAAACTCGGATGCCCCTGAAAAGCAATGAAATCGACCTTGCGCCGCTCCCTCGCTTTACGAGAGACAAATTCCAAGCGGCATATGAACAACTACTAGTCATAACAGAGTCGATACCCTATCAACTTATCCTTTCTGATGCTCGTCGCCTTGTCTAATTCCTCACCGTCCAACGCGGAGCCGTTAAAATCTCAACCAGCGCAGCGGTTCAGACCAGGTTCCGCTTAAGAAAGTCCTCAATGTTTCTTATCATGACGGCGACGATTCTTTTGTGATCTTCTCTCGCCTTGAGGTCATCTTTGTCCGAATTCCAAAGTCCGTGCGCAGCTTCCGTGCGAATTTTGTATTCTTTAGTGACAAGCCGTTGATCGTTGAGCTTAGCGTTATAAGAATCCTTCAATTTCATATTCAAACTTTCGACACTATCAGGATCACCATTGGTCTTTAAATCAGTACCCAGATGGAGCCTGGCCAGCTGTCTTGTTCTTTCTTCCAGGACCGTTCCCGCGATGACCGCTGCCGCAATATGAAGCCCTTCACGCTCGTTAAGATTGGCGGCCATTTCCAGGTAATCACCAGAAAATTCCTCCATTATCTCCTGTCTGGCGGTTCTAAGATAACCATGTTCGACATTCTGGTTCATTCCCGAGAGTATTCCGCGAAAGGCTGGACCAGCATACGATTCGCGTTCCTTATCTGCTTGCGCACAACTAGCATAAAAGGAAGAATCTATACCGTAAATGGTCAGAGCAAGTTGTCGAGTGGAAGATTTTAGTTCACTCAGATTGCTATAATCCTGGCTGTCCCTGACGACCATTGACGGATCTAATGGAAATGCTTCAATTACCTTTTTGGCTAATTCCAGAAGGTCATCGATCGTTTTTATGTATCTCTCCTCTTGCGTCATGAAAAAAGATTGAGACCCAAAAGTAAAGCAAAATCTTTGAGGGCATTGAAAGTTAGGCGTGCATCCATGAACCTTTTGGATAAAGACGATCTTAAGAGGACGAAAATAAGATTGGCGACTTTCAGAGCCAGAAGTAACGAGCAGGAGCGTCCAATCCGGGCCCCTAGTGGCAATGCGTGGGTTGGCGGAAGCGCGTGTCCTACTCCCGGTTGCGCGCCCCGAATCAAGCTGGAAAGCGCAACGTTATCCTAATCTTGGAATCACCGAATTTGATTCAACATTTCCCTGCCAAACAGATTTTGCGTCGTCCGATTGCCAACAAAAGAAATTCGATGATAAGCAATATTTTTCCCTTGTATGTTTAGTAATTCATGTCCTGCTGCAAATGCATGTTTTATCAGCGCCCTTTCCAGCACCTCTAAAACGTCCGCTACCTTTTGACCTGGCTTTAGTTTTATAGTACAATATGCGAGTCTTTTAGTCCCATTTTTTGACTTTTTTATACTTATCATTAGGCGTGTATTGGTAGCGAACTGTTGCATAATGCGCGAGTTCAGCTTGGTTGCCCTCCCGATGTATAAAATCGAATGCGAATCTCCATGTGTGTTAAAAAAGAAATAACAGCCTGGTGACTCCGGCAGGTCTTCCCTAATCGTAAAGATCAGATTTTCTTTTGTACCGTCAGAAAGGTTGATAGGCCGGTGCCACACCGCATCGATATTCATAAGCCATTGGGGTTTACGAGGTTGAATATTAAATTGGTTATCCTAGGAGTCGGCACAGTTAAATTAGATTAATTTCTTCAAATGAGAAAAAGAGAGGCGGAACAAGCAAGAAATTCATGGTCACGAGCCGGTCTGCTATCTTTTCAGGCTTGCTACCCTGGATTAGCTTCGAGATTTCCCAGCTTAGGGCAGTGGGTTGTATAGCACGATATCCTCATTCCCTTCATCGTCCTCTTCCAACACCGGCTCCCAGTTGAGTTGCTGGGCGATTTGAATCAGGCAATTTATAAGGTGGCCGCCGGAGGCGGGGCTGTTTCCTCTTCAAAAGGAAAACGAGTAGGTCCCGGAAGACAACTCTCTTTTCACCTTGTATTTATCATCCAGGATCAGGGTCGCCGACGACCCCGCCGGAATCGTACAAGAATAGATCAAGCGCCCGTTCTCGTGTTTCCACCCCGATCGGATCCAGCCGTAGGGGGAGCGGTGGGTCGCGGTGAAGCTATCAAGGCCGGGGACGATGTGGGGCCGGAGGAGAATATGCTTAAAACCCGGCGCCGCGGTATCGGAGAGGATGCCGCCGAGGCCCTTGAAGAACCAGGCCCCGATCTCGCCGAACATGATGTGGTTGAGGGACGCATCGCTGCCCGCATGGACCGGCCAGTTCTCGTAGAGGGTGATTGCGCCGTTTTTAAGCAGTAGCCCAGGAGGGTTCGGTGTACCGGGTCGCGAGCTGGTAGGGGAGGTCGGGGTGGCCGTATTCAGAGAGGACATTGAGGATGGTTTTGGTGCCCTGAAGGCGGACGATTAGTTTAACGCTGCATGTGTTTTCCAGCATTTGAGTATCTTGTCACTGCATGAAGAAGGCACTCCTGATTTCAATATTGACTATTTTTGCTGTCTGGCTGGCAGACAAGGGCGTTGCGTATGTGGTCCGAATCATCTACCGCTCCTATAAGAACCCCACCAACAGCGACGTTGTCGACCTACTCGATCTAAAGTACGGGTTGGCCTTTGTCATTAATGTCGCCGTCTCGACGATCCTCTATTTTACCTTGCGGAAACATACGAATCTCAACAAGATTGTGCGGATTGCACTGTGCGTCGCCATATTCACCGCAAACTTTCTTTTCTTTAGGAACTTTAGAGCGTGGCGATAATCTGCCGGTCACTATTCCGCGCGAAGCGCTCATTTTTTATTCGCGGTCCCGAGCGACGGAGGAGCGAGTGGGACGCGGGGATTCAGGGGGATTAGGGGGTGGTGGCGACCCCCGGAGGCAAAAAATGCATCAGCAAGCAAGTTGGGGACCAAAGGGTCACAAATTGTCCAGAATGCTGTTGATGTCTTCGGTGATATGCCGTTTCGCCTCGGCAAAGCGGGACTCCGCCTCTTTTTTGGGCGTACCCTTTATCGCCCACCGGATATCCATCTCAATATCGCTGAGTTCGGACTGTACGCCGGAGAACAAAGCGGCACTGCGGTTGCCCATAGACTGCAAGACCTGTTTGTAATTTTCAAAGGAGGCTATTAACTTCCGGGCGCTCTGCAGCGAGTAGTGCAGGGGCAGATTGTCCCGGATCGCCGTCAGCTGGGTCTCCACTTCCGCTGTCTCCATGGTCTTCCCCGTTTCAGTAAAGGTAGCTATCTTCGGATCATTGAGTTATTAAGAGGCTTCCAGCCGGTATGCAGTAGTCATCTGAACGAACGGGCAAAGAGAAACCCCTGTTGTCAGGGGTCAACTATTATACATTCAATGAATTTTTTGAAAAGGTGTCCAATATTTGGGACTAACCTTGGCTCTTACTGGAAGTGCCTTTGGCGGGGCCGAGATCAATGACAAAACCGCCGACTGATTTTTTTACAGAGGGGTGTTTTGCCTGATACGCGCGAACTTCCTTCAATTCTTTCATAAAATCCTGGCGGCTTGCGCTTGCATCCTGTTTGATTTGCTCTAGTGTTTTGCTCATTTTAGCCTCCTTTTGTTTACAAATTTAAAGCTTTTTATCCAACTTTTGCAATTATTTTTAACCCAATTCCGCGTCTAACTTTTTGATATACAACTCATAGTACTTAACAAGCGCGGGGCCCAGCTGGCATAAGACCGGATAAACCAGCGAATAATAAGTGGGGTGATATTCAGTCTCGGTCCCCAGAATATCCCTTTTTGTCGAATCTATATTCAGAACGCCTACGATATCAATAATGTTGTCGCCTGACCCGTCCTGGGCCCATTTATGTGGAATTCCAAAGGAAACGATGCTATGGATATTTGGCAATTGCTGCTCCCAGTAGTTTTTCGCGTTCTTTACTTCTTGCTGCCCAAGGTGGCTGTAAGCGCCCGTATCTCTCGTATCGGAAAAGATAAAATTGCCTTCCGTCGCCGCCCGGGGTGCCCCGGGTATATTTCGATTGGCATTTTCAACCTCGTTGGCGCATTTGATCACCGGAAGACTTATTGTCGGCGGCAACTTCTGGGGAGAGGTCAGTTCTTCATCGGACTCGGTTTTTCCTTTAACCGCTAATTCCGGCACAAAATAGAGTACACCATTAAATGCGCTAAGTTCTGTTTGCCTCAGATGAATCCATTCGGCCGGCTTTTCTTTGAGCTTTTCGACGATCTTGCGATGCAATTTAATCGGCAAATAGAGCATAATATTGGCCCCGTAAATTTCGTCGTTGTCCCTCCGGCTTATGTAACTGGTCGTTAACTGGCAGATAAGATCCAGGATTACACGTAAGTTCACCTCGCATTTGTCGAGCTCGGTAAAATCAAGCTCATTAAATTGCCTCATCAGCCCCTTATAAAAAGTTCTGTATTCGAAAAATACCTTCGGATTGGGTGCCCGGAAAATGGCGCCCTTTAAAGCATCGGTTGTTTTGGCACTCGCCTGCGACTCGTTGGTCACAAATCGAAAGTAGCAATAGATCCAAACAACGACAGACACCCAATAGCAAAATACCCAAAAGTCGACCGTGTATGATCCAGGTTTGTGCCTCCAATAATCCTTAGCCGCCCGGGTTGCGCCTACAATCGCATCCTTATAAAATGCCAACAAAACAGCGGCAACCCCGGGATAGATGGATACAATTCCTTTTAGAAACTTGGTATTTTCTACCCTAAAGGGGTCCCAGTCTTTCAGTCGAAACTTCATGTAATTATTTTTGCGCTTTTGTTCGGGTCATTTTGAAAAGCTCAATATCGGGTATATCTGCTTATCCGTCAAGGGTGAAAACACCTAGTTTGGTCGCCTTTTAATATAACCTAATATTGATTTGTCTTATGGATGTCTCCAAAGTGAAATAAAATTATGCTACGCCTACGCGCTCGACGTATGAATTATGAAATAAAATGTATTAGGAATGAAGTTGGGGAGGGCGGCGACGGCCGGAGGCAAAAAAAGTTTACCGCTCCGCTAACATCGCTTAGCAAACAGTTATTTAATCTCCAGCACCACCACCGACTTCGCCGGCATCATCACCACCAGGTCCCAACCCTCCTTCTTCACCCCATTAAAAACCGCCGGCTTCAGCTTCTCCGGCTCCCTGAACGTATTGATATCCGTAAACCGCTCCGACGTCAAGATCTGCCCCGTTACCGTCTTCGAGATCAAATTCTCCGCCGTCGTCCGCACCGTGATCGTCTTTACCGAATCCAGGTTCACCAGCGAAATATGTTCCACACCCAGCGAATCGCGCGAAGCCGAAACATTGACCGCTGGGATCTTCGATCCATTGTAGCTGTAATCCGGGCTGTTGAATTTCACCACCAGCGACCGCGCATTCCGATGCACCCTCCCGGAGTCCTTCTCCACCTTTTTCCGGACCTTTTCCGCGTGGGACAAAAAAGAGCCGGCGTGTCGTAGAAACCGCGCCGGGGGGCAAATACAAACGAAATATAAAAGAAGCGACTGGCCTAAATAAGATTGCCCTGATATTTACCAATATGTCAAAGAACCAAAAGCAAAATTTCTCTGGCAGGGACAAATATCGCGTGGGATTTGAAAAAAAGCCGTGGTAACCACGTGTATAGAAACATGTAAACGGGTATACGCGTGTATACTCGGGACACATGACTAAGGCGGAGTGAAGCCTTTAGCTTTTCCGGCACCTTTGAGAAAAAAGGCTCTTTTCCTGCTGACCAAAGAAAAAGGATTAACGCAAGCCTCCTTGATTTGATCCAGCGACACGCCCAGTAACCGAACAGTTTGCTGGATCTGCGGCCCTTTTACCATTCTTTCGACCTGAGCATATTTGTTTCGCTTACTCGTGATCCCCCCGGTCATGGTCTCGAACCTTTCTCAATCCAGAAACAAATTGTTCTACTACCGCATCCGCGTGTTCCATACGCATAGAGAAGGAGTGAAATTCGACCCGCGGATGAAATAATTTATGTGTAACGATCTTTGGCGAAAGACAATCAAAATGCATTCGGGATATCGTGTTGCCTTTGCTAAAATAGTCGTGCATAAAGCTAGGGGTCAGCTTATCGTCGGGCCAAACGCTGTATACACCAGTCGGTGTCGCTATCTCCCCCGATAGCAACAGATTTTCAGTTTCTTTGATAAACCTGACCGGATATTGAAAAACATCTCCGTTCAACAATCTGTTGCTTACGATAAGACATGGGCAAATTGCCTTAATCTGGCCCTTAGGAATACCGCATTTGCGTTGGAGTACATCAAGCAGTTTGCCATCATTAAAGCCCGCTTCGATCGTTTGAAGTTGATGCTCCGCATGGCGGATATAATCGTACATCGTTCTCAGATCAAATACGCTGACAGGATGGAGCGTATGCTTGCACTCAAAGACATACAAAATATTTTCATTTACGCAGCAAACATCAATATCAGTTCTATCAAATGTAGTACCGGAATAAGTTTTCAAACCGACCTTGTTGAGAACAGCGACGAGTTGATCCACCAGCGCATCGGCGTGGCCATTTTTCATCAAGGTCTTGTTCGCCTGCTTGTATTGCGCGGCATATAAGTTTCGGACGGCATTGGAATCCGAAAAGACATAAAGCGGTATCTCATAATGACTTTCTATTAGAATTAGTGGTTGATACTGTATGTCAAACACGTAAGGTGCCCCGGGCGTCCAGGACAAACAGTCCAAAAAAGTATCCACTTGATCCGGCGTTAAGATTCGATCCAGCAATTCGTGCAGCGAGGTATCAGTCAGTTGCATCACCAGAGTCCGCAGGATCATCCCCGGGTCCGTTTCATTCTGTTTCTCCAGATACTTTCGAAGCAGCTTGCTCATAATCAGGAACCACCGTCTCGCCTTTAAGAATTCAAACACTGTCAGGTTGTCCTTAAATGCGATTTTCCGCAATTCTGCTGGGCTCAACAGTTGTTCTTTTATGATTTGGCCCAAATAAACGACTTCTTCCAGGAAGACCTCGTCAGGTTTGACGAAGTGCTCCGTCAGCATTTCTACCGTTTTTTTCGTAAACATCACGCGATATCGCGGATACCCGTGTTCCGTTGTCTTTTCGAACATTTTTGGCGGATCGACTTCAATTATCTTATCGACAAGGTCATTCAGGGAGAGGGCGGATGGCATGTCCATTCGAATTAAATCATTCAGGTGTTGGATTTCGGTTCGGATGTAACCCAGCCTGATGGATTTTTCCAGGTCCGGGAAAGGTGCTGATATAATCAGCTTATAGTCACTATTATGGCATTGGTATCCAAAGTGCTCTATAAGGATTTCGTATTCGCGTAGTTCAAGGAAATTGCACGCAGCTTGTAACAGCGGTCCGATGCTTCCATTTATAATGTACTCTTCCGCCGCCAGCAAGGATGAGGTTTTGAACCGACTGGTATAAAAATAAATTAGGTAGGATACGCCGGTGCATAGGTTTTCAATGCTTCTCGAATTGATGTCGTTCTTTTCATCCCCGGATTGCGGTTGGTAGTGAGTAAAAAAAAGATAGTCCGAGAAAACAAGAAGGGTCTTAACCAATGATCGCCTGGTATACTTCGCGCTAAACTCACGAATGAGATTAAGCAACTCTTTTTCGATTTCCAGATAAAATTTCATTGTTGTCCGACTAAAACATAAGGGAATCGGGATATAAAAAAGGGCAGTTCCGAGGAACCACCCAAATAGGCTATGTTTGAGTTACCACACTACAAGCATTACCTAATGGGTGAAATTAAGAAATTCTCCGGACAGCCGGTTTTATCACAAATATTGGACGTTATACCGTCTTCGATAATAAATGCAGCGAACCGAAAGCATAAAGCCAACCGTTACTATAAGCGGCTACCCCTGCGGATTCACTTAGTGAGCCTGCTATACGGTGTTTTCAGCTATTGCAACGGGCTCCGGGAGGTTTGCGAGGGGATGCTGGCCTGTGAAGGCAAGCTGTCCCATCTGGGTTTGGATAAGGCGCCGGCCCGAAGTACGCTCTCGGATGCCAATAACAAGCGGAGCTACCAGGTCTTTGAAACGATTTATTACGGATTACTGGCCAACTACCACTCTTTTATCTCGGACAGCCGGTTAAAGGGCTTGAGCATAAGGAACTTAAAGATCATCGACTCTACCACGATCCAGTTGTTCAGCGAAATCCTGCGAGGCGTAGGCCGAAAGCGGCTGGACGGCTCCAGACAAAAGGGCGGAATCAAAGTACATGCGCTAATGGATGCTTTTAGCGGGGTAACGGAATTTGTCCGCATGACGGCAGCCAAAGAAAATGACGTCAAGTTCCTGTACAAGCTCAAATTGCCGGCTGGCAGTTGGATCGTCTTCGACAAGGGGTATACGGCTTACCGGCAGTTTGCCCGCTGGACCCGGGAGAAGATCTGGTTTGTGACCCGGATGAAAGACAATGCCGATTTTCATGTCACCAAGGTACTGATCGATAAGACCCGGAAGAAACAGGCCAAAGGCGTTCTTAAAGAGCAGTACATTACGGTGGCCGTCAAGGTAAACGGGATAGTGACCGAAAGGCTGAAACTCAGACGGATCGTGTTCAAAACCGATGACGAGAAGATCTATATCTACGTCACCAACAATTTTACGCTGCCTGCCGCTCAGATAGCCGTTATCTATAAAAACCGGTGGATGATCGAGTTGCTGTTCAAACAGATCAAACAGAACTTTCCGTTGCGGTACTTCTGGGGAGAAAGCCCCAACGCTATCAAGATGCAGGTCTATTGCGTACTCATAGCCCAACTCCTTATGGTCGTCATCCGAAAGAAAGCCGCCACGAAAAAATCCTTTTCCAATATGATCACTGTAATCCGGCTACACCTAACGAGTTATGTAGGATTATTGGACTTCATCAAAGACACCTATAAGGCTTGGAGAAAGACCGACAATGCCTCCTTCGCCTTTAGTCCGTAATAAACCGGGGGAGCTACCCCCAATTTTGAAACGACTGATTTTAGCCTGTAGCCCTCGCCCATCAAGGGTCACAGATTCTTAAACCCGGATTTATCCGGACAACAATGATAAAATTTATGGAAGGGCCCAAGTTCGATCACTGAATCAATATATGTGGCTCTTTCGTTTGTTAGCGCCCCGACCTGTTCACAAGATTTTCTCAGGTCAGCCGCCAGGCTGGGTATAAGGCATTTCCCTTTCGTTTCCTGGTAATACCTGAATAGCCCTTTTTTCGCGATGTAGTCAAATGTCTTATCCGGTTCAAAGAATGCGCCGATGGTCAAACCGTTGATCCCAGTCATGTAGTCCTTATTCTTTATCGCTGTTCCGGCCTTGTCCATCAGTGTATCCCGGTCCATCTTGGATGGGCGTGCAATGTCATTGCGTACTAATTGGTCCCGCAGCTTCTGCGTAGCGGCTTTTTTTAGATTAATTTGATTGATGTCCATGCAGACAAGATTTAGCTGGTAGAGTTGGCCATTTTTTTCAGTTATAGCCCTAGGGAAGCAGGACTGTCGGTCTATTTTGCCATCGCAAGGTGGGCTTTTAGTCGTTGAACAATTCTTCGCTCCCCCTTATTGTTGAAATGGCCCCGATCACCGTAAAATTCGTCCAACCCAATGGCGAAGGCCTCATCGAGGGAGAATTTGAGTATCGGTTCGATCAGCAGAGGCGGGATATTTGAAAGAATTTGATCCTCGATTTCTTTTAGGATCAGCTCATTTGAAAGAGGGGAAAAATAATGCGTGAGTACCGTATAGTAGAATTTACGAACGACAAAGATTAAGCTGAACCTTCCTTCGTCTAACCCCTTATAAAGTTCGCAAAAGCAGTCTCGTATATTGTGTGGTATATACCCCAGGTAGCTCCTCCTGGTCGAAAAGTTGAATTTCTCATTAAACTGGTCGATCCAGTTGCTGACTGTCGATAGTATCTCCCCGATAAGCCAATGATAGTTGGTTGGATTTTCAGGTTCCCGTTCATGGGCCTGATAATCCATAGCGTGTGCCATGGCAGTTATCATGCTGGAGTAGATCGATATCATGCTTTTAAAACGCCGGGACAAGACATCAATGTCCACTTTGTTACGAATGGCTGTCGCATAGAGAATGCCGATAAACCGAATGTGGTAGTAAACCGGCAAATTGTACCCCTCATCTTCGGTGTTGTGCAAATAGACATGCGGTTGGTTATAGACATACTTGGCATCTCGGTCATTGTAGAGATGACTGCACGCCCAGTCGGATAGGATCGGTAAAAGCCCGAAATCAATGGCTTTGGCCAGTTGGTCTACACACAGGCTTTTTAACAGCGGCGAGTCCTCAATTAACGAATAGCTGTTCCAATGCTTTCTCAGTTCGGTATAGTAGGATGAGTTGGTGTCGCTCAAAAGCCGCTGCATTTCGCTCTTGAATACGCTCCGGCTCGCAAACATATCCACCTTTTTTTTGACATTCTTCCGTTTCGGCCGGGCTTTTTCCTGCCAATGTTCCCGAACATAAGCCGTGGCTTCGCTCAGCGGCAAGTCAACCGTGCTGGCGTTGCGGCGGATATAGAATCGTTCTACACCCTTTTCGTCTTTAAGGTAGACGGGGGACTCGGCTCTGCACTTGATGGTAACCTGGCAAATCGTCTTTCCATCGATTACCGGGAAAGAGTTGCGGGCGTAGCGGTGAAACCGGTTGCCTATTTTTGAGAACAGATTGTCGAAATGCTTATTGAATTCGTCGATTTTATCGACTCCTTTAAAAGTTGCAAAGTCGGATTGGAGACCAAGGACGTTCTTGCCGTCGTCCACGCCGATGAGCAGCGTCCCTCCTTCTGTATTCAGGAATGCGGCTAGGGTCTTGACCACGGCATGTTCGATAAACGACGCCACGCTTCCATTCTTGAGATCAAACCGGAGGGTGCTCTTAAACTCAACCGTTTTTGATTCGCCCGCAGCGATAAGCGCAAGGAGTGCTTTCTTTTCATCTGAAACCATAATGCTTCATTTTGCCTCCTGTGAAGTTACTAAAGATATTAGTCTTAAATGTAATCCGACTTATCTTTAATCTTAGAAGATGTTGTATTCGTATAAAATAACGGCCGATCGCCAGTTTGCCCCTAACCCGTACTTCGTTTTTATGACGTTTAAGAAAGGTCTGGAGCAACTCCTGCACAGAAAGGCTATCTCGCTCGCTTTTGGCAGCCGTTCCGCGCCTAGTCCACTTTCCTCGTGATGTCGATCGTCGTATCCAGCTTAAACGGAGTATCCTCACACCAGGCTGCGATCAGGAAATACCGGTATTCTTTCAGATTGAAAACCTGATGGATGGAAACGGGGCCGCCGGCTTTCACGAAAATGGTCGTTTCTGAACCATCCGCGCTTGGGAACAGAGCCACCTCAACAGGTCCTTTGTTATACCCAAGCCCATTTGGGGCGTTCCGATTCTCCGGTAAGATATGATGTGTGGAAAGAAAAAGTTCATGAGGTTTCTGAAAGGAGTGCAGTCCGCTCGCGTCTGCGCCTCCTGTGCCAACACACACCACAATATCTGCAATCCGAGAGTCGGCGTGCCTGCCCTGATTTTTCGGAGGAAAAGCACTCTCTTTTAGAAACCGAAGCCCAAAACGCCAGAAATTCGTATCGTCCGGCGTGACCCGAAAGTTGAACGAATACTTTTTGAAATCGAATAACTCCTTTAATTCATCGTCGTTCCGCTCATGGAAACCTGCCGGTGCCGGTTGTTGTTTAAAAATATGGCGGAACGACCGGCCAATGTTTTTTCCGATGAATTCTTCAAAACCATTGTCAATGGTCTTCAGGTCATAGATATCGACCGGCACAAACTGAATCCGGTCGGCCAGGTTTTCCGGCAGACCCGGCTCTTGCAGAAATTCCTTAAATTTCAGTTGGATGGTCTCCACTCCCATGCCGGGGCTCTCCGTAAAGACCACGAGGAAAAGAAAGGTCCGCTCATCCAGGTCGGAGAGTTGATGCAAGCGATCCAGAAAAAATTGTCTGTCGCTCACCGGATTGCCGCGACGAAGGACATTCTGAAAAAGGATCCGTTCATAATGCAGGTTTTCCGCTACCAGCGAATAGTCGTATGGCGCCGGCGTATCCAACCCGGTTGCCCGGTACCCGGTGCCACCGAAAACCTGATCCGCCCTTCTGCTGCTAAAGAAGTGGAGCAACTGCAGGATCAACCCACCCGCGTCAATTGAATACTCTTTTAATATTTTGCTGACGGATCTAACCCCTTCTTCGCCCCGCACCAGATCGGCTAATTTGTCCAGCGCGAAGGTTACCTCGCTCTTGGCCAGAAAGGGCAAATTGAACGCCCCATGACTTTCCAGCAGTCTGAGCAGTTCGGTGAAGCTCCTGGAGCCGGCCTCGTTCTGAGGAAGAAGGGACAATTGGACGCAGACACTGATGGCCAAATTTTTCAAATCAAACAACTGTTTTTGATCCAATTGTTCAACGGACGCTATGTCCACGGATTTTTCCACTTCCAGCTGGTGGCCAAGCCGGTAGGTAGAACCACCCTGGACTATTCTGCCGATAATTTTAGCATTTTCGAGCCGGGCGAACAATTGAGCCATATAAACTTTGGCAAACGCATACATTCGCCGGGAAAAATCCAGATTCGACGGGAAGCCCGGATCTGCATTCTTAACACCGTTAAACTTTAGAAAAAAATCATCCACTTCAAAATTCGTCCTGCCATTTTGCAGAATCGACGTGCAGCAGATGAAGAGCTGCATGACAAAATAGTCGCGCTCCGCCTCCTCATAAAATCCTACCGAGATCTGCTCGTCCTCTACCTGGCCAATGATGGCGACCAGCCGGCTGTAGGAAGCCAGATCCCTAGCTTCTGGATCGATGGCCAGATACGCCTCACCCTCTTCAGACCAGCGGATGTTGTCGCGGATCAAATGGATAAATTTCCGGGGAATTCGCTTCGATGCAAAGATTAGCCAGTCAACATACCGATCTATCAGCGCCAGATTGGCGTCAGCGGGTGTTTCTATCTGTGGAACCAGTTTGTTAAAAAGGCCAAAAAAACCTTGCCGGGATAGTAGCCCGATGTGAATCGTCTTGGAAAAAATGCTCGACAGCATGCCGTCGTCCTCGATCAGGGATTGCCGGTACTTATAGTATAAATTTTGGCCGGCCACGGCAATAAAGCTGGCATGACCCGAGAGCATATAGGGTTTGATTTCAATCATGACGCTCGTAAACTGGTCATCATCCAGTTTATCGAGCTCATCCAAAACAAAAATGATGTTAAACCCATGTGCCCCGAAGGACCGCAGCAGAGATACAAAATGGTGGTCGGCGATCTCGTCGTCAAAAAGCGTTTTTCGGCTGAAATCCTCCTGGGCAGTGTCCTTATCCGTGCTGGATAGAGTGATCGAATATAAACCGGCAACAGTGGTAACCGCAGCAACCAAAATAAATGCCACATTGACGGCCATGTCTCGGGAAATCCAACCCCAGCGGAGATTCAGGACGCAGAAAAGAGCCGATGCTGCAGTAACCATCAGCACGACCCATTTGCCGGCATCAAATTTCGCCTCGTTGGTTTCTACGCTTTGGCTGCTGTCGAGCCGGGTGTGGGTGGTCTCTTTAAACGTTTTTTCGTGCAGCTCCTCTAAAAGGCGGGTGGTCTGATCCGTCAGCGGTTTATTCCGGTCTTCCCCCTTCAGCTCTTTGTAACCCGGCAGGTCACTCACGGCCAGATACAATTCCCGGATCAGCCAACGGAACAATTTGCCTTTTTCCCGGTACCGCGAAAAGTCTACATGGACAAAGGCGACCCGCTGGTCCGGCTCCGCCTTGATCAGATTTTCGACTTCGTTGATGTAGGTGGTTTTGCCGGCGCCGCGATAACCGGACAAGAGATAGCAAATACCAGGACCCTGCATCAGATCAAGTTTCAGCGCACTTGGGGATACGCTCGCATTGGATAGCAATTCTTCCCCTGTTTCTCCATTCTGTAGTTTGGACAGCAGGGCTTTGTCGATCCGAATTTCCATAACGCCCGGTTTTGGTGCTGCAAATATCCATCATTTAGGAGTAACAGCCCTCGCTAATGCCTGCCCTCCCGCGGGCCAGACGGCTGGAACATCCCGGGATTGAGCGATTGTATCAATGCCGCTCTATTGAATTTGTGGCCGATCCCATATCTGGGATATTGAAACTTGTTCGATTGTCGTACTCACTACGAAAATAAAGTCCTTTTAAGAGGTGTGCGATACATTAGCAAATTTGAATCAATAATTCAATTGAGGTTCGAAGTTCCTGCTCTGTAAAAGTCTGTCCCGGGCCAGGATGATCAATAGCATTCCTAATAAACGTACATAGCGTGTCGTAATTGGTTACTCCAAAAGCGGAAGGCTTATAATGTATTGCTGGATTATATAATGGGTGATTTAGAATGAATGTATCGCATGCTTTGACTCTAGGTAGTGTGCGATTTATTTGGAGCCAGCCATACAGTTCAATATGATAATCATTCGACACTATGTCGAACGCTAAATAATTGGTCTCAGCGCTCGTAATTGTCGGAAGAACTGAAGGTGCATCAATCCTTTTTGCTTCAATTACACCATTATTTTCTGCCAGGACAATGACTAGATTTTGACTGTTGTCCCGAAGCGCCTCTTCTACCACATATTCTGAATGCGTTGCAACGAATAGCTGAACAGTTTGATTTCCGTTTGTTGTGAAAAGCTGTTTGTAAAATTTGAGTATACTTTTTTGCCATGTTGGATGCATACTCAATTCAGGCTCATCGACCATTATCGCAGCCCCATCGAGTTTGCTATTATTTCTTAGCAAATAAATTCCCCTAAAAACTATTTGCTTCTCACCAGTACTTAACCGGTCAATGGGTATCTTTTTGCCTGCCTTATCAAATTCGATTACCTTTTCGTTACCCAAGTCGGAAACTTTGTCATATTTTAGCCGTCCAAAAAAATTGTCAAAAGCGCTCTTGAATCGGTAAATTTTTGAAGTTAGATAGTATTGATTCCAGGGCTGCGGGGCCGCGCCAAGGCCCTGATTAAGCTGAGCATATTCAGCATTGACCTGATTTTGTATATCGACAATTAACTGCTTTAGGGATGTGAAGTCATCTTCGTTGTCAATGTCGTATTTTTCAACATCTAGTTTCTTTGTCGTGACGGCGCCGATTCCTTGCGTTTTATAATCGGCACGTGCTTTCGAGAATACACAACCATCGCGTCTAATGTCCAAAAGAGTTCCTTCAATTACATCCGGATTATTATGTTTATCTGTTCGAATATGTGTTCGCTGGCCGTGAGTGTCCAAGTAATCGTAAAAATTCGGGTGCGGGCTATTATTTGCCCGAACGGCCTTTAATTCAGTTCCAGCTGCTAAATAATCGATAAATTCAAACGGTTCAAATGTCCCGCGATTCAAAAAAGTGCTTAGCGTTTCTAGAATAGTTGTCTTCCCGGTCCCATTTTCGCCAGCGAACACCAATGTCGAATATGGTTGCCCTGTTGCAGCATTCATTAAGTCAAGTTCTAAGTTTCCGAGTACAGGGTGGTTGTTCCATTTAACCCTTCGAATTTTCATTAAATAAATAATTTATGTGTGGTTAAACAAATTTTATATCGTGTTTCATATATTTTCATCCGGAACAAATCACCGAAATCCTTTCACAATTGTTAGTGCTAGTAATCGAAGAATTGGTAGCGGCCAGTAACCGAAGCATTCTATCCGCTATCCCACTTTTAGTGATTCCAGGTTGAACAAGGACAATCTGAAAAGACACCTTCACTCCCCGGTGGTTTGCAATCAGCTGCTGCAACAAAGTGACGCTATCACTGCAGTCTCCTGTCAAATTCTTGCTTCGTTGCCGCCGCTCCAATTTCTGGGCAAGGCGGGCAGAATTGGTATAATTGAGGCACTTGATTCCCTGACCGATTACTTCGTATAGGTCGTCGACTCTGTTTCCCGGACTAGATGACAATGATCCCTTACAATGGTATAACTTGACAATGATTGTTTCCGGGGCAAGTTCAGCGGTAATAAAATCGGCAATTTCGCCAGGCCCATGGTCATAATAAGCAAAAGGCAATCCTGCTGCACCAAGGGTCCTTTTAAAGTAATCATGTATAGAACGTAGCCCCGTGCATTCGTTTTCAATATCTACATTATTTGCAGCCCAAAATATGGAATCATCAAAATATTCTAACGGGAACGGCGGCAATTCCCTTGGAGCGTCAAGATATTGATAACTATTATACAGCAGGGAAAAATCTTCGAAATAAAAAATCAAGGGATAGCTGTTGATATAGTGCATGATTCCCAGGCCTTTTTCAGCGTCACCCTTAAAAACGGTTATTTGATTGGACCGCGCTTCATTTTCAGACGTGAAGTAATTGTCATAATTGAATGAAAAAAAGATGGGAAGCGAAAAAAGATCGCATTCAAGATTGATCCTATAGTGGTCGCTATCGGAGCCGTCGTAGTTGAATACCAATCGAATGTCTGTTAGCTCCAGCGTTTGAGTTATCGTGCCAGCCTGATAGGTTACCGTAGTAAAGTTCTTGTACGCGGATTCGTGCCAATTGACCGAGACAACGGTCTTGTCGGGCAGCACATCAATGTCGATCGACGTTGGCAGGTCGTCTACAGGGGTATTTGTCCGACCTTCTAGGCCTTGATTTATCTTTTGAGCGATGACCTTTGACCACCTGATGAAGTCAAATAGATTTCCATTCTTTTGGCTCCAAACTTTTGAGGAACTACTTAACCCAATCGTCATATTTGCACCGTTCTCGATACCCTTCCCAAATAAATGACCTCGATGAAAATTGTCAGCGTCCCGGCGGTCAATGGAGAGGTGCGCCGTTGGTCCTGTAACGATTCGGTAGCTTTCATTAGCACCGTAATGGCTCCGATTTCTCATCCCAATATTGAAGAATTCCGCCTCATTAATATTTGCCAGCACGCTATTCAGTTCCCTGTCGGACAATAATGTTCCCGAGGCGTCTTCAACATACCCGTTCAAGATAAATTCGTAGAATTCCACGCTCTTTTTGATGGTCGAATTGATGAACAGCAGACTTGATTCTGCATCGAAGTAGACAATAACCAAATGATTGGCTATGTTTTCCAATGCGTTGCTTTTCGACCATTTTGGAAAATTGATATCCTGCAAAATGAGCACGGATAAGTTATTTTCCACGCTGTCTTCCCGATGCGCGATGAAAAGGTCGTGCTCGTCAAAATCGATCACCCTGTCACATTCAAATGTTCCTCGATTTATGGAATAGATTTTAGCGTGGTAAGACGGTTCAATGCTGCTTAGCGAAAGGTCCTGGAACGCCTCAGCTGTATCGTCCGTATTCACCTCGAAACTGTCAATTAAATCCCTGGACGCCACTTCGTCGTCAATCCTTGTCTGTGACAGATCAATGATCAGTTCGCGCCAGATAGCATTTGTCCGGTATAAAAATTTTCTTTCAATTTCTATCTCTGACGGTATGGCAATAAACTTAGCATAGGTTATATTTCCGGCATTTGTCCGCGTGAACCTGCCGATAAATTGCAGGGTTGCCGCCAGCGATTTATGAGGGGAATGGATGGCTGCGATCTTTAGATTCGGAAAATCAAATCCTTCGCCTAGCATGTCGACGCAGATAATCCCATCAATGTTCCCGTTCCGTAAATGATTTAGTGTGGTTTCAACCGTCCTTGCAGACAATCCACTGTGAATCAGACTCAAACGAAGGCGGGTGTTGTTCCTGTAGATTTCGGCAAGAGCCTTAGCTGTTGCCTTAGAGTCAGTTCTAACCATTATGTAGTGGACAGTACCCGCCGGCTCTGCCCGAAATACGCTTTCGCATGTTCTCGCAATGGCAATATCATCACCTTCTGGGGCGTCTACAGGAATAAACTCTGTTTTTCCAAAAATACCTTCCTCATAGGCCAGAGAGATCGGGTAGTTATAAATGATCTTGCCGGGTATCTCCTGCCTATCGCGTCGAAAGGGCGTAGCTGTGAAAAGAACTTTTGACGCGTTAGTATAATGGTTAATGATGTTTATCCACGAGTTTGCCGGAGCATGATGGGCTTCGTCGATTAAAATGAGGTCGAAAAAATCTGGATCAGACGGCTGAATCCCTTCTATTCCCGGACTAACGCACATGGGTGTGCAGACAACAACCTGGTGGTTGCTTAGGTCAGCCCAGGCGGTCATGGATCGGACCTCCTTTGTGAGTTCCTTTACTCTGAGTCCCGCTGTAAGGTTACCAATTACCCCGAGACTGCGGAGCGGCTGGAGTTCAGCAAATCTGATGGCTATTTGATTTCGGACCAACTTGCTCGGCGTGATGACCAATACTCGATTGGCCTTCAGGATAAAGGGGCACATCATCAAGACTGCCGTCTTACCTGTACCGGTAGGCATAATGACAATTCCTGGTTGCTTACTGACCGTGAAGTGACCCGCTATACTGTGTATGGCGCCTAGCTGTGCTTTTCGAAGGCCGGGTTGATCGCCTTCCGCCATGGGATACCTGATCGCACTATAGTTATTCGCAAAATATCCCATCCTTTTTCAACTTAGAGGTTTAGAAGCATCGTTTTCAAGCTGCTATGTAGGAATTTTATTAGACGTAGACAAGCGTGTTTTAACCCTCTTTCAACCGGCGGCTATAGTTGGCTTTTTATTCCCGAACGCCGCTACCGAGGTCGCCGGAGGGGCACGGGATAAAATTGGTGAAGCCCCCTCTTTTCTCTTCGGGTTTTCTTAAGCGGTTTGAGCACTCAAGACTTTAAAATGGTCTCACCAGCGAACCAGCAGTTGAATCTCGAATGATCGCCATATGACGTGCCATACGGGATGGCTAATAGGATTTGGATTTAGATTTAGGGAACATGGCGTTCAGGATGAGTAAAAGGACGAGCAACGCGGCCAGCGCCATACCCGGAGATTCCTGCACTTTCACCATCCACCCGGGAGTCACGTGTACCATGTCTGCTGGCCGGGGCTGTTGACTTGCCCGCTGCGCCTCCCGCATTTGGTCGTAGGCCTTTCTTTTGTCCGGATCGGAAAGGATCTGATAGGCGGCTGTCACCAGTTTTAGTTTGTCCTCCAAGACTTTGTCCCCATTTGTTTTGTCCGGATGATACTTCTTGACGAGCCGTTTGTATTGCTTCTTTATTTCCGCCACGGTTGCGCCGGGAGCAATTTCCAGTATGCGATAGCAGTCAATTTCGGTCATACATCAGTTTTACTCGGGTCAAGTTGACAATTTTGGTTCCAACGCGTCAAAACTGAAATAATGTCACGGCGTCTTAAAGTAAGGAAATCACGAACAGAAGGTGATGGCCTAACTAAATCGATTTTGCCACCTTTTTTAGCGCTATGCTGCTCAAGAAATTGGCGACATTTGTCAACATCAGCGAGAACGCGCCACTTCCTGACTGCCAACCTATGCCCAGCCGTTATGCTTATGTGTCAGTCCAACTTTGCGTATAAACTACACGCTAATCCCGTGGTGATCGCATTATCAAGAGTCTACCTGCACTTATCGAACCGCCGATTTGAATTGGACGGTGGCAGCCCGAAAACAATTGGGACTCTGGCCGAAGGACTTGAGCGCGAGCGCATGGGTTCCTGTTGGATCTACAATGAATTGGTCGCGAGACCTTCTGCTATTTTCAGCACCCGAATCAATTCGTCGTCTTTGACCCTTTTCATTAATTCCGTGTACACATTGAAGCTTTCTCCCGCCAGCACTCTGGTCAGCATTTCTGTATCGAATGTAGGCGGCATGTGCCTGGCCTTATCCATCAATTGCTCCGGCGATCCGGCATGTACAAAATTAATATAGTAACAGGCCAGCAGATGGTCCTTTACATTGTTTGTCCACATTACCGCACCCGCATTCCAGGCCATACAGGACATCAGCGCGTCAATTTGGAGCTCCTTTGCGTTTCGCGGGCTCGTGTTTCGGCCTGTCATGTAATTGACCAGCGTCTTTTTTGCCGCAAACCAGTTATTGGAATCTGGTGAAAGGCCAATCCACTTACCCCGCCAATCGGGAATTTGAAGCTGTCTTTCGTATCGAAACTTATTGACGAACAGGTCTTCCCGGGAAGCCGAAAGGCCTCTATACATCCCAACATACATATTGATTTCTTCTTTGGGGGCAACGGTCTCTGGTCCAAAACCCAACTCCATGATGCTTGGTAGTGAATATAACAGTATTGCGCCTCTGTTCTGCAGTTCCAAAGCAACCTGCCTGCTTGCGCCATTTTTTGCGTAGTCCGAAAGAATGTCTGTATCTATAAAAAAGAACGATTTTTCCCGTCGATCTTCGAAGTAAGGTGAAAAACGAATATTGGCTAGTATCATGATAACTTTTGAAGAATCCAAGTTCATGGTTAATCTTGATAATTCGGCACATATTCTACTACTAAAATGCTTAATTTGTTCGCCAACCAAGAAAAAAATGAGCGACACCTATCATATCAACATTGGCGCCTATAATACCGACACCCATGCCGTTGGAACGCACACCATTCGGATATGGGCACATCTGCTTGCCTGCTCCCAATGGATGTTCAGCAAACCTATTCCCGGCCATTTTTTGGTACAGCATGGCATATCCATGACGCTAATCAACAACATGGCAATCGTCGTGGAAGGCTTAATCGGAGATATCTGTTGGGAGCACGCGCAAAACAAGCCTCAAGCCAGTCTGGTTTCGGGCATCGACCATATGACCTGGAAGAAGAAACGCGTGGTGTACAATAAACTGTTCACCAAGAAGTTGGAGGATTATTGGGGATTTGATGGGAATTACCGCACTTATCCAATTCCGGAACAACCTTGCGCACGGAAGAACCTACACCGAGCTTTCGAAAAGAGAACTAAGCGGTACCGCCATATCGCCCATTGAAACCGACAATAAAGTGTATCAGGTGCTGCGTGACTATCTAATTAAGAACAGGCTCCTGGAAACAAGGACTATCCCCTCCAATGTGGAAGTTCCATGGAAAATGGAAACCGCCATGCATTTTGTCGGGCTAACCAAGCATTTTATGGAGAATATCCTGCGGGAAAATGAATCCGACAGTAAGTTGGGAATCGAAACGGAATTTAAACTCGCTTGCGCTAAGTGGGATAAGTGACACCACGTTGGATTCAGGGGGATAGGGGGTGGTGGCGACCGCCGGAGGCAAAAATGCTGGGGCGATGGCAAATTGCAGAAAGAAGCCGATGGTCACAACTTATCCAAGATGCTATTGATATCTTCCGTAATGTGTCGTTTCGCCTCTGCAAACCGAGCCTCCGCCTCTTTTTTCGGTGTACCCTTTATCGCCCACCGGATGTCAAACTCTATATCGCTGAATTCGGACTTAACGCCGGAGAGCAGACCGGCACTGCGGTTGCCCATGGCCTGCAGGACCTGCTTGTAATTTTCGAAGGAGGACATCAGCTTCCGGGCGCTCTGCAGTGAGTAGTGCAGGGGCAGATTGTCCCGAATCGCCGTTAGCTGGGTCTTTGCTTCAACTATCCCCATGGTCTTCTTCGTTTGGGCAAAAGTGGCGGAACTGGGGTAAACGACTTTCCAGGCCTCACTTTTTACTTGGCTTATAGAGATAGTTAATCTTCAGCGGCGGGCCTTCCTGGGAGTTCAGGATTAGCCGATAACCGGCCGGAATTTGCTTCCCCAGTTCCGCTGCGTCGATATATTCTTCCGAAAAAAAATGCATCATTCTGCCATCCGGCAGTTGATCAATGTGTAGCTGCTCCGAGCCATCCGCATTCTCCCGGGTGAATTTTTTAAGATCTTTTGTCGGCATATTCATGAGGTGACCATATGCATTGCCAAGGGCAATCGCTGCTTGCAAAGGGTAACCGCACCTTGGGATATAAAAAGCCAGGAATTTCTCCTTTTTTTCAACATCGAAGATGACCGAAAATTTGATATTGAATTCGCCGTCCGGCCCGTTCAGCGGAGCGTCACCGGAGGCTTTAAATGCCAGCGGGTAGCAATTTTTGTACTCTAGGCCAATCGGAGAAGGGTTCCGCCAGATCGGATTGGTTGGAACGGGGTCGATTCTTTTACCTTCGGGATCCTGGTTCACCCATTCTCCACCTTCTGCTTTCATGTAGATCTTCGACATTTCCTGATACCTCCAACCCAGCTCTCTCCCTGTCCATTCGATATTGCCCGCTTCGTCCCAGGTGACAGCCGTATCAAGCAGTTCCGTTTTAAAATTTATCCCAGCATTCTCTGTTATTTCGAGATACTCGATGGTGACGAGCTCCAGCGAACAATCGACGAATTTCGGGTCAAGGACAAGATTATCGGCGTTTCCAAACATTTTTACCGTCGGATAAACCAAGCCCGCAAACACCCCCCCGCCCATTAAGATGTTGGCTATCGCGGCAGTCAATTTGTACGATTCCGCCTCCTCCGGACTTATTTTCCTCACAAACCATTTGGCAAGAAAGTCATTCACCATCCGCTCCGCCTCGCTCAGTTCTTCGAGAAAAGCGGCCGGAGCATACAGCTTGTCCAGCTCCCTTTTGCTGCCCAGGTAAACGCTGCTCTCTTTGGTAAAGCCTACCCGGTTAAGTAACATGTCTCCGGTCGTTCTCCAGGTAGAAAGTGCGATGGTATCGCCAATTTGGGGATTGAGCTCAAAAAAGGGTACGCTTCTACCAATGCTACCGTAAAATCTGGGCTTACCCCGCTCGTTGGCTCTTCCCAGAATGGCAACCTCCGCAGGTGGGTAAGACAGGCGACGGATATTGGCCGGCTTTTGACAGATGCTAGTCCGATGGATATATTTTCCGGGCGGGATATTCATTGCGCTGGTAGGAAATCCATCCAGCAGGGTATTCAGCAGGGCCTGAATCCCCTCGACAGTGGCGGTGCGAAGGTCAAGGGCTTCGATTTCAGCAATTAACTGCGGTACTTTTTCTTTATTTTGACCGTCAATGCTCATAATTTCCTGGCAAAGATATAGAACACGAAGGTCATGGGTCTCTGGCATCAGCACTTTCGGGACTTCTTAAGGACCCGCTTTTCTTGCCGAGCCGGATATTTATTGTAAATATGCAGTATGGCTAAGAAAACCATAGACAACGCCCCATTGCTCTTGGCAAAAGACAAGGAGACGTTGAAATCGGCCGTTTTGGAGCGGATCGAGCTGGGCGAAGAGCTCGCCAAAACCCCTGTGGTGACAGCAGACGAAGAAGACGCGTTCCAGAAACAATTCAACCTCTGGAACCATGTCAATTATGAGATGATCACCACCGCGTTCACCGTTAGAAGACATATGCATGAACATGAATATGTTTATCACCGCCCCATCGATGTCGATGATATTTATGGCAGACGAAGACAACCATCGCTCCAGGATGAGATCAGCGAAGTCAGGTCGGCCTTTTCTACCCAAGTGCAAAAGCTGCGGCATTTCCATGAAATGATCGACTTGCAGCAGGTCGCGCCCGGCGTTCACCCACCCGCCCGGAAAAAGGACGATGAAGACCTGGATAAGCTCCTGCATCTGCTCGGTCGATTTCACCGGGTAGCGCAGCGAATTCGCGACCGTCATGACGGCAGGGCTACATTGGAAATCAAGGATGAATACGATGTTCAGGATCTCCTATATGGCCTGCTGCAAATCGACTTCGATGATGTTCGTCCCGAGGAAAGCTCCCCCAGTCATGCCGGCGGTAATTCCCGGATTGATTTCGTTTTGCGCCTGCCCGGCATCCTCCTGGAAGCGAAAATGACGAGCGCCCAGCTCAGGGATAAAAAGCTCGGGGATGAACTGCTGATCGACATTGGCCGCTACAAGGAATACCCCGGTATACAACACTTCGTCATATTTATCTACGACCGGGGTGATCATGTCAGCAATAAACAGGGGATGATCAGGGATCTGGTTCGGCATTCCACGCCGCAATTCCGGATATCGGTCGTCATCAACCCGAGCTAATCGCCATTCATCCCGACAAGCTGGCTGGGGCGGCCGCCTGGCGCAGACCTGGGACCGGCTGGGCGCCGGCCGGCGCCGGACCTAACCCGTGCGGCGGCCAAAGCCGCATTTGTCCGGACGGAGGCTCCGGTGAAGGGATGGCCCGTGTGCGGTTTGGCCCCGGAACACGGACGGGCAAGCTGCGCCGGCAGCAGGGGATTAATAGCGCAATAATTCATCTTGGTGCCGAGCAGCACGAAGTCCCTGATAATCACCCAACCCTCATCCCTCCTTGTCTGACAAAAAATACTCCTCGAGGCTCCCAACAGCATTTTGAAGGCCATCTTCTCTGTTGAGCTCGCAGGCGACTCCCGCCAGGTTTTGGGCGATCTCCGGGGCGAGGACATTCTGAACGGCCGCCATCAGTTTTTCTACCGAGAGCCGCTTGAAGGTGATATGACAACCCAGCCTCCTTTTCAGAATCAACTTGCCCCACCAGTGCTGATCCCCGAAGATGGATAGGACGACTGTCGGCACTCCCGCTCTCAGCGCCGCGGCGAGGGTCCCTATACCGCCGTGGATGATCGCTGCCTGGCACTGCAGAAAAAGCCACTCGTGGGGGATGGAGGGCACAACCAAAAACCTGGAATCCAGTGGAAGACCCGGCAACACTGACCACCCTTTGCAAAAGACGAACCGGTGGCTCGTGCGGGTGAGCAGCTCCCGCAAGACCCTCGTAAAGAGTGCCAGGTCCGGTATGGGCATGCTGCCGAAACCAATGTAGACCGGTTTTTCGCCCCTGTGCAACCATTTGATCCATTCCCCCGGAACGTCTTTTGATAAATCGTTTGACCGGTTTGGAAGGATCAAAAATCCGGTTACTTTTATGTGGGTTTCCCAGTCGGCAGGACGCTTGAGGAGCGCCGGGCTAACCGCGTAGCAGGTAAGGATATGATCGGACTCGGCCTTGTCGAAAATGGACTTTTTCGCTACCGGCAAACCCAGCGACCGCCGAAAGTCGTTCACGGCGGGCTTGATCTCGCGCCAAAAGAACGACCGGAAGAGCTGGTAGGTCAAGCGGTTGTAGGCAGGGAAATTGAAATAGTCAAACCCGGCGAAAGGAAACTCCCGGGTAATTGTTGTCGGAAAGCTTAACTGGACGCAAGCCCAGCTTTTGCCCGTCTTTTCCGCAATGCAACTCACCCAGGGCACGCCGAGGGCGCCGGTCACCAGAACCTCTGCCCTCAGGCAGCCTTCCCATAGATCCTGGTTGACCCGGACCTGCAGCTTTTCGGCCCGCTCGTGAATATATCGCAGCAGCCTGAATGTATTGCCTGACTGTAGAAGGCGGAGACCCTCGGGTGCCTGCAGCATTTCCTCCGTATTGCCGGCCAGGGGATGAAAGTCGATCTGATAAGCCTCCACGAATGACCTGAAATTCTCGTGAGCCATCAGCGTTACCCGATTGCGTTTCCCAAGCAGGCCAAGCGAAAGCGCCACGAAGGGCTGGACGTCCCCCCGTGAGCCGATGGCGATGATACCGTAATGCATGAGAGGCGAAGATACCCGCGAAGCCCGCCGATCCTTGTACGCCAATGGGATTGGATTTTACGAGAAAAGAAAAAAGCATTATTAAGGTCTATATTTGGGCTCAGTAACTTCATTTCGCTAGCTATGGATAAATATAAGGCGACCGATTTGGAAAAATTCTTAAAAGGAGAAGTGCTGGAGGGATATCAGATCCAAAGACTGATAAATTTCGGCAAGTCGGCCGCGGTGTTTGAAGGCGCGCATGAGGATGGCTCCAAAGCTGCCATAAAAATATTTGATGCGGATTTGATCGATAAATTTGGCGCTCAAAGTCAGCAACGGCGAACTGAACAAGAAAAAGCGTTGAAGGGTCACGATATAAAAGGATTGGTAAAGATATTAGGCGGTGGAGAGGCGACGGTTAAGGGCATCCCGCAACACTTCTTGATCATGGAGCTTATATCCGGCCAAAATCTAAAGGAGTACATTACAAAGGAGACTTACGACGAACCTTTTATCCGATCTGTACTTGTCAGGTTATTCGAGGTGAGTGAAGCCTTATTGAAAATGAGCATGGCTCATCGCGACATTAAGCCAGAGAATATCATGGTTTCGGCAACAGGCGAGATCATCCTGATGGATCTTGGGGTGGTGAAGCTCATCGGTACGCCTTCCGAAACGGATGTTGAGGAACCCCAATTCTTAGGCACGCTGCGATATGCGCCACCGGAGTACTTAACCCGGCATGAAGCCGATACTGCGGTGGGTTGGAAAGCGGTCAATCTCTATCAGATCGGCGCAGTATTGCATGACTTGATCATGAAAAACGAACTCTTTCATGACCGGTCGCCGTATGCCAATATTGTTATCGCGGTAAAGGAGGATGTCCCGATGTTGGACCAGGGTGTATTTAGTTTTGACTTGGTTCAGCTTGCTCGGGATATGCTTATTAAGAACCCCGGACAGCGCGTAAGTGCCTGCCCGGACGATCGAGTTGAGAGGGTCATGCATCCGGAGACTATATCGACCAATACTCTTGACGCGCAACTCGAAAAATTGAGACAATTGGTATCCCCTTATAACACCAAATTACAGGCGATCGAAGATATCAAAAGAAGCGAGCAAGATAAATGGAAGAAGAGAAAGAGCACTTTGGATCTGCTGACAACCGCAGTGAAAAATAGTTTAGATACTCTAAAAAGCAAGCAAGTATTCATCAACTATTCCACCTCCCTGGAATTCAATGTTGAACCCGTTTTGCCAATGGCTGAAATGCTGGAAACGAATCGGCTTTTGAGGATAGACGCCAATCTAAGTAAGGGGCTGCCTTATCCACTTTTCTTGATTGTTCATGTGGAAGCTAATGAAAACGACTACGTGAAGCTTGAAGTAGTTGGATTTGTCGGAAGTTCATTTACTGTATCGAATCTTGGCAATCCTGCCGGCGTGATCAATCAGCTACCCCAACTTTCAGGCACAGGTATTCTAAATGCCAACTATGTAACGATACTGCCCACGCTGAAGGAAATGTTTAGCGGAATTTTGCAAAAAACGTCCGACATTGAGTCGCACTTAACGGGTAAATTTTTGTCCTTAGTTTTGACGGCAATCGATAGTCTCAGGCCAATCACGGACGAGGAACTAGATTGGCAAGAGGATTTGGCGAACGGGCATCCGAGAAATAGAATACTCGGTTCTTACTTTCAATACTTCTATTCCGAATAGTTGGTTATATAGATTATTAAAATCAACCTAATCCAAGCGTATCGTATACGTTCCAGATGCCAACTCCCTTTTCAGTGTGTATTTATCTTCCAAAATCAACGTGGCTGAGGATCCGGCTGGTATCGTGGCGGAGTAGATTAGATGGCCATTCTCGTGTCTCCACCCCGAGCGGATCCAGCCATAAGGGGACCGGTGGCTCGCGGTGAAGCTGTCCAGGCCGGGGACGATATGGGGGCGGAGCAGGATGTGGCGGAAGCCGGGGGCAGCGGTGTCGGGGAGGATGCCGCCGAGGCCCTTGAAGAACCAGGCGCCGATCTCGCCGAACATGATGTGATTGAGGCTTGCGTCGCTGCCGGCGCCAATCGGCCAGTTCTCGTAGAGGGTGGTCGCGCCGTTTTTGATCCACCAGCCCCAGGACGGCTCGGTCTCGCGGGTTGCCAGCCGGTAAGCGAGGTCGGGGTACCCGTTCTCGCTCAGGGCATTCAGGATCGTCTTGGTGCCCAGCAGCCCGACATCCAGCTTTACGCTGTCGGCTTCTACCCGGCCGGCGAGGCAAGCGGCAGTCCTTTTAATATAGGGAGTGGGGACGAGGTGCCAGTATAGGGAGGCGCTGAGTTCGGTCTGGAAGCCCTGACCATAGTTACCGGTGCTGGGGTTAAGGTATTTTGTATTGAAGGCCGATTTGATTTTTGCTGCGAGAATAGAATACTTCCTGGCATCGGCCTCTTTTCTTAGTAAGTGAGCAGCTTTCGCCAGGATGACGGCATCGGCGTAGTAATAGCACGTGGAGGTGAATTCCACGGGGGTCTTGCTCTTGACCGGTACCCAGTCGCCGAGCCCCCAGGTCGTGAGCCCGGTGGGATAGAGCTGATCGATGTGGTCGATGTAGCGTTTGATATTATCATAACAATCCTCCAGCAATTTGGGGTCACCATAGAAAAGATAGACATTCCAGGGGATGATCGCAATGGCGCTCGTCCAGTCCGGCCCGTTCCCCCATTCATAGCCCCAGCCGCTGGTAGGAACAATGGAAGGCAGGACGCCGTTCGGTTGCTGCTCATCGCGGAGGTCGGCCAGCCATTTTTCGTAGACCGTGATGGCGTCGAAATTATAGAGCCCGGTCTCTACCGCGATCTGGGCATCGCCGGTCCAGCCGTTCTTCTCCCGTTGCGGGCAATCGGTCGGATAACCCATGAGATTACTCAGGTAGGAGTTATTGGTCGCCTGCCAGATATCATCGAGCAATCGATTTGAGCTCTCAATTTTTCCAGCGGGAGCGACATCCGAGTGCAAAAAATAGCCCATTAGTGAATTTGCTGTCAACGTAACCGGCCGGCTGCTCGTTACTTCGACAAACTGGAAGCCCTTGTAATTGAACTGAGGCTGAAAAGTCTCTATACTATCCCCATTGAGTGTATAGACATCGGTCTGAAACGGATCACTGTCATCCGTCGGCCGGTAGTGGACATCGATATTGGACTGGTCGACATGGCCATTCGTATAGAGCCGTTCGCCGTGCTTCAGTTTTATGACCGTTCCGGCAGGACCCTGCACCGAAAGCCGGGTCACTCCCGCTATATTTTGATGGAAGGCAAAGATGTAGTCCGTATCGGAAAGGACAATCATAACACCCACTCCAAGGGTATCGGTGTTCCGGATCGGAACCATGGCCTGACTGACAATATGCGGACTTGGTGCCGGGGTATAAATCACGTTGTGCCAGACCGTATCAACAAAACCCGGCTCATCCCAATGTGGAATCACCAGCCGGTCGTCCACGTGTTCCCCCGTATATATGCTGTTAAAAACGACCGGACTGAGGGCCGTTTTCCAATCGCGACCGCTTGAAATGGTCTCCACCGTTCCATCGGTATAGGTGACCCGCAGATCCAGACAGAAGCACGGCCTTCCCCGCCAGGGTGCCTTATCAAAATACCAGACGGCCGTCGACTGCAGACTGTACCAGCCATTCCCGAGCAGGACGCCAATCACATTCTCGCCAGCTCCATTACCTCCCTGCCGAAGTGCACTCGTCACGTCACAGGTCACATACAAATTCCGCCGGTCGAAACGCGTATACATCGGGTCCAGCACATGATCACCAATTCGGTGCCCATTAATCGACAACTCATACAAACCCGCCGCTGCAATATACACCCTCGCCGACTTGATCTGTTTTTCCACCTGGAACCCATGCCGGAAGTACGCCGCCGGCTTTAGTTTGATATCCCTGGTATCCGTCACCCAACTCCCTTTCCAATTCGCCTGCTCCATCATTCCCGTCTCGAACCAGGCCACAGTCATCCTGCGGATATTATGGATCCGCCCCTCGTGGTCATAGGGGATTACAGACCAGTAATAGCGGGTGAAGGGCTTCAAGGCGGGCCCGTTATAGGTCACCAATTGCTTGGTCTCCGAAGACGCTACCCAATCTGCACCATCCCCTCTCGCAATCGCCGCCGAATCCGTCCCCACGCCCACTACATAAGCAATGGGTTTTGTGCCTTCCGCTGCCGCCCAGGACAGCCGAGGGTGCGGGACATCGATCCCGAGCGGATTGGTCAAATGCTCGGTTTGCATATCCTCCTGCGCGAGCAGTGCAATAGACATCAACAGCAACAGGCCCAACAATTGAATCGCTTTCATGTCTGCGAATATAGGAAGCAACCCAAGTATCTGCCTGATTCGTAACATCAAATATTTATTTGGAAAATCCCGTGCCTTTTTGGATGAATCGCCGTCCTATTTGTATCCCCGCTCGATAAGAAGAACCGGCTCGCAGTGGAAACCGCGACGGTAGGGTTTTTCACCGCAAAAATCAAAATATGGAAAAGGAAGTCGATGGCCGCTTGCGTTCCAATAAGATTACCCCACTATTTGCCAATATGTCAAAGAACTTGCGCTAGTGATCATGCAAAGATGGGGTGGGAAGTGAAAAAGAGGCGTGGTAGCCACGTGTAGAGGTATATATAAGCGGGTATAAACGGATAATTTTTCAAGTCTAATTCCAACCTGTCTTATTATCAGCGAAGGCTACGAGACGCCTGCGTCATATCAAAGTTTCAGAATCGCGTTGAAAATGAAGAACAGACAACCGAGGCCGACGAGGTATTGAATGAAAAAGTAGATGACCAGGGCGGGGTTCTTAAAGGAGAGCTTCTGAAAGTCGATCTTTAGCGAGAAAAAGATCATCGATGTAAAGGCAAGAACGGTCACTTTTTTTCGAAAACCTGCCCGACCACTCCCACTCGGTACCTGCGATTCGGATCCTGGCTCGCTTTCAATGACCGGATATAACTGCTGGAGGC
>Ga0302325_10004869_pt1 | contig 30926 bp, 28 predicted proteins | sample Palsa_T0_2_FD_201948 | JGI IMG/M metagenome (GOLD analysis project Ga0302325, IMG submission 201948) | Peat permafrost microbial communities from Stordalen Mire near Abisko, Sweden - Palsa_T0_2 | ecosystem: Environmental > Terrestrial > Soil > Palsa > Peat permafrost | place: Sweden: Abisko... | reverse complement strand
TGTCGCGCCCCGCCGAGTTTGTGCAGACCATGACCGAAAAGTTTTTGATGTATGCGCTCGGACGCGACCTGTCGCCCTACGATATGCCAACGGTCCGCAAAATTGTGCGCGATGCCGCGCGCGACAATTATCGTTTTTCGTCCATTGTGATGGGAATCGCGCAGAGCACGCCGTTTCAGATGGAAAGAACGCCGGAGGCGGCGCCGAGCCAGAACCAGGTTGCATCGGCGAAGCCCTGAGGATTTGGAAGGAGATCGAATGTTCATCACCAGGAAACATCTCGAGCGCCGCACGTTCTTGCGCGGGATGGGTGCCGCGGTGGCGCTGCCTTTGCTGGACGCCATGATTCCAGCACGCACCGCTCTGGCCGCGACGGCCGCGAATCCGACGCCCCACATGGGGTTCATCTACTTCCCGCACGGCGCCATCATGGAGCACTGGACGCCCAAGACGGAAGGAACCAACTTCGATCTCCCCGACATCCTAAAGCCCCTGGCGCCGTTCCAGAAGCAACTGACCGTGGTCAGCGGCCTGGAAAATAAGCCCGCCATCAGCCCGGCGGTGCACGCCATCACGCCTGGAACGTGGTTGAACTGCGTGCATCCGCGCGCCAGCCAGGACCCCTTTTGCGGACCGACCATCGATCAGATCGCAGCGGCGCACATCGGACAGGACACGCCTTTGCCATCCATAGAACTTGCCATTGAAGGGCGGGGCGGCGGTGGTTCCTGCGATCGCGATTTTGGCTGCAGCTATTCGGGTACTATTTCGTTCCGCACTCCCACTACGCCGCTTCCCATGGAGACTGAGCCCCGTAAGGTATTCCAGAGTCTTTTCGGACAGGGCGATACGGCGACTGAGCGCAAGATTCTGGGGAAACAGTATGCAAGCATTCTGGACCTGGTCTCCACCGAAGCCACCGATTTGCAGCGCACCTTGGGACCGCAGGATCGCGCCATGCTGAGCGACTATTTGGACACCATTCGCGAAGTAGAGCGGCGCATACAAAAGATGGAAGCCCACGATCTTTCGCACGTTAACATTCCCAATGCGCCCGCCGGAACGCCATCGCAGTTCGAACAACACATCAATCTGATGTTCGATCTGACCGCGCTAGCTTATCAGGCCAACATGACGCGAGTCTTCAGCATGATGATGGCAGCCGAGGTCAGCAACCTGACCTACAACCAGATCGGCGTGCCGGATGCGTTCCATCCGCTCTCGCATCACAACAACGAGCAGGCCAAGATGGACCGGCTGGTCAAGATCCAGACCTATCACACGGGCATCCTCGCGAAGTTTTTGACCAAACTCCAGAGTATGCCGGACGGCGACGGCACTATGCTGGACCACTCCATGATTCTGTATGGCAGCAACATGAGCAACAGCAACATGCACAATCATTACCCGCTGCCGACCGCGCTGGTAGGGGGATGGAAGACCGTCAAAGGCGGCCAGCACCTGAAGTATCCAGACCAGACGCCGCTCGCGAACATGCTGCTCACCGTGCTCGATCGAGCCGGGGTTCCGCTGGACCATCTCGGTGATAGTTCCGGCAAATTCGCGGAGGTCTAATATGCTCGCGAAATTCTGGTTTGCAGCAGCACTCTGTCTCCCGGTGTTTGCGGCGACTTCGGGTGGAGAGCTTTCGTTAATCGATGCGGCTAAGGCCGACAACAAGCCAGCGGCCCTGGCCTTGATCGAGCAGCACGTCAACGTGAATGCGGCCGCTCCCGATGGCACGACCGCGTTGATGTGGGCGGCGCATAACAGCGATGCCGAATTAGCCGCCCGTCTGCTGACAGCCGGCGCGGATGCGAAAGTGCGCAACCAGTTTGGCGCGACGCCGATGTCCGAAGCCGCCTTCGTGGGCAACGTCGCGATCATCGAAGGGCTGCTGAAAGCCGGCGCCGATCCCGATTCGCCGGGCGCGGATGGCCAAACCGCCTTGATGCTTCTGGCTCGAACCAGCAACGTGGAGGCTGCAGGCCTGCTGATCGAACATGGCGCGCACGTCAATGCCACGGAGAAACAGAAGGAACAGACCGCGCTCATGTGGGCCGCCGCCGAAAGCCAGCCCGCCATGGTGCGGAAGCTGATTGCCCACGGCGCGGACGTCAACGCCCGCGAGCATGTCAACGAAGATCTGGCGCAGGTGAGTTCCGAACCGCGCGCTCAGCATCTTTCTTACGGCGGATTGACTGCCATGCTGTACGCCACTCGCGAAGGCTGCTTTACGTGCGTGCAAGCTCTGGTGGAGGGCGGCGCGAAGCTGAACATGACCGATCCGGAGGGTGTCACCCCACTGATTGAGGCCATTACCAACGCGCACTTTGACACGGCGAAATATCTGATCGCGAAGGGCGCGAATGTGGACAAGTGGGATTGGTGGGGACGCAGTCCGCTTTATTGTGCTGTCGACATGAACACGATTCCCCACGGTGGAAGAGCGGACGGTCCTTCGCTCGATGAGACCACGCCCCTCGAAATCATCGATCTGCTCTTGAAGGCCGGAGCGAATCCCAATCTGCAGTTGAAGCTGTTGCCGCCCTATCGCAGCGTGGGCGCTGACCGTGGGGTCGATATCATGCTGAGCGTCGGTGTGACTCCGCTGCTGCGTGCGGCAAAGGCGTTGGATGCTCCCGCAATTCAATTGCTCCTGGCTCACGGGGCATTAGTGAACCTTCCCAATAATCGCGGCATTACACCGACCATGGCGGCTGCTGGAGTTGGTTCGGTGGACGCTGATACGCGGGGAATTTACACTACGGCCGACGTGCAGCAAAGGTCGCTGGCTTCGCTGGAACTGCTGCTCGCGGCGGGTGGCGAGATCAACGCTGCCGACGCTCGTGGCCAGACGCCGCTGCACGGAGCGGCATTTTGGGGCTGGAACGACGTGGTGCAATTCCTGGTGGATCATCACGCCAACTTGAACGCGACGGATCGCCAGGGTAAGACCCCGATCGATTCCGCAATGGGCCGAGCCGGTGGCAACAGCCGCGGCGGACAGCGCATCGACGTTCACGAAGACACCGCCGCGCTGCTCAAGAAGCTGGGCGCGACGGCGGCTAAATAAAACCTACTTGTGTACCGGCCTGGCGTTGAACTCTTCATCCGTTACGGCATCGCCCCAGGTGATTCCTCCGCGGCTGGTGTTGAACTGCGTGCCGCCTTCCTTGGGCGAGGCGCCATGCCAGTGAACAACTCCGGGCGGACAGTAGTGCGTTTCCCCGGCGCGTAATTCGACCACCGGCCCGCCTTTCTCCTGATAGAGCCCGACGCCATCCTCGACTAAAATGATTTGGCCGCCTTCGTGGCTATGCCATTTGGTGCGCGCGCCCGGCCCGAAGTAGAAACGCACGGAATTGCCTTGCGAGTTTTCTTTGAGGGGCTTCACCTCTCCGCCGGTGAAGTTGGGATTGGGTTTTTCCTGCGAATACGCGATCACGCAGGCGGACAACAAAATCGCAAACTTTAGTTTTGGTTTCATTCGATCAGCCTCTACCCTCTAAGATACTTGTTGAAGAAATCGAGCGTGCGCATCCAGGCCAGCTTGGCGGCGGCCTCGTCGTAACGCGGCGTGGTGTCGTTGTGGAAACCGTGATTGACTCCGTCGTAGATGTAGGCGGTGTAGGTGACGTGATTGGCCTTGAGAGCTTCTTCATAAGCCGGCCAACCGCCGTCGATGCGGGTGTCCAAACCGGCATATTGCAACAGCAGCGGCGCTTTTATCTTGGCGACGTCCGCGGCTGGCGGCTGCGCGCCGTAGAACGGCACCGCCGCGGCGAGATCCGGTCCCAAGCGCACGGCGAGCTGGTTGGCGATGCCTCCGCCGAAACAAAACCCCACCACCCCGATTTTGCCGGTGCAATCCGGGCGCGCCTTCAGCCATCGGGCGGCAGCGACGAAATCCTCGGACATCTTAACCTTGTCCACTTGTCCGAAAACTTGCGCACCCTTTTCGTCGTCCCCGGGATAACCGCCTGCGCTGGTGAGTCCGTCCGGAGCGAAGGCGATGAAGTTGGCCGTTCCCAAACGCCGGGCCACATCTTCGATGTACGGATTCAATCCGCGGTTTTCGTGAACCACAAGCACGCCGGGCTGCTTTCCACCGCCGGCGGGACGAACCAGGTAGCCTTTGATGCTGCCATTGCCCTGCGGCGAGGGCACGGTCACGTATTCGGTTTTGATCCGGCTGTCGTCTTTGGGAACCTGCTGGGCCCACGCATAGTTGGGGCGGAGGCTCTCCCAAATCGCAGTGGCGGTCAGACCGCCGGTACCGAATTTCTTCGCGCCGTTGAGGAATTCGCGGCGAGGGATGTCGCCGTGCACATAGCGATCAAAGAGGTCGAGTAACTCCTGCGGGTAGTCCGACGCTTTCTTGCGTTCGCCGTTCTTGAGTTCCATGGGACGTGACTCCTTTTCAGGGCAAAGGATATCATATCCCTATCCGCTTGCTGACGCGCGCGGTTCCGTTAGAGCCTACGACGCCATTACTTCCGCGAATACTCTGCGGAACTTGGCCATCTCGGCGTCCGTGCCGATGGAGACGCGCATCATCGTGTTGAGCGGCGGGAAGGGACGCCCGACGGCGACGCCTTTCGCGAGCATCGTGGCCTGCATCTGCTTGACGTCGCGCCCGGTCTCGACCATCACAAAGTTGGCTTGCGGCGGAATGAAGCTGAACTTCTTTTCGGTCATCCAGGCGCACAGTTCGTTGCGGGTGTGAACGATCTTGGCTTTGCGCTCTTCGAGCATCTTGGGCCCGAGATCGAGCGCGGCCGAAACCGCTCGCACGGCGACTACGCTCACCACATTATTGCGATACGGCTCCATGCGCTTGATCATTGCGGGCGGCCCGGCGATGTATCCGATGCGCAGCCCGGCCATGCCATAGATTTTTGAAAACGTGCGCGTGACGATGACGTTCTTGCCTTCCTTCACGAAACGAAACGACGAAGAGGCTTCGGGCGATGTGGCGTAATGCAAGTAGGCTTCATCCACCAGAATGTTCGTGTTCTTGGGAAGATTCGCGACCAGCCATGCCATGTCGTCGCTGGTGGTGATGGTCGAAGTCGGGTTGTTGGGATTGACGATGTAAATGAGCCCGCCACCGGCTTTATCGGCTTCAGCGGCAAGACGGTGCACATCGGGCTGCATCTTCGAATTGAGCGGCGTCTCGATTACCGGGTGACCTTTGTATCTAGTGAGCTCGGGAGCAGCCTCGTAGGTCGGCACCGGTATGATGAGCGGAATGGTGGGCGAAGTGAAAGCCTCCACGGCGGCGTGCAGCGGTTCGCTGGAGCCCGCGCCTACCAGGATCTGATCCGCGGTCAAGCCCTCGCTCGCGGCGAGCTTCGCGTAAAAGGCGGGGAACTCCTGATAATGATACCGATTCGACTCGCCGATAACCTTCGCCATCGCGTCGATTGAAGCTTGCGGCGGGCCTTCCGGGAATTCGTTTCCGTTGATCCAAACCGTATCGGCGGGCGCGACGCCCGAAAGCTTGGCGCGTTGTGCGAACGCAGCCTCAGTGAGGCCGGCCGCGATCATTCCTGCAAAAGCTCGTCGAGAAAACATTCAGGTGCTCCTATCTTTAGGTCAGTCTCAAGAACATGCAGGCGACGGTGGCTGCTAAAAGTCGGACTGGGAGCCAGTGAGGCGGATCGGCCATGGACCCGGTTCGCACAGTAAAATCGCCTGGGAGTGCGCCTCTCTTGGACGTAAGAATAGCACAGCGCATGGCTCCGCGTGGGGCGCGCATTCGGCGGCGGCGAACTAAAATATGAGCATGACTTCAGAGCGCACGTTGTTTGTGACGGGAGCCTCCGGGCATCTCGGCCGGAGGGTTGTGGAACTCCTTTTAGAGAAGGAAGCGGGCAAGATCGTGGCCGGGACACGCAAGCCCGAGAAGCTGGCGGATCTGGCCGCGCGAGGTGTCACGGTGCGCCATGCGGATTTCGACGATCCGAAGGAGCTGGAGGCGGCGCTGGCCGGAGCGGATCGGGTGCTGATCATCAGTACCGATGCGATTGATCGGCCGGGACGAAGGCTGGCCCAGCACAAGGCGGCGGTAGCGGCGGCAGCGGCGGCGGGAGTGAAGCACGCGGTCTATACGTCGATGCCGAATCCGGAAACTTCGCCCGTGGTGTTCGCGCCGGATCATCTGGGGACCGAGCAGGCGCTCAAAACGAGCGGTATGAGTTGGACAATTCTGCGGGACTGCTGGTACACGGATTACCTGATTCCTACGCTCGCGCCGGCGGTGGCATCGGGCCAGCTGATCGCGGCAACCGGGCAGGGAGGCGCGCCGTATGTGACACGAGAGGACTGCGCGCAGGACGCTGCAGCGGCGCTGGCATCGCCAGATACGATGAACCGGACATTCAACATAACGGGTCCGGACCTGGTGACGTATACCGACCTGGCGAAACTAGCGAGCGAGTTTACCGGGCACCCGGTTACATTCGTTCCGGTGGAACCAGCCGATCGCATAGCGCAATTGATCGCCGCGGGCACTCCGGAGCCGATCGCCAAGTTGCTGGTGTCGAGCCAGATTGCGATCGCCCAGGGAAAGATGGGGACGCCGACGAATGCGGTGAAGGAGCTGACCGGGCGGGAACCGATGAGCGTTCGCGCGTTTTTGTCGACGCATCGAGCGGCGCTACTGCCAGCGGTGCAGACGGCGGGGCGATGACGTGGTTGCCTGCGGCTTGCTAACACTCGCGGTTCAGAGTACGAGTGGCGGTTACCGAGCCGCGACCGTGAGGGAGCTGGCAAATCTGACGGAAGATCAGGAGTACACATGAGAAAGCGTAAGGCTGCGGAGAAACTCTCCGCGCTCCGAACCGACGAATATTTTCGCGTACGAGCGGCGCGTGGCGATGTCGCCAAAGCGAAGCGAATCTTAAAGCGGACCGGGCGCGGAAAGCCTCCTGTGCCAGGTGACGAGATCGAGTGAGCGAATACCGTAAAGTCACTTATCGAATCGAGCAGGGAATCGCGCGCGTTGCGCTGAACAAACCCGAGCGACGCAACGCACTCGATCAGGAGCTGCTCACCGAACTTCGGGAAGCGCTGCGCGCCGCGGCGGCAGACGAGAGTGTCCGCGTAGTGCTGCTCACGGGAGCGGGCAAGGACTTCTGCTCCGGCATGGACCTGCGCACTTTTGCGGACGATGCATCCGGCGACCTAACGAAGTTTCAAGCGGAAGCGCGGAATATGGCCGGGCTACTGCTTGATATGCGGCGTCATCCACGGTCCATCGTCGCGGCGGTGCAGGGACGCGCGCTGGGCGGAGGCTGCGGGATCGCGACCGCGGCCGATATCGTTCTCGCGAGCGAGTCTGCGCAATTCGGTTATCCAGAGATCAATATTGGATTCGTGCCCGCGATCGTGATGGCGCTACTGCGGCGGCTGGTGTCGGAGAAGCGGGCGTTCGAGCTGATCGCTACGGGCCAGACCATTTCAGCCCAGACCGCGCTGGAGTTCGGAATGATCAATCGCGTGCTGAGCGCCGAGATGTATGAGCGCGGCGTTGAGGAGTTCGTTGCGAATCTGGCTTCAAAGTCCACTTCCGCGTTGACGCTCGCAAAAGAGTTGTTCTATCGCACGGATGTCATGCAGTTCGAGGCCGCTGTTGAAGCGGGCGCCGAGGTCAATGCGTTCGCGCGCACCACGGACGATTTCAAGCGCGGGATCGAGAAGTTTCTCAAGAAGACTTGACCAAGAAAACTGCGACTTCAGCAAATAAATTCGGCAGTAGCGTGATCTGCCGGGCGCCTTGCAGGAAAATGCGCTTCTCGATGGTCCAGTGCTGCAACTCGACCAGGCTCTCGAAATCGTCGACAGTGAAAAAATGGATGTTGGGCGAATCGAACCAGTCGTGCGGGAACAGCTTGGTTTTGGGAGCGCGGCCGGTGAACAGATGCGCCAGGCGAACGGTCCAGTGGCCGAAGTTGGGAAACGCAACAATGGCCTGTCGTCCCACGCGCAGCATCTCGCGCAGCACTTTGAGCGGCGCCCGCGATTCCTGCAGGGTCTGACTGAGGATCACATAGTCGAAGGATTGATCGGGAAGGTCGGTGAGAGCGTCTTCGATGTCGCTGTGAAAGACGGAAACGCCTCGGGAGATCGCTTGCCGGACTTTCGAGCCCTCGATTTCCACGCCGCGCGCATCCACCCGTTTGTTTTCGGCCAGCCAGGCTAGCAGCTCGCCTTCGCCGCATCCCAGGTCCAACACCCGCGCTTTGGGCTCGATGATTTCGCTGATGATGGCGTAGTCGCTGCGTCCGAGCAAATTCGGGACGAACGATTCCGACACTACTAGGATTTCTCCCGGAAAGTGCTTGCCAGAAAGCCGCGCACCAGCTCGGTCTGCTCGGAAACGTGCACCAGAAAGGCGTCGTGGCCATAGGTGGACGGCAGGTCGCAATAGGCGACGTCGCAGTTGCGGCCCCGCAGCGCGCGCACGATGTCGAGCGATTGGTAGCTCGGATAGAGCCAGTCCGACGAGAAGCTGATGACCAGGAACCGCGATTTCACGCCATCGAACGCTGCGCTTAGCGAAGGACGCCCGGCCGTGAGATCGAAATAATCCATGGCCTTCGTGATGTAGAGGTATGAATTAGCGTCGAAGCGATCGACGAACTGGCTGCCTCGGTAACGCAGGTAACTTTCCACTTCGAACTGATCCTGATCGCGCAGGCGGCGTCCAAACTTTTCGCGCATCGACGCGTCGCTCATGTAGGTGATGTGGCCGACCATGCGTGCGACGGCGAGACCGCGGGCGGGCGGGCGCTTGCCGTAATAGTCGCCTTCGTTCCAATCGACATCGGCCATAATCGCCTGGCGTCCAACTTCGTTAAATGCGATTTGTTGCGGGCTGTGGCGCGCGGTTCCAGCGATAGGGATAGAGGCTGCGACCGCGTCGGGATAAGCGAGCGCCCATTGTAGCGCTTGCATGGCACCCATGGATCCGCCGGCGACGGCCAGCAGGCGCTCGATACCGAGATGCTCGACCAGCACCTTTTGCAAGCGCACCATGTCGGGAATAGTGACCGGCGGGAAAGACATCGCGTAAGGGCCACCGGTCTCCGGATTGATGGAGGCGGGGCCGGAGGTGCCCCGGCAGCCACCGAGGATGTTGGAAGAAATCACGAAGTATTTGTTGGTGTCGAAGCCTTTGCCGGGCCCGATCATGCTGTCCCACCAACCGACGGCGCTGGTGGTTTTGTCGGTACCGGCGGCGTGCGCGTCACCCGTGAAGGCGTGGAGAACCAGCACGGCGTTGTTCTTGCGGGAGTTCAATTCGCCGTAAGTTTCGTAGGCCACGTCGACCGGCGCGAGTGTCGCGCCACAATCCAGCGCTATCGAACTAAATTGGACGATGTGAGTCTCGGTGATCATCAAACGAACGTTCAGTCCAGCGGAGGATCACCGAAAATCTTCTTGCAGGCGATCGAGCGCATCACGGCCGGGGCAGAGCTTTTGATACGGAAGTTTGGTCAAAGCGAAATCGGGGGTTTTGTTCATCTCGTGCATATCGGGCACGGATTCGTCCATGTACAGCAGGCCTGTGACGACTTCGCCCTTGCCATGGTGCTCTTCCAGGTAATCCATCACCTTACCGCGATCGGTGGGATCGTAGTTGGGGGGAACGCCTTTGAATCGCACCATGCTTCCATCATGCATGGTAACGTTGACGGCGCCGTTCTGGCCAATCTGGGCGAGGATCTCGCTGGCGGGTGGGACAAAATCGGTCTCCGTTGCTTTGAGGTCGTGCTGGCGGGTGTAGAGATAACTTTTCGTGGAGCCCTCGTGATCGTTGAAGGTGACGCAGGGCGAGATGACATCGATCAAGGCGAAGCCGCGATGCGAGACGGCGGCCTTCAAGATGGGAACCAACTGGTCCTTATCGCCGGAGAAGCTGCGGGCGATGAAGGTGGCGCCGATACTCAAGCCGAGCATCACCGAGTCGATGGGAGCCATGCGATTGGGTTCGCCGCGCTTGCTCTTGGAGCCGACGTCGGCCGAGGCCGAGAACTGGCCCTTGGTGAGCCCGTAAACGCCGTTGTTTTCGATCACGTAGACCATGCGGACATTACGGCGGATGGCGTGGCACATGTGGCCGAGGCCGATGGAAAGCGAATCGCCGTCGCCGGAAATTCCGATGCAGACCAGTTCGCGGTTGGCCGCGTTCGCGCCGGTGGCGATGGGCGGCATGCGCCCGTGGGCGGAATTGAGCCCGTGCGCGCCATTGACGAAATACGCGGGCGTCTTCGAAGAGCAGCCGATGCCGCTGAGCTTGGCGATCATGTGCGGAGGCGTGGCCACTTCCCAGAGCGCGCGAGTGAGGGCGGCGGTGATGGAATCGTGCCCGCATCCGGCGCAGAGGGTGGACATGGCGCCTTCGTAATCCCGAATGGTGAGGCCCAGATCGTTGCGTTGCAGGCTGGGGTGCGTGGCGACGGGCTTGACGATGGACGGCATATTATTTGGTCACCTTCCGCCCGGCGGTAGCGAGCTCGGATTCGGGAGCTAGGACATTCATCACACCGTCAATGACGTGACGCGCGCTAAGCGGGAATCCGCCGTAAACCAGCACGGACCGCAGCTTGTCTTTGGAGACGTTGGTCTCCAGAATTAGGAGCGATCGCAGCTGGGCGTCGCGGTTTTGCTCGATGACAAAGTTGATCTCGTGTTCATTGAGGAACGATTCCACACCGGCATCAAAAGGAAACCCCCGCACGCGCAGGAAGTCGCCTATGACGCCGCGTCCGGCCAGCACATCCAGCGCTTCGCGAACAGCCGGGTCGCAGCCTCCGAGAGTGACGATGCCGAAGCTCGAGCCGGGGCGGCGATGAACGATAGGACCCGGAACGAACTTAGCGGCGGCCCGATGCTTCTTCAGCAGGCGATCCATAACTTCCTGGTACTCGGCGGGAGCTTCGGTGTAGCCTCCGTACTTATTGTGGCCCGAGCCGCGAGTGAAATAAGACGCGTTGGGATGCACCCCAGGAAGGGTCCGCGCAGTGACTTGATTTTCGTCTTCGTTGGTGTAGCGCTGAAATTTGGACAGCTGCTGGATCTCTTCCAGCTTGAGCACGCGGCCGCGGTCGGGTTGATAGCCGTCGTCCCACTGCAGGCGAGGAACCACCCAATCGTTCATGCCGATGTCCAGGTCGGACATCAGAAAGACCGGAGTTTGGAAGCGTTCGGCTAGATCGAACGCGACGGGAGCGAACTCGAAGCATTCGGCCGGGTTCGACGGAAACAGCAGAATATGTTTGGTGTCGCCGTGCGAGGCGTAGGCGCATTCCAGCAGATCGCCTTGCTGCGTTCGGGTGGGCATGCCGGTGGATGGGCCGACGCGTTCCACGTCGATGATGACGGCGGGAATTTCGGCATAGTAGGCGAAGCCGAGCAGTTCGTTCATCAGCGAAATGCCAGGCCCGGCGGTGGAAGTGAACGCGCGCGCCCCGTTCCAAGCCGCCCCGATGACCATGCCGATGGCAGCCAGCTCGTCCTCGGCCTGGATGATGATGTAGTTATTCCGGCCGGTTTCAGGATCTTTGCGGTACTTTTCGCAAAAGACTTTGAATGCGTCCATCGCCGAGGTCGATGGCGTGATGGGATACCAGGCGGCCACGGTAGCGCCCGCATAAACGCAGCCGAGCGCGATGGCGGTATTGCCGTCGATCAGGATCTTGTCGCTGTTGACGTCCATCTTTTCGAGGTGGAACGGCAGCGGGCAATCGAAATGATCGCGGGCGTAGTCATAGCCCAGGCGCAGGGCGCGTGTGTTCGATTCGCTCAGCTTCTTCTTGCCCGCGTATTTCTCCTCGAGCAGCGCAGCGACGATCTCCATGTCGACCTGGAGCGCTGCCACCAGCGTTCCCGCGTAGGCGATGTTTTTCATGAGAATGCGCTCGCGGGGATCGCGGAAATTGTCGTTGCACAATTGCGCGAATGGAATGCCCAGGAAATGAACGTCGTCGCGAAGCAGGGCGGGGTCCAGCGGCCAGCTGGAATCGTACAACAGGTAGCCGCCTTCGCGGACCTCTTGGATATCGCGCCCGTAGGTTTGCGAGTTCATCGCCACCATGAGGTCGTAATCCAGCGATCGCGCGGTGTAGCCGTTCTTGTTGACGCGAATCTCGTACCAGGTGGGCAGCCCCTGGATGTTCGAAGGGAACAGATTCTTGCCGGATACGGGAATGCCCATCCGAAAGATGGCCTGCATGAGCAGGCCGTTGGCGCTGGCCGATCCGGTTCCATTCACATTCGCCAGCTTCAGAGCGAAGTCATTTATGCGGTCGCGCATGCGGTGCTTACCGGCCTCCCCGCATAAGGAATCAACAGCTCAAATTTCTGCATGTCCCAAGCTGCTGTTGGGCAACGCTCCGCGCAAAGCCCGCAGTGCACGCACAAGTCTTCGTCCTTGGCCATGATGCGCGCGGTTTGCGGCAGAAGATCGGAGACGTAGAGATCTTGCGTTAGATTGATGGCCGGCGCGGAAAGACGTTGGCGGAGGTCATCTTCTTGGCCGTTGCGCGTAATGGTGAGGCATTGCACCGGGCAGATGTCGATACAGGCGTCGCATTCGATGCAGCGCGGGGGCGTGAAGACGGTCTGGACGTCGCAGTTCATGCAACGCAGGACTTCGCGCGCAGTCTGTTCGGCGCTGAATCCGAGCTCCACCTCGATGTTCATCTGCTGGAAGCGCCGCGTGAGATCGACGTGCTGCATCTTCTGGCGCTTCGATGGATTGTAATCGTTGTGGTAGCTCCATTCGCTGATCCCCATCTTCTGGCTGATCAGGTTCGTGCCTTGGGGCAAGCGCTCGGTGACCGGCACGCCCTGGCAGTAATTGTGAATGGAAATGGCGGCCTGATGGCCGTGTTCGGCGGCCCAGATGATGTTCTTGGGTCCCCAGGCTGCGTCGCCACCGAAGAAGATACCGTCGCGGGAACACTGCATGGTCTTTTCGTCGACCACCGGCATGTCCCATTTATCGAATTCGATCCCGATGTCGCGCTCGATCCAGGGGAACGAGTTTTCCTGGCCGATAGCGAGGATGACATCGTCGGCCGGGAGAAAAACATTGCCGAGCGTTTTTGACTTTTTCGCCTGAGCGTCCCATTCCAGGCGCTCGAAGTCCATTCCAACGAGTTTGCCGTTTTCGATGACGAAGCGCACCGGCGCGTGATTGATCAGAATCTCGACGCCTTCTTCCTCGGCGTCCTCCAGCTCCCAAGGCGAGGCCTTGAAGAAACCGCGCGGGCGTCGCGCCATTACTTTGATGTCTTTCCCACCTAGCCTGCAACTTGACCGGCAGCAATCCATGGCCGTATTGCCGACGCCGATGATCAATACTTTTTCGCCGACGGAATCCGTATGGCCGAATGCGATGGATTCCAGCCAATCGATGCCGATGTGGATGCGGTCCGTGTCGTGACGGCCGGGGAGGTCGAGTTCCTTGCCGCGCGGCGCGCCGGTGCCGACGAAGATCGCATCGAAGCCTTCGGCCAGCAGCGCCTGCATGCTGGTTATATCCGAGTTGTAGCGGATCTCAACGCCCATGTTGAGAATCTGGTTGATCTCGTCCATGAGGACGCTTTCGGGTAGCCGGAAGGCGGGAATGTTGGTTCGCATCAGACCGCCGGGCCGGTCGTACTTTTCAAACATGACGACTTCATAGCCCAGAGGCATGAGGTCGTTCGCGACTGTCAGCGAGGCCGGGCCCGCGCCGACACATGCGATGCGCTTTCCGTTTTTCCTGCTGGGAATCTTGGGAAGTCTGTCCGTGATGTCATCGCGCAGATCGGCTGCGACGCGCTTCAGCCGGCAGATGGCGACCGGCTTGCCATCCACGCGGCCACGGCGGCAGGCAGGTTCGCAGGGGCGATCGCAGGTGCGGCCGAGAATCGCGGGGAACACATTGGACTCCCGGTTGAGCATGTAGGCATCCGTATAGCGGCCTTGCGCGATGAGCCGAATGTATTCGGGAACGTTGGTGTGGGCCGGACAGGCCCATTGACAGTCCACAACTTTGTGGAAGTAATTCGGGTTGTTGACGTCCGTGGCGTTCACACGTGGATCCTTTCGATCTCAACCACAGTCAATGCATGGGCTCGTTTGAAGCCTAGCTAGTTAATATGTTTTTATTGTACATCCGGCGGGGAGCGGCCAGCGTCACCGCGTGACCATTCACCACATAACGACGCGCAGGTCTTGGATGGCGCGGAAGTGGCCGTCGCGGGTGACCAATGGAATTCGATGATGCCGCACTACTGCGGCGATCCAAAGATCATTGGTCGGAATGGGAGTGCCGGCGGCTTTTAACTCGCACCGGATTTCGGAATAGCGCTCTGCAGTCTCGCGATCGATCGGGATGACATCGAAGAAGGGCAGATTGGTGCTGATCCAAGCTTGGTAGGCGGCGCGCTTCTTAGACTGGCTGATGCCGTAAAGATACTCTCCTAACACGACGGTCGGGATCGCTAATTCTGCCTCGCTCTCAATCGCGCGGAGCAGCGCTTCGTCGCCGTCAACAAAGGCGGAGAGCGCGTTGGTGTCGAGAATTAGCGCCACTGATCCTCTTCAACCTGCTCGAATTCCTCTTCAAGCATGAGATTAATCCTTCGGGTTTCTTTGTGCAGGCCGCGGAGCCCTCCGAACGCACTCATCCAGACCGGCACGGAGGGTCTGTTCTTCGAAGAATTGGCGGAACGCTGAAGATATTGCCGAACGGCATCGGCGAGGAGGTCCTTCAGCGGAACGCCGCGCTCGGCAGCTGTCGCCTTGGCTTTGCGGAAGAGCGGGTCAGGTATCTCGACGGTTGTTTTCATGAATTCCCATTTTCCCATAAATACGGGAACCCACGGCAAAGGCTTCACTCCGAGTACAAGAATCGCGGGTACCGCGTCACCAGCAGCTCCGGCCGCTTCACCGCCACGCAATAGGTCTGCTCGCCACGCAGGGAGGTGTTGTAGCCGTTGTCCTCGAGAAAATTCCACATCGGCCGATTCATTTCGAGTCCCGCGATCGGTTCAGTGAAGAGCGCTTCGATCTGGAAGCCGCCGGCCTCTACGGCATTTCGAAGCTCGAACGCCGTATACTCGCGGACGTGCGGGACCTCATCGATATCGCCCGGGCCCTTCCGCGAATAGGCCGAGCTGATTTGCGGATTGTCGTATCCATGCAGGACTCGCGCCACGCTCGTGAGGCTAGCGACGTTGGGAGTTGTAATGATCAGGCGTCCGCCGTCTTCCAGAATCCGGCGGCACTCCAGAAGCAGGTGCATCGGGTCTCGGATCAGATGCTCGATGAGCTCGCACGCGAGCACCGTTTCGAAACTGCCGTCGTCGTAAGGAAAGCGATCGCGCTCGGCGTCGAACAACTCCACGGGCGCCTCAAAGCTCTCGCCGCGCACGCTCGCAATTCTGTGCTCCGTGCGGCCCAGCGGCCCATAGTATGCCCCTCGGACTTCTGAATATCCACGCCAGTGTTGCAGGAATGGCGTGATTTGCATGTAACAGCCCAGTTCGAGCACACGGCCGCTGGTTTGCGGGCGCGGGACTAGTGTGAGCGTACGCGCCAGCCGGGGCAGATGCTTCTGGAAGTATTCGCGGGCCGCTTGATCGGGCAGGTCGAGTCCACGCAGCTGCTCCACGGCAGATTCCAGGTCAGCGGAACTCGCGGGCGCCGGCATGGGTTGTCGGCGCGCCACCGACGATTCATACCGCCGGCTCAAGTAACTGTTCAGCCGGCGTAGCGCAGCGCGGATTGCCCGCAGATGGATCGGCAGCGCTGCTCGCTGTCTAGTCAAGTCCCGATATGGCGAGCTCCGCTGCGTTGCTTGCCCTCCCTGCGACGAGGATCGTCAGTGGATAAGTTCCACTCGCCAGCGCCGGGACTTTTAGATTGATCTGCGCCAAGCCGGGATAGAGCGGCGCCAGTCCCGCAAATTCAATCTGCGCGGGCGACCCGCCAATGCTGGCCGCCACTCTGGAAAGAGCGAAAACGATCTGCCCGGCGACCGGCGCCGCACCGTCATCCACGGCGGTTGTGACCGCTCCCAGCCCAGTGAAGAAAACTGAAATGACGCTGCCGGCTGCCGCGGGATTCGCTTTGGAATTCACCGAACCGTCGGCATTGAGCGCCGCGGCATAGCCGCCCGCGTCGGTGAATAGACCGGGCGCGGCCGGCTGAACGGTGATTTTCAGCGCAGCAGACGAAGCTCCGCGAGTTCGTACCACAACGCTGGCCGGACCCACCAGTGTCTCCCAGGGTAATTGTGCGTTGAGCTGCGTCGGGGACTGGAACAAGAGCGGCGCCGGTATGCCGTTTACGGTTACCGACGTATCGGCGAGGGACATAGGCAGGGGATTCGAAGACGCGTTCGCCGTCAGGGCAGCCAAGCCCGAACCAAAAATGGAGATCAGCGACCCCGGCGAAATCGCGGCCGACGAGTAACTGCCTGCGTTCGTGACCGCCGTAATTTCGGGAGGATCGGAAACCGATTCTCCGTAAATGGCGACGCCGTGCTCGGCGGGCGCAAAAACCTTCCCATCCGCGATGGTCGGCACGGAAAACTCCGTGTAGCCGGGCAGTTGATTCGACAATCGCGCATTGCTGTTGAAAAGCGAGCTCAAATCGCTGGCATCGTAAGCCAACAACTGGCCGCCATCGTCGGCTGTGATGGTCCACGCGACCCCGTCACGGGAGCCATTGGCGGAAATGCTGGGTGTTGCGCCGGGAGGCCCATTTTCATTCGTCGTGGATGCTGATGGCAAGGACCCCAGTGAGGCGCCCGCCACCGGAAATGCCATCATCGGCGAGTTCGCTGGAGCCAGGTAGATAAAGCCATTGAAATACGCCGCCGAGCCAAAGGTTGCGTGAGTCCCCGGGATCGGCAGCGACGCCAGAGCGCCGGAGTCCGATCCAAATTGCACGCCTCCCAGCGCCTGACGATCCAGCAAGTACATTCTTCCCTCCTTGCCGGACGTAAAGAGCAGGTACGGATGCGCCGCACTGCCGGCTTCGTCTGGCAGCAATAGTGCTCCGCTGGAACCAAGATCCAAGTCTTCCTGATCGAGGAGCACCTTGTTAAACGGAGTGAACTCGTCCGCAGCCGCAAGGTCCGGCGCCGGCGCGATCCTGAGAACGGACTCATCGTATTGCGCCAACGACACTGCTCCCTCGAAATCTCCGTTAGCCGACACCACGAAAACGTTGCCCTGTGCATCCGCCGCGGGGCCCGCGCCGCCGTTCCAGAAAGATGCGCCGCTCACTCCCGCCGAGTCGTTGAAATAGCCAGTGAGCTGCAACGTTTTGGCATCATGCGCCATCACCCAGCCATGATACGTGCCCCGATCGCAGTTTCCGGACCACGAGGAATAAATGGTCCCGTTTAACAGCAGCAGCGCAGTCCGTTGTTTGTGATCCAGAGGTACAAACCCGGGCGCTTGAATCACTACCGGGCTGCCGGGCTGCTCGGCCCCGCTCGTTACATCGATGGCATGCAAACGGTAGACATACTGGTCGCCGGCTTCTTTCGTATAGGCGATCAGATAGATGATCCTGGAATCCGGATCGATCACTGGCGTTCCACTAATTCCAAGCTCCGGAATCACGGGGCAATTGACATCCGATGCGGAAACCGTGGTTACGCCGGCGGCTGCATCGAGGAAGTTGACCTTCCAAAGTGGTGTCGAGCTAGATTCGTCATCGGCATCGAGAGCGTAAAGACTATCGTGCGAAGTAGGCACGAACAGAACGTTGTGAAAGCCCTTCCCAGCGATCTTCACTCTGGATAGATATAGCGGCTGCGCGTAAACGGCTCCATCCAGCGCGAAGAAGTAGCGCTTTTCAAACGATGCGGATTTCACACTCGCGGGCGTGAGAAGGATCTCGTTCAAATATTGGCCAGTGCGCGAGTTGTCGTTGTGGTAGGTGACGACACTCGATTGTGCATAAAGGGCGATCGCGCAGGAAAGTAGCGCGAGAATCGTCGGACAGATCCATCTAATGGCCACGAACGAACCTCCGCGCAAACTCGCCGGTGGCTATGAGTTCGCGATCGCCGTTTTCCTTGGACGGCTCAATTTCGCTGCCTTCGTGCCATTCATTCCAACTGGTAATAAGGATCCAATCCGGTAGCGCCGCGATCGCCTCCTGCCACAGAACGCGATACGTTTCGCCACCATGCCGGTCGGTGGTCGGCCGCGGTCCCGGACGATTTAGTTTCGTGTCGTCGTAGCCGGGGATCACGGTCACGCAGGAGATCCCTCTTCCGGCGGTTGCAACCCACTTCGGGTATGTCGCGCGAGCCCAGTCGCGAATTTCGTCGATATTCATATTTGCGGTTTCACCGGTCGGATTGTAGGCGTGAATGCCATTGAAGATTTTGGATGCCGCCGTCGAGATCTGGTCGCCTACGAAACAGACGCCGCCCGCATAACGCCGCTTCACTTGGGATGTAACACTCGCCCATCCGCTGAGTTGCAATTCGTTGAGGGCACGCGTATATACAAAGACCACCGGCTCGTTCCCAACCCGCAGCCAGGCAGGGTGGTTGCCGTATCGGGCGAGACTGTCCAGAAGGTCGTCTTCGGTGGCCTGCGGCGTGGGCGACTTCCGCGGTTTCGCGGCTTCATAATAGATCGTAATTTTCAGCCCGGCCTGCTCCGCTACGGCCAACAGCAGCGGCATGCCTTGATCTTGAAAATCGCCCGGCCTCCACCAGCTCACAATCAAGCCTGTGATGCCGGCAGATTTCGCCTGGTTGAGCTGCTGTTCGATCACCTTCGGATCGTGGCTGTCGTAGCGCCCGATCTGGGGTTGATGAGCGGTACCCTCCGGCCAGTGCGCCCATCGCCCGCTCACCTCAGGATTCGAATACCAGCCATAGTAAAAAGCCAAAACGTGACGGCTCAACCCGTCGTGCTCACGGCTCCGCGCTGATACCTGTTCAGCCAGCATAAGGCCAGCGGTGCCAGGCGCGATAGATAAAAGTTTCCGGCGCGTCATCATTTCCATTATCGGCAAGACAACTTCAGCGTCTCAATCACAGTAGATGAAGAACGGATATCGGTTCACCGGCAGCGACGAGCGCTTCACTGCCAGGCACCAGGTCTGTTCGCCGCGGTGCGCCACACTATAGCCGTTCTTCTTGAGGAACTTCAGCAGCGGCAAATGCGATGCGAATTCATCGATGAACGTGGTGAATAGCTGCTTGACCTCGAAGCCGGCGGCCTTCACGGCCTCTCCTAGCTCATACGTGGTGTACTCGCGGACATGACCAATCTCCGGCTCGACTCCCGCCACCGGCCGATTGTACAAGAAGTAAATCTGAGGGTTGTCGCGGCCATCCAGGGCCTTGGCCACGCTGGTGATACTGCCGACGTTAGGCGTGGTGATGAGAATGAATCCGCCTTCATGAAGAACGCGCCGGCTTTCGAGCAGCATATGCATGGGATCCGCGATCAAGTGCTCAATGATCTCCCCAGCGACCACCAGGTCGAAGTGTCCATCGGGATAGGGGAACGGATCTCGCTCCGCGTTGAAATGATCCACAAAACATCGAAACTCGCCGTCCGGAAACGGCATGGACTTCTGGTCTATCCTGCCGGGCTTGCCGTAGTAACCTCCGCGCACCTCGCGATAGCCGCACAGCCGCCCGAGCAGCGGCGTAATTTGCATATAACAGCCCAATTCGAGCACGCGGCCGGTTTGTTGGGGTGGTGGAACCAGCGCCAAAGTGCGAGCTAACCGCGGGATGTGCAGTTCAAGATAAGCCTTTGCGCCGGCATCCGGAACCGGCAGGTTGCGTAATTCGTCTTCTGCCCGCTTCAACCGTTTGGCGTCGAACATCGAGCAGAGCTCAAGCCTCCCGAGCTTTCGGTCTCATCCAACTCCACAGGCATGCGATTCCAAGGAGCGCCAAGGTCATGCCGCTGATCCATCGCGCGGTGATCATCTCGGCTCCTCCATCATATTCGATCGAAATCGACGTGGGGCCCGTGGTGTTTGGAACGACATACATGAACCCGAGGCCGTCCTTGAAAACGCGCAGAGATCGCCCATTCATCTTCGCGTGCCATCCGGCGCTCCAGGAGACTTGAATGGACACGACGCTATTGGGCGGAAGGTCTGTTTGGATTTTCGCCGAGTGCAGGCTGGTCCACTCGAACGAGGCCGCTGGATAGCGTGGATTTTCGAGCGCGGCGACATAGGGACGGAGCGGCGCCACGTCGATGCCGCTGTAGGGCGTCTTGGCAACCAAATCGCTCAAGGCCACAACGTGTGCCAGCGACGCGGGCCCGCCCACGTTATAGAGGACGTCTCCACGGTCCCGCCACAACGGCTGCAACACGCCTTCGAACTCAACCGGATTGCGGAAATCTTTGTATACTTCCGTGCTTCCTGGCCCGCTGACCGCGACGGCTTGAACGCCCAGCGCCTTGAACCAAAGAATCGCGATTTCGGCGGCGTGGGTACCGGCTGACTCACCGCTGCCGACCTGGTATTTTTCCATGAGATAGACCGGGATCGTCACGCCTTGCGCGAACCCGCCATCGATTTCCGGAGTGTCGGAAAAGGCCGTCAGCCAGAACGAAGAGGAGCCGGGCAGCATGACCCGGCCGCCGCTCCAATGTTGATTGAGCCACTGCGCGGTGCGCCACTCCGAAGTGGTCGTAATATCAACGGTCCGGATGAGCCCGCCACGCGCGTAGTGCCGGTCGGACCTCACCGGCCATATCAATGCGAGCAGCAAAGCGATGGTGGCGAAGAACGCGGCGCGGCCTGGCAGGCGGCGAAGCCCGATATCGAGAAGCAGTCCCGCGAGCAGGGCGAGAGCCAGCTCCATCTCCAGGTGATAGCGCTCAGGCTGCGGAACAATGGCTAGGTTAGCCCAGGTGGCCGCAATCGGGATGAGCGCCGTGAGAAACGCGAAGAAGACAGCGAATTGCACATACACAGGCGCGCGGCGAAGAAGTAGTTTGAGGATCAGCAGGACCAACAGGCTTGCAGGAATCCAGCGAAGGAGTCCCGCGCCGGTGTGGCTGTAGTCGGCGCCGATCTTGAGCGAGTTGGTGTGAACGGCCGCGATTGTCGACGGCGGAATCCAGGGCGAAGCCAGGGAATACGCTGTGACGGCGAGAAACAGGATGAAGGCCAGATCTCGCGTCCAGAGCTTGCGGGAAACTGGCCTAGCGAAAATATACGCGACCACCCCGAGGGCCAAACCCAGGGCGCCTATCCAATTGGTAAGGGCTACCGAGGCGAAGGCTATCGCGGCCAGCGCGAAATAAGGCGCCCGGCGGCGCTCGAGTGCCACGTCCAGAAGGAGCAGGGCGAGCGGAAGCAGAGTGAGAGCGGTGACGTGCGGTCCTTCGCCGTAGAAGACCAGAGCAGTCAACCGCTCCGGATGGAACTGACCAGTGGCACGGCCGATGGCAGGCATCAGCCACTCGGAAGGCGAGAGAACGGAATAAAAAATCGCGCCGAGGAAAGCGGCCCTTCGCGATCCACCGAGCCGGAGCGTAAGCGCGAACAGCGTAATCGGTCCAAAGCAGTAAAAAAGCGCGGTGACCCAATGGTGCGCGTGCGCCGGCGAGATACCTCGCAGCAGCGCCACCAAAGCCACCATCCAGTGTAGCAGCGGAGGGTAGGTGTTTTGCGCGGGAATGCCCGCGTACCAAACCGGAAACCACGAGTAATCTCGCCAATGCGACAGCATATATCTGCTTATGCCGATATACGCGGCTTCGATGGATCCCATGTGGCGCAGGTATTCCACCCCAAAGAGCCCGCGGCAGATGTAGGTGTTGAGTAGGAACAACGACGCAGCTAGTAGGGGGCTTTCCGCGCGGCGAAGGAGGGCTGGAGGGTTTCGGGCGATGCCCACATCATAGCTGCCCACGTGCAGCCCGCGTGGGCGACCCGATTCGGCAATATTCTGTAAATGGGAGTATGATCTTCAGAGAAGTTCCGAGAGCATTCGGCCGCAAGACGCCCTGGCGCGTGAGAGCCGAGGGTGGAAACTGGAGGCTTGACTGTCCTCTCAACTACCGTCCGTGAGGAGGTAACTCGTGGCTGTGACCATAGGAGTGCCCGGCGAAAGCTTCCCTGGCGAGCGGCGCGTGGCGTTAACACCGCGTGCCGCGGAAGCGCTGGGCAAGCTGGGCGCAAGCGTCGTGATCGAACAGTCGGCGGGCGCCAGTGCGGGATTTCCAGACGACCAGTATGTGGCTCGAGGCGCACGTGTGTCCGCGCGCGGCGAGGTGTTCCAACAGGCCGACATCGTGGTGCAGGTGCGGTCGCTCGGAGTGAATCCCGAGCAAGGGCGAGCGGATCTGCCGTTCCTGCGCCCGGGACAACTTCTGATTGGTTTCGGCGAACCGCTCACGGCTGTGCGGGAAATATCGGACTTAGCGCGCACCGGCGTTTCCTTTTTTGCCATGGAGCTGATGCCCCGCATCACCCGCGCCCAAAGTATGGACGCGCTGTCGTCGATGGCCACCATCTCCGGATATCGCGGAGTGCTGCTGGGCGCCGAGGCCTTGCCGAAGATTTTCCCCATGCTGATGACCGCGGCCGGGACCATCACGGCCGCCCGCGTCCTGGTGCTGGGCGCCGGCGTGGCGGGCTTGCAAGCGATCGCGACGGCTCGGCGGCTGGGCGCGGTGGTATCCGCGTATGACGTGCGTAGCGCAGTGAAAGAGCAGGTGGAAAGTTTGGGCGCCAAGTTTGTGGTCCTGGATCTCGATACCGGATCGTCGGAAGGGCAGGGCGGATACGCGAAGGCCATGGACGAGGAGTTTTACCGCCGCCAGCGCGCGCTGCTCACCGAAGTGCTGCGGGAACAGGATGTCGTGATCACCACCGCGGCGGTTCCGGGCAAGAAAGCTCCCATTCTGGTCACGGCCGAGATGGCCAGCGCCATGGCGCCCGGTTCGGTGATTGTGGATATCGCGGCGGAGCGCGGCGGCAACTGCGAGCTGACGCGGCCCGGTGAGACCATCGTGCATCAGGGCATTTCGATTCTAGGCCCGCTCAATTTGCCATCCACGACGCCGTACCATGCGAGCCAAATGTACGGATCGAACGTCACGGCCTTCTTGAAGCTGATGGTGAAGAACGGCGAGTTGACCATCAATCGCGAGGACGAAATCATCCGTGAAACATTGGTCACGCACGGCGGGGAGGTTGTCAACGTGCGTGTGAGCGAGTTGCTGGGGACTGCCGCGGCGATGCCTGCCGGAGAGAGGAGATAGGGCCATGGGTGGATACGAGTTTGATTTGTGGGTTTTCATGCTGGCGGCCTTCTTGGGATTCCAGCTTATCCGCGGAGTTTCTCCGCTGCTGCACACGCCGTTGATGTCGCTGACGAACGCTATCTCGGCCATCACGGTAGTGGGCGCCATTCTGCTCACGGGCGAGCGCGAAGCCACTACGCTCTCGCGAATCCTGGGATTTTCCGCCGTCTTTCTGGCCGTTCTTAACGTAGTGAGCGGCTATCTCATCACCGATCGCATGCTCAAGATGTTCAAGAAACGGGAGCCGGCAAAGAAATGAGACTCGACGACACGCTGCTTCCGCTTCTCTACATGCTGGCGGCCATCGGATTCATCCTGGCCATCAAATGGCTGGGCTCGCCCGCAACCGCGCGGCGCGGAGTGGTGGTCGGCGAAATTGGCATGCTGTTGGCCGTGGTCGGCACCCTGCTGCGGTTTGAGGTGGTCAACTACCAGTGGATATTGATCGCGTTCTTTCTCGGCGCAGCGGTTGGCGTTCCCATCGCATACATCATGCCGATGACCGCGGTGCCCCAGCGGACGGCGTTTTCCCACGCGTGCGGCGCGCTGGCTTCGGCGCTGATCGGTACCGCGGAGTACTACAAGGATCTCAATCAGGGTGGACTCACCAAGGTGGTGATGATCGCGCTGATCGTCGAAACGCTGCTCGGCTTTCTGACGTTCACGGCGAGCATGATGGCCTTCGGAAAATTGCAAGAGGTGCTGGCACAGAGGCCGATCACGTTTAAGGGCCAGAACTTCCTGAATCTTGGAGTTTTCGCGGCGGCCGCGGGTATCGGCGTGGCGTTGATTGTTTCGCCCGAGCAAACCGTCTTGTTTCCCCTCTTCGCCGCGCTGGCGTTGTTGTTCGGTGTGCTGCTGATCATCCCCATCGGCGGTGCCGACATGCCCACCGTCATCGCGCTGCTGAATTCGTACGCGGGCTTGTCGGCGAGCGCCATGGGATTCGTGCTGAACAACAAGCTTCTGATTGTGGCGGGTGCGCTCGACGGCTCGTCCGGATTCATCCTGGCCATCATTATGTGCCGCGCGATGAACCGGTCGTTCTCGAACGTATTGTTCGGCGCCTTTGGACAACTGCAGACTACCGCGGCGGCAGGGGGCGAAGCCAAGCCCGTGCATTCGGCCAGCCCGGAAGAAGCGGCGCAGATTCTGGATTCGGCCCGCAATGTGGTCGTGATTCCAGGCTACGGCATGGCCGTGGCGCAGGCGCAACACAAGCTGCGGGAAATGTTCGATATGCTCACCAAGCGCGGCGTGGATGTGCGCTTTGCCATTCATCCTGTTGCAGGCCGCATGCCCGGACACATGAACGTGCTGCTGGCCGAAGCCGACGTCCCCTACGACAAGCTCTGGGAGATGGACGACATCAATCCCGAAATGTCGAATGTGGACGTGGCGCTGATTATCGGCGCCAACGACGTGGTGAATCCCGGCGCGGAGACCGATCCGAAGAGCGCCATCGCTGGCATGCCCATTATTCAAGCCTACAAAGCGCGCACGGTGATGGTGATCAAGCGCAGCATGAATCCCGGGTTCGCCGGCATCGACAACGAATTGTACTATCGCGACAATACGCTGATGCTGTTTGGCGATGCCAAGGCGTTCTTGTCGAGCGTAGTGAAGGAGCTGGGCGCGCTGACCAAGGTATAGTGTGGCGCACGTTTTGTGGCGCACGCACTCCTGCGTGCCGTGTCCGCACTCATGCGGACACCCTCAGGTTCGCGGAAGCACGACATTAACCGTTGGCGCCGCCGACGGCATTTCGATCTTCGCCTCTTCGAACCCTTTGACGATCCGGCGATTCATTTCCCGGCCGACCATCCACTGTTGATTGGGTATGGTCTTGAAACGCGCTTTGACGACGGCACCCGAGTCAGCCAGTTTGTCGACGCCCAACACCTCCAGAGGCGCGAGCACGGCCGAGCGGTAGGGCTCTTCCCGGCTAAGTTCCTCGGCGATCCCTGCCAGAACCGAAATCACGCGATCGGTGTCTTCGGCATAGGCGACCGTGAGATTGAAAACGTAAAACGAATATTCGCGCGTCAAGTTCGAAAGCCCCTGGATGATTCCGTTGGGAAAGACATGGACGGCTCCGTCCTCGCCGCGCAGAACCGTGGTGCGAAGATTGATCTCCTCCACCAGACCGGTCTTGCCGTTGATCACCGCAATGTCATTGACGCGAATCTGATTTTCCATCATCAGGAAAATGCCGCCAAGCACGTCTTTGATGATGTTTTGCGCGCCGAAGCCGATGGCCACTCCGGCCACCCCGGCGCCCGCCAGCAGCGGCCGCACGTCGAAGTTCATTTCCTTCAGGATCATCAGTCCCGCCATCCCCCAGATCAGGACAAACAGCGTCTTGCCCGCGAGGTTGGAGATGGTCTCGGCGCGTTTTTCGAGCTCATATTCGCTGCCCCCGCTCTTGAGCATCATCTTGACCGTGTAATCGCGCAGGCCGCGCAAGGCCTTTGCCACGGCCCGCGTCGCAAGGTATGCGAACACCAGGATCAGGACGATGCGGATGGCGTTGGAAAGGACCGGAGTGTAGTAATCCGGGTTCATCAGCTGGCTGCGGGTGGGCATGGCTTTCATCCATAATACGCAGGCCCCGGTAATACTCAGGCCCTTCGGGGCAATACGCAGGCCGGCCTGGCGGATCGGGTACACTGGAAACGATGGCGACCAACGCAAAAGCACAGCCTGCGGCCCCGCCGGCGCCGGGATGGTACGGCACGGTTTTCCTCGCTTGGCTCATACCCGGAGCGGGCCATTTCCTGCTGAAGCGGCCTTGGCGCGGAGCCTTGTTGTCGGCTTCCGTTCTGTTGATGTTTCTACTGGGTCTGATGATGCGCGGCACGATGTTCCAGCCGCAAACCGGCGACGTGCTCACCACCATCATCTATTGCGGAGGTTTTTTGGGCGATCAGGCGTCCGGCCTGTTGTATTTGCTGACGGTGTGGCTCGGATACACGCAGCCCGACATGGCCGGCCACGTACACGACTACGGGACGAAATTCCTGGTGGCGGCGGGTCTGCTGAACGTCCTGGCCATGGTAGACGCCTACGAAATCGCGACCAAGAAGAAGGACTGACTGCCCCATGCCGAAGATGAACCTTTCGCATTTTGAAGCGGCGATACTATTCGCGTTGTTTTCTTCAGTAGTCCTGGGCGTCATCACCAAGCGAACCGACTCCGAGCGTCTGCGCTATGGCGTGCGTTGTTTCGCCTATTTTGTGGCGGCGCTGATCGGCCTGGGCTGGCTGATGAAGCTGGGCCACGGCTGACCTAACCGAGCCGCGCGCGTCAGCAAGCGATTTTTCAGGGCCCGGATTTCGCCGGCTTGCAGTCACCCTGGCAAACGGTTTCGGAAATCTGGCGCGCCGGCCCGAGCGTTTGCGGATCGGACACGCTGGGCCTCCGCACGCTGATGGTCTGGACCACGGTGTTGTTTGGTCCGGGCGCACTCTCGATTACCTGTTGTTCCTGTAGCTTCAATGTTGAGTCGCTCCCTGTCACCGTGCCGGGGACGTTGCGCCCATAGATTTCCACCACGGCGTCCTTCAAGCCGTCCGGACGCGTCACCGTCTTGGTGACTGTTTGGCTGTGGAGTTGTAGATCGCCATTGGGTCCCACTTCGTATTCGGCGCTGCTGTCGGAAGACTGGGAATTTTGTTCGTTGTGCTCGGCGGTCTGGCGAACCGCGGTATAAAACCCACCGTTCCCGTCGCTTCGATAGGTAGTGGTATCCGAATGATAACCGCTGGGTTGCTTGACGATAACCTCGTCGCGCTTTTCCACCGTTTGAAGGCCATCCGCGGTGCCGCGCTGCACGATGGTTTGCGAGCTTGCGCCCGAGCCGGTCGGGTGGGAATCGGTAGTGGTCTTTTCGGCGATCTGCTGGTTCCCGTTGATGTCGCTGCGATAGGTGGTGGACTGGATGGTGGAACTGCCGTCCGGGTGCTTCTGCTCCTCGATGGTTTCCCTTACCGATGGCATCGGGTTGCCCTGCGGATCGAAGCGCCGGATGACACGCTCAGTTACTTTGCCGGATGCGTCATCGCGCAGCACGTGCACCTCGACCTGTTCCATGGGAACTGTTGTCCCGTTGATGGACCGGTGGGATTCGGTGGTCACAGAGCCAGTGGCGGACTTCGTGTGGTTGATTATGGGGCCGTCGCTGACGCGATTGCCGTTGACATCGACCGTGGTGGTGTCGCTTACAGTGGATTGCTGGGCAAGCAGCGAGATGGAGCAGGCCAACGTAGTAAAGATACAACGCTTCACGACTCCAGCCTAACGGTTTTAGCCTGACCCGGCAATGCGGTAAACGCCTTAGTGCCGAGCCGTGACCGCGCGAGAGCGGTTAGCAAACTTGCACAACCTTGGTACCAGTAAGAATCGCGCTAGAAGCGCCGATAAGAGTAGGGAACTTGCGTGAACGGCGAACTAACCACCGAGCGTGATTTTATCAGCGCGGTTCTGGACACCTGCGGCGCGCTCGTCATAGTGTTTGACGCAGCCGGCCGGATGGTGTACCTGAATCGGGCCTTGGAGCGCGTTCTGGGCTATGCGAGCGAGGAGCTGATTGGGCGGGTGTTCTTCGACGTTTTGGTCGCCGCGGACGGCCGGGAACAGAGCCGCCAGCGGCTGGAGTACGGATTCTCGGCTCGAGCGGCCAGTGAATTTGAGAGCGAATGGATCACGAAATTAGGCGACCGCCGCCGGATTTCATTTTCCAACGTGCCCACACTGAACGAGCAGGGCGAGGTTCAGTATTACATCACGACTGGCATCGATATTACCGATCGATATCGGGCGGAGCAGGAACTTCTAAAATCCGAAATGCAGTTTCGGACCATCTGGGAGGCCTCCTGCGAGCCGATGTTTCTCACCGACTCAAGCGGCGCCGTCGTCAAGGCGAACGCGGCGTTCGCCAGCCTGCTGGGGGCCGACATCAGTTCGCTCGAAGGCATGCATGTAACCGCCCTGTTCGATCCGGAACAACAGGAGGAGGTCTGGCAACGCTATCGCGCGCGCTTCGAATCTCCGCTTAGGAAGCATTTCCTGGAGAGCGAGCTGCACTTCGCGTACGGACATTCGGGCGTCTTCGAAATCTCGGCTACACGCGTGGAAATCCCCGGCCAACCGCCGCAGATGCTGTTCATCCTGCGGGATGTTACCGAACAAAAAAGAAGCGCCGAAGAGCTGGCTCGCGCCAAGGAGGCGGTGGAGGCCGCAAACCGCGAGCTGATCGCGGCCAACCTGAGCCTGGAAGAAACCGGGCGGCTGGCCCGCGAGATGGCCGAACGCGCCCAAGCTCTCAGCGCCGCCAAGAGCGATTTTCTGGCGAACATAACCCACGAGGTCCGCACCCCCCTCAATGGCATTCTCGGCATGACCGGTCTGGCGCTCGAGACAGACCTGCAACCGGACCAGCGGGAGTACCTCGAACTGGTGAAATCGTCGGGTGAAGCTTTGCTCAGCCTGGTAAGCGATGTGCTGGATTACTCCAAGTACGAAGCCGGAAAGCTCGGACTGGATAAGGTCGAGTTTTCGCTGCGAACCTTCCTCCGGGAAGTGCTCCGTCCCTTGGACCTGCGGGCTTCCATGGCCGGGCTGGTTTTCGAATCCGTAGTGGACGATGCGGTGCCCGACCAGTTGATCGGCGATCCTTTGCGGATCGGCCAGGTGTTGGGCAATCTCGTGGGTAACGCCATCAAGTTCACCAATGCGGGTAAGGTAGCGATCCGGGTGCAGTCCGAATCCAGCCAGGGTTCTCTTGTCACGCTTCGTTTTAGCATCGCCGACACGGGAATCGGCATCCCGCGCGAATTGCACCACACCATTTTCGAGCCGTTCACGCAAGCCGACGGTTCCACCACGCGCCGCTACGGCGGGACTGGGCTCGGGCTGTCGATATCCACCGGATTGGTGGAATTGATGGATGGGAAAATCTGGGTGGAAAGCGAGCCCGGCCAAGGCAGCAAATTTTATTTCACGATTTCGCTGGAATTGCCCACTGAACAGGCCTGCCAGACAACGCCCAAACGAAACATGAACGTTCTTGTCGCCGAGGACAATAGCGTCAACCAACGCCTGGCGGCGCGGCTGCTGGAGCGCGAGGGGCACTCCGTCACTATCGCAGGGTCGGGCCAGGAAGCCGTGGATCTGTTCGAACAGCGGCCGTTCGATCTGATCCTCATGGATGTTCAGATGCCTGGTCTGGACGGTTTGCAGGCCACCGCCCGCATTCGGGAGAAAGAGCGCTCGACCGGCGGTCACGTCCCCATTGCCGCCATGACCGCGCAGGCCGCCGAGTCGGACCGGCTGCGCTGTCTCGAATCCGGTATGGACGCCTATGTGACCAAACCCGTGCACGTACCCGCGCTATTGAAGATTATCGAGTCCGTTGGAGCAGGAGGGAGTTTTATGAGCACCGAATTGGCAGGGGAGCGAGACCCAGTGAGCGTGCAGCTGCAGCAGTTGGATGAAGCGCTTGCGCTCAGCCGCGTGGGAGGCGACGTCGAGTTGCTGCGAGAAGTCATCGATCTGTTTCTCGACGACTATCCGTCCACGCTTCAGAAAATCCAGAGCGCCGTGGCCGCAAGCGACGCCAGCGCCCTGGAGCAGCATGCCCACAGTCTCAAGGGCTCCGTATCCACGTTTGGCGCCAGCCGCGCATTCGAAGCGGCATTCCAGCTGGAAAAGCAGGGGCGCAGCGGGCACCTCGGTGGCGCCCAAGAGGGACTGATCGAGCTCGAGCAGGCTTTAGAAGCGCTACGGCCCGAGCTAGAGTCGCTCCAGCTGCAGTAGCCGCTTACAGAGGTCAGCAAGCTCGCCCGTACCGGCTCAAAATGCGGAGGAGAGGCCGCATGCCGTCTGCTATAGTGGTGGTCTGCTCTCCTATGGCATCCACCTCCGTAAAGGAAATCGTCTGTGCGCACAGCCCCGATTCCGACGACGCATACATGTTTTATGGCTTGGCGACCAAAAAGGTCCGTTCCCGGCTGCTCAACTTCCGGCACGTGCTGGAAGACATCGAGAGCTTAAATCGCAAGGCGCTGGAAGGCGCTTACGAGCTCACCGCGATTTCCTACCACGCGTATCCGTACGTCGCCGATAAGTACGTGCTAATGGCCAGCGGCTCCAGCATCGGGGACGGCTACGGCCCTATTCTGGCTAGCGTAAAGCCCATGGCGCCGGAGGAAATCAAAGGCAAGAAAATCGCGATTCCGGGGCGCATGACCAGCGCGTACCTCACGCTCAAGTTATTCGAGCCCGACTTCGAGGAAGTGGTGATCCCCTTCGACAAGATCCTGGACGCGGTGTCCGAACACACCGTGGACGCGGGACTTATCATTCACGAGGGGCAGCTTACTTACGGCAAGAGCGGATTTCACAACGTTATCGATCTCGGCCGCTGGTGGAAATCGGAGTACGATCTGCCGCTGCCGCTGGGCGGGAACGTGCTGCTGCGGTCGCTTCCGGCCGAGTCGAAAAGCGAGTGCTGCCGCGTCATGCGCGATAGTATCCAATACGCGCTCGACCACGGCGAAGAGGCGTTGAATTATGCGATGCAATTCGCGCGCGATCTG
>Ga0302325_10004867_pt1 | contig 30928 bp, 27 predicted proteins | sample Palsa_T0_2_FD_201948 | JGI IMG/M metagenome (GOLD analysis project Ga0302325, IMG submission 201948) | Peat permafrost microbial communities from Stordalen Mire near Abisko, Sweden - Palsa_T0_2 | ecosystem: Environmental > Terrestrial > Soil > Palsa > Peat permafrost | place: Sweden: Abisko... | reverse complement strand
CGCGAGAGTCAGCAACAGCGCAGTCGCGACGAAGCGAATCAGGGTCGACCGCCGGAGCGCATGCAGCGTGAATTCCATGCCTAAGATCTCCTTATGCGTGACGACCGCCTGCTATTTTTGTCGGTTATCGCTGTGGTCGGACCACTACACTTTAATGTGCCTCTACCGAATCTCTACCGCCCGAATTATTGCCGAGTGCCAAGCCGCTGATTTTACAGAATTCGTCACCTTGCCGGAGGATTATCAACAATAGCCCCCGGCGAGAACGTCCAAGGGCCCACCAAACACCTCGGCCTTCTTCTGCCACTCCCCGCTCCAATCCGCAGATTGAGCTCGGACGATCGGCTAACGGATGGAGCCGAAGCCGGGAATAAACCGTCCAATCGGAGGTCTTCTCTGCTGACGCAGCACGTTAGTAGACGGCCGTGTCGAAGGGTGACTTGCGGCAATCAGGTCGCAACGCCCTCAAATGCATGGCTGATCGCCAGGCCGGCCATAGGTGCCACGTGGCCCCTTGCCTCTCGCAGTTCCTAATGACTCCCTGGTGGTGTCTGTTACTTTATTTGTTCGTACAACGAACCAGTATTCAATCCACAAGCACTAACGTGGGATTGAGAATCAATTTATCTCGCACGCAAGGATAGTACCAATGAAACTGCAAAGACTTCTCGACGCGAAGGTGTCGCGTTATCTCATGATCGGCGTTGTCTGCTCGCTCTCGCTCGCCGCGTGCGGTGGCGGCGGTAGCAGCAGCGTCGCCGGTGGTGGCAGTTCGATGCTGACTCAAGCAACCACCACCCTCAGCGACACCGCTCTGGTAGCGAGCAATAATGGACTCTTCGCCACCGTCACCACAATTGACGCCAATCTGTCGAATCCCTGGGGCTTGGTGACCGCACCAGGCTTGCCGTTCTGGGTCGCGGACAACAACAGCAACCTGGCCACACTTTACAGTGGCACGGGTGTAATTCAGACCAGTGAGGTTACAGGTTCGAACGACGTCGGCATTACTCTGCCGGCATCCACAGCTGGTGTCCCGGCCAATCCCACGGGCCAGGTCTACAACGGCACGGGCGGCTTCATGATTGCAACGGCCAGCGGTCAGGAGACGGCACTATTTATCTTTGACGGTGAGGGGGGAACCATTGCGGCGTGGGCAAAAGACAGCGGCGCGGCGGCGGTCACGGCGTACGACGACGGCGTGGTCAACGGGACCGGCCATGCAGTGTACAAGGGACTGGCGCTGGCAACGGTAAATGGCGCAACCTTCCTCTACGCGACCGACCTGCATAACAACAAAATTGACGTGTTCGATACCAACTTCGCCAAACCCTCTGATATGCAGGGAAAATTCGTTGACCCGACCATGCCAACCGGCTTCGTGCCATTCGGTATAGCAGCGCTCAACGGCCAGTTGTACGTCACGTACGCCATGCGCGACGGGGCAATGCATGACGAAGTCACGGGTGCTGGTTTGGGTTACGTTGACATGTTTGATTTCAGCGGCAACTTCGTAATGCGCTTTGCATCGACAGGCGTGCTCAATGCCCCCTGGGGCATAGCACTTGCTCCGGCAGGATTCGGCTCGCTCGAGGGTGATCTGCTGATCGGCAACTTTGGCGATGGCAAAATCAATATCTTCGCGCCCAATGGCTCCTCCTTAGCAACCTCGATGGGCGCTGTCACGGTCAACAATGATCAGACGCTGACGATCCCAGGCCTTTGGTCGCTCGTATTTGGAGACGGTGACCCGGATAAGCCCCTGACCACGCTGTTCTACACTGCCGGTTTTGCCGATCAGACGGACGGCGTCCTCGGCAGTATCACCGCCACAAGCACGGCCACGAGCACTCCGGCGCCAGCTCCCTACTGACCAAGAGCAAGGGCAGCTCGCCAAGCAAAGGCCTATGCCCCGCAGCAAGTGTGGGGCATAGGCCGATGTTGCGCATTCAAAATGACTAAAACTACGCCGCGCAACTCGCGGCCTGACTCGCGACGTCACGCCGGACATTGCCGCTTACGGTCGGCAGGTGGCGGTCCGAAATTAGAGAATGGCCATCGATGTCCGAGAGGGAATAAATCCGCCTCGGCGGCGGTCTTGTCCTCTAACAGGCATGAGGGCAATCCGATGAAGCGAAATACACCCAGCATTAATGATCTCCTGGTCAGCGCGTTCCTCGCGGCTGCCTCTATCGTTGGGGCGACGCCAGCTTCGGCGGACGCCACTCCCAACGGCGATGCGGCCCATGGTAAGGCACTGTACCAAGGGTGCCAGGCTTGCCATTCAATCGATGAGAATGACTTGGGGCCCAAGCATCGCGGCGTCGTCGGGCGACGTGCGGGAAGCGTTGAAGATTACTCCTATTCCACGGCACTGAAGAATTCTGGTTTGACTTGGGATGAGGCCACGCTGGAACGCTGGCTGACCAACCCCAGTGCGCTGGTACCGGGCACCAAGATGTTCTTCAAGATCGACGACCCGCAGGCTCGTGTAGACATCATCGCCTACCTGAAAGAACTGAAATAACACCGCTCGCCGCGGCGCGCCATGTAGGTAACGGGCGTCGCACATTGTGGTGTCAGCAGCACCGGTTGCAACAACACCTCTGCAGTCGGTTGCTGGTATGCGCACAGCAGCGCCATTACGTTCCCCTGCATTAATGAGGGCGGCTACAAAAGGCCGAGCACAGGTCATTGTCTGCCGCGACAGCGCCGTATGCACCACTAAGTGCGGGCTGTGCAGCGCTGAGTCATTCACACGGCTAAACGCAAGCGGGGTGCTTACGGAACGGACAGTGGGAAGAAAAATGGTAGTTCAGCAGTCTTACAGTTGAACAGAGCCAAACGGAAAGCGAGCGGCACGCGACGGGCGAGTCAATCGACAACCGGACAGGCTTTCATGGTGATAGGCAACTTTTAAGGAGGCAGTGTCATGAAACAGAATGGTCACAGTATGTTTTTGAACGGCCTGCGCCGAGTTGCGATTGTGATTGTCGCGAGCGGAGCGGTTGCGGCTCCAGCCGTATACGCCAACGCCTCCAACATTGATCTGGTGCCACAGAAGACTCTGCCGGAATCGGCGGGGCAAACCGGCGAAGCGATCAAGCGTCCGCCCGTGAAGACGCCCTGGGATCCGTGGAAGCGTGATTATGAACTGGGCCTCGCCGGTGCTGGTTGAAGCTCGGCTGACTACCGGCTTGTCGATGCCCTCGTGACGGACTTCGGGCGCTACGGCAAGACATCGGCGCGTACAAAGCAGGCGGGGCGCCATTGGATTCTGGTAGCGCCCCGCCAGGATGCCTCGACAGCCGATTCTCGGATCAGGTTAAAACTTGGGCTCACCGCTTCGACTATCATGGAGCACTCTGGTGGAGCACTCTGGCTGGCTCTGCTACCCCGCTTCGACCGCATTGAAGAATGCGGGAATAAATTGGACGCGCCGCGAGTCTTATAGCCGTAGTGAAGGTCGGTTGGAGACCCGTGAATACCGAATGTGGTCGGATCAATGGATGACAGGCGCCGGCGCTTCGAGGTGCAGGTCTTGCCGCATCTGGATGCGGCCTACCGGTTTGCACGCTGGTTGGCGCATTCACCCGACGATGCCGATGATCTCGTGCAGGAGGCCATCCTGCGCGCCTATCGGGGTTTTGACGCCCTACGAGGTTCCGACGTGAAGGCCTGGCTGCTGACTATCGTCAAGAATTGTCACTTGACCGCGCTCAAGCAGCAGCGGCGACGAGGCTCAGTGCCACTACCGGACGAGCATGATGCGCAGGATGAGCAGGCCCTTATCGCCACTGGGCCCGATCCGGAGAGCGCGACGATTAGCCAAGACCAGGAGCGCACGCTGGAAAGACTCGTTTCGGCATTGCCCGATCCCTATCGCGAGGCATTAATCTTGAGGGAAATAGAGGACTTGGACTATCGCGAGATCGCCGCGGTGACCAACGTGCCTCTGGGTACCGTGATGTCGCGGCTGGCGCGCGCACGGGCCGCGTTGAAGAAACAGTGGCTGCAACAGGTCGAAGGAGAGCCGCGTGCTGTGCCCTGAATCCTTGCGCGTCCAGGCTTATTTTGATGGCCAGGTGGACGCCGTGACGGCAGCCGATATTGAGGGGCACATGGCGCGCTGCGCCGAGTGCCGCGCGCTGCATCAAGCTCTCGAACAGCTGCGCACCGCGATGCGCCAGGAGCTTCCCTATGCCCAGACCCCACCCGCGCTGCGCGCTCAGATCATGCGGGCTCTCGATAAGGAAAGCGCGACCGACACGCCGCAGTCGCAGCGGCGGGGTCGAACAACCTGGCGTACGCGATCGTTTTGGGTGGGCGCCACCAGTGGGCTCGGCGCGGCCGCCATCGCGGCAACACTCGCGGTCTTGCTGTTTGCGCCGCTACTCAGGACGCCTGTGGTTGACGAGTTGGTGGGCGCGCACGTGAATTCGTTACTGTCGACGCATTTGATCGACGTCGTGTCCACCGACCGGCATACCGTGAAGCCGTGGTTCGCCGGACACACCGATGTTTCACCGGTGGTCGCCGATTTCGATCCACAAGGCTATAAACTCGTCGGCGGGCGTGTCGACTACCTGCAACATCAGCGCGCGGCCGTGGTTGTCTACCAACACGGTCAGCACGTCATCAATGTGTTCAGTTGGGCCGCCACTCAACGCTCGCCGCCGAACAATGTAACTCGAAACGGCTACCACCTCGCCTTTTGGAAGGCGGGGGATCTGGAGTATTGCGCCGTCTCTGACACAGGCTGGGATGAGCTCCTCGGACTGGTGCACCTGTTACAGGGTCTGAGTGCCCGCGACGCTCCAGAATAGAGTTGAGCCGAAGCCGGGAATAAAACCATTCGGCCGGAAGTCTTCTCTCCTGAACCCAGAAAAGGAGACTGCCGTGTCGGATGAAAAATTGCTGCAATCGCGTCGTAACGCCCTCAAATGCATGGCCTATGGCGGAGCCGGTACGCTGTTCGCATTGGCCGGTGGCGTTCTCACTCCGATCGACCTGGCACTGGCGGGCACCGATAAAACAAAGGCGGCTCGCCTGGGACGGCCATTATTCGTCCAGATCAGCGATACCCACATCGGGTTCAATAAGGATGCGAATCCCGACGTCAGCGGAACGCTCACCCAGACCATCGATATCGTGAACGGGATGTCCGAGCAGCCGGCGCTCATCATCCACACCGGCGACATTACCCACCTATCCAAGCCGGCGGAATTTGACCTGGCGCAGCAAATGCTCTCGCGTCTGCGTACCACCGAGCTACACACGGTGCCGGGCGAACATGACACCAGTGATCCGACCGTCACCGAATATTTCAACCGATTCGGCAAAGCATCGGACAATAAGGGTTATTACAGCTTCGACCATGCCGGTGTGCACTTCATCGCGCTGATCAACGTATTGCAGTTCAAGGCCGGGGGTCTCGGCACCCTGGGCGCCGATCAGCTCGCCTGGGTGACGGCCGACCTGAAAGGACGTTCATCCAGTACGCCGATCGTGGTCTTCGCCCATATGCCGCTCTGGACCATCTATGAGCCGTGGGGCTGGGGTACCGGGGATGCGGATCAGCTCATGGCGCCGCTACGGCGTTTCGGCTCGGTAACGGTATTGAATGGGCATATTCATCAGATCGTGCAGAAGGTCGAAGGCAATATCACCTTTCATACCGCACGCTCCACGTCGTATCCGCAGCCGGTGGCCGGCGAAGGCGCGGGTCCTGGGCCCCTTACGGTGCCATCTAATCAGTTGCCCGGGATGCTTGGCGTCACCAGCGTATCGGTCGTAAAGCATCCCAGCGCGTTGGCGCTGAATGATACGACGCTGGCTTAATGGTGTTCAGCGGCGGATTGGATCGAAGGACAGTGCAACGATTCCTTCGCACATTTATTAGCGGTAGCCGGTCTGGAGTTCACTCTGCTGCCTCCTTGTGAAGAGGGCTGAGCAAAGTTTCCATCGCAAGATAGCTCCGCCTGCCCCAGCGCGTTGATGCGCTGGAGGGGCGGACGCGTTAGCGAGTTACCGACAGTTCTGCCGCCGCTTACCCGCGGCGGTGCCAGAGTGGCCATTGAACGCGGTGGTTGTGCGCCTCACATTCCGCCTTTCGGCACGGGTTCAAATTACATATTGCGACCAGACTGTGAAGTGCGCATGCAATATGGAGGTTAGAACACGTTAAGTCAGGCAAGGACAGGCTAGAGTCATCCTCATATGCCTTCCTTCTACAACCACTGGCTTGTGAGTCTCTCAATCGTGGTTGCTGTGCTGGTGTCGTATACAGCGCTGCGGTTGGCCGCACGTGTTGCCACCAGTGAGCGCCAGGGCGCTCGGATATGGCTTGGGATCGGGTCGATCGCGATGGGCGTCGGCATCTGGTCCATGCACTTCATCGGCATGCTTGCCTTCGCGTTGCCGATTCCGCTCGCCTACAATATTCCCACGACTCTGGTATCGCTCGCCGTGGCCATCGTCACCTCAGGATTTGCGCTCTCGATTACGAGCGGTCAGCGTCTCACCATTCCACGTCTTAGCGGCAGTGCCCTGGTCATGGGATTAGGCATTTCGGCGATGCACTACATGGGAATGGCCGCGATAGCAGTCATTCCCGGTATCTCATATGACCCGCTTCTGGTCGCGCTCTCAATAATGATCGCCGTCTCGGCCTCGTTCGTGGCCCTGTGGCTGTTCTTCCGCCTGCGCGAGGGCAACTCGCTGTACCAATGGCTCACGCGCATAGCCGCGGCCGTCGTGATGGGACTAGCCATCAGCGGCATGCATTACACCGGTATGGCCGCCGCTCGATTTGCCGTCGGATCGTTTTGCCTGGGCGGCGTGACATTTCAGAACAACTGGCTCGCCGCTAGCATTGGACTCTTTGCGCTCGGCCTGCTGATCGTGACGCTGCTCACGGCGCTCTACGACGCGCACCTGCAGTCAAGCGCGCGTATCTATGGGCTGCGACTCGAGCGAGCCAATGCCGAGTTGCAGCACCAAGCCACCCACGATGCGCTGACTGGACTGCCGAATCGAATGCTGTTCCTGGACCGGTTGGGGCGGGAGATCGCACATGCCGAACGCGATGGGCACTCCTTTGCTGTGCTGGTCGTGGACCTGGATCGGTTCAAAGTGATCAACGATACCCTCGGCCACGGACCCGGGGACGAGCTGCTGAAGGAGGTCGCGGGCCGATTGTCGAGCGCGATTCGCGCCGTCGATACGGTGTCCCGCACTGGCGGGGATGAATTCCTGTTGCTCATCACTCATATCCGCGAGCCGGCGGACGTCGCCGTGATCGCGACCAAGATTGTTGCCGAACTGGAGAAATCGGCCCTCATCGGCGGGGCGGAAGTGTACACCTCTGCCAGCATCGGCATCAGCGTGTACCCCCTGGACGGATTGGACTCGGATTCTATGGTTGCGCATGCCGATGAAGCGATGTACTTCGCAAAGCAACACGGCCGCAATGCCTTTCAATTCTTCAGTCCCGGCATGAGCGTCTTCTCCCGCGAGCGCTTGGATTTGGAGCGCGATCTGCGCCGCGCGCTGCCGATGAAACAGTTCGAGGTGCATTATCAGCCCAAGATGGATGTGGCCACCGGCCGAATGAACAGTGTCGAGGCGCTGTTGCGCTGGCGCCATCCCACACGCGGCCTGGTCGCTCCGATGGACTTTATACCGCTCGCCGAGGAAACCGGGCTTATGTTTGCCATTGGGGAGTGGGTGTTGCGCGAGGCCTGCCGCCAGGCGAGGCAATGGCAGCTCGATGGGCACCCGTTCCTGCGTATCGCCGTCAATATCTCGCCCATTCATTTTCGACAACCCGGGTTCCTGGATGTCGTACGCTCAGCGCTCGCCGATCACAATCTGGAGCCCCGATTCCTAGAGATCGAATTGACAGAAACGACGGTCATGGATCACGCCGAGACTTCAGTTCACATTCTGGAGGAACTGAGCCGTATGGGCGTAATTGTGTCCATCGATGATTTCGGCACCGGCTATTCGAGCATGAGCTACCTGCGCCGCTTCCCCGTGGACAAGCTGAAGATAGATCGAAGTTTCATCAACGATCTGACGACGAATCCAGACGCCGCAGCCATCGTCAAGGCGATCATCTCGCTGGCCCATAGTCTGCGATTAAAGGTGGTCGCTGAAGGCGTCGAAACCGCCGAACAGCTACAAGAGCTTCGCGCGCTCGGCTGCGATCAGTTCCAGGGTTTTTATCGCAGCGCAGCGGTGCTGCCCGCCGAAATAGAGAAGTTCATTCAAATGAACCCGGCGGGCGTAGAGCTGTCGGATCCGCAATCCAGCGCGGAAACTCAGAGTAAACTGGCTGTACTAAGACGTCGTTAGTCTCGGAAGAGCGGATCAGACAGCAAGCGGCCAATACCGGTGTGTCATCTTGTCGTTATACGTGTCCGATAGCCGAGTTCGCAGCAGACCTATCGGCCACGTAGGCGGCCCAGTTTGCTGTAGGTGCGTTCCGCGCTTTGCTGTTCGCCTTCCATTGAGTGTGCGCCAGGCGGCGACAGCAGCAATTCAACGTCGGCCGGCGCGACCGCGGCACTGCGAAGGAAGCCCTGGTATTGATCGCATCCCATCCCGCTCAGAACGGCGAGCTGCTCGGCCGTTTCGACGCCTTCAGCGACCACCTTCAGGCGCAGCCCGTGCGCCAAAGAAATGATCGCTCCGACGATAGATACGTCATCGGGATTGGAGCTAAGGTTGCGTATGAAGCTGATGTCGATCTTTAGTTTGTCAATCGGAAAACGCTGCAGGTAACTCATGCTCGAGTAGCCGGTACCAAAGTCGTCCATGGCAACAACGACGCCAAGCCGGCTCAGTTGCTCAAGCATCGCTACCGACTCGTCGGCGTTGGTCATCAGCGTTGCCTCAGTCAGTTCGATCTCCAGATAGGCAGCGTCTAGCGAATTCGTCGCGAGCGCTTTGCGTACCCCCTCGACAAAGTTCGGTTGGCGGAATTGCGTGGGCGAGACGTTTACCGCCACTCGCAGAAATGGCAGGCCTTGCAGCTGCCAAAGGCGAGCTTGTCTACAGGCCTCGCGAATCACCCAATCGCCAATAGGCAAGATCAACCCCGTATCCTCGGCGATGGCAATGAACTCACCCGGCATTACCCATCCGCGGGTGGGATGCTGCCAGCGCAGCAATGCCTCTACGCTCCGCACTTCGTCGGTCGCGATTTCGACCCGAGGCTGATAATGCAAGAAAAGCTGCGAGTCCGCGACCGCGTGGCGTAAATCGGCCTCGATGACGAGGCGCTCGCGCGAAAAAAAGGTTGTTACCTCCTCATCGAAGAAACGGAACATGTTCCGACCACTCTTCTTGGCGTGGTACATCGCCTCGTCGGCGCGCGCGAGAAGCGCCTGGCCATCCGCAGCATCGGCCGGGAAGCGCGCAATACCGATACTCGGTGAGACATGCAGCTCCGTACCGTGAATGCGATAGGGCTCCGAGAACGCATCCAGCCATCGCGTAGCAAGCTTCTCAATATCCTCGCGCGCGCTGACATCGGTTAGTAAAAGCAGGAATTCGTCGCCCCCGGCTCTGGCGACAGCATCCTTCGAGCGCGTGGTTGAGGTCAGGCGTTGGGCAACCAACTTCAGCAGTGCATCGCCGGCCTCATGCCCCAGAGAATCGTTGATCACTTTGAAGCGATCCAGATCAAGCACGCCAATCGCAAACGGCTGCCCCTGGTGTACGGCAATCGCTAGGCGTTCAGCGAACAGCGTGCGATTTGGCAGGCCGGTGAGTGCGTCATGGATGGCTTGGTGGCGAAGTTCGGCACTGACGAGCACGAGTGACTTGTCGCGTGTTTCCACCGAGGCGCTAAGCTCGCGACGTCGTTCCTGCAGCCGCATTCTGAGCGATTGGCCGAATAGACCGAGCAGCGTGCAACGGCCCAGCGTCGTCACGAAACACAGCCATACCAATACGTGATCCGCAGTGCTGGTCTGCGGAATCCAGCTCGACCGGCGACTGCCATACAGCAGCATTGCGGCAGCAATCGACACGGTGATCCACGTCAGTGCGGACTGACGGATCGACAGGCTCGCGGATCCGAAGCTGAAGACGACGAATAGCAACATCAGAAAATAGAATGCAGTCTCGGGTGCGAGCCCCATGAATAAAAGCTCGGTCGCGCTGGAGGCGATTACCATCGGCAGGGTAAGGTGGGAATAACGCAAACGTTCGGGTGCCACCCGGGCTGCGTAGAGGTAGAAAGACGCGCAGCTGCCGAGCGAGACCGCGGCATAGGCGATCGGCACGAACATGGAAATTGTGCCGACAATCACGAAGCCCGCCAACAGCAACGAGTCCAAGGCGCAACTCAACGCAATGGCGACAATCACGGTCTGCCAATAACGATGGTAGCCGACTAATTCTCGAGCATCACTGTCCATTGCGGTTCCATCAGATGCCCCGCTGGCGAGGTACCTCTTAGCTTACATAAGCCGTGACGGTGTTTTCTGGGGCTACTTGGCAGAACTGCGCGGCGGCCTTGCAGGAATTACAATAAGGCCCGCGAGCATCAGACATTGCGCGGCATCAGGGGTCTGCAGGAAAGCGGCCGGTTGCGAACGTCGCAGAAGGGCCAACCGCACGTCAAATCTAATCAATCCCTCTCGAACATCGGCGCCTTGGTTAAGGGTTCGTCCAGAGCTCCACGGACCTCGAGTTCGCGCAGATCACGGTCCCGAGTCTCACGACCAAACCATCCCACGAGAATCAACGATAGTGCGGCCGGTACGGCGACGAACGCAGCGGCGGCGCCCAATGCCGGGACCAGACCGAGTACGCTTAACACTTGCGCCATGACACCCCCGACCTTGCTCCAGCCAGCGACCCAGCCAGTGGCCCGGCCTCGCACTCGGATCGGGTAGCTCTCGGCGGCGTAGGGCAGCAGCATCGAGATCACGCCACTGGATCCGACGATCAACAGGCACAGGGGAACGATGGGATTGGACAGAATCGGCCAAGTCCCAATACCGCGCAGCATCAACGCCAGCAGGCCCAAGGTCGTCAGCGCGATAGCGCACATCAGCGACCACTTCGTGCTCCAGGTACTGTAAAGATAGCTGGCAATGACGATGGTCGGTGCGGCCAGCAGTGCCGAGCGCGCGATAATGCCGCTGGCGAGACCGACGCTGCGTCCCTCCGCCACGAGCGCGCTGGGTAGCCACAACAGCACGCCGAAATTGACGAATCCCCAGGCTAAGGCAGCCAGGGTGAGCGCCGCGGTTGTACCGAGCAGCCCATGGGTGGCCGTGCGTACCACGGACTCCTGATCCTCCGCGCCAGCGCTCACGCCCTCTTCGAACTTGGGCTTGATGACCGCACCGAATCGCGCCAATGTTGCGCGCGCCTCGTCCAACCGTCCCAGATGTTGCAGGAAGCGCGCGGATTCAGGAATCAGCGGACTGAGGGCGAGGAGTACCAGGCCAGTTGGCAGATTGAGAAACCACATGATTCGCCAACCGAAAAATGGCTGTAGCAGCGCGGAGAGCTCGCTGGCGACAAAATAGCCCCCGATCGTGCCGATGCCGCCGACGAGCACCAGGCACCAGCCCCGATGACGGGTCGGCATGATTTCCGCGAGCAGTGCGTAGGCGACCGGCAACATCCCGCCGGCGGCCGCTCCCATCAGGAAGCACATGGCGATGTTCCATGAGAACGAGGGCATCGCTCCGCAGATCGAGGTGCCGACAAACATCACCGAGGAAAGCAGGATCGACGCGCGCCGGCCATATATGTCGGCGAGCGCACCCCACACGAAAGAGCCCACGGCAGTGCCAATCAGCGCCGACAGCGGCAATAGCGCAACGGTGGTGCGGTCGATACCGTACTCAATGCGCATCCCGGGCGTGACAAAGCCGAGGCTTGCGGGCTTCATGACATCGATGATCAGTGCCACCGACAGCACTGCCATCAGGCGCCAATGGGCGCCCGCCAGTGGCAGGTCCTCGGGCGGCCCGACCGCTTCACGCGCACCTATTTGGGGAGCCGAATTAGGTAGCAACCCGTAACCGGCGGCGACTATGCCGCCAACGATCAGTGCCATGCCCAGCAGCATGCCGGGGTCCATCGGCATGCCAGCCAGAAGGAAGCCACTTGAGCGCGCCATCCAGAACATCGGCAGATGGAGCAATACCCCGACGCTGACAATCACCGACCCGAACCAAAAGAGCAACGCGCTGCGCCGTTCGGAGAATTGAAATAGCGCGTCGATTATGGCGATGCTCCGCGCATCAGATCCCAACGGTCAGCACCGAATCCTGCCGCTGACCGCAGCCGCCACCGATACCAGCGAGCTGCACGTCAACGCTCAACAGGATCTCTGGCAGCATCGCGGAATGACTCATCATGGGCGAAGCACTCATTGCGATGTCCTCTGTAACGGCACTCTCGTTACTCCCAGATGTAGAGCACGGCGCAGGATCGGAATACGGCCCCTGCCAGTATCGGCCATTCTATCGGCAATCTCGCCCACCAACTCGTCCTCGTAGCCGACGACAAGTTCCCGGCAAGCGCGTACATGGCGTACATGTATTCGCGGACACCAATTCGCAGGGGCTGGGGGAACAACCACAATGGCTCTATACGGTCGTGTTTGACGGTAGCGAGTTGTGGGGTGAAAAGGGTCACGCGGGGCTGCGTGTCTCCGTCGACGCGTGGGAACCATACCTGGAGCAGATCCATTGAGTGGTGATCCTTCGACGTTGCCGGGCCAGCCTCGCGATGAAGGTGGCCCGGTGTTTCGGGAGCCCTGGGAAGCTCAGGCGTTTGCGATGACCATCGAATTGCATAAGCGAGGTGTTTTCACGTGGGGTGAATGGGCAAGCTTGCTCGGGCGCCACATTGCCGCTGCCGCATCTGCCGAAACCGCTGACTTGGCCGACACCTATTACCTTCACTGGCTCTCGGCATTGGAGCAGATCGTCGCGCAGAAGGACGTTGGCTCGCTTCAAGAACTGATTCGCTATCAACATGCATGGACCAATGCTGCTGCACGCACCCCCCACGGACGGCCAATCGAATTGGAACAAGCGGACTTCAAGCCGCAAGCGACCGCCGACATCGGTTCGATTTGCCTCTGATCGGTGACGAACTTGCGAGGAAAGAATTCGGGCTCAACTAGCGACCTGTCCCGCGCTCTGTTGCGTTGTGCGGCCCGGCACCAGGTACCGGTATCTCGGGTCGCGTGGGACCATCTGCGCCCGGCAGTTTCCGAATCCACCGATCAGTTCGCACCGGCGAGCTCCGAAAAGGCCTGGAGAACCCCTTTTCTGAGCTTTACGTCGCCAATCCTGGATCGACGCACGTTGTAGACTTGAGGTCCCGAGCGAGCCTGAAGCCTTCATGTCGCTATACCTGCCTCTAGCCTTCCTTTCAATGCAGCTCATTGTGTTGGCCTTCTTCGGGCCCTCAGTGACTGGACCTGCGGCCTACATCCTGATGGTGATCGCGCCGCTGTTTGCGGCTGTGGCGACGCTCTGGCGCGGGCGATCGCACACCAGCTCGGTTCGCTCAGGTTGGTACGCGCTCTCATTGGCCCTGACGATCTGGGCGGTGGGCGCGTTCGGTAATTTGTGGCAGGAAATGGTCCTGCATCATCAAAACGAGATGTACCGCGCGAGCATGCTGGCATTTAACCTGGCGGTGGTACCGACCACGTACTTGCTGGCAAGCGATTGGCGGTTGCATGGCCGGCAGCTGCTTCGCGTAGTCGATGCGCTGGTAGCGCTCGCGCTGGGCTGCGCGTACTTCCAGTGCACCTGGAACATGATCAACGACCACTCGGCTCCCGCGGAAGCAGGCGTGACCTACCTGGTGTGGCTGCTGGATCTGCAAAACCTCTACCTCGCCGCTGGAGCGCTGGCCCGCTGGTACGTCGCCGAAGAGCGCGACGAACGCGACCTGTTCCGTGCGCTCGCGGTGTACATGTCTATCTACTTCGTCATTGTTTTCATCAATGACCACTACTTCGCAGGTAACCCCGACTTCGGGCCGCAATACGGCACGATTGTCACGCTGGCCTTTGCGGTCCTCTGCGGCTTCGCCCTGCGCGCTCCCTCCGCTCAGCCGGTGCGTTCGGTGAACTCGACCGTGGTACGCATAGTACGCAGCGGCGGCCCGATCCTGCTGGCGGCCGCGCTGCTCACGGCGTCCTTGTTTCTGATCCGAGTGGACTATCTCTGGGGTTGCGCGGGCATTTTGCTCGCCGTGCTCGGAATCGGCGTGCGCACAACCTTGATCCAGGTGCATCAAATCGAGCACAGAGAAGCCCTGAGGCGCGAGGCATCGGCGCTACAAACCATTGCCTGGACTGATGCATTGACCGGGGTGCCCAATCGCCACTTCTTCACCGATGCGCTCGCGCGCGCCTGGCGCAGCGAGCGCCGTCCCGGACAGCAGGCGATCCTGATGATCGACATCGATCATTTCAAGCTACTCAATGATCGCTATGGTCACCCCGTGGGCGATGGCTGCCTGCGCGACGTGGCTCGAGCGCTGCAGCGCGCCTTGGCGCGTCCGGATGATGTGCTGGCCCGCTACGGTGGCGAGGAATTCATCGTACTGCTACGCGACAGCCCTGTGGCCGGCGCACAAGCCGTGGCGGAGCGACTGCGTGCCACCGTGCAGAACTTGCGAATTGAGAATGCAGGCAGTCCAGAGCAGGTGGTGACGGTAAGCATCGGCGTTGCCAGTGCTGAACTCACTGACGAGGCCGCGGCCGCGCGAATGGTTCAGGACGCCGACCGAGCGCTGTACCAGGCCAAATGTGCCGGGCGAAATCAGGTCAAACTGGCGACGGACCACACCGATGATGAGCTTGCGTCCACGTCGAGTATTACCGCCCGACGCCGGCGCTTGCAAGGGTAATGAGACGATCCGCCGGAGCCCGGCTCACACGAGCTTGTGTGCGGCAATCGGCAACGATCGCAGCCGCTTCCCCGTCGCCGCAAAGATCGCATTACACACTGCCGGGGCCACCGGGGGCACGCCGGTCTCACCGATGCCGCCGGGCTTTTCATCGCTCGCAATGATGTGGACGTCGAGCACCGGCATCTCATTGAGCCGCAGCACGCGGTAATCGTTGAAATTGCGCTGCTGCACGCGGCCGGCGCGCAGCGTGATCTCGCCCCAGAGCGCGGCCGTGAGGCCATAGACGATGCCGCTTTCGAGCTGCGATTCGACGATGCGAGGATTCACGGTCTGACCGCAGTCGATGACGCAGGTAATTCTGTGGACCTTGAGGGCGCCGGCCTCGATGGACACTTCGGCCACCTGCGCGATGTGCGAGCTGTAACCTTCCATGAAGGCGATGCCCTGGGAGTGCCCGGCCGGTGCATGGCCCCAGCCCGAGCGCTCGGCGATGACTTTGAGCACCTGCAGATGACGCGGCTTGCCGGCCAGTAGCTCCTGCCGATACTCGAGCGGGCCTTTGAGCACCAGCGCGGCGATCTCATCGATCGAGCTTTCGATGGCGAAGCAATTCGCTGCATGGCTCACCGAGCGCATGTAGCCCACGCCGATGCCAATCTCCTGGCGGGTGTACGTCAGGTCGAAGTTCGGCACGGCATAGGGGAAGTTCTGTACGTACTCGATCACCGAGTCGAACGGATCCTTAGTGGTGGGATCGAAACGGGCCGTGATCGAGGGGCTGGTAATGTGCAGCGCCCAGGCGCTGAGCTTGCCGTGCTCATCCACGCCGGCGCTGACCGCCTCGCGTGCCGGCGGCCGATAAAAGTCATGGGTCATGTCATCTTCGCGCGTCCAGATCACTTTCACGGGCGCGCCGACCGCCTTTGACGCCACCACCGCGGCGGGCACGAAATCCACTTCCAGCCGGCGCCCGAAGCCGCCGCCGAGCAGCGTGGTATGGACATTGACCTGATCTGCCTTCAGGCCCGCCGCCTCGGCCGCCGCGGCCTGCGTCATCTGCTGGACCTGCGTACCGACGTAGATGTCGCAGCGATCGGCCTTGACGTCGGCGGTGCAATTCAACGGTTCCATGGTCGCGTGCGCCAGCAGCGGCAGCTCATACACGGCGGCAAAGCGTTTGGCAGCTCGCTCGAGGGCGTCGGCTGCGTGGCCGCCCTTGAGCGCAGCAGCCACATCGTCGCTCATCAGTGCCGAGGCGCCGGGCTTGGTGCCGGCCTCATTGACTTGTGACCAGATCGCGGCATTGTCCAGATCCGCATTCGGTCCCGGTTCCCAGACGATACGCAACGCATCGCGCGCCTTCTTGGCCTGCCAGAAATGCTCGGCCACCACGATCACGGCATTCTCGGTGGGCAACACACGGCGTACGCCCGGTAGCGCGAGCGCGGCGGCCGGATCGACCGATCCGAATCTGCCGCCGAGCGTCGGACAGAGTGCGACCACCGCATGTAACATGCCCGGCAGCTTCACGTCCAGGCCGAATTCAGCGCTGCCGTCCACCTTGCCCGGCGTATCCAGCCGCGCCAGAGGCTTGCCGATCAGGCGAAAATCCGCTGGCTTCCTGAGCGTCAACTCTTCCGGCACCGGCAGCTTCGCGGCCGCCTGCGCCAGCTGGCCGTAGCTCGCGCTTCTCCCCCCGGCGCCGAGAACCTCGCCCTTGCTCGCGTGGCAGCTCGAGGGATCGACGTGCCAGCGCTGCGCCGCCGCCGCAATCAACATCGATCGCGCCTGCGCCCCGACTTTGCGCAGCTTCTCCCAGGCCTCCGGAACGCTGTTGCTGGTGCCGGTGATCTGACCGCCATTGAGCGCATTGACGTAGGGCTCGCCCACCGGTGCGGCGGCAATCTTGATCTGCGACAGCTCGACCTCGAGCTCCTCGGCGAGCAGCATCGGCAGGGCCGTATACACGCCCTGTCCCATCTCCGACCGATCAACCAGAACGGTGATGGCATCATCCGGGCTGATTGTGAGCCAGGCATTGAGCTGGTAATTCGACGCTGCCGCCGCACGCGAACCACTGCTGAACCCCGGCAGCGCCAACGCGAGCACGAGCCCACCGCCCAGGCGCGCCGTACGCTGCATGAACTCGCGTCGCGAGGGATCCGTCGCGCCGCGCGGATCGCGCGATCGGCTGCTCATGAGGATTTGGACTCTTTCAGCAGTTCCGCTGCCCGGTGGATGGCTTTGCGAATGCGCACGTAGGTACCGCATCGGCAGATATTGCCTGCGAGCGCCGCATCGATATCCTCGTCGCTGGGCGCCGGGTTCTCGCGCAGTAGCGCCACAGCCGACATGAGCTGCCCCGATTGGCAGTAGCCACATTGCGGCACGTCCAGTTCGATCCAGGCGCGTTGCGCGGCATGACTGCGGTCCGGCGACAGTCCTTCTATGGTCGTGACTGCCTTGCCCTCGAGTGCACTCAATGGCAGCTGACACGAGCGCACGGGCAGCCCCTGGACATGCACCGTGCAGGCGCCGCACAGCGCCATACCGCAGCCGTATTTGGTACCGGTGAGCCCCAGATGATCCCGCAGCACCCACAGCAGCGGCGTATCAGCATCGGCCTCGACGCTATGCGCCTGGCCGTTGACGGTAAAGCGGACCATGCTAATGAGAATACCGGATCACACGAGGGGTTACGCTGATTCTGGCGAAGTCCCCGTGAATTTCGTCGGCTATATGACCGGACAGCGTAAATCAGATCATTTTGAGCCCGAGAACATGCTAGAGGCCAGGTAACGGCCACGCCGAACGCTGACAGATGAACGATCGCGCGACGATAGCCTACTATCGGAGGCGCCGCGGCTCTAGCCGCCAGCCCGTTCGATCTGAATGCCCAATGTGAGCAGGTTGACGAACACCGAGGCAGGCACCGGCTTGCTGAAGAGGTAGCCCTGCGCGTCGTCACAGCGCTGCGCGCGAAGAAAGTCCAACTCTTCCTGATGCTCCACGCCCTCTGCGACCACCTGCATGCGCAGGCTGCGGGCCATGCTGATTACCGCGCTGACAATCACGGCGTCATCGCCACCGGTGCCGATCTGACGCACGAATGACTGGTCTATCTTGAGCGTGTCGATCGGAAATTTCCGCAGGTAACTCAGACTGGAGTAGCCGGTCCCAAAATCATCAATCGCCACGCGCACGCCGCTTGCCCTGAGGGTCCGCAGGATGCCGGTCGTGGACTCGACACGCTTCATGATCACGCTCTCGGTGAGCTCGAGCTCCAGGCTGCCGGGGTCCAGGCGCGTTTCCTCGAGAATGGCGAACAGGCCTTCCAGGAAACTCCTATCCTGAAACTCTACCGCAGAGACGTTCACCGCCATCCTCATTGGCGCCAGCCCCGCATCGACCCAGGCACGCGCCTGCCTGCATGCCTCCTGAAGAACCCATTTGCCTAGTGGAACAATCAGCCCACAGTCCTCCGCGATCGGGATGAACTGCATCGGTGCGATCAGACCACGCGTGGGGTGTTTCCAGCGCACCAGGGCCTCTGCGCCGGTGATTTTCCCAGTCGCGAGATTGATCTTCGGCTGGTAGTAGAGCGCGAATTCGTCTCGCTGCAGCGCACGGCGCAAATCCTCCTCGATGGATTGGCGCTCGACGGCGCGGGCGTTCATGGCCGGTTTGAAGAATTGGAAGCTTTGCCGACCATTCTCCTTGGCCTGGTACATCGCGGCTTCCGCATTCTTGACCAGCGTGTCCGCATCCGATCCATCGTCCGGATAGACGCTCACACCAATGCTCGTGGTGATGTGAAGCTCGTGCTGATCGATGCAATGAGCCTCTGCCACTGCCGCGAGGATTCTGATCGCCATGGTCCCGGCATCTTCCGGTCGTTGCAGCTCAGAAAGCAGGACGATGAATTCATCGCCGCCTTGGCGGCCGACCGTACCCGAGTTGCCTACACAGCTCACCAGGCGCGTTGCGATGGACTGCAGAAGTCTATCGCCGACCGAGTGTCCCAGCGAATCATTGATATGTTTGAAGCCATCCAGATCCAGGAACAGCGCCGCGATCTGGGTTCTATGGCGCTGGGCCGTGATGATCCCCTGGCTCATGCGATCAATCAACAGCAGTCGATTGGGTAATCCTGTCAAAAGGTCGTGCTCTGCGGAATGGGCGATCTGGCGCGCCATGGCCCGCGCTTCGCTGACATCGCGGAAAACGATGACAGACCCGATATTCTGGCCGGCGCGGTTGTGGATGGCAGCAATGGAGGTCTGGATTGCAATTTCCTGCCCATCGCGCCGAATGAGCGTGCAGGTCGACGGCAACTGCATGAATCGGAGCTGCAGGGTCGCCACCTCGGCGGGCGTCTCGGACGATGTGCCTGTGGTAGCGCTCTGGGTTCGGAATATCTCGATCATGGGTCGGCCAGTGGCTTCCGGTAATGACCAGCCCGTGAGCTTCTCCGCCATGATGTTGAGGAAAGTAATCCGGCCGGCAATATCAGTACAGACCACCGCTTCGCCGATGCAGCTGAGCGTGACTTGAGCGCGCTCCTTTTCAACGAATAGGGCCTCCTCCAGCTCTTTGCGCTCGATGGCATAGCGCAATGCACGCATCAGCGGGCGTACCTCAATCTGGCCCTTCACGAGATAATCCTGTGCCCCTTCTTGCACGGCTTTGGCGGCCAATACCTCATCGTCCATTCCCGTGAGCACCACCAGCGGAACCCGTGGCGCCACCGCTTGAGTGCGGCGCACCGCAGTCAGCCCGGTCGCATCGGGCAATCCCAGGTCGAGCAGGACGATATCCACCTCACGGTCCGTAAGATGCTTTTCAGCCTCACCCATGGTCTCCACATGCGTCAGCTCGGTGATCGGCGCCCGCTCGTCCCGGAACAGTTCGCGCAGTAAACGCGCCTCCCCATGATTGTCTTCGACTAGCAGCACTCTGCCGAGTGCGTCGCGCTCAGCCATGTACTTTCATGGGCAACGCCGCTTGGTTCAGCCACCGCACGTCGCCGGGCGTATCTTCGATCAGCAGAATGTCCATGGTCATCCCTTCCTCCGATCAAATCAGGGCGAAGCTTCTTTCGTGAATCCTGTCGAGCATGGTCAGATCTCGGGGGGAACGCCGCACTCCGTGCGTCTGGGGCTTTCAGATATGCTGGTATCAGCGAGCCAGCCAGGCACTCTGTGCGCTGACAAACATTGGAATGGGCCGCGCTCAGCGGATGAGCACTGCATCACAACTTGGGCTTGCCGACCGATCTACACCCGCCCTTGATCGTCCTCTGCCTGTACGGCGCGCTTCGGGCCGGGCGCCGGTCACGCAGCTGGCGCCGTAGGGCGTCCGTCATATCTGCTACAAGTGCGCCTGAAAATCGTATTTCTCGAACATCCGTCGGTAGATATTTTCACGTCCGCCCTGAAGCACGAACATTCGATTGTTCGGATCTGAGCGCCAGAGCGCTATCGTCAGAGCGAGAGTTTGAATGGCTCTGACGATCGCCGCTTTTCTGTTGTCTCCACGTCCAACCACTGCGGGTGAGTTGCTCGAGAGAACCCAATCAATGCATTCGCGGAAGAAGGCGCGCGGCAGATTGCGGATCGGCACTTCCAGGTTGATAAGCTCCTTCTTGAGCAATCGCACGGCCCTGATCCGTTCAGGAATGGCATACGTAATGACCAGACGGACGAGCAACCACGCGGGAATCGCGATTACCCCGATCAACACCACAGTAAATATAGCCCTAAGCGCCTTAGAGCGAGCGATTCCAGCCCAACCACGCCCGTGCCCAAAGCCCGCTCTGGCACCGTGGTGCGCGACCTGCAGGATCCATGCGCCGGCGATGGAGTCCCTGCTGCCGATGCCGGCGCTATCAACAATCGTCTCATGCCCGGCGTTGTCAGCGTTGCCAAGTAATGGCAGCTGCGCCGCCCGCGCCCCGCCGCTCGCCACCAGCAGCAGTAGCAGAGCAGCGGCGAGAAGTCTATGCATCCGTTGTTCCGGCAGTTTGCCGCTACTTTACTCCTCGCGGTAACGGCAGGCAAAACGCAGGTGTCTAGGGATGATAGAACACGGGCGAGGTCCAGGCGCGTTCCTGGATGGTGGACGGCACGCTGGTCGGCAACGGCAGCTTGTTCTGCACCGCAAGATAAGTCGTCCAGCGCGGTGTCGGGATCTCGAGCACCCGCGCATAGTAAACGGCCGCGGTATCGGCCTTGAAGGCGGGATCCTGCCATTCGCCGATCAACTGGACGGCGCCGATATCATTGGTGTAGCTGGCGTTCTCGACCTTCACGGTCGAGCCGATGGCCGGCAGCTTGCCGTTCGCGTCAAGTTTGCGATCGCCTGCCCATGCGACATCGAAGATCTGCTCCTTCTGTTCGCCGCCTTCGAGCCACACCTTGACGATCTGAATGCGATCGAGATTGGCGCCGTGAGGATCCTTGGCAGCCTGCACGAGAAAGCGCAGCGGTGATTTCTTGTCTGCCGGCGCACCGGTCAGATCCGCCCCCATCGGCACGCCGAGCTCATAGGCGCGCTTGATCCAATCGCGCTGCTTGGTGATACCGGCCGGATATCGGAAACCGGAGAAGAAGCGCAGACGCGGCCGGGTGCCGGAGGTCGCGAAGGTCTCGCGCCGGTACAATGCGTCGAAGATCGCTTCGCGTGTGTTGCTCTCGGCCCAGACTCCCGCGAGTCCCGCCGAGCTCTCCTTCACGCCGCGCAAAGAGGTCGAATCCTCCAATATCTTCTTCACGTCGGCGTGTGTGGCATCCACACCGACCAAATCGTTCTCGCTGGTCAGGGCCAGTCCGGTGTGATAGTCGCTGCCGCCGATGAGGCCGAACTCGAATGGATTCACGCCCGTGCGCTGCTCGATCTCCAGGCCGCGTGCATACGCTTGTCGTACATAACTGCCGTTGATGCTGCTGGGACGCGGCACCGTCAGCAGATTGTCGATCAGCTCGAAGCCCGCGAAATCGTCATTGGGGGAAAGCTCGGGGCGAGTTTCGCTCGTGCCCTTGGTCTGCGCGATCTCGACCAGGCGCTCGATACCGACGCGCACCTCGGCGTATTCGCGATCGATCGGATTGCGATCCGAGTCCGCATAGGACCACATCAATCCGTCGCTCACGTTCGAATTGTGTGGAATGGCCAGCGCCTGGATGCCGTTCGAGCGCTGATGCTCGATGTAGCGCCACAGTTTCTCGGGATTGGGCGAGTCCAGCGAGGAGAAGGGCAATTCCGGATACTTCGGACCACGGAAGATCACATTGCGATGCAGATTGGCACCGTTCGGAAGCGATGACCACTCGTAGGCCACGAAGGTCGTGAACTTGCCGGGCTCATTGAATTTCTCCGCGGCGTCAATCTGACGCTGCCAGTTCGACTTCATGATGTCTCTGGTCAGCAGCTCGGGCGGCTCATAGCCGCCGCTGCCGAAGGTGTCGGCCAGCTTGAAGATCACCGCCAGGCGCTGCTCGGGCGGGATGTTGCTGTAGAGTTTGCCGAAGGGGGTCTGCCCGAGCGGACCGTCGGAGTCGGCGAGCAGACGCAGTTGCCCGAGGTATTCGGAGTGATCCGAGACACCTAGGAAATCGAGCGGCTCGTCGATTTTAACCATGCGCCCGCTTTGTTCGATCTGCTCGCCACGCGCATAGCGATAAGCGTCTTCGGGGTAGACACGCGTGCCGATGATGTACGCATCGAACGACATTCCGGTATGCAGGTGAAGCTGCCCGAAATACGCGTTCTTGAGTGGGTTCGCCGCTACGTTGACAGTCTGGGCCGGCGCGATGGTGGCGAAGCAGGTAGTCACGATTGCGGCTTGCAGTACGCGGGCCAAACCCGGTGTTGTCATGGTCGTCCTGGTTGACATGGTCGATGCAGCTCCCATGAGAAATAAATCAGAAGATGGCTTGAATGCGTTCGATGAGCCAGAACGAGGCCAGCGAGCCTATCGCATAGGGCGACGCCCACGACAGCCGGCTTACCAGCTTGGGCGTCATGCGCCAAAGAGCTTTGGCGCCGAGCAATAGCAACGCGACGAACGTGAGCTGGCCGATCTCGATGCCGATGTTGAACAACAGCAACGCCATCGGGATGGCATGCGCGGGAAGTCCGACCTCCGCGAGCGCACCGGCAAAGCCAAGACCATGCAGCAGGCCGAAGCCGAAGGCGATGACCCACGGGATGCGTTGCGCGAGGCTCGTGCGGCCCTGCCATTTATTTACGACCTCCGCCGCGACATAGACGATGCTCAGTGCAATGGTCGCCTCCACGGGCGCGCTCGGCACGTGCACGTAGCCAAGGGCCGCGGCGGCCAGAGTAATGCTGTGCGCGGCCGTAAAGCCCGTGATCGTCTTGACCAGGCTGCGCGTGTCACGCACCAACAAGACCAATCCGCAGATGTAGAGCAGATGATCGATGCCGCTCCAGATGTGCGTAAAGCCCAATTCCAGGTACTGCCGTATCGGCAGTCCCGCCTTCGTCGCGCTCGGCAGGCGAACGCTCGGCGCCGCTGGGCTCAGCAGTTGCGTGAATTCAGTGCCGTTCGCATAGACGACCCGAAGCAGTACATCGGTGATCGTGCGCTCCAGACCCAGCACCTCCACGTTGGCGCCGGCCAAATCGGCTCGAGGCGCCGGTACGCGCCACTCGCGAACCCATGTCGAGTCTGTCCGCGAGCTGCTGTAGGGCTCGCCCTGCAACCAGCCGGTTGAGATGCTCGGCACGAGCGGCACCGAATAGACGCCCGCAACGGGCAGTCTCCAGACAATGCGCAGCTCACCGCCCCGGCCCTCGGTGATCTCCAGGTATCCGGGCCGCACTTCGTGGGCCTGAACGGGCGCGGCCAGGCACAACGGCAGCAACAGCGGCAGCAACAGGCTGCGACAATTCACCGCTACGACCCCGCGCTGGGCTTATCGGGGCGGACGATCTCATAGCGCGCGCGCAGCGCCTGCTGCTCGCGACGCTGTGCGGCTTGCGACTGCTCCTGCAGATAAGCCGCTTCGACCTGGCTGCGCACCTGTGCAAACGGCGCCGTTGCCGACACGCTGCGTTGATCGGCCTTGATCAGGTGCCATCCGTAGGCTGAGCGAACCGGGCCGGACCATTGTCCCAAGGCAGTGCTGAACAGCGCCTCCACGATGGGCGTGTCGCCGAACAGTCGGCCCGCCTCCAGGCGCGTGAACGCCTGCGATGGAATCTGGAATGGAAAGGCGTCGTCCAATTGTTGCGTGAGGGCCGTGCGCGCACTGCGCAGGCGATCCAGAGCTCGTCGGGCGCGCGCTTCAGCTTCTCCCCAGCCACCGCGGTCGGCGTTGAAATACAGTTGCTCGAAGCTGACGCTCGCCGCAGAGCTGAACTGCTGCAGATGAGCGCCGTAGTAAGCGCGAAGCTGAGTCTCGTCCGGCTTGGCTGTTGCGGCCAGATCACGTTGCAGGAACTGCACCTTCTGAATCAGGCGACGGCGCACGATTTCATCGTCCCGGTCCAGGCCCATTCGCATGGCCTCCCGGTACATCACCTCGTCGTCGATGTATTCCTCGACCAGGCGTTGCAGCTGTTCTGGCCCGGGCGTGATGCCGCTTTGTGCCTGGTTGATCTGTACGATCCGACGTTCGAGTTGGTCATCGACGACGATCTCGCGCTGCCCCGCCGCGCGTTCACTATGCGCGAAATGCGCCACCGCGAAGATGAGCGCACCCAGAGTCAGGAACTGCAGCAGCGGCTCGCGCTTGAGACGCTGCCACGCGGCGGCTGCGCCGGCGAGGTTGCGCGTTGTTGTGTTCATCGCTCGATAGTGCGGCAACGGCGATAGCGAAGTCGGTTTCACGCCGGTGACAAAAAGGTCTCATGGCGATGCCGCGCATGTCATGAACTTATGCCGCACCGGGTGGCGCATCAGCCACTATATTTCGCCACCACGCCTGATCGAGGCCTGCCATCGCCGCGGAGCAAATCAAACATGTCAGCCCAAGCCATGAAACTCAGCGCCAGAGCCCGTCGGGCCTTGCATGCCGCGCGAGCGCTGTCGTGGGTCGCGGCGACGCTGGGCGCCTCGCTCGCCTTTGCAGCCGCTGAGCCGCCTGCCGCGTTGCAGACCGCCGATCAGATCGACATCGAGCGGCAGGCAGTAAAGGTTTTCAACAGTCCCGCCGTGCGCAAAGCCAGGAGCGAGGCCACGAAGCTGTTCGAGGGCGATCCTGTCGCCGGCACGCCGGACGGACGAGCCTCGCTACGTGAGGCGGTTGATGAGATGGTGTTCGCCTCGGTCTATGACGCGGTCGACAGCGATAGCGCGCACCCGCGGATCCTTTGGATCGCCACGCCGCCGCATCACTGGTTTGATTCCGAGGTTCCCGGCGCGCGCCTGGCCATCGACAATCCGGACAATGTCTATCGCGAAGTGATCCTGGATGGCGCCGGCAGTTACGAAATCCGCGGACGGCACAGCGCACCAGGGCCCGTGCAGCTGTCCTTCCAACTCTATCGCGACATCTCTGACCATAATCTGAGCAAGTTGGATTCACCTCTGGATGGACTGCTGGACCGGGACATTCAGCTCGCGGCGGACGGCAGTTACACCATTGTCATCGATGAGTTGCCTGCGAACGGTCGTCGCAACCACATTCGCATCACCCCGGAGGCCAAATCGCTGCTGATTCGCAATACCTTCTCTGATTGGAGCACGCAAAATCCCGACGCCCTGCAGATTCGTCGGCTGGACAATCCCGCGGCAGCGCCTGTGGACGAGGCGCAGCTGGTTGCCCGCGCGGTGGAGAGAATTAAGTTAAGTGTGCCGTTCTGGCTGAAATTCAATCAGACCAGCGTGTACAACCAACCGGCGAACGTTCTGCCCAAGCTGCTGCCGCGCGGCGGCGGTTGGGGCTTTGTCGACATCGGTCATTTTCAACTTGGCGACGACGAGGCGCTCATCGTGACGGTGGACACGCTCGGTGCCCGCTACACCGGCTTCCAGTTGACCGATCCATGGGGCGTTTCGCGCGACTACATCCATCACACGGGAAGCTTGAACATCACTCAGGCCACGCCAAATGCCGACGGCACCTACAGCTACGTGATCGCCGCGCGAGACCCTGGCGTTGCCAACTGGCTGGATACCGGCGGTCTGCACGCCGGCCAATTTGCCGTGCGCTGGCAGGCCCTCGGCAACACCCCCAGCTCGACCGACACCGCCGTGCGGGAAGTCCGGTTGGTGAAGCTCAGCGCGCTCGCGCAGGCGCTGCCGGTGGATGTGCCGCGCGTGACGCCGGCGCAGCGCAGGCAACAGCTGGATGCTCGCGCCGCGGCCTTCGCACGCCGCTACACCAGTTCCTGAGAGACTGTGGCATGATCCTGACGCCCATGAGCGTCAGGTTATTCGCGCCGGCGTCGTCGACCGGCTCCCATCACCCGACGCTTGCCGCGGCGACCCTGATCGCTGCGCTGGTATTGCTGCCGGCGATGGACGCCATCGCCAAGCTGCTCTCGGCGCATCTGCCCAGGCTGGAGATCGTCTGGGCGAGATACCTGTTCTGTGCGCTCGCCGTGGTGCCGGTGGCATTCTGGAAGCACGGGCGTACGGTACTGCGGCCCGCGCGGCCACGGCTACAATGTCTGCGTGCGGCGCTCATGGCAACCTCCGCACTGATGTTTTTCTCGGCGATCGCCCGCATGCCGCTGGCCGATGCCATTGCGGTCTTCTTCGTTTATCCGTTTCTGATTCTGCTGGCCTCGAAGCTGCTGCTGGGCGAAGCCATTGGCTGGACGCGCTGGACCATCATCGTCGTGGGATTCATCGGCGCGACGCTGGCCGCCCAGCCGACCTTCAGCGGGATATCCCCCGGCGTGCCCTTCGCGCTGGCATCCGGCGGCGCCTATGCCGGAGCGTTGCTGGTCACGCGTCGGCTCGCGCCGCGCGATCCATCGCTGGTCACGGCAGCCCTCTCCGCCCTGCTCGGGCTGGTGGCGTACTCGTGCGCCCTGCCCTTGGCCTGGACGCTGCCCGCTGCGCGCGATTGGCCGCTGATGGCGCTCATGGGCGTGATCGCCGCCATCGGTCATCTGCTGATCGTCGCGGCGCACCGGATGACCACGGCCTCCCAGCTCGCGCTCTACGGGTACACGGAGATCGTAGCCGCCATCTTCTTCGGCTTCGTGGTCTTCGGCGACTGGCCCACGCCCGCGGTTTGGACGGGTATCGTGGTCATCGTGGCAAGCGGGGTGGTGGCACGCCTGACTGCGCCGCGCGCAGGTCAATGAGCGCGATCACTCGTGTGCGAGCCGCTTCACGCCCATCTCGCGCAGTACCTCGGCGACTGCGGCCACCGCCTGCCTCAAGCTGTCGGGGCCGATTGCGCCGATGCAGCCGACGCGAAAGGTATCCACGGCGGTCAGCTTGCCCGGGTACAGGATGAATCCGCGCTCGCGCACGCGACGATAGAACTCACCGAAGTCATAGGCCGGATCGGGTGGCGAGTGGAACGTGACGATGATCGGCGCCTGCAGCGCCTCCGGCAGGAAAGTCTTGAAACCCAGGGCACGCATGCCGGACACCAGTGCCGCGCAGTTCTCGCGGTAACGCTGCAGCCGGCAGGGCAGCCCGCCCTGCGCCTGGTACTGGTCGATGGCGGCCCGCAGCGCAGCCATGACGTGCGTGGGCGGCGTGAAGCGCCACTGACCTGTCTTCTGCATGTACTGCCATTGATCGAGCAGATCCATGGCGAGCGAGCCGCTGTTGCCGCCGGAGCGCTCGAGGCTCGCCCTCCGGGCAATCACGAAGCCCATGCCGGGCACGCCCTCGAGACATTTTCCGGACGCGGCGATCAGCGCCTCGAAGCGCAGCGTGCGCGCGTCGATCGGAATGGCGGCATAGGAGCTCATGGCATCGACGATCAAACCGCGGCCACGATCGGCCACGACTGCAGCGATCTGCGGCAGCGGATTGAGGATTCCGGTACCGGTCTCGCAATGCACCTGCGCCACGTGCGTGATCGCCGGATCGGCGCTCAGCGCCGCATCGATGCGCGCCGGATCGGCCGGCTCCTGCTCGCCGAAGGATAGGGTGACGGCTTCGCGGCCCAGATAGCCCAGGATCCGTACGATGCGCTTGCAGTAGCTGCCATTGTCCGGCACCAGCACCTTGCCGCCCCGCGGGACCAGCGTGCCCAGCGCCGCCTCCACAGCGAAGGTGCCGCTGCCCTGCAGCGGCACACAGACGTGTTCGGATTGCGCGTCGACGATGGCCACCAGATCGCGGCATACCGATGCGGTCAGCGCGTTGAACGCGCCGTCCCAGGATCCCCAGTCCGCGAGCATCGCGGCCTTGGTCTTGGCCGAGGTCGTCAACGGTCCGGGGGTCAGCAGTATCGGGGCAGTCATGACTCAGCCTGTCTGCCGCTCGAGAGCGGGCACGAGCGTGGCCACGCTGTCGAGCACCAGATCAGCGCCGGCGGCATACAGCGCCTTGCCGGCCGCCGCAATGCGCGCCGCGCGTTCCGAGGCCGGCAGTGCGGCCAGCGCGGCAGCCGACAGCCCGACACCATTGCCGGACGCGGCCACTCCCACCGTGACGCATCCTGCCGCGCGTCCCTCGGCGACACCCGTCTCGGCATCATCGACCTTGACCACACGCGACAGCGGCCAGACACCCAGTTCCGCACAGGCCTTGTAGATCATCAACGGCGATGGGCGCCCCTGCGGGGTTTCGCCCGAGCACACCAGATGATCCGGTATGTAGCCTTGGGCCGCCGCGCGCTCGAGCACCGGCTGCATCATCTCACGGGTATATCCGGTCGAGGATGCGACCTTGAGGCCTGCCGCGCGCAGTGCCTCCACGGTCGCACGCGCCCCGTCGATCAGCGTCGCCGCCTGCGCGGCCTGTTCACGCATCAGCGGACCGAGCTCGGCGATCACCGCATCGCAATCGCGAGCGCTCGGCGCCGCGCCGTGGGCAGCGCTCCAAGCGCTCGCGATCCTCGCATCGTCGAGCAAGGCACGCACGTGATCGGCCTTGGCCTTGCCCATGTCGCGCCGCACCTCCTGCTCCGAGAGGCTCACGCCGCGGCGGCCGAAGGCCTCGAGCAGCGCATTGACCGGCGCGCGGCAGCCGAAATCCACCATCGTGCCGGCCCAATCAAAGATCACGAGATCAAATCGCCTGGCTAAACTCATGCTGTTCGAATCCTCACTCAAAGAGTTCCTGGATTACTTCTTCGCCAATGGCGAAACCCGTCGAGGCACCGACACCGCTGGTCACCACGACCAGGCGTGTCCGGGGCGATGGTGTATCGATGAGCACCGCGCGATCGCTGGCCACCGCATAGGATCCGGTCCAGCGCTCGCGCACGGCTGGCGGCGGCTGACCGATCACGGCCCGATATTCCTTCAGCAGCAGCCCATAGACGGCCTCGCCGGCAAACGGCGCCGCGGCAGCATCGTAGTCGTGGCTGTCGCCGACCACCAGGCTGCCGTCGGAGGCCTGCGCGATGATCAGGTGGATGCCGCGCTGAAGATACTCGGCCTGCTCCAATTCCAGGCGCTGTCGCAGCGCCACGGCCTCGGGCAGGGTCGCGAACCCGCCGTAACGCACCAGGCTCAAGTCGGACATGATCGTACCGGGCAACGCGAAGCCGGGACTTTCCAGGCGCAGCATCTGCAGCGTGCAGCGGCCGATCCCGGCAGCCGCCAGTCGCTGCGGGAACAGGCTCACCAGATCATCGCCTGGGCACACCACCGCCGCCCCAACCGATAGCGCGCCGCGCGAGGTTTCAAGCCGCGGTGGCTCCACCGCATGCACGGCTGTCTGCCATTGAAATGTGACCCCATGGCGCTGCGCGAGCCAATCGGCCAATCGCGGGATCGCCTCGCGGGATTCGACGCGCAGCTCATGCGGGCTCCAGAGCACGGCCTGCAATCCGGCAGTGTGCAGGTTGGGGCAGCGCTGTTGCGCTGCCGGCGGCGTCAGCAGCCGGCAGCCCTCGGCCATGTCCGAGCGCAGGAACGCCTCGAGCACGGCCGCGGCTTCGGCGCGCTGGGCAACGAGCCACAGGCCCTGCTGCACGATCGCAATGCCCGCCTGCGTCGTGACCTCCTGCCAGACCTCGCGCGAGCGGCGGGCCCGGTGCCAGACGGCATCGCGCTCCTGACCCGTGACCGTGACCAGGCCGAAGTTGCGCACCGAAGCACCGCGCGCGACCGCGCTGCGCTCGATGACGATGACTTTGAGCTCGCGTCTTGCCGCTGCCAGCGCACAGGAGAGCCCGAGGATGCCGGCACCCACGACGGCGAGGTCGAACTGTTTCGTGGCGGGGCTCATGGGCCGCGCAGGGCCGCAGCGAGATTGCCGATCGCCTCGACATCGTCCGCATTGAGGGCAAGGCAGCGCCGGTAGCTTGCCGCGGCCTGCTCGCATTGACCCAACGCTGCCAGGATGAGCCCCAGGCTGTTGTGCGCAACGCTCAAGCCCGGATCGAGCGCGATGGCCCGCCGACTGCTGATCATGGCCGCCTCCAGCTGCCCGAGTTGCCTCAGCGCGTTGCTCAGATTGCAGTGCACCTGCGCATTGTCCGGCTGGAGCGCCAGCGCCAGCCGGTAACAGCGCGCCGCCTCGTCATGTCGACGCAGTTCCAGGAACGCGTTGCCCAGATTGTTCTGCGCCTCGAGCAGGCGCGGATCGAGCTGCAGTGCCCGTTGGTAGAGGGCCACCGCATCGAGCCCTCGCCCGAGTGCCTTCATGGCATTGGCGGCATCCAGATTGCCGTGCGCTTCGGCGTCATTCGGCAGCAACTCGCTGCTCCTGCGCAGCGCCGGCAACGCGTCCTTGCCTTGCCGCAACAGCGCCACGCCCAGAATCTTCCACAGGATCTCGGCGTTGGGACAGCGTCTCAGGAGCGCACGGGCCCTGTGCTCCGCCTCGCTCAAGCGTTGCCGATTGACCAGCCCGACCAGTGCGCCGATATCCTGGCTGCTGAGTATTTCCGGCGACGACTCA
>Ga0302325_10004866_pt1 | contig 30929 bp, 27 predicted proteins | sample Palsa_T0_2_FD_201948 | JGI IMG/M metagenome (GOLD analysis project Ga0302325, IMG submission 201948) | Peat permafrost microbial communities from Stordalen Mire near Abisko, Sweden - Palsa_T0_2 | ecosystem: Environmental > Terrestrial > Soil > Palsa > Peat permafrost | place: Sweden: Abisko... | reverse complement strand
TGAGCGCCTCGCCGATCTCATATCCGGAAGCCTCAGCGCCGCTGCAGCGCCGCGCTGAAGCGCGGCAGGATCCCCGATGGGTGGAGACGGCACGGGCCGATCCGACCACGCGCTACCTGATCTCGCGTGCCACCACCCATCTGATCCGGCGCGAGCCGCGCACGCAAATCGCATTCCTCGGACCCGAGCACGAGGCCATCGTCGCGCTGGACGCCTCGCGCCAGGTGCTGCTCGGCTGGTTCGAGGGCCGGCGCTGCGTGCTGGTCGATCTGCCACCCGAGAGCAGCCTGGCGCTGCCCGGGGCCAGCTTCGAGGAGCTGCGCTCGCAGGTGGCGCTGCTGCCGGAAGGACAGGCGCAGCTGCTGGTGTACGCCCGGGCGCTGCTGGTGTGGCGCTCGCGACACCGGCACTGCGGCGTCTGCGGTGCGCCGACCGTGGCCCGCAGCGCCGGCCACGTGCTTGCCTGCACCAGCAGCAGCTGCGGTGCCGAGTTCTTTCCGCGCATCGACCCGGCCATCATCGTGCTGGTGACCGATGCCAGGCGCGCGCTGCTCGGCCGCCAGCGCAGCTGGGCGCCCGGGCGCTACTCGGCACTGGCCGGATTCGTCGAGGTCGGCGAGAGCCTGGAGGACGCGGTGGCGCGCGAGGTCGCCGAAGAGACCGGCGCGCAGGTCAGCTGGGTGCGCTACTTCGCCTCGCAACCCTGGCCGTTTCCGGCCTCGTTGATGCTCGGCTTTCACGCGCATGCGCGCGAGGCGCCGGTGCAGCTCGACGGCGAACTGGAGGATGCCCGCTGGTTCGAGCTCGAGCAGCTGCGCGGCGCCGATGACTCGCTGCTGCCGCCCCCTTACACGATCGCGCGGCGCTTGATCGAAGCCTGGATTCAGGAGCAGACCCCCGAGCAGCCCTGAATGTCCTCTCTCGCATACCGGCGCTGGCCCGCGGCAGCGTGGCTCCTGCTCGCTGCCCTGATGTCGGTGCCACATCCGGCGATAGCGGATATCCGCATCGAGCTGGAGGGTGTGGACGGCGACCTGCGCGGCAACGTGCTCGCGCTGCTGAGCCTGGAGCGCTACAAGGATCGCGACCGGCTGCAGCCCGACGCGGTCCAGCGGCTCTACAATCGCATCGATGATGAGGTGCGCTCGGCGCTGCGGCCCTACGGCTACTACGAACCGGTCATCAATTCATCGATCTCCGGCCCCGACAAGGACCGGCACTGGCACGTGAAGATCACGATCGAGCCCGGCACGCCAGTGCTGATCGCAACCGTCAACATCAGGATCGACGGGCCGGCGGCCGACGACGAGGTGTTCAAGCGCCTGACCGCCGATCCGCCGCTGCGCAGTGGCGAGCGGCTCAGCCATGCGACCTACGATCAATACAAGGGGAGCCTCGAGCGCGCGGCGGCCACCTACGGCTATCTCGACGCACGCATGTTGCGCAGCGAGATGCAGGTCGATCTGGGCACGCACAAGGCGAACATCTTTCTGCAGCTCGACAGCGGCGAGCGCTATTTCTTCGGCGCCACGACCATCGAGCAGAGCGCGGTGCGCGCGAGCGTGGTGCGCCGTTTCCTGCGCTATCACGAGGGCGAGCCCTACAACGCGCTGCTGTTGCTGCGCACGCAGTTCGCGCTCGATGACAGCCAGTACTACTCCACGGTCGAGGTGCAGGCCGGGGATCGCGACCCGGTGCACCACACGGTGCCGATCACGATCCGCGCCAACAACGCCCGCCGCGGCTATTCCTTCGGCGCCGGTTACGGCACCGACACCGGTTTCCGCGGCACGATCGCCTGGACCGTCCCAAGGGTCAACAGCTACGGCCATCGCTTTCGGGTACAAATGGAGCTGTCGCAGATCGAACAGCTGTTCGACGCCCGCTACGACATTCCGGTCGGCGATCCGGCGGTCGAGAAGCTATCGCTCGACCTGCTCGGCCAGCAGGCCGACTACGGCGAGAACGTCACCGGCTCGCAGATCGCATTCGCGCCGAGCCTGACCCAGATCAGCGGCAACTGGCAGCGCATCGTGTCCACCGGCCTCGTTCACACGATCACCGATGATCCGATTGAAGGCCGGCGGGTGGACAACGTGGTGGTCCCGAGCATCGTGTTTGCATCGATTCCCGAAGGCTACCTGGGCGAAGCCCTGTTCAGCCGCGGCCTGTATGCGCAGCTGGAGGGTTCGACCACGCAGCTGGGTGCGCGCGCCAATTTCCTGCGCCTGGACCTGCAGGGCGAGCGGGTCGTGAACCTGAGCCCACGCTGGCATCTGCTGCTGCGCTCGGAAGTGGGCGCGAGCAGCATCGGCAACATCGAGAATCTGCCCGGCCAGTATCGCTTCTTCGCCGGTGGCGATCGTAGTGTGCGCGGTTTCGCCTACGACGATCTGTCGCCGGTGAGCATTTCCGCGCCCACGCGCAATGCACTCACCGGCGTAGTGATCCCGGGCCAGCCGGCCAAGGTGGGTGGGCGCGATCTGCTCACCGCGACCACCGAGATCGAGCGCGATCTGCCGCGCAATTTCGGCGTCGCCGCCTTTGTCGACGCCGGCAATGCCATGGACCGTTTCAGCGACCCGCTGGCCTACTCGGTCGGCCTGGGCATGCGCCTGCGGCTGCCGGTGGTGACCGTGGGCCTGGACGTGGCGCAGGCGCTGCGCGCGCCAGGATTCGACCACCTGCCCGGACCACGGCTGCACCTCAACATCTCGCCAAAACTCTGAGGCGAATCAGGCCCGCGCCACTCATATCGTGGTGGCTCGAGCCGGCGTCCGGGCTCAATCGCTCTAGAGATATAAGACCACATAGTGCGATTTTCATAACGAAAATCGCACTATGTGGTCTTATATCTCTAAACGGCTGCGGCCAGACGCTGGCCCGAGCGCGACGGCATGAAATTGCGCCACCTGATTCACCTCGTTTGGGTGCCGGTGCTGCTGGTGGCATTGACCCTGGCGGCGCTGTATTACCTGGCGTACACCGAAAGCGGCCTGGCGGTCGTGGCCTCCGCGCTGAACCGGCGCTTCGGGCCGGTGCAGATCCAGCTGCGCGGCGTGAGCGGCACGCTGGCGCATGGCGTACACGTGGAGCTGCTCGTGATCGAGCACCGCCGCGTGCATATCGAGGTCGAAGACGCCTCGGGGCGGCTGGCGATTCTGCCGCTGGCCTGGCGCACCATCCGCGTGCCGCAACTGCACGCGGCGCGGCTCCTGATCCGCATGCTGTCCGTGGCGCCCGACACTGGGGACTGGACGCCGCAGTTTCTGCCGCCGCTGATGCGCATCGATGCCGGGCACGCCGATGCGCAGCACTGGCAGCTCATCACCGTCAACGGCGACGATTTCGAGGGCACGTCAGGCAGTGCCTCCGGCATGGTCTATCCACAGAGGGTGCGTCTGTATGCTGGAGCATTCGACTACTACGGCGCGCACGCGCGCGTCAGCGGCGAGGTGCGCGCGAGCCGCCCGATCGGGCTCGCCGGCACGCTGCACTTCGACGCCCAGCCGCCGGGCCAGCCGGCCTGGACGGTCAACGCCCGCATCGACGGCACTACGGCGCTGCTCGGTCTGGACGCCGACATCACCGAGCCGTTCGCGGCCGACTTTCACGGCGACATCAGGGATCTGACCAGCCATTGGCGCTGGAGGGGCCATTCGCAGGTGCGCCGTTTCGAGCCGGCGGCGTGGAATGCGGGTGACAAGCTCGGCGTCATCACCGCCAGCCTTGCGATCGAGGGCGATCGCAGCGGCTTTCGCGCTCAGGGCAGCGTTGAACCGCCCGGCCTGCACGCCGGCCCGCTCACCGCCGAGTTCAGCGGCCGCTACGCCGCGCACGTGCTGACCGTCTCGCGGCTGCGGCTGCGCCATGCCGCCTCCGGTGCCGTCGCCGATGCGCAAGGCACGATTACGCTGGAGGACGGCCGCCCGCACCTGGATTTGCGCGGTGAGTGGGCCCAGTTTCGCTGGCCGCTGGCCGCCGCTGAGGCGCCGATCCACAGCGCGCGCGGCAACTACACGCTGCAGGGACTGGCGCCCTTCGCGCTCACGGCGCAGGGCGAGCTGCGCACCGCCGAGCTGCCGCCGATGCAGGTCGCATTGCGCGGCCGTTTCGCGCCGGGCGCCTTCAGCGCCGACAGCGCCGAGATCGCGCTTTTCGGTGCCCGCTCGCAGCTCAGCGGCGAGCTGCGCTGGTCGCCGGCACCGGCCTGGCACCTGCAGGGGCGGGTGAGCGACCTGGATGTCGCGCAGCTGCGTCCGGGCATCGCCGGCCGGCTCAGCTTCGCGCTCACGGCGGCCGCGCAGGGCTTCACTGCGCACAGCGATCTCGACGCGGCCATCTCTGATCTTTCGGGCACGCTGCGCGGGCAGCGCGCCGCCGGTCATGCGCAGATCGCGCGCCGCGGCGCCGACTGGCTGTTCAACGACGTGCGCCTACAGTTCGGCGCGACCCGCATCGACCTGGACGGTCGCTCGGGCGCCTCGCTCGACCTGAATTTCGCGCTCGACGCCGCGGATCTGGGACTGTTCAGGTCCGGCGCGCGCGGTCGGCTCACGGCCCGCGGCAGCGTGCGCGGCGATCTGCACGATCCGACCCTGCTCGCCAGCGCGCAGGGGCGCGACATCGAATGGAGCGGCGTGCAGCTCGGCTCCCTCGAGGCCAGCATCGCCTTCGATCCGCACGGCTCGGGCCGCGTCGACTCGACGCTGCAGCTGCAGGGATTGCAGATCGCCGATCGCCGGCTCGAGGAGCTCACGCTGCGCCTGGAGGGCAGCGCCGCCGAGCATCGCCTGGCACTGGATGCACGCGCCGAAGGCCTGACGCTTGCGGTTCGCGGCAGCGCGCACTACGCGGCCGGACAGTGGCAGGGGCATCTGGCCAGCGCCGAGCTCGGCAATCAGTCACACCTGCACATGACCCTCGAGGCCCCCTCCCAGGTGACGCTGTCCGCCGAACGGCTGCGGCTCGATACCGCCTGCGTGCACGATGAGCATGCGCGGCTGTGCGCCTCGATGGCGATCGATCCGGCGCAGCGCAACCTTGAGCTGCGCGCCACCGATCTGCCGATGCGCGCGATGACCGCGGGCGTGACCGCCGGCACGGAATATGATGGCACGCTCAGCGTGACGGTGGCTGCCACGGCGGCGGGGGACGAGCCCTGGCGCGGCAGCCTGCACGCGCAGCTGGTCAACGCCGCCCTGCACCGGCATTTCGTCAACGGGCGCGTCGAGACCCTGGATCTGGGCACCGGCACCATCACCGGGCAGATCAGCGAACATGAGCTGACGGGGGATCTGGCGCTCGATGCCGGCGACGCCGGCAGCATGGCCGGCAGGATCAGCGCCCGCGGCCTGGATGCCGACTGGCACGACTGGCCGCTGACCGGCACGCTCGAGCTCGACACGCATGCGCTCGGATTCATCAGCGCCTACGTCCCGCCGATCGACCGCGCCCGGGGGCGCGTCACCGGGCAGCTGGCGCTATCGGGCTCGGCCGCGGCGCCCCGGCTGACCGGTGAGCTCAAGGTGATCGACGGCCAGCTGGATGCCTATCAGATCAATCTGTCCCTGCGCGAGGTGAATTTCACCGCCCGGCTGGCCGACGACACGCTCTCGATCGACGGCGGCGCGCTGGCCGGACCCGACGGGCACGCCAGCGTCAACGGCAATCTGCGCTGGCAGCACGGCCTGCCCTACGGCGATCTGCATCTGGTCGGCTCGGATCTGCGCGTGCTCAATATTCCCGAGGCCCGCGTCGATGCCTCGCCCGACGTCGCGCTGCACCTGGAAGGCCGGCGCATCGATCTGCGCGGGCGGGTCACGCTGCCGTACGCGCGCATCGAGCCGGCGCACCTGGCCAAGGCGGTGCTGCCCTCGAGCGATGAGGCGATCGTCGGTGCCGACGTGCCCGCGCGCGAGACGCAGATCAAGGTCTTCAGCGATATCACCCTGGTGCTCGGCGAACGCGTCACCGTCAATACGCAGGGGCTGTCCGGACGTCTGAGCGGCAGCATCACCGTGACCTCGGACGACACCGGCATCAATCGCGGCAGCGGCGAGCTCAAGGTCGAGGAGGGCAAGTATCTCGCCTACGGCCGCAACCTGGACATCGAGCGCGGGCGGCTGCTGTTCAGCAACGGCTTCATCAGCGACCCGGGGCTGGATCTGCGCGCGGTCAAGAAATTTCCCGACATCACGGCCGGGGTCAACGTGCGCGGCACCCTGCGCTCACCGCGCATGACCTTCTTCTCCGATCCCGAGGTCGCGCAGTCGCAGATCGTGTCGCTGCTGCTCGCCGGTGGTTCGCTCGAGAGCACGCAGAATGCCAGTGATCCGAGTTCGCGCGCCAACGCCGGGCGCTCCGATGCGCTGATGCAGGGCGGGGCGATCCTGGCGCAGCAGGTCGGCGGCCGATTCGACATCGAGGCCGGCGTCGAGCAGGACATGACCAACGAGACCTCGCTGGTGCTGGGCCGCTACCTGTCGCCGCGTCTGTATGTCAGCTACGGCGTCGGTCTGGTCGAGGCCATCAACACGGTCAAGATGCGCTATACGGTGGGCGACCACTGGACCATCAAGACCGAGGCCGGCACCCAGCGCAGTGCCGACCTGGTCTTCACCATCGAACGATAGCGCGCTGCCTCAAGGCCGCCGCGATCGCTGCACTCGCCGGGCGCGGCTATTTCTTGCGCCGCGCCTTGGCCGGCTTGCGCTTGCCACCTTTGGACTTCTTGGCCGCTTTCCTCGCCGATTTCCTGACCGATTTCTTGGCCGATTTGGCCGCGCTCTTGCGGGCCGCGGCCTTCTTGCCGTGAGCCTTCTTGCGCGCGGGCTTGCTGGCCGCGGGCTTCTTCTTTTTCGCAGCCTTCTTCTTGGCAGCTGGCTTCTTGGCAGCCGGCTTCTTGGGCGCGGCCTTCTTGGCCGCAGCCTTTTTGGGTGCCGGGCTGGCCGTGGCCGGCTTCAGGGTCGGGGCCGGTTTCGGGGCGGGCGGCGTGATGGCCGCCGGCTTGGCCGGTGCGGCTGCGGGTTTCGCAGCTGTCGGGGCGGGTGCAGGCTTCGGGGCTGCCGGCTTGACCTCCGCGGGCTTGGCCGGGGCCGGTTTCGGGGCGGGCGGCGTGGCTGCCGCCGGTTTGCTCGGCGCGGGCGCGGCCGGCGCCTTGGCCGGCGCCGAATGCACCGCAAACATCGCGCCGTTCGGATCGATCACCTGCGCCATGCGCCCGCCACCCGGCACCTCCATGGGGCCGGCCAGGACGCGGCCGCCGGCCGCGGTGGCCGCCGCCGCCGCCGCATCGGCGCTGGGCACGTTGGCATAGGCCAGCCAGTAGGGCTTGGACGAGCGCTCCTGCTGCAGCTTGTACATGCCGCCGCGCTGCATGCCGTCGGAGCCGAAGATCAGGTAGACGCCCTGGGGACCCATGTCCATGCGGTGCAGCGCCTGCCAGCCGAACAGTTTGCTGTAGAAGTCGAACGCGGCTTCGTGATTGCTGGTCGCCAGCTCCATCCAGGCAAAACCGCCGAGCGGTGGCTCCGCCGGCGGGACCATGCCGTCCTGCGCCGGCTTGAACACCGCGAAGGCGGCGCCCTGCGGATCGGCCAGGATGGCAAAACGGCCGACGGTCGGAATGTCGTGGGCGGGCCGCACGACTCGGCCGCCCAGTCGCTCGGCCGCTGCCATGGTCGCCTCGACGTCGGCGGCACCGATGTAGGGCAGCCACTGCGGCTTCGCCCCCGCGGCGCGCGCCTCATCGGGCAGCTTCATCATGCCGGCGTAGAACGCGCTGCCGATACCAAATTGGGTGTAGGTCGGGTCGACGCTGGAGGGCTGCGCACGCCAGCCGACCACCTTGGAGTAAAAGGCGCCCGCGGTCCCGGTGTCCTCCGTCATGAGTTCCTGCCACACGAATCGACCGTGAAAGGTTCCCTGTGCCATAGCGATCCCCTTATTTTTTGCGCGTGATTATTTTATCGCGCCCGGATGTACGAAAGATAACTGAAGCGATGCCACCCCGGTAGTGTGAATCTTGGCAGTGGCCATGCGGCCCGCGCGCCGGCGCGCGCCCCGGCCGGCCGGCCGGCGCTGCACCTGCGTGGCACGGATCGACCCCGCCGCAGGCCCGGCGGCGGCGGCGTGACCCAACGCGCTTGCCAGCCGGTGCATTTTTATGCATAATTCAGAGAATTTATGCACGGACTGCCATGCTGAACGACCGCCATCAATTCGAGCGCCGCAACGCCATCCTGCGCATCCTGCGCGGCGGCATCGTGCACCGGCAAAGCGACCTGGCGCAGCTGTTGCGGCGCGACGGCTTCGAGGTCACGCAGTCCTCGGTGAGCCGCGACCTGCGCGAGCTCGGCGTGCTCAAGGCCAGCGGCCGCTACCTGGTGCCGCCGGATGAGATTTCGCGCGCCAATGGCGATTTCGGCACGCTGGCGCCGTTCGTGCGCGCGGTGCGGCCGGCCGGATCCTCGATCACCGTCATCAAAACCAGTATCGGCGCCGCGCAGAGCGTCGCCGTCGCGGTGGACAAAGCCGAGTGGCCGGAAGTTGTCGGCACCATTTCCGGCGACGACACGATCTTCATCGCCACCGCGGACAGCCGCGCGCAGCGGCGACTGATCGAGCGCCTGAACACCCTGTTTCGCAGCTGAGATACCCCATGCAGCAGACCTCGCAGACGGGCCCCAAGCCCATTGCCGTGCCGATCGTGCTGGCCTATTCCGGCGGCCTGGACACCTCGTTCCTGGTGCCCTGGGTGGCCGAGAACTATCGCCGTCCCATCATCACCGTGACGGTGGACACCGGCGGCATCGATGCAGCGGCGGCGCAGCTGCTGCGCGAGCGCTCCCGGGCGCTCGGCGCGATCGAGCACCACCAGGTGGACGCGCGCGCGGATTATTTCGAGCAGGTATTGCGCTTTCTGATCATGGGCAACGTGCGCCGCGGCCAGCTCTATCCGCTGTGCGTGGGCGCCGAGCGCGTGATGCAGGCGCAAACCGTCGCCCGCATGGCGCGCAAGCTCGGCAGCAACACGATCGCGCACGGCTGCACCGCGGCCGGCAACGACCAGGTGCGCTTCGAGGTGGCCCTGCGCACGCTCGCCCCTGATCTGGAAGTGCTGGCGCCGGTGCGCGACCGGGCCTTCAAGCGCAGCGAGGAGCTCGAGTACCTGCAGCGGCACGCGTTGCCGGTGCCCCCGTTCGGCGCCGCCTATTCGATCAACCGCGGTCTGTGGGGCGTGACCATCGGCGGCAAGGAAACGCTCACCTCCGGTGGCAGCATTCCCGATGAGGCCTGGGTGCTCACGCGCGATGCCTTCAGCAAGCCTCGCGCACCCGAGCGTCATAGCATCCGCTTCGAGCGCGGCCGCCCGGTGGCGCTCGACGGCATATCAATTCCGCCGGTGCAGCTCATCGAGCAGCTCGAATCCCTCACCGCACCGTTCGGCATCGGCCGCGGAATTCATCTGGGCGACACCATCATCGGCACCAAGGGCCGGGTGGCGTTCGAGGCACCCGCGGCCGACACCCTGCTCACCGCGCATCGTGAGCTGGAGAAGCTGGTGCTCACGCCGCGCCAGCAGCGCATCAAGGAATCGGTGGCGCAGCCGTACGGCGATCTGGTGCACGAGGGGCAGCTGCTCGATCCGGTATGCCGCGACATCGAGGCGCTGCTGGTCTCGTCGCAGGAGCGGGTTAGCGGCGAGGTGCACGTGCTGCTGCGCCCCGGTTCACTGTTCGTCGAGGGCGTCGAGTCGCCGTATTCACTGATGGCCGCATCCAAGGGCGTGTACGGCGAGGCTGCCGGCGAATGGAGTCCGGCCGATGCGCTCGGCTTCTCCAAGATCGTCGCACTGACCGGCGTGTTCTATCGCCGCGCCGGCGAAGCCGCCGCGCAGGCAGGCCCGCCGTGAAAACCGTCATCGTCGACAAGATCGCCTCGGTCACCCAGGCCTGTGCGCTGGGCCCGGAGCTGCGGCTGTCGAACGACATCCCGGCCGAGGAAGGCGTGGTGATCGTGGCCGAGGTCCTCACCAACAAATCGACCTACAACACGCTCGAACTCAGCAGCGGCCGCATGGCCAAGGTCGTCAAGGGCGACATCGTGGCCGGTGCGCTCGGACCGCGGCGCGCACTGTTCGGCTATTCGGGCCACGTCCCGCCCGCGCTCAAGCCGGGCGACATCATCCAGATGCTCAACATCGGCGGCGTGTTGGGAATCTGCGATTCCTCCACGCCCGACAAGGGCAAGCCGTTCGACTGCCGCGTGCTCGGCGTGGTGCTGCAGTTCCCCTATCTGGGCGAGCGCATCGGCGTGCCGGCGCGCGTCGGCTACCGGGCGCTCGATTTCAATGCCGCCCTCGACGCCCACAGCGTGCCGGTGGTGGCGCTGGCGGGGACCTGTATGGAAGCCGGCAAGACCGCCGCCGCCGCCGCCATCGTCGGGCGCATGCGTCACCGCGGCCTGACGGTCGACGCCTTCAAGGCCACCGGCGTGTCGCTGCGTCGTGACATCCTCGCCTTCGAGGACGCCGGGGCTCGCCGCACCATGATCTTCACCGACCTCGGCGTCGTCACCACCAACTCACGCACCGGGCCGGCGCTCACGCGCACCATGCTCACCGAGCTGTCGGCCGGCAAGCCGGACGCGATCGTGTTCGAGCTCGGCGACGGACTGCTCGGCACCTACGGCGTCGATGCCATTCTCGAATGCGCCGACATCCGCCGCGCCCTGACCGCGGTGGTGCTCTCGGCCAACGACCCGGTCGCGGCCTGGGGCGGCGTGAAGCTGCTGCGCGAGCGCTTCGAGATCGAGCCCTGCGTGGTCACCGGGCCGTCGACCGACAACGAGGTCGGCATCGAAATCATCCGGCAGCAGATGAATGTCGGGGCCTTCAACGCCCTGTCCGATGCCGCCGCCCTCGGCGATCATGTCATCGAGGCGATCGGGCTTGCGGGCGTGGCGCGGCTCGCGGCGGCGGGCGCGGACTGATGCGCCGCAGCCGCGAAGCCCCGCGCTCGATTCCCGCCGTGGTGCTCGGCGGCACCGGCTACGTGGCCGGCGAGCTGCTGCGCCTGATCGCCGGCCACCCGAACTTCACGCTCGCCGGCGTGATGTCCGACAGCCGGCCCGGCGAGCCGGTGGCCGCGGCCTTCGGCCATCTGGCCACGGTCTACCCGCAGGAGAATTTCCAATCACAGGCGCAGATCGAAGCCATCGTCGAGCGCGAGAGCTCGAGCGCCATTTTCTCGGCGGCCCCGCACGGCGCTGCGGCCGCATTGATCGATGCCCTGCTGATCAAGGCCGAGGCGGCCGGCCGGCAGCCGCGCGTGGTCGACATCTCGGCCGACTTTCGCTACCGCTCGGCGGCGGCCTACGAGGCGGTGTACAAACATGCGCATGGCGCGCCGGGACGCCTGCATGCCTTCAGCTGCGCGGTGCCGGAACATCTGCGCGAGATCCTCACGCCGCATGCGGCACATCCGGGCTGCTTCGCCACCGCGGCCCTGCTCGCCTGCGTGCCGCTGCTGGCCATGGGCCTGACCACTCCGGAGCTGTTCGTCACGGCCATCACCGGCAGCACCGGCTCGGGCCGCAAGCCCAGCGAAGGCACGCACCATCCGCTGCGCCACGGTGATCTGTATGCCTACAACGTGCTCGCGCACCGGCATGCACCCGAGATCAAGGCCTGCGTGCTCGCGGCCACGGGCATCGAGACCCAGGTCGCCTTCGTGCCGCACTCCGGTCCGTTCGCGCGCGGCATTCACGCCACGGTGCAGGCCAGCCTGCGCGCGCCACGCGACAGCGCCCATGTTCTCGGGGCGCTGCGCGAGTACTACGCCGGCTCACCGTTCGTGCACGTCGGCGATGCACCGCCGCGCGTCAAGGAGGTGGCCAGCAGCAACTACGCGCGCCTGTCCGCGGTCAGCGAAGGCCGCACGGTTGCGGTGATGTGCGCGATTGATAATTTGAACAAGGGCGCGGCCGGCGGCGCGGTGCAGTGGATGAACCGGCTGCACGGCCTGCCCGAGACCGCCGGGCTCACCGCTCCGGCGCCGGGCTGGACCTGACCGGCGCACCGCGCTCATGCGCACGTCATTCGTGAGGGATCGTACCCAGAGTGCATTTTTAGTAATGAAAAATGCACTCTGGGTACGATCCCTCATCAAGGAGTACAGATGAACGCATTGCCGACATCAAGCCCAGGGCCGGCCGCAGCGGCCGCGGGCGCCATGCCCGATTTCCTCGCGCCGGTGTTCGCGCAATATCCGCTGCCCGTGGTCAGCGCCGAAGGCGTCTGGCTGCGCACCAGCGATGGCCGTCGCGTGCTCGACCTCTACGGCGGCCATGCGGTCGCGGCACTCGGTTACGGTCACCCGCTGTGGATGCGGGCCCTGACCGAGCAGGCCCATGCCCTGAGTTTTCAGAGCAACGCCGTGCCGCTGGATGTGCGCGTGCGCGCCGCGCAGCGGCTGATCCGCTTCTCGGGCCTGGACTTCAACAGCGTGTTTTTCGTCAACAGCGGCGCCGAGGCGAACGAAAACGCGCTCAAGATGGCATTCACGATCACGCACCGATCGCACGTGGCTGCCATCGAGCATTCGTTCCACGGCCGCACCGCCGCCGCCGGCGCCGTCACCTGGGGCGCGGCCTCGAAGTGGTACGGCTTTCCGCGCACGCCGTTCGAGGTCAGTTTCATCGCGCGGCGTGACAATGCCGCGATCGTGCAGCAGGTGAGCGAGCGCACCGCGGCGGTCATCGTCGAGCCGGTGCAGGGCGTCGGCGGCGCCTTCGATCTGGGCGCGCCGTTTCTGCAGGCGCTGCGAGCGCGGTGCGATGCGGTGGGTGCGCTGCTGATCTTCGATGAGGTCCAATGCGGCATGGGCCGCGTCGGCGAGGCCTTCGCGGCCACGCTCTACGGCGTGCAGCCGGACATGATCACCAGCGCCAAGGCGCTGGGCGCCGGCTTTCCGTGTGCGGCGCTGCTGATGACAGGGCGCGTGAGCGCGGCGCTGAAGCTCGACGCCCTGGGTACCACCTTCGGCGGCGGACCGATGGCCTGCGCGGTCATCGAAGCCGTCATCGAGGCGATCGAGTCCGAGCATCTGCTCGAGCGCGTGCGCAGCACCGCCGCGCTGATCCGCAGCCGCTGCATGGTCGGGCCCGTGATCGCCCATCAGGGCGCCGGCTTACTGATTGGACTGCACACGAATAAGCCGGCGAAGCAGATCCACGCCGCGCTGCTCGAGCGCGGCATCCTCGCCGGCACCAGCGCCGATCCGCACATCCTGCGGTTGCTGCCGCCTTATGTGCTGGAAGCCTCGCATGTCGAAATGCTGCGTGCGGCGCTGCTCGACATCGGTGCCTGAGACGCATCATGCGGCGCTTCATCGATCTGGCCGATTTCTCGCGCGACGAGCTGCTCGCATTGATCGAGCTGGCGCGCCGGCTGGAGGCACGGCCCGAGCCGCAGGCGCTCGCCGGCAAGGTGCTCGGGCTGCTGTTCATGAATCCGTCGCTGCGCACGCTGGCCTCGTTCCAGAGCGGCATGGCGCGGCTCGGCGGCGCCTCGTTCGTGATCACCCCGGGCAACGGCACCTGGCAGATCGAAACCCGCGACGGCGTGGTGATGGACGGCAGCGCGGCCGAGCATGTGCGCGAGGGCGTGCCGGTGCTCGCCTCGTACTGCGATGCGCTCGGCATTCGCTCGTTCGCCGACGGCAAGGACCTGGCCGCGGACCTGAGCGAGCAGAAATTCGCCGCCATGGCCGACCTGGTGGACAAGCCGCTGATCAATCTCGAATCGGCGGTCAACCACCCATGCCAGTCGCTGGCCGACTGGAAGACGCTCGATGAGATCGGCATTCCGCGCCACGGCAAGTTCGTGCTGAGCTGGGCCTATCATCCGCGCGGCTTGCCGCTCGCGGTGCCGGCATCCACCGTGCACATGGCGGCGCTGCGCGGCATGGAAATCGTGGTGCTGCAGCCGCAAGGCTTCGCCCTGCCGGCCGCCATCATGGACAAGGCGCACAGCGCCGCCGCCGCCGCCGGCGGCTCGCTGCGCGTCAGCAGCGACCGGCGCGAGGCGCTCGAGGGTGCGCACGTGGTGTATGTCAAGGAATGGGCCTACACCGCCAGTTACGGCGATGACGCCGCGGATGCCGCGGCGCGCCGTGATCTCAAGGACTGGTGCCTCAGCGAAGCCTGGTTTTCGGGAGCGCGCGCGGATTGCCGGCTGATGCATTGCCTGCCGGTGCGGCGTAATGTCGCGATCGCTGACAGCCTGCTGGACGGCCCGCGCAGCGTGGTGCTGCGGCAGGCCTATAACCGCATGCCGGCGCAGATGGCAGTCCTGTATCGACTGCTCAAGCACACGGAGTGACCAGACCGACATGATCCTGCATCGTTCCGATCACGCGGCCATGATTCGCGCACTGCGCAATGCCGCGCCCTACATCCGCCTCTACAAGGGCAAGATCTTCGTCGTCAAGGCGGGCGGCGCCGTGTTCGGCGATACCGCGCTCACGCGCGCGCTGATCGAGCAGATCGCGATCCTGCATTACCTCGGCGTGCGCGTGGTGATGGTGCATGGCGGCGGCCCGCAATTGACCGAACTCACCGAGGCGCTGGGCGTGCCCACGCGCATGGTGCAGGGCCGGCGCATCACTGATGAAAAATCGATCGATGCGACCGCCATGGTGCTCAACGGCCTGATCAATACCCGCATCCTGGCGATCTGCCGCGATCTGGAGATCTCCGCGGTGGGTCTGTCCGGGGTCGACGCCGGGTTGATACGCGCCCACCGGCGCCCGCCGATGCGCCTCAGCGGCCAAGAGGACACCGTGGACTTCGGCTTCGTCGGCGACATCGATTCGGTGGACGTCAGCATCATCCGCCAGCATCTGGACAACGGCCTGATGCCGGTCATTAGCCCGCTGTCGGCCGATGACAAGGGCACGCTGCTCAACATCAACGCCGACACCGTCGCCGCAGCCATCGGCGCCGCGCTTGGCGCCGAAAAACTGATCGTCTGCACCGGCGCTCCCGGCATTCTCGAGCGCCTCGAGGATCCCTCGTCGATCATTTCCTATACCGACCTGGCGGGCCTGGACCGCCTGCGCGCCGAAGGCCGCATCGCCGATGGCATGCTGCCGAAGAGCAAGGCCATCGAGAGTGCGATTCGCGGCGGCGTACGCCGGGTGCACGTGATCTCTTACGCCGCCCCCGACAGCATCCTGGCTGAAGTCTTCACCAACGAAGGCACCGGCACCATGATCGTGGCCGACGTCAATGCGCTGTCGCCGGCCGAGCAGCAAAGCAACGCATGACACGGCTCACCGCATGACACGTATTGCCACATGACACGCTTGTGGGACAAGGGCGCACCCCTCGATGCGCGGGTACTGCAGTACACCGCCGGCGAAGACCATGCGCTCGATGAGCGCCTGGTGCGCTACGACGTGCGCGCCTCAATCGCGCATGCCGACATGCTGCACGGGCAGCGGCTGCTGAGCGCTGGCGATCTGAAGCTCATACGCGATGGGCTCACGGCGCTCGGCGAGGAGCATGCACGTGGACTGTGGCACGTCGAGCTCGCCGACGAGGATGGCCAGACGGCACTGGAACGCCGGCTCACTGCGCGCATCGGACCGGCCGGCGGGCGTATCCATCTCGGCCGCTCGCGCAACGATCAGGTGCTCACCGCCCTGCGGCTGTATCTGCGCGATGCGATCGATGAGCTCGATGCCGGCGCGCACGCCGTCATTGGCGCGCTCGATCGCCTGGCGCAGCGCGAGGGCGCAACGCCGCTGCCGGGCTACACCCACATGCAGCAGGCGATGCCGAGCTCGGTCAGCCTGTGGGCCGGCGGCTACGCGGCCGAACTGCGCGACGATGCCCGCGGCATCAAGAGCGTGCACCGGCGCATCGAGAAGAATCCGCTCGGCTCGGCCGCCGGCTACGGCACGCCGGGGCTGCCGCTGGATCGGGAGGCGACCACGCGCGCGCTGGACTTCGACCTGGTGCAGGAGCCGGTCACCTCGGTACAGCTCTCGCGCGGCAAGGCGGAAGCGCAGCTGTTGTTCGAGCTCGGCCTGCTGATGCAGGACCTGGGAAGAATGGCGGCCGATCTGCTGCTGTTCTATACCCAGGAATTCGCCTTCGTGGAGCTGCCCGATGAGTTCACCACCGGCTCTTCGATCATGCCGCAGAAGCGCAATCCGGATCTGTTCGAACTGGTGCGGGCGCGCAGCGCCACGGCGCTCGCCTGCCTGACCGAGGCGCTTTCGATCTGCGCCAAGCTGCCGTCCGGCTACCAGCGCGATCTGCAGCTGCTTAAATTTCCGCTGTTTCGTGGCATCGACATCGGCATCCAGACGCTCGACATCGTGGCCGCGGCGCTCGACGCGCTGAAATTCCGCCCCGAGCGCATTCGCCTCGACCCGGCCGTGCACGCGACCGAAGAAGCCTTTGCGTTGGTGGTCCAGGAGGGCATACCCTTTCGCGAAGCCTACCAGCGGGTGGCGGCGCGCTACCTGCGCAAGGACTGATCGCTATGGATGCAGAACCGAACACGGCCGTGAGCCCGCCGAATGCTGCCGCCAGCCCGCTCGGCGGCCTGATCAGCTACACCCACTGGATTTATGCGCTGCATTCCCTGTCGGTGCTCAGCGCGCTGTTCACGACGCGCGCCGTGGCGCTGCGCTTCGCCTTCGGTCTGCCGTCGATTATCGCGGTCATCATGAACTATGCGCGCCGCTCCGAGACCCGCGGCACCTGGCTCGAATCACACTTTCGCTGGCAGATCCGCACCTTCTGGTACGCGTGGTTGTGGATCATCGTGAGCCTGATCATCGCCATGCCGCTGGTGCTGCTGGCCGGCCTCGGCTTCCTCGTCGGCCTCATGGGCTTAGGGTTAGTCGGCCTGTGGGTGATCTATCGCATCGTGCGCGGCTGGATCTCGCTGCGCGAGGGCCGCGCCATGCCGCTGCCCGCGCCGGAGCTGTAATGCGGGTCGCAGTCCTGATCGCGCTCGTGCTCGCCGGCGCTGCGCTCAGCGCCTGCGGCCAGAAGGGACAGCTCTACCTTCCGAGTCAGAAGAAAACCAAGGTACCCCCGACGCAGCAGCAACAACAACAGCAGCCACAGCCGCCGGACTCCCCGCCACAGACCACGCCGCCGCCACGGTCCACTACCGCCGCGCCTTCCTGACCGCCGCCTGGCGGCGCGGCTGATCCCGCCGCGCAGCGCCTATCGCGTTCGCGAGGCAGGGATAGAATCAGTCAGAGCGGCGGCATGAGAACCGGTTAAGAACTCCGAAGCTTCTCCTGCAGCCACACTTTGATCAACGATTGATACGGCACATCCCGAGCGTTCGCTGCCGTCTTGATCGAATCAAGGAGATGCTGGGGCAGCCGCAGCGATATTGTCTGTGTGGACGGCTTCAGATTCGGCAATACAGTGAGCTGAGCATTCTTCCAATCCAGATACGCCGTTGAGTCATTCTTTTCCCAGAACGCTCTCTCTGCGGCTTCATTGGCAAATTTGGGGACAGTCTTAAGGCGCTTGTTCATAAATTGCTCGCTCCTTCCGGTGCATGTCTCTGGCCGATATCACGCGGATAGACTCGCCAGCACCTCTCAAGGTAAACGAGATGTGCAGTCGCCGGCCTTCATTGGTCCTGCCGAGGGCGTGAAATCGCGGTTCCGCCTCACTGTGCCCGGTATCGGGCAGCACCAGCAGTGGGGAATTGAAAAACAGCTGCTCTGCTTCAGCCATCGATACGCCGTGCTGTTCATTCTTTCTAGCGTTGCCTTCGTCCCAATCGAAACCAAGAACTTTCGAGAGGTCGATCATTGTTGTATATTACAGTAATATACATCAGGCGGCAAACTCTCCCCTTGTTCGCCGTCAATGACCCCTCACAGAACTGCCCTGGCGCCCGTCCCCTCCCACCCCAGACAATATTCCTGTGATACGAGCGTCTATCCTTGTATGGACAGTGCACTGGCGCTCCAAGGTATGACGGCCGAGGACAACTCGCGAATTACGGCCGCCGTGGCTGCACAAGGGCCCCGGCTGCGGGCGTTTGTACGCCGCCAGGTCGCCGACCTGAGCGAGGCCGAGGATATCGTGCAGGACACGTTTCTCGAACTCGTCTCCGCCTACCGGCTGCTGCAGCCCATCGAACACCTGGCCGCCTGGCTCATGCGCGTGGCGCGCAACCGCATCATCGACCGGTTCCGGGCGCGCTCGCGCCAGGCGGTGCTCGTTGATGCGTCCGGTCCCGATGTCGCGGGGTCCTCGTCCGAGCCCGCGCGCGTTCTGGAACAGTGGCTCGCACCCGCCGATGCGGGCCCCGAGTCCGCCTACGTGCGCGAGCTGCTCGCCGATGAACTGGCCGCCGCCCTGGACGAGCTACCGGCGCAGCAACGCGACGTGTTCGTGGCGCACGAGCTTGACGGGCGTACTTTCAGAGAACTGGCGGCCGAGACCGGGGTTGGCGTGAATACCCTGCTCGGCCGCAAACATGCCGCCGTGCGCCACCTGCGACAGCGGCTTCAGGACATTCATTCGGAATTCGACACTTAGAGGTTTGCAGTCATGAAGCGATTTCGGATTCTCAGGGGACTCAAGGTTCTGGCCATCGCCGCCCTCGCCGTTGCTGTCTTCGGCTACGCGGTGATGCTGCTTTGGAACTGGACAGTCCCCGCGGTCACGGGCTTTCACTCGGTGACGTTTGCGCAGGCATTGGCGCTGCTGGTACTCGCGCGCATCCTGTTCGGCGGCTTTCGAGCCCGCGGCGGTGGTTGGCACTGGCGCCACCGAATGCGGGAGCGCTGGGAACAGATGACGCCCGAGCAGCGTGAGCAGTTTCAGGGTTTCGTGGGATCCCGCTTCGGCTGCCACACGGCTCGCGCGCCGCAGCGCCCCGCGTCCGGGGAGGCACAGTGACGCCTCAGGCGTCGTGGGCGCGCAGCAGGCCGGCGATGTAGGGTGCGACACTGCTGTCCGGGAACACGTCATGCTCCAGCACGCCGGCGCTGATCTGCAGGTGATCGTGCAGCACGCTCTTCATGACCGAGCGCAGATCGAGCGTGGGTTTCAGATCGCGCTGCTGATACAGGGCGCGCGCCGAGAGTCCGGGCCAGTCCGCGAGCACGCGTCCGCCCGCGACGGCACCGCCGAGCAGGAACGCCGCGCTGGCCGTGCCATGATCGGTGCCGCGCGTTCCATTGGCGGCGGCGGTGCGGCCGAACTCGGTGGCCAGTAGCACGACGGTACGCGGCCAGACGTCGCCCAGAGTCTCCTTCAGCGTGCGCAGGCTCTGATCCAGCACGCTCAGACGCGTGCGCAGCTGCCCCTGCGCCCCGCCTTCGTTGAAATGAGTGTCCCAGCCGGTGGTGTCGAACACCGCCACGGCCGGACCGTCCTCGCGACGCAGGAAACCGGCTGCGGTGCGCACGGTCTCGGTGTAGCGCCCGGCGGTCGAGCGCGCCACCGGCTTCATCGCCTGGCCGTCCGCCGCGTCACTGGCCATCGATGCAGGCGGCGCCTGCGCGGCCTGCTCTGCCTGTTCACTGCCGGTGGCAAGCGCCTCGGCCAGACGGCGCGCCAGCAACGGATCACTCGCATAGCGATCGGCGATGCGGCGCATGGTGTCATCGTCCAGATCCGGCAGCACCGAGGGCGACCATGAAGCCACCTCGGCGGATCCGCGCAGCACCAGCGGTACGTTCTGTGCCAGCGCCACGCCGCTCTCGCGGCCGCGGCGATTGGCCGATGGCAGATTTGTCAGCGCGCGATTGAGCCAGCCGGTCTGCGCCGCGTGCGGCTGCGTCATGCCGTTCTCGAGCACATCCTGGCCGTCGAAGTGCGAGCGTTCACGGTAGCCCGTCGCAACGCACGGCAGCACCAGCAGTTCGTGGGCGCCGTAGGCTTCGTGCAGGAATGCCAGGCCCGGGTTGAGACCGAAATATCCATCGAGCGCCAGCGCGCCATCGGCTGCCGACGGCGTGCCAATGGCAAGCTCACCGCGCAGCCGCGCGTAGTCCGGATCGGCGTACGGTGGTACCGCCGACAGACCATCGAGCGCGCCACGCATGATGATGAATACGAAGCGCGACTGGCTCGCGGCCGGCGCGGCGAAGCTGTAGCGCGCCGCGAGCGCGGCGCCGCCGGCGGCCAGCCCGAGCTTGAGCAGCGAGCGCCGATTGAGCGGGACATGGTGAGTGCGATGCATCATCGAGTCCTCATCGTCGCATGAATTCCGGCGCGGTCAGCAGCAGCGTCAGGGCCTGTCCATCGGTGGCGGCTCGCTGCAGGCTCGCGCGCGTCTCGTCGCTGTAGGTCGCGCCCAGCAGCTGCGGCCCGAGTTCGACCACTGCGCGTGTGCCGCCCATCCGCTGCGCGACGGCGTCGGCGAATTCGATGCGTTTCATCAGTGCCGAGGCTCCGTCCCAGTCGTCGCTGCGATCCGGCCACCCGGCGGGCGAGCCGGGCGAGAACTGCCGCTGTCCGAGCACGTCGAATGCCGCGATCGATCGCGGCCCATCCGCGACCGGTAGCTGCAGACCGCGATAGATCGACAGCACGTAATCCTGCGGGGTCTTGTATTTCGCCAGCGGTGTCTGCCAGGCCTCCCGGCAGGCAATGAGCGCCCGGTAGACCTGCGGCAGATCCCCGCCGCCGCGCTCGAACGCCTGGGCGATGCGTGCCACGGCGGCCGGAGGTGGATCATCCGCGATGAAGTGCCGCGCCAGCTTGGTCGCGATGTGCCGCGCCGTCGGGCTCGCCAAGGCCAGATCACTCAGCACCGCGCGTCCCTGTGCCTGGTCGGATTGCTCGTAGCGGCGGCCGAACACCGTTTGCGCGCCGGGCTCGTGCAGCTGCGGGCGAAACAGGAACTGTCCGGTCGCGCCGGCCTGCATCGGGCCGGCGCCATCGCCGCCGCCGAGCGACCAGCCCGTGAGTACTTTGGCGAAGCTGGTGACGTCGGTCTGCGTATAGCCGGTGCCGACGCCGAGCGTATGCAGCTCGAGAATCTCGCGCGCCAGATTCTCGTTCAGACCGAGGGTGCGCTCGCGGCGTGCCGCGCGCTGCGCCAGCTGCGAATTCGGTCCGACCGAGCGCTGGTTGTCCAGATACAGCAACATCGCCGGGTGCTGCTCCACCGCCAGCAGCAGCTCACGGAAATTGCCGAGCACATGCGGCCGTATGGCTTCGCGCTCCAGGCTGCCGGCGACCCCGAGCACCGCCAGCTTGTCGATCGAGACGGCAAAATGATTGCTCCAGAAATACACCAGCCGTTCGATCCACGGGCGCTCTGTGACGATGGCATTGCGCAGGCGTGCCTGCACTTCGGCGATATAAATTGGCCGGTAGTACTGCGGCAGGCGCGTGACGAGCGCCAGCACCTCACTCGATTCTGACGCCGCGCCCGCGGTGGAACCTGCGCCAGCGGCAGGCCCCGCGGCTGCGGCGCGCCGCTGGGATTGCAGTTGCTTGCGGATCGTCGCGGCGTCGCTGAGGATATCGATCGAATTACGCAGTGCGGTGGCCGGCAGAGTGGGTGCCGGACCACGCAGCTGCGCCTCGAGCCAGCCGCGCGCGTCGGTGCCGATGACGCCGAGTTCGCCGGGCTTCGCGCCCAGACCGAAACGATTGGCGGCAATGGCGGGGGAGGAATCTAACGACACGATAGCACCAGGTCCCAAAGCGCGCTGAAGTGCGCGGCCTGCAGTGAAGAGCGTGCCAGGGACAGGATCGTTGACCGCGGGCTAGGGGTGAGACTGCGCTGCTGCCCTCATTATGACTCGCTCAGCCCGGCAGATCACGAGTCAAGGCGCTATCGCGGACATAACGCTGAGCCGGCGGATCAATCCGCCGGCAGGTCGACGACCGCAAGGTTGCTGGTGACATCATCGACCACAGCGAAATCGAAGCTCGCGTGCTCGCCAAGCACGGTGTCGATTCCAAATGCGCCGCCCTCACTCGCATCGACGTCATACTCGCGGACAAATTGACCCCATCGGGTGAATTCCACAATTTCGCTGGGGTGATGCATATCCATATTGATCGCGTCGCCATTGGCTGTCAGCAGATCGCCATTAGGGGCAAATCGCAGCGCCAGTGGACCGCGCAGGTGCGAGAAAAACCGGATCGGTCCAGGTCTGAAGCCGATGGCCGTGCCTGTCGATCACCTGCAGCGCACCCTGGCCGATGGTGTCGAAACTGCCATCGCTCGTCGGCACGTTGCCTACGAGCACAAACCCGGCTTTGAGTACCCCAAGCGCCGTGCTCAGGCCGCTGAGACTGCTGCTGAAGAATGTGACAGCGGTGCCCGGAGGCGCGAGTGTCCCGCCCGGCGTCAGCTGGATGATCGTCGTGCCGGTGCCCTGAACGTTGGCGCCGTTGTTGAAATTACTGACCAGGACGTCGCCCGCCGCGATGATACCGCCGGCGGGGAATCCCTCGGGCACGAACGCTACGCCGTAGGGATTGACATCGCCGTTGGCTGGAACGGTCGAGGAGTTGACGACTCGCGGAATGAACGCGTCAGCCGCGCTGGCGTGTGATCCGAAGGCCGTGAGAGCACCCAAGCTCGCTGCCACCACGCCGCAGCGAAGGGCGCATCGAACGGTGTGTTCAGTCTGCATGACGACTCCCCATATAAGAGTGATATTTAGCGGCTGGCAGTGGTCGCCGGCCGGCGCGCGTACCGACTGCAAGTAAGTCGCGCGGGCAGGGATTAAGGTTTTACCGGGCTCACCGAATCATCGACAATTCGGCCGCCATGCCGGCGTCGGCAGCGAATGCCTACCTGTCGGCCCGTGGCGCCGCTGGGACGGGCGTGAGATCAATGGTATGCATGACGGTAATGACCCAGGGGCCGCCGGACGTCGTAAACACCAGCGCAAACAGACCAGTTTGATTGGGGGCCGCAGTTCCATCCGGCGTCAGGGCACCGGTCATCTCCCAGCGCACATCGACAACCGCGACATCGGGCTTCAGGAACCGGATCCTCTTCACCTCGACGCTCAGGTGACTTTTACCGAACATCTTCTGGAACGCCTGGGCGTGGAATTGCTCGATCCGATAGCGCCCGTCGGCGCCCACGCCGCGATCATTCGTGAACTCGGCGTCCTCGGCGAATGCGGAAGCGAAGACATGGGCGTCGTGATCGTTCCAGCCCGCGACAAACCGGTACGTGAGTACGGTGTCGATGGCGGTCCTGTCGGCAGCGTGCCCGGCATCGGTGTCCGCGCCGACCATGGCAGGAATGCCCAACGCCACGAAAAGAAAAGGAACTAAAACCTTGCGCATCGCAGCAGCTCCTGGCGGGCACCCCGCGCCACAGAGCATGAGTCATTCAAAAAGGCTGCGTCAGCAAATCGTCTTGGTGTTGTCTGCTTCTATGCCGCCCGGGAAATACACGTGGCTGCCGCCGGTCGGCCAAAACCGCCCGCTGGCGGCCGGATAGTGGCTGCCGAAAAGCCGGCCATCGTGGTCGGGTTCGCCGTGACGGGACAGGACATCGTTCGCCTGCTACGTTATCTGGGATGAGTCGCACTTCTGATTCACGTGGAGCGAACCGTGAACGTGGCCTATGGCGAGATCGTCCTGCCTGAGGGAGTTCGCTCCTGTCTCGTGGACAACAGCAATGGCCTCACGATGCACATGCTGGAGGCAGGGTTTGCGGCAGATGATCGGCCGTGCATCCTGCTCCTGCACGGTTTCCCGGAACTTGCGTTCAGCTGGCGCCGGGTGATGCCATCCCTTGCAGCCGCCGGCTATCACGTCATAGCACCTGATCAGCGGGGATACGGGCACACGACCGGCTGGGACGGCAACTACGATGGCGACGTCGGCTCGTATCGGTTTCCAAACCTGGTCCGGGATTCCATAGGGCTGCTCGCAGCCCTCGGCTATCAGTCAGTCGCTGCCGTCGTGGGACATGACTTCGGATCCGCCGTGGCCGCCTGGTGTGCGCTCTTGCGACCGGATGTCTTCCGATCCGTAGCTCTGCTCAGCGCACCCTTCGCCGGACCACCGCAGCTGCCATTCAATACGGTGCGCGATCCACGCCGCGGCGCCACGATTGCGCCGCGCTCCGATGGTTCGATTCAGGCCGAGCTGGCGGCGCTGCACCCCCCGCGCAAGCATTATCAGTGGTATTACTCGACGCGCGCGGCCAACGACGACATGCTGCACGCTCCTCAGGGGCTGCGCGAATTCCTGCGCGCATACTTCCACGTCAAGAGCGCCGACTGGAAGCAGAACAGGCCATTTCCACTGAAGGCCTGGACCGCCGAGGAGCTGGCGAAGATGCCGAGGTACTACATCATGGACCACGAAAAAGGCATGGCCGAGACGGTCGCACCCGATGCTCCAACGCCAGCAGAGGCGGCCCGCTGCAGTTGGCTCCCGGACGACGAACTTCGTGTATACAGCAATGAATTTGCACGCACAGGATTCCAGGGCGGTTTGCAATGGTACCGAGGGTTGACCGATCCGAAGTCCCGACCCGAACTGGAAACGTATTCGGGACGCACGATCGACGTCCCGTCGTGCTTCATAGCCGGTAAGAGCGATTGGGGGGTTTATCAGGTTCCGGGCGCTTTGGAGGCAATGTCCGGCACCGCATGTACTCAGTTCAGAGGTGTTCATCTCGTCGAAGGCGCAGGCCACTGGGTCCAGCAGGAACAGGCCGAAGCCGTGAGCGAGATCCTCCGCCAGTTTCTGCAGCAGCAGGTTTGAGCGAATCCGAGCGCCCCACAAATTCGTGGAGCGGTACCGGCCATAAATGTTTTGGAGGATGAAGTGAAAGCAGTTCGATTGTACGAATACGGTGGTCCTGAAAACCTGAAGTATGAGGACGACGCTCCCGAGCCCACGTTGAGCGCCGATTCTGTACTGATCGAGACCTCGGCGACCAGCGTGAACCCCATCGATTGGAAAATGCGATCGGGCGCACGGCAAAAGGATTTCCCGCTGAAGCTACCGGCCATTCTCGGCAAGGACGTGAGCGGAGTGGTTCGGGCGGTGGGACGCAACATCCGCACTTTCAAGCCGGGCGATCGCGTGTTGGCAATGACTGATGCGACCTATGCTGAGCTCGTTGCGGTAGAAGGCTCGATCCTCACGCACCTACCTGAGGGTTTGAACCTGGTCGATGCCGCAGCGATACCGCTTGTCGCATTGACCGGTGATCAACTCGTCCGGCTGGCGACCCGGGCTCAATCTGGGCAGACAATTCTCGTCGGCGGGGCGCTGGGTAGCGTCGGGCGATCCGCCGTGCATACCGCAAAGAAACTCGGCGTCAGGGTGATTGCCGGCGTGCGCGCCCGGCAGTTGCCGGAAGCGCGGACACTCGGGGTCTCGGATACCGTAGCCATTGACGACGATGCCGCAATCGCCGGGCTTGCGATGGTGGACGGCGTTGCCGATACGGTAGGGGGCGAAACGGCCGCAAAACTATTTGGCAAAGTGAAAAATGGCGGAAACTTCGGCTATGCGTCGGTGCTTCCCGACGGCGTGCGTGAACGGAATGCAACCGTCACTGTCACGCGGGTGTTCGCGCGTCCCGATGCGTCGAAAGTCCGGGAGTTTGCCGATGACGTGCGTGATGGGAAATTCCTGTTGCCGGTCAGTCGCCGGCTGCCGCTTCGCCATGCGGGCGAGGCGCAGGCATTGGCGCAAAGAGGCGGCGCAGGGAAGATCATACTTGTGTGCCGAGATTTTGAGTCGTCCAATGATCGATCCCGGTAGCGCGCAATAGCGCCGGCGTTGCCCCGGGGCAGAGTGATCGTCTCTGAAGGGTTCTCATCTGAATGAGCTGCCCCCATCACGCGCCAGTTATCGAGACATCCTCGCCCACCAGCAATGTCTGGTACTCAGTCGCTTTCTCTTTGATGTTGGCGATGACGTTCACCTGGGCATCTTCCGCCATAGGATTTCTATTCGGCGCGTCGGTGGGGCGTTTACCGGCTACTTGCGGCATTTTGCTTGCACTGTTGCTTCTGCTTCGACAGCACCGAGGCGGGCGCGCACGATGGCTCAGCCTTTCATATCTCGTCGCGATCCTGGCCGGGTGCCTGATCATATCGGCCGCCACCGTCGATCTCACCTACGATGGCTGGGCATACCATCAACCCGGAGTGATCGCGCTGTCTCACGGCTGGAACCCCGTGAGGCAGCCGGTATTTGGAGCGTGGTGGGCCCGGCACGGTCAAGCGATAGGTTACCCATCCAACGGCCCTTCAATCGACGCCTTGTCGACTACAGTTTATCCAAAGGCGCTGTGGATCCTGGGCGCCCAGGCACTCGTGTGGGGACTGCCGCTCGATGCCGGGAAGTATCCGGCACTGCTACTGATATTCGTGGTCGGGTTGACAGCCCTTCGAGCGCTGCGACTGCGCCATATTCCCAATTCTTGGGCTTACCCCCTTTCGGTGCTCACAGCCCTCAATCCCGTTTGTATCGTGCAGTCGACGACATTCTACGTCGATGGGGCGCTCGGCTCATGTCTCGCAATCTTGATATTTTCGCTCTTATCCTACGATGTCACCCGCAGCGGCCGGGATTTGGTGCTGGCGCTGTGTGCCGCGCTGCTCGCGTGCAATCTGAAATTTACCGGCCCGGTGTACACGGCGCTCGTCCTATTGCCATTCGCGGTTGGGTGGCTGCTCGAGCGCCGAGTGGTCGCTCGAGAGCTGCTGATCTGCGGCATCGCCGCATCGGTTCTCCTGGCGGCGTCCATTAACCCCTACTTTACGAATCTGAGAGATTTCGGCTCGCCCGTGTACCCGTTGAACAAGTGGGATGTGATGGAGGATCAGATGTCGGCGGGGTTTCTCGAAGAACACAGCGTCAAGAAACTATTGATTTCCCTTACGTTCAGCAACCTCGCGGATCGCGCATTCGATAATCCGGCGACGGATGAGAGAAACTTCACAAGTCCCTTTCAGTCGCGCGGGTTCGAAGAATTCAAAAAATTTGGCGGCACGGCAGACCTTCGGATCGGTGGATTCGGTCCGTTCTTCGGTATCACAATCGCGGTTACCCTGCTGGCAGCCAGCTTACTGATCCTGGGTCCAAGGATTGGCATCGGGTTCGCAGCCGTTGCGCTTGGTACTCTGCTGTCCATCGTGGTCAATCCACAGATGTGGTGGGCCCGGCTGGTCCCTCAAATGTGGCTTCTGCCCATTCTCGTCGCAACCGCTGCGAGCCGGTCAAGAATTACCAAGTCGTTGGCACTGATAATCGTCCTGCTGATGGGCGTCACGAGCCTCGTTGCAGTCATCGGGCGGGCGACATCGAGTTACCTCGTTACGCTGGCATACAGGGATAATTTGAAAAGAATAGGCGATGCTCCGCTACTGGTAGACACATCGGTCAGCGAGCTCAGGTTTCTTGCGACCCTGACTTATCGGCTGCACGAGCAGGGAACCACGTTCGAGGTGGCGATCGGTCAATGCGCTACCCCAATAGATCTCCGTGTAATCCAAGGGTGCAAGAAGCCGATTGCAAATTAATCGATCTGAATCGCGGGCAGGTCTTGAACCTTATTCTTGAAGGAGTGCAAGTGGACGCTGTTTCCCACAGGGCATTGACCATTGACCAATTCACCAGGCAAGCGATCCCTTTCGCCAGATTGCCGGGACATTCCTCATCCCTCGACGTACTGGCGGAGTTGTCGCGGGCGTCGACAACAGACCGGGCTCTCGATGTGGCCTGCGGTCCCGGCATCGTCGCTTGCCACTTTGCGCCGCTGGTCGCGCATATCACGGGAATCGACATCACTCCGGAAATGATCCGCCAGGCCGAGAAGGCGCAGGCTGCGCATAAGCTCACGAACATGACTTGGAAAATCGGTCCTGCAGCTCCGCTCCCGTTTCCGGATGACGCCTTTTCTCTCGTCATTACGCGATATTCGTTCCACCATTTTCAGAACCCCGCCGCGGTCGTTGCCGAGATGCTGCGAGTTTGCCGGCCAGGTGGCCGAATTCTGATCGCTGACGTCGCACAGCCGACAGACAAAGTGGCGGCATACGATGAGATCGAGTCGCTCCGGGATCCGTCGCACGTCCACGCGCTTAGCCGAGAGGAATTTTCACATTTGTTCCTTTCACCTGAACTGGAGCCGGCGATGTTCGGGCAATACTGGGTCGAGATGTCGCTGGACAGTCAACTCGCTGCGTCCTTTCCGGTCCCAGGCGGTGCCGAACGCATCCGAGAACTGGTGCAAAATGACGTCGGCGTCGACCGCTGTGGTGTATCGGCACATTGGGTCGGTTCGGAGCTGCATTACGCCGTGCCGATCGTCGTCGGTGCGGCGCAGAAGCGGGCCTAGCAGTGACGGAGCTCGGCTGAATGGTTGACGGCTCGTGCCGCCTCCTCATAGGCTCCAGCGGTCGCCAGCAGTTGTCAGTGCGAGTGCCGGAAATCCAAACAACAAACTTCCGTGTCTCGCAGCGGCGAACCGCGACCGACACGCGTCAGAGGCGCGTGCGACGTTGGAGCGACCGATGAGGCCGACCCCCGATTCACCGACCACCGATTCGCCGGCCACCGATTCGCCGGCCACCGACGAGGCAGTGAGTCACCGGCTGCGCAAGGTGCTGGGTCTGCGCGACCTGGTGCCGATGCAGATCCTGATCGTTTTCAGCGCATCGTGGACCGGCACCGCCGCCCTGCAGGCCGGTACGCACGTGAGCTTCTGGCTGCTCGGTGCCCTGCTGCTGTTCCTGCCGGTCGCCGCGCTGGTCCAGTACTGCGTGCAGATCTGGCCGTACGAAGGCGGCGTCTATCAATGGACCAAACACGCCTTCGGACCCTTCGCCGGTTTCCTGAGCGCCTGGAATCTGGGCTCCTGGGTACTGCTGACCGTGTCGAGCCTCGGTCTGCAGACGGCCACCGGGCTGAGTTTTGCGCTCGGGCCCCCCGCCGCATGGATGGCCGAAAGCACCGCGGTCATATCAGGACTCAACGTGGGCCTGTTCGCATTGATGTTCCTGGTGAGCATCCCGGGGATGCGCACCGGACGCTGGGTCGCCCATTTTGGTACCGCGGCCACACTGTTCGTCGCCGGTCTGCTGATCGTGCTGCTGTTTTTTCATCCGCACGCGAGCGCCGCCCACCCCCATGTTTCTCCGCAGCGCCCGTTCTCGCTGCAGTTCCCGGTACTCACGCTGCTCAGTCTCAATCTCTTCAGCAAGATCGCGTTCAACGGCTACACCGCCCTGGAGCAGGTCGCCGTATTCGCCGGCGAGACGCGCAGCGCCGCCCGTTCGATACTGCGCTCGGCATGGATCGCCGCGCCGGTGATTGCCTTGATCTACATCCTGATGACCGGTGCCATTCTCAGCTATACGCGCGCCGACCAGATAGACCTCGTCAACCCCGTCGCTCAGGTCATTGCCACCGCGTTCGGCGCCGGCGGGGCTGTGGGCGGCGGCCTCGATTGGGGCCTGGTTCTCGGCCGCGTGGCGATCCTCGCGCTGACCGCGGCCGTCATCGCTCAGTGCACCGTCTATATTGCCGAGACCAGCCGGCTGCCGATGGTGGCCGCGTGGGACCATCTCATCCCGGCCTGGTTCACGCGCCTGCACCCGCGCTATGGCACGCCGACGCGCTCGCTGGCGGTCATCGTGCTGGTGGCCATCCTCTTCAGCCTGCTGGCCTCCTCCGGCGCCGGCGCGAGCGAGGCGTTTCAGCTGCTCGTCACCAGCGGCTTCATCTGCTATGGCTTCAATTATCTGTTGATGTTCGCGGTGCCGCTGCTGCTCGGCACACGCCTGAGCCTGCGACCGGATCTGCGGCCGCCGGTGCTGCTGCGTGCTGCCTGTGCCTGCGGGGCGTCGGTGACGCTGCTCTCGATCATCTTCAACCTGGTCCCGATCGTGGATGTTTCGCGCCCGTGGATGTTCGCCCTCAAGGTCGGCCTCACCGTCGTGGGCATCAATCTGATCGGGGCTGCGATTTATTGGCGCGGCTTCCGCCTCCAGGCCCGGGCCCGGGCCCGGGCCTGACGCCGCGCGGCGTCTTGGCTTACCCTTTGACCCGCCTATGCCGTTACCGCAACGCCCCGACCTGGTGCTGATCGACGGCTCCTCGTATCTGTATCGCGCCTTCCACGCGCTGCCGCCGCTGAGCAACTCGGCCGGACAGCCGACCGGCGCGGTGCACGGGGTACTGTCGATGCTGCTGAAGTTCCTGCGCGAGTTCGAACCGCCGCGCATCGGCGTGGTGTTCGACGCGCCGGGCAAGACGTTTCGCGACGAGCTGTTCGCCGAATACAAAGCGAACCGACCGGCGATGCCGGACGATCTGCGAGCGCAGACCGAGCCGCTGCTCGAGGCGGTCGAAGCGCTCGGCCTGCCGTTGCTGCGCATTGCGGGAGTCGAGGCCGATGACGTCATCGGCACCCTGGCCTGCCGTGCCGCCGGCGCCGGCCAGCAGGTGCTGATCTCCACCGGCGACAAGGATATGGCGCAGCTGGTCAACGACCACATCACGCTCGTCAACACCATGAGCGGCAGCGTGCTGGATCGCGTGGGTGTCAAGGCCAAGTTTGACGTGTTTCCGGAGCAGATCATCGACTACCTGGCGCTGGTCGGCGACAGCTCGGACAACATTCCGGGCATCGACAAGGTTGGCCCGAAGACCGCGGCCAAATGGCTCAACAAATACGGCACGCTCGATGCGCTGCTGGCTCATGCCGGCGAGATCGAAGGCAAGGTCGGCGACAACCTGCGCGCCGGCCTGACCACCCTCGCGCTATCGCGACAGCTCGCCACCATCCGCTGCGATCTGGAGCTGCCGCTCGATGACGCCGGACTGGTGCGACGCGATGCCGACACCACGCGTCTGCGCGCACTGTATCGCCGGCTCGAGCTGCGCTCACTGCTGCAGCAGCTGGAGGC
>Ga0302325_10004865_pt1 | contig 30936 bp, 21 predicted proteins | sample Palsa_T0_2_FD_201948 | JGI IMG/M metagenome (GOLD analysis project Ga0302325, IMG submission 201948) | Peat permafrost microbial communities from Stordalen Mire near Abisko, Sweden - Palsa_T0_2 | ecosystem: Environmental > Terrestrial > Soil > Palsa > Peat permafrost | place: Sweden: Abisko... | reverse complement strand
GCATTATCGCGATCAGCATGGTCTTTACCGGAATTTGGGCGGTAGCCATGCCGCTCATCGCGTGGACCCGCGAAATCGAAGACCGCCTGCTCGCCCCGATCGGCGTAGCCTGGATCGCGATCGAGAAAGTCATCGCCGGAATACTGCAAGCGCTGGTCGCCGGTCTGATGGTGATCCCGCTAGCTTGGCTGGTTCTTCGTCCCGGAGTTGAGATTAGTATTCACGCGCCGTTCGCCTTCGCCGGGATCATTGTGCTGGTAGCGATCTTTTCCGCATCCGGAGGACTGGCCTTAGGTTGCAGCATCAATCAGCAGCATATTGGGCTGATGTTCGGCATGGTGATTACGCCCATGATTTTTTTTGGTTGCACTTATTACCCCTGGAGCGCTCTGAAACCCTTCCCGATCCTGCAAAAAGCTGTGCTCATCAACCCGCTGGTGTATGCGAGCGAAGGAATGCGCGCCACTCTGGCTCCACAGTTCCAGCATTTACCAATCACCGCTGTGATCATTGCGCTGCTTTTCTTTGACGTTTTGCTGCTGCTTGTGGGGCTGCGGCAGTTTGAGAGGAAGGCGGTGACTTAGCCTATGTCGGAGGCGATAACCCTCATTGCTGCACACTTCTTGTCAGCTTGTTTGCTTGAAAATCTCATGTAGTCACTTGGGGTGGAAGATTGCCGGTCTCGCAGCCACCTTTTTCACCGGTTGAGAAAGTCCAGTCGCTTTCCCCACATCATGGGTTTGTGATGGCATCGCGTTCGCCCGATGGAGTCTTTGAAACCGGACTGCCAATCGTCCTTCCGAGCGCTCTCGCAGCCTAAGAAGACCCTCACCGGCTGGATGTACCTCGAATTCCAATCAGGCTGTTGATTGGAAGGGCTCTGGTCTTATAGGGTTATTCTGGAGCTGCGCCCTGGACATCTATCTAGTCGACGGCACATACGAACTGTTCCGGCACTATTACGCGCTGCCGTCGGCACGAGACACGGACGGGAGGGAGGTCGCCGCGGTCCGCGGCGTCCTCACTTCCATGCTGGGTCTGCTCAAGAACGAATCCACGCACATCGCCGTTGCGACCGATCACGTCATCGAATCGTTTCGCAACGGACTCTGGCCAGGCTACAAAACGGCCGAGGGCGTCGAACCCGACCTGCTGGCGCAATTCCCACTGCTCGAAGACACCCTCTCAGCCGCGGGCATTGTCGTCTGGCCGATGGTGGAGTTCGAGGCGGACGACGCGCTAGCCGCAGCGGCGGTCGCGGCCTCTCGAGATACGCGTGTCGAACGCGTGATCATCTGCACGCCGGACAAAGATCTCGCACAATGCGTCTGCGGTACGCGGGTCGTCCAACTGAATCGCCGGACGCGCCTTACCTTAGACGAGGCTGGTGTCGTTCAGAAATTCGGCGTCTCGCCGGCCTCAATCCCCGACTACCTGGCACTGGTGGGCGACGCGGCGGACGGCTATCCTGGACTGCGAGGCTGGGGTGCAAAGTCGTCCGCCGCCGTGCTGGCGAAGTTTGGACATCTTGAATCGATTCCTGCGGACTACCGCGAGTGGCACGTGAAGGCCGCCAATGCGAGCGCCCTCGCTGATACGCTTTCCCGCGAGCGGGACCGCGCTGTGCTTTTTCGAACCCTGGCCACGCTCCGAACCGACATCGCGCTTTTCGACGACGTCGACCAGTTACGCTGGAACGGCCCCACGCCCGCCTTCGCCGCGCTCGCCGAACAATTGGACACGGCTGTAACCGAGCCACGGGTACCAACGGAATAGGAAGTTGCAGATGAATTAATCAGTTTCTACTACCTGACGCCTGCTTGCGGCGAATTCGGCCGAGCCGCTATGGTGAGCGTTCCCAGCAGTCCCGTGCGATTGTCGCGCACCGCTAGTCGTAGCTCGCGGTCTTTGGTCTGTGAGTCGATTTGCATGCGAAACGGTAGTCCCCGCTTGCGAACCGAGGCATACTCAGAGGCTGGAAGGGGAGTGTCTACGTTCTTGACTACGGTGTTTGACACGTTTCCATTGGAAGCCACCGTAAATACGGCGAAGTCCAGATTGCAATCGTGGCGTGCCTCGATCTCCGCGCAGGATATTGTGTTGGCATCCACCAGGAACTCCACGTAAGCCGCCGGGTCCGTATTAGAAGGGGGAATCAGGTGGGCCCAAAAGGTGACTCCAGTAGCCGGCAACGGATCCTTGCTGGCTTGGAGCAGTTCCGCCGAGCGATTCTGTTCTTGCCGGTTGTCGGGTGGCCCAGTGGGTGCGCTAGAATCGAAAGCATAATAACCGGGGCGATAGCGCAGCTTTATGTCTTTCCGTTCCGTCTTGACGGTTATCTTCCGGAACTTGCCATCCCAATTCTTGTTCTCCGGGTAGTAGCCAACGGTGTAATACGAACTGCCATCTTCCACGCTGGCCGCCACCGCCTTCGCGAGATCGTTGGCATTGTAGAACGCGCGGCCGCCAGTATCGCGAGCGACGTTTTCCATCGCGAGATGCGAGTCCACCACCATCGGGGCGATCCGGGTGAGTTCATCGGCGCCGAAGGTCGGTTGGTCGGAGGTTTGCACCGTAGGAACGATTTCACTTGCGTCGAGTGGATCATGGTATGTGTTTGGGAGGTCTTGGAGGTCGCTGATCAGCCCACGGGCATCCACCGGGTAAACCGCAACCTGCGCCTGCGACAAGAGAGCAGATGTGCTTGTCAGGTCATCGGCATAGTGTCGTGAGAGGTCAGAATTGAAGCCGCCCAATTCGATGGAAAGAGGGAAACCGGAAGACACCCATATGAGATTTTTACGCCCGGGATAGCCGATCATGGCTCGTGCAACCGCACGCAAGGCTGCGAGCGTCCGACGAACCCGCTCATCAATCGCATTAACCGCATTTTCCTGGTTGAATCGGATGAAACCTTGCAACATACCGGCAAAGGAAAGAACATAGGCCGTTTGCGGAGTGATTGTGGCGGGTGCACCGCGATCCAGCAGGAGCGAGTCATTCGAAGAATACTTCTCGATGGTGGAGATCAAGACCTGTGGGTCGCTGGTAAAGTCCTGCAAGAGAAGCAGGTCACTGGTAAGCGCGAATATCGCCACTCGCTGATCTGATTTCAGGGTACGAATATAGTCCAGCATCTGTCGGCGCACATAAACTTGATCACTAGAGGCCGCGTTGATGCCGTCCAGCAATAGCAGAACCAAGGGTCCAGCAACTTGGCGATATTGCGTACGATTGGAGTAAACGTTCGGCGGAAGCTTTGGAGGAGGCTGTTTGCCGCCCGCCGTGTTATTTGAGGCGCGAGCGAAGATCCTGACCCTTTGTGGCCGCCCATCCTCCAGGACCTCAAGGTCAGCGGGATGAAGATCTGCAATCGGCGTATCCTTCTTGTCTGTCGCGACTACATCCAGGAGCACCATGCGAGTTGTGATACGCAAAGAGATCGCAGGCGCATTGACGCCCGCCGCCTGTTCATCGACATCCGCAGTTGCTGTTGGCGAAGGGACGGTCTGGTTGCGCGTGGGCTCAATAGGGATGGATTTGCCTTCCTCGGCAGAGCCGGAATCGAGATCCGCCGGTACGACCTGTGCGAGTTCGTTGCTGATTTGGGACGGAAGTCGCTGCCCCGAAACTGGGGTGCAGTTATCTCCGAAAGCGTCTTTCAACCGCGCTGCTTTTCGCGACTCGATGTTGTTTTTCAGCCATTTCTGCAGAGGATTGATCAGACCTGCCTCGCTGTCGACATGTTGAGTGTTCGCTCTAGACATGCGCGTCTGCTGATTATCGTCAGCCCCGAAATAGCTTGAGAACGTCAATTCTTGCAAACTGTTGTCCCGAGGAATGAACGCGAATGTGATGTCCGCATCGGTGTAGTGACCAGGGGGCAGGTTCTCATGGCGAGATGCTATCAACTGGGGATTATCGAGAAGCTTGCGTAGTTCGTCAGCCGCGGCCGAATCGAGAAACTGCTCGAAAACATCCGCTTTGATTTTTCCACTTCGACTTTGTTGCACCGTGTCGGGCTGATAGACTCCTCCAACGTAGTGCCTTTGCCGGCTCTTCTCCAAGTGATAGAACCCGTTCGGGTAAATGATTGCGCAGGTGCGTCTGACCTCGCCGGGATCCAATTGGTCCATGAGTATACGCAACATGTAGGAGCTAGTCGGGTGCGGAGGCGACTCGACCCACGCAGGGACAGCAGTTTCTTCACGCCTGGTCAGCTGAACGTCTTTCGAGTGCGGCGGCAAACAGTTGTTCTTGCCTTCATTTTCACTGATCGCGGCGCGATCTTTGGTAGGAAGCGTATCAAGCCATTCCAACAATGGCTCGAGCGCCTGATAAAAGGGTTTTCGGGACTCCGGATCGGGAAACCGGAGCTGTTGCCATTGTGTGATGCGCCGAATGCGGACGTCCAACACATCGAGGCTAGGAGCCATCAGATGTGCCGGAATCTTTTCCTGGCTCAGTTGCAGCAACTCTTTTTCGCTTATGGCGTTGAGGACTTCCTCGAAACTGTCGGAGGAAATGGAACCCTCATAGACAATGGCTTCATCGGAGAGAACGCGCTCAAAATGATAACGCCCGTCCCGCTGCAGCAAGACGCAGACATCTTTTCCCTCGGTGACATGCTCCAAACGGAGAATATAAGGATAGTCACTGCTGCCAGACTGGCCCCGAGACAAGAGTGAGGCGGAAAACAGCAGCACAGCGGCAACGGTAAGACGCACGAACGGCACAAGCTGAGTCTAAAGCGAAGGGAATACCGGGACAAGGATAGGATACCGGGTTCGAAGGCTGGTTGGATTCGTTCCGAGTCCCCCTTCTCGCCGAAGTGTCAGAAAAAGAGGGAGCCTGAGTTCTTGGTCTGTTTTGATTGCATTCACCCTCTGCTGCATCGTTGAACTGCGGGCTTCGCCTTGTGCTACTGTGTCGGCTGGAACAACGCGCGACTGTCCACTCGACCCATGCTTGCTCAAGTTTTCGCTGCGCTACTGGCTTTCATTTTAGCCGGAGTGCTGCCCTTACATGGTCAAGATCAGCCACCGGGGGTTGACACCGCGGAACCCATCGCAACCGATCGGCCGGCAGTCACAAACTCCAGCGTTGTCGTCCCAATCGGCAGTCTTCAGGCGGAGAACGGCTTCCTTGAAACTGGCAGCCAGGGGCAGAGCGTCTTAGACGGCCCGGAGAGCTTAGTGCGTTTTGGTGTCACCAAGAGGACCGAATTGCGTTTCACCGTGCCGGAATATTTCTACAACCTCACCACTGGCGGCAACCCCGGCTCGGGATTCGGCGACTTTGCCTTGGGAGTGAAAGAACAGCTTGGCCCCACACCGGGTAAGTTCGATGTGTCCGTGATCCTGTTCCTCAGTTTTCCGACCGGCGCCAACACCGTGTCCAGCGGCGGGTACGATCCGGGATTGCAGGTACCCTGGTCGCGTGCGCTGTCCGCCAACTGGACGGCGGCGGAATGTTCTCGGTGTATTGGCCTACTCAGGGCCGCGTGCGAAATCTGACCGGCGAATCCACGTTCCTCTTAGATCGGCAATTGACAAAACCCTGGGATGCGTTTGTCGAATACGCCGGCGACTTTCCGGAAGCGGGTGGACCCCGGCACTTGCTGCATTTTGGAACGGCCCTGAAGATCACCAATCAGCAACAGATTGACTTCCATGTCGGCGTGGGCCTATCGTCGGCCGCAGTGAATCACCTCATTGGGATCGGTTACTCGTTCCGCATTCAGGCGATCCGTCGCTAGGTGGGGCTCCCAGGCCAACGGGTACATGTGGCAACCTGGATTTCGCCACTCATCAGCAGTTTCGTAGCCCGATGTACCAGGGCGCACTCACGGTGAAGATGCGTTCATTGCCGCGGGCGAGAAGCACCCATTCGAGAAGGCGGCCTCGCTGATTGTGCAGGAAGTATTCGTACCACCTGCCCTCCACCAGCTCCGGAATGACCACAACAATGCTGCGACCGAGATTTTTTTTCGAAAGGTCGAGAATGAACTGGACGATGGGAACGATGACAAAGCGGTAAGGCGATGGCAGGAGGTGGAGTTGGGGTGGCGCCTTGCCTGCCGCGCGGAAGGGCTGCTCAACGTAGTGTTCCCAGTCGTCAGCGAGCAACTCGGAGTGCTCGCTGGGATCGACGTGCAAGGCGATCACTTCTGGGGAAAGCCGGGCGGCAAATTCGATTCCCTGGCGCGTGATGTTGCTCCAGCGGTCGATGGCAACGACCACAATGGGATGTTGGCTGAGACCTACCGCGTCGACGGGAATCTTGCAGCTGGTGAGCACTTTCACGGAGTGGTAGTGGCGGCGGACAATGGCGAACAGAACAATCATTAAGGGAATGAACAGCAGCGTAATCCATGCGCCTTCCGCGAATTTCGCAACCAGCACGACGCCCGTAGTGATGCCGGTGACGAGGGCGCCCAGTCCGTTCACCAGAGCGCTCTTCACCCAATTCGGGCCGCGATTTTTCCGCCAATGCATGACCATGCCGGCTTGGGAGAGCGTGAAGGCCATAAAAGCGCCGATGGCATAGAGCGGGATAAGCCGGTCCGTGACGCCACCGAAAAGGATGAGAACGCCGCCACAGAGCACGGCCAAGACCACGATGCCGTAGGTGTAGACGAGCCGGCGCCCGCGATAGCCGAAGACGTGCGGGAGGTAGTTGTTTTGCGCAATGGCGCGGCAGAGACGAGGAAAATCGGCGAAGGCGGTGTTGGCGGAGAGTGAGAGAACGACAAGGATGGAGCCGATCGTCAGATAGTAAAACAAGCCTTTGCCGAAAACCGCGGCGGTGAGCATGGAGAGAACACTCTGGTAGCCGGGCTGACCCGGATCTGTCGCCGCGATTCCGTAATTCTTTACCAGATAAGAGATTCCCGCCAGCAGCACCGCCAGTAGAAAAATAATCGCAGTGAGACTGCGCTGTGCGTTTTTCACGGTGGGCTCCCGGAAAGCCTTCACGCCGTTGCTAACCGCCTCCACGCCAGTCAAGGCCGTACAACCGCTGGCGAAAACCTTGAGCAGCAGCCAGAAGGTGACGGCTTGGGTTATGGGCGGCGGAGGCGGAAGCGGAACTGCCGGTGTGGGATGGCCTCCACTGAGGAGAACCCGGATAATGCCTGCGACGACGGTGATCAGAAGCGTGCCAACAAAGAGATAGGTAGGAATCGCGAAAACAGCGCCAGCCTCGCGCACGCCGCGGAGATTGACGATCGTGATGATAATCAGAATGCCCACGCACAGAGAAACCGTGTGTGGCAGCAGGGTCGGAACGGCCGAGACCAAGGCGCCAACTCCCGCGGAAATGCCCACGGCAGCCGTGAGAATGTAATCGGCGAGCAGAGCAGCCGCGGCGAGCAAGCTGGCAGATGCTCCAAGGGTGAAGCGCGCCACGGTATAGGAGCCACCGCCTGAGGGATAAGCGGCGATGGTCTGACGATAGGAGAAGTACACGATCACGAGCAGCGTAATGATGGCTGCGCTGATGGGCACGATATAGCGAACACCAAGAATGCCTAAGGGAAGCAGAAGGGTAAGGGCTGCTTCCGGGCCGTAAGCCGCCGAGCTGAGTCCATCGAGACCAAAGATGGGGATGCCCTGCGCCGGGCCGATCTGCTCGGCGCGCTCGTCGCTGGTCCGGATGGGCTTGCCGACAACGAGGTCGAGTATGTTCATGAGGGATTGCCCAATGGACGGTCACGCCAACGAACAAGGGCTAGGCCATCGAGTGTGCCCAATGATGCCTGAGCACAGACACAATAACATTGCTGGGATTTGCAATCAAAAATCGCCTTCGGGCAATCGCGGGCAGCGAGTCGTGCCACTCGAACGGCTGATGCCAGCCTATGTGCTACGGGGAAACCTCTCGGAGAAATCTCGGAGAAATAAGTTGCTTTTTTCGACAAGCCAGAGTATTGTTGCGCGCCTGTAGAGCCAACCTCGGGATTCCAATCGAGCAGCGGCCGCAGATCCTGCGTTCGCTTACGAACAAGGAGTGGCCTGTGGAAACGCGTGCAATCCCATTCGCCACCATCGGTTCGTTTCCCACGCTCCTCACTGACGACCGGAGGCTGATTTTAGCCGCGTCACTCGGAACTATCTTCGAGTGGTATGACTTCTTCTTGTACGGTTCCCTGGCCGTGACAATCTCCCAACAATTCTTTTCCGCCGTGGATGAAGCCACCGGATTCATGTTCGCCCTTCTGGCGTTTGCGGCGGGATTTGTGGTCCGCCCTTTTGGCGCGGCCTTTTTCGGCCGTCTCGGAGATCTGGTCGGGCGCAAGTACACCTTTCTGATGACGATGTTTTTGATGGGACTGGCCACGCTCTCGGTCGGATTGCTGCCGGGATATTCGCGCATCGGTATCGCTGCCCCGATCCTGCTGATCAGCCTGCGCCTCTTGCAGGGGCTCGCTCTGGGCGGCGAGTATGGCGGCGCAGCAGTGTATGTAGCCGAGCAAGCCCCGGCCAACCGACGGGGTTACTACACGAGTTGGATTCAAGCCACAGCGACGCTTGGTCTGTTGCTCTCTCTGATGGTCATCCTGTGCTGCCGCCTCGCGACCAAGTCAGCCTTTGACGTTTGGGGCTGGCGAATTCCGTTTTGGTTTTCCTCGGCCCTGCTGGCTGTGTCGCTTTGGATGCGTCTTTCCATGAAGGAATCCCGGACCTTCCTCGAGGCCAAGACCCAAGGCAAACTCTCTCGAGCCCCACTTCGAGAACTTTTCGGGAAGAAGGAGAATCTTCGCAAGCTGCTCGTGGCTTTCGGCGGCATGGTCGCTGGAATGACTGTGGTGTGGTACACGGCGCAATTCTACGCTCTCTTTTTCCTCATTCAATCCTTGCGCGTGGAGCCCATGACCGCGAATCTCCTCGTGGGCGCGGCTTTGGTGTTGGGCAGTCCCTTCTTCATTCTCTGCGGACTGCTCTCCGACAGGATCGGACGAAAACCGGTCATGTTGGCGGGGATGCTGGCCGCCGCTCTGACTCTGATCCCGTTGTTCAAAGGAATAACCCATTATGCCAATCCGCAGCTTGCGGCGGCCGCACGCGCGAACCCTGTCGTGGTAGCCGCGGATCCTCGCACCTGCGGATTCCAGTTCGATCCTCTCGGGCAAAGAAAAAACTCCACCGATTGCGACAAAGTCAAAGCTTTGCTTTCGAAGATGGGTGTTCCTTATGCCAATTCAACCTTACCGGCAGGATCCGGCATCGAGATCAAAGTTGGTTCCACTACGATCACAGGATTTGATGCCAAAGCGATTCAGAGTGCGCTCAAGGCGGCCACTTATCCCGCTCGCGCCGATCCGGCTCAGATGAACATCGCCATGATCGTTGTGTTGCTGACGGCGCTTATCGTGCTGGTGACCATGGTCTATGGGCCGCTGGCTGCCGCTCTAGTCGAGATGTTTCCCACGCGAATTCGCTACACCGCCTTGTCCATCCCTTACCATGCGGGCGTGGGTTGGCTGGGAGGACTGCTGCCAACCGTGGCGTTTAGTATTGTGGTTGCGACGGGCAACATGTACTACGGTCTCTGGTATCCGGTCATAGTCGTTTCTCTGAGCTTTCTCATCGGACTGTACTACATGCATGAAACCCGGGGCCACGACCTTCAGGCTGACTGAGGCAAGAACATTGGCATAAAGTGGAATTGATCATCATGCCAGGCGACACATATCCGAAATTCCGTGCGGCGGCGGTGCAAGCGGCACCCGTGTTTCTGGATCGTGGCGCTACCATCGATAAGCTGGACACGCTAGTTCAGAAGGCCGTTGATGCCGGTGCCGACCTGATCGTGTTTGGAGAATCTTTCATTCCCGCGTTCCCGGTGTGGAACTTGATCTATGCTCCGATGGACCAGCACGGATTTTGCCGCCGAATATTTGAAAATGCGGTTCAGGTTCCGGGACCGCACACCCGGAGGCTCAGCGAGATCGCCAAGCGCCACCGCGTGATCCTGTCCGTCGGCATCACGGAAAAGGGTTCGATCAGCATGGGAACGCTTTTCAACACCAACCTACTGTTCGATCGCGACGGCACGCTGTTGAACCGCCATCGCAAGCTCGTCCCCACGTGGGCCGAGAAGCTCACCTGGGCCAATGGAGATGGAGCGTATCTGCGTCCCGAGGAGACCGACATCGGCCGGGTGGGCGTCCTTATTTGTGGAGAGAATACCAATACCCTGGCGCGTTTCACGCTGCTGGCTCAAGGCGAACAAGTACATATTGCGACCTATCCACCGGCATGGCCCTTCCACCGCCCCGGTGGTGGCGCTCACAACTACAACTTGACGGAGGCAATCCGCCTGCGTTCGGCCGCCCATGCGTTCGAAGGCAAGGTATTCAACGTCGTCGCGTCCTGTGCGCTCGATGCTGATGCCGTTGAGCAACTCTCGCAGGGGGATTCCAAGATGAAGGAATTGTTGCGGGCGGTGCCCGCCCCAGTGTCGATCATCGTCGGTCCGGACGGCGAACCGCTGGCCGACGCCGTGGAGGGAGGCGAAGGTATGGTCGTGGCCGACATCGATATTGCTCAGAGTATCGAGCAGAAGATGATCCACGATATCGTCGGCCACTACAATCGCTTTGACATTTTTCATCTGGAAGTCGACCCCACCCCGAATCGCCCAGTGTGGATCAAAAAGCCGACGCGGCGGGATGAAGAGCCGTCCGAGGAGTCGCCTCAGGTCTCACAAGGGGAAACTGCAAATTCCGCGAACGAGCGGTTTACGCCCGCTGTAGTGCGGCGCGCCAAAGCTTGATAAGGGGCGGCACGAGTGTCTTAAAGGGGCCCTCGTCTTGTAGATGTAGGAGTGGTCGGCGAAACTTACCTCGAAATTGCTTCGCGTTGGTCCACCCAGACTTGTGGAATATTCGTTTGTTCTGGTTGCGCGCGAAGCTTCGCGAGCCCTACACGTTTACCAAGCATTGTCCTAGGCAGGATTGCGGCTCATCGGTCCCAAGGACTATTCGTATCTCAACGCGACCATGGGATCGACTCGCAGGGCGCGGCGCGCGGGGATGTATGAAGCCGCGAGCGCAACCAGCGTCAGCAAAGCGGCCACGCCAATAAATGTGAGCGGGTCGGCCGGGCGCACGTCAAAAAGCAGCTTCGCCAGAAAGCGCGTCAGCACCAGCGCTGCAGGAATGCCCGCGGCCAGGCCGAAGAAGACAAGCTTCGCTGATTCCCGGATCACCAAAATCCGAACACTGGTGGGAGTAGCTCCGAGCGCGATGCGAATCCCAATCTCACGCGTGCGGCGCGAAACGGAATACGAAATCACGCCGAAGATGCCGACGGCGGCGAGTACGAGAGCGATCGCACTGAACAGGCCGAGAATCAGGGTGCGAAATCTGGGCTCGGCTACGGATGCGCTGAGGGCGCCCGGAAGCGTGGTGACATCTGTAACGGGAAGGTTTTTGTCGATGTTGTGAGTTTCCGTGCGGATGGCCGCGGCGACCGCCGAAGCACTTAAGGGGCTCCTGACGACCACTTCGCATCCGTAGATAGGCGCTTGCGCGAAGGGTACGTACAGCATGGGCTCGGGTTCCTTGCCCAGCGAAACGTTATGCACGTCGCCGACCACGCCAACGATTTCGCGCGAGGCAGGGCCATTCAGTGGAAATCCGAAGACCAGATGCCTGCCCAGGGGATCTTGATTTCGAAAATAGCGCAGGGCTAGCGCAGTGCTTATCAAAGCGACCGGCGGAGACGATGGTGCGTCACTTGCGTTGAATAACCTGCCGCGAAGCAGCGGAATTCCCATTACAGAGAAGTAGCGCGGGCTGGCGGTGACGTAGTCAGCGCTATTGGCCGCTCCGGCGGGCAAGGGTGGATTGCCGGCAATCTCAAAGGGCAGATCAATCTGGCCATCCTTGATGGGCAGCGGAGCAGCGCATGCCGAGTCCTCCATTCCCGGCGCGGCCTCCAGACGGGTCATTAATTCTGTCGCGAAGGCGTTCCATTGCTGGGGTGTGGAATATTGGAATTGTGGAAGGGACACCATTGCCTTTACCACGCCGTTCGGTTCAAAGCCGGGGCTGACCGCAGTAAGCCGGGTGAAGCTGCGCATCAGCAGTCCCGCTGCTACAAGAAGAACCATGGCCAGCGCCACTTCGACGGCGGCCAAGACGCTGCGAGCCCGTTGTGAGCCTGTTGCTTCTCCGGCGCGAGCGCCCTCCCTGAGATTTGTCTGCGGATCGGATTGGGCGGCGAAAACTACCGGCGCCAAGCCAAATACAAAGCTGGCAGCCAGAGACAGAAGAAGGGCAAATCCGAGCACCGACCCATCCACGCGAATGGCCTGGATTCGAGGCAATTCCGGAGGCAAAAGTGAGATAAGAACGGAGACGCCAAAATAAGCGAGGAACATCCCAGCCACACTCCCGAAAATACCCAGGATGGCGCTTTCCGTAAGCAATTGCCGGGTGATACGGCGCTGCGGAGCGCCCAAGGCGATGCGAACCGCGATTTCCCTGGAGCGAGAGGTGGCACGGGTGAGCAGCAAGTTCGCAATATTGGCACAGGCAATCAGCAGCACCAGGCCAACGGCGCACGACAGAATGAGCAACGGAGATTTCACGTCTCCAACGACGGCCTGCCGTAGCGGCTGGACCTGCTGAATCATCCACCCGTTCTCGGCAGGAAACTCCCGGGCCAGGCGCGCAGTCATGATATCCATTTCCGCCTTGGCCTGGGCGAAGGACACTTCGGGGCGCAAGCGCGCAAACACCGGCAACCAGTGCGTTTTTTGGGGATGAGTCATCCAGCCAGAAAACAATGGATCTTGTACCAAGGGTATCCAGAGCTGATCCGCCTGATCGAAGAAGGGCGTACGAAATTCCGCCGGCATGACGCCAACGACAGTGTAGGGGCGCATGTCGAGCGTAGCTGGGCTGCCTATGATGTTGGGATCGGCGCCGAATTGGCTGCGCCACATGCCCTCGCTGAGAACCGCGACCGGCGCTGCCCCGCGCTCACCATCGCCCGGCAGTAACGTGCGGCCCAGCAGCGGTTTGGTATCGAAGACGGAAAAGAAATCCTGGGTGACAACAATGGTTCTCGCCTCGGAGGGCTCTCCGCGGCCTGTAAGTGTAAGGGCATGGCTGACCAGGCCCGCGACGGCGCTGAAGACGCGGCTGTTGTCGCGTAATTCAAGCAGGCTGGGATAGGACATCCCGGCGTCGGTGATTCCCTGCTTCGGGCTGGCCTCAGGCAATAATGCTAACTGCCCGGGATTGGGATAGGGTAGCGGGCGGAACAGAACCGCGTTGACTACTGAAAAAATTGCGGTGTTGGCGCCGATTCCAAGAGCGAGCGTCAGGATAGCGACTCCAGTGAAACCGGGAGATATGCGCAGCATGCGCAGGCCGTAACGCAAGTCCTGAATCAGCGTCCCCATACTGTCTCCGTCTCCTGTCTCGATGCAAAGGAGCACATCGGAGCAATGGTATCGCAACCGACCCCGGGTCGCTCCAGCTGTTCGCACGGTTTCGGACGGAATTGCAGGTTAACCTGAGAATGCGAAAATTCTGATGCTTTCCATCGAAATTATGCATCCAAACATTCCGAAAGTAAGTTGACGCGTTTGGATGACTCAGCCTAGCATGTTGAATAGCATGACGAGTTTCAGCAATCTTCGCCAGGTATGCGTGCGTGCATGTTGTTGTTGTGCATGCGTGTGCCCTGGCGCAGGGAGGTTGCTGACCTAGAAGTTTCATAGCACTCATCAGCACATACTACCCGCCGCCAGAGAGCATCTGGCGGCGGGTTTTTTTGTGGCAAATCAGCTGGGGGAAATCAATTTATGGCAAGTCCGTTTATGCCAAATCCGGTCAAAGAAACCAAAGCGCAAAGGTCGGAGCGCTTGAAGCGGGCGATGAATCCATGGGACGGCCTGGCCGAGATTCGCCGCTTTGCACGGGAAGGCTTCGACTCGATTCCCCCCGAGTGGATTGGGACGTACTTCCGCTGGTGGGGAGTCTACACCCAGGGTGACGGAGCGGGAGTGGTGGGCGGCAAGGATGGCCAAGGACTGGCGTTGCCGTTCTTTATGGTGCGGATCCGAATTCCCAACGGCCTGTTGCGCTCGGACCAACTGCGAACCATCGCCGACCTCACTCGCCGCTATGCGCGCGGCGTCGCCGATCTCACGGTGCGGCAAAACATTCAGTTGCACTGGGTCACGATCGAAGCTCTTCCGGAAGTGTTGCAAGAACTCTGGCGCGTCGGGTTGAACACAACCGGTTCCTGTGGCGATGTCGCGCGCAACATTACGGGCTGCCCCGTCGCTGGCGTGGACGCGGGGGAAATCTGCGACGCTTCATCGCTCGCGCTAGAAGCGGATCGCATGCTGGCGGGGAACGCCGAGTTCTACAACCTGCCGCGCAAGTTCAAGATCTCCATCACGGGATGCCGCATCTGGTGCCCGTATCCGGAGATCAACGATATCGGCATGACCGCGACCGAGCGTGTGGTCGATGGAAACTCTGAGGTTGGTTTTGCCTTACGCGTGGGCGGCGGACTTTCCACGGAGCCCTATCTGGGTACGCCGCTGAATGCCTTCGTGCGCTGGAACCAGGTTCTGCCGGTGATAAGAGGAATTGCCGAACTGTTTCGTGACTCCGACCAATTGCGCGAACACCGCGAGCGGGCGCGGCTGAAGTTTCTCTTCTTGCGGCATGGCTGGACGCCGCAGGACTTCCAAGAAGAGCTGGAGCGCCGGATCGGATTTCAACTCGATCCGGCCGAGCCCGAGCATCCACCGGCAGACGTCTACCGCGATCACATCGGCGTCCACGCGCAAAGACAGCCTGGGCTTTGCTATGTGGGGGCAACCGTTCTGCGAGGCAGGATCACGCCCGAACAAATGCACGCCGCGGCCGAACTGGCCGAGCGCTTCGCGAGCGGCGAATTGCGCACCACGAACATGCAGAATTTGCTGATCATCAACGTCCCTCGCCTTCAGGCGGACGAGTTGGCCAAAGAATTGGGCGCGATTGGGCTGCCGGTCAGCGGGTCGCCGTTTCGGCGCGGGGCGATCGCCTGCAGCGGCACAGAGTTTTGCAAGCTGGCTATCACCGAAACCAAGACCTTCTCCCGCTGGCTGGTGGAGGAACTGGAAGAGCGCTTGCCCGGTTTTGCTCAGCACCTGAAGCTGCACGTCACCGGTTGCCCGAACAGTTGCGGTCAGCACTGGATCGCCGACATCGGAATCGAAGGCAAGAAGATCAAGATCGATGGACGCATGGTCGATGCCTATTACTTCTGTCTGGGTGGGGCGCTCGGCTTGAATCAGGCCATCGCGAGGCCGGTCGGGTTTCGCTGTCCCGCGACCGAGGTTCCCGGAGCCATCGAGCGGCTGCTGCGCACCTACCTCGCCTCTGGCAAGCGGGGCGAAAATCTGCGGCATTTTTTTGCTCGTCACAGCGACGCCGACCTGCGGGCCTTCCTGGCTGGTGATTGGGTCGAGGCGGTCGCCCGCGATTTGCCTGAGGGACGTGTGCCGAGTGGCGTGGAAGGATAAACGGAGGTCAAGGAAACGATGAGCAGCTTATTTCCGATGTTCGTGAAACTCGAAGGAAAACGTTGCCTTGTGGTCGGCGCCGGGAGGGTCGGCGAACCCAAGATCGGCGGCCTCATCGACACCGGCGCGTGCATCCATGTGATTGCTTTGGAGGCCTCCGATGCGGTGAAGGTGTGGGCCCAAGCCGGAAAGATCACGCTCGAACTCCGCGCTTTCAGCGTGGGAGATCTTGATGGAACGCTTCTCGCGGTCGTGGCCACGGCGTCACGTGCCCTCAACGGATCGATTTATCGCGAAGCGCAACGCCGTGGAGTTCTGTGCAATGTCGTGGACGACCCGGAATATTGCGACTTCTACTATCCCGCAGTGGTGCGCCGGGGGGATCTGCAGATTGCAATCTCCACGAATGGGCAAAGTCCTTCTCTGGCGCAAAAGCTTCGGCAACAGCTTGAACGGCAGTTTGGTTCCGGCTATGCCCGATGGATTGCGGAGCTGGGCGAGGTGCGAAAGCTGGTGCTGGCCAGCGATCTTGACCCTGAACGGAAAAGCGCGCTGTTGCACTCACTGGCAAGCCGTGAGGCTGTGAAGGCGGCGTTGGCGGAAGAGTCCGCGAAGAATGAATTGGCGAGAAATGAACGGAGGGTAACGGCATGAACGGCAAGGTGTATCTGGTGGGCGCGGGACCGGGCGATCCCGAGTTGCTTACGGTGAAAGCTCTGCGATTGCTGCGTACTGTCGACGTCGTGCTTCACGACGACCTGATCACGCCCGGAATCTTGCAGCGAATCTCGCTCGGTGCCGAGGTTCAGAACGTGGGTAAGCGCTGCGGGAGCAAGACAATCCGTCAAGAGGAAATCAATTTTCTGATGGTGACGCGGGCGGCTGCAGGACTAACGGTGGTGCGCTTGAAGAGCGGGGACCCACTCATCTTCGGCCGGGTTGGGGAAGAGATCGCAGCGTTGCGCCGAGCAAACATTCCCTATGAGATCGTGCCTGGTGTGACCTCAGCCCTGGGAGCCGCGGCCGCCGCCGGAATCCCGCTGACGCATCGCCAAACATCATCCACTCTCGTGCTGACGGCCGGTCATCGTGCTTCGGAGAACGTTCCTGCGGATTGGAGCATGCTCACTGGCGCCGAGTCGACGCTTGTAATTTACATGCCGGGCTCCGACTATGTCGAAATTTCGAGCCGCCTCGCGGCCTCCGGTTTCGCGCAAGAAACTCCTTGCGCGATTATTTCCCGGGCAACCACTCCCCAGCAGCAGATACACCGCACCACGGTTTCGAATCTCCCGCAGGCGCCGAGGCTCGCGCCTCCAGCACTGCTGGTCGTCGGCGAGGTCGCGAAATTTGCCGATCATGGTTTAGTCGAGGAGGCGGCGAGCCTCCCTCACCCGGAGAACGCCCTGGGAGCCGGGTTTGCGCGCAGCGCCTTCTTGCCGGCTGAAAGTTTGAGGGCGCGTGAGGAGCCGTTGGTATGAAAGAAGAAGTTGAAAAACTCCAGATCGCAGCGGAAGCCTGGAGACCCGAGCGGGTCCTCGAATGGGCGTTCGGCACTTTCGGAGAGACCGTGGCGATATCTTCCGCTTTCGGCGCCGAAGGCATGGCCTTGATCGATATGGCTTCCCGGGTGCGCCAGAAGTTTCGTCTCTTCACTCTCGATCCCGAATTCCTGTTTCCCGAAACCTACAACCTCATGGACCAGGTAGAGCGAAGATATGGCATCACGATCGAGAGGGTGTACCCGCTCAATTCGCCGGAAGAACAGGAACGGGTTCATGGTCCGGCACTGTGGCAACGTAATCCAGATCAATGCTGCGATCTGCGGAAGGTTCGGCCGCTGCGGCGCAAGCTGGGCGAACTGGAGGCGTGGATTACCAGCATCCGGCGCGATCAAACCTCGGCCCGGGCGGACGCCCGCAAGATCGAGTGGGACGCGAAATTCGGTCTGGTAAAGATCAACCCCATCGCGGACTGGAGTTCAAGGCAGGTGTGGCAATATATCCGCGAGCATGCTGTACCCTACAATCCGCTGCACGAGCGTAATTATCCCAGCATCGGTTGCACGCACTGCACGCGCGCGGTGCGGCCGGGAGAAGATGCCAGGGCAGGGCGCTGGTCGGGATCTTCGAAAACCGAATGCGGACTGCACATGATCCAGCCGCTGGCCAATCCACCGGAAGCGGACGCGTGAGGGAAGACCTCTCGGTTTGATCAGGGCCCAACATCCGGTCACTTGCCGGTGCGCGGATCCCATACAGGGTTGCCTTTCTCGTCGCGGAACATAAGGGTGTCGGTTCCCTTCAGAAGCTCTCGAGCAAGGATCACGTCCGATGTTTCCTGCTTGACCTTTGAACCCGTGACCTCAATCTCTTCGCCCTTGCTGAAACTGATGCCCATCTCCTCTTGGAATGGTTTGGGGCACACGTAAATGTGGACCTTGTCATCGCCGCTCTTGATGACCAGTTCAGTGAAGTCTTTCCTGGTTCCAAAAGGGACAAGGTTGACTTCGTCCACTACTCCTTTGGTTTTCATCTCTGTATGGAGGTCATACTTCGGGCTACTGTCTTTTTGTTCGGTCTTTTGCGCAAGCGCCGGGATCACGACCCAGAGCAAAAACAAGGGGATGCAAAAAAGCGCTTTAAGGACGTTAAGCGGCAGCATGGAGACTTCCCGACGGACTAGCAAGACTCCTCCTCGTGGCTCACGGAAAAGCCAATGCCGAGGGCGAGGTGCCGCGCTATCTGCGCCATGGCCCCGAGAAAGATGTGCATCGGTTCCCAGGTTTCCTGACAATGTTCGCTTACGATAAGGCCGTCGACTCGGTGGATTCTAGAAGGACAGGAGCATCGTACACCCTCAGGACTATCTCAGGCCAGACCCAACCAACCAAACGCCGAGGCAGGTTTCTCCGGATTCAGTTCGGAAACCAGGAGGTTCGTTGTCGGTATGGCAAGCCCGAGTCCGATTCCGAAGCAGAGCGTCGATAAAGAACGACAGAGTTCAAGCCCGCCATCACGCATTTCGCGAAAATGCGCATGCGTCTCTTGCGGCGAGTCGTGCCCCTTTTGCTTCCGAGCCAACCCCACTTGATTTGAGAAGCTTCCAAGTCCCGCTCGGGTTTAGAATCGTGTCGGGTTTAGAATCGTGGTCAACTGGAGGCTGATATGAACATGAATCGCGTTCTCGCAGCGATCGTCATTGTGTTTAGTGTGTTCGCGGTTGGCAACTTTGCCTTTGCAGCGGCGGCTAAAAAACAAAACCATCACGACGGCCGACAACTGGTCGCGGCAAAGCTCAAAACTGACGGGCACCATGACATCGACAAGAGAGGACACTACTCCGCATCCGTCGAAAGCAAGGGAGGAAAGATTGCCGCCTTCCACGTCGTGCATGACACCAAGGGACAGATTTCCGTGAAGAAGTACAAGACCAACAAGAAAATGGTGCAGGCGACAGGTGCGCACCTCACCTACGCCTCGTTCGCTTTAGCTCAATACACGGACATGGGCACGGTGTACATCGGTTATTCCTATATCGATGATGACGGGAACGAAGAAATCTACTGGTTCCCGGAAGAAGAGATTCTGGACGGTGACACGGGGGCAGTCGAGTACGTTGCACTGAGCAATTAAAGCAATCGAAGCGGGGGCCGCTCCTTGATGGCAGAACTTGGTGCGGCCTTCGTGTTCGTTAACTCTTAGGAATGTCGGCCCGGTTCCACCATCCGCCGCCAAGAGCCTGAAACAACGCTGCCGTGTCGGCATAACGATTCGATTGCGCTTGCACAAGGTTAATCAGTGCTTGCTGATAGGCTTGCTCTGCGCTTAAGAGCGTGAGGTAGTTGGCGTAGCCCGCATCAAGCTGTTTCTTCGTCACTTTCAGGGTGACGCCGGCCGCATCTTTTGCCGCTGCTGCTGCCTTCAAGGCGTCGGCATCCTGTTCGAGCGCATTCAGCGTGTCCGCGACATTCTGGAACGCGGTGAGGACAGTGCTGCGATATTGTTGGTCGGCCTCGGTATAAGCGGCTCTCGCGGCGCGCTCCCGATGCATGAGCGTACCGCCGTCAAAGATGGGCTGGGTGACGCCTGCGGTTACATCCCAAAAGCCATTGCCACCCGAGAACAACCGGCCAAGGACCACCGCCATGCTGCCAGCATCCGCAGTCAGGGCGAAGCTCGGGAGGCGGTTCGCCCGCGCAATTCCGATCTGGGCGCAGGCTGAATGCAGGTTCTCTTCGGCCTGCCGCACATCCGGACGTTGCTCTACGAGTTGCGAAGGCAGACTTAGCGGCAGTTCCTGCGGGAGTTGCAAACTCGACAGCTCAAAGTTTTCGGGCAAATCATGGTTGGGGAACCCGCCCGCCAGCACAGCCAGCAGGTCCCGTTGTTGCGCCAACTGCTTCAGTAGCGGAGGCAGGGTGGCAGCAACTTGCGCGAGCTGTGATTCCTGTGCCGCCACGTCGAGTTCCTCGGCATATCCCCTGGCATACTGCTGCCGCAAAATCTGCAGCATTTTGGTGTTGATGTCGATAAGTCCACGGGTCGCATCAATCTGCCCCCGCAGTGAGGCCTCTTGAATGGCTCCGGTGGCGACGTTGGCGCTCAACGTAATATGCGTCGCGGCCAGGGCAAAACGCGCCTGCTGTTCCTGCGCCTGCAACGACTCCACGGTTCTCCGGTTCAGACCGAAAACGTCCGGCACAAACGAGACACTGACCTGCGGCGTGTAGAGGCTGTAATTCAAGGCACTGGTGTTGGTGACAGGTGAAAGATCAGCCGATGACTTCGCCCGCGTCGCTGAAAAACCGCCAGTAACGCTGGGATAGTAAGCACCCCTTTGGGCCAGCATATTCTCTCTTGCAACCCCCAATGCCGCTTGGGCCGACTTGATGTTGGGATTCGCTTTGAGCGAACGCTCGATCAAATCGTTGAGCGGCTGCGAGTGGAACAAGGTCCACCACTCCCCGGGAATGTCGTGCCCTTCAACCAAGTGTTGCGCCTCCCCGCCGCCGGCGTTGCTCGTGCTGCTGGTGGTCGAAATTGGAGCGGGGGTATAACCGCTGACATCGGGAGCAGCGGGTTTCTTGAACCGCGGCCCAACGGCGCAACCTGCCGTGAGTACTAAAGCCGGGATCGCGATGAAAAGGGTGAGGCGCGATTTGCGAGTGCGAATCATGCGAGTGAGTTCCTTAAGGCCTGCGATTCATACGGGTTCCGTTGAGCCCCCCGGTACTGCTGCTGGCCGAGTTTGCCGATCCACCCACGACCGCCGGGTTAGGACCGTGATGGCGCACATTATTGGGCAATGGATTGAGCGATGCCACGGTGAACCGGGCGACACCGGTCGGCCGGGCAGTCAGGGCGCGGTTGACTTGTTCGTTCTGGATGAATCCGCTTTTTGCCACACCACTGGATCTGTCTGAACCCGGCGGATGAAGATTCATGGCATTTCCAGGCAGGGAACGTTTCCGGCTAACCGGAAGCTGCTGAGGGCGATTTGCCGTGGTTAGGCCGGCACGGCGGTGTGGGTGATTCTTGCTCGAAGCCTGGCGGTGGTCTGGTGGTTCGTCAGCGGAGATTCCTCCGTTCTGAGGCTTCCCGCTGTCAACCGCAGCGACGCGCCCCGGGTCATGCGAAACATCGTCATGCGGACGAGCGCTGGCCGGTATCGCAGATTTCTCGTGGGCGGAACTCTCGGCCGAGGTTGGTTGAGATGGGGCCGCGTAACTTGTCCCCTGCATCAACAGGACGCGGCTCATCGTCAGGAAGAGAAGGCAGGTGGCCTTCATAGTATGTCCTCGGACGGCGCGTGCGGGTGAGTGTCGTGGCCTAGAAATATCATTCGCAGCGCGGGCACGACGAGAAGCAGCATGACCGGGCCGACCAGCATGCCGCCCACGATCACAGTGGCGAGCGGACGCTGCACCTGGCTGCCGATTCCCGTCGAAATGGCCGCGGGAAGCAACCCGATGCACGCTGAAAGCGCCGTCATCAGCAGAGGGCGCATGCGGGTGGATGCGGCGCGATACATCGCATCCACCGGCGCCAGACCCTGAGATCTTTCATGGTTGTAAAAAGTAATCATCAGGATGCCGTCCATGACCGACACGCCGAAAAGCGAAACGAAGCCGATGGCGGCCGAGATGCTGAAATTGAGACCGGAGACATAGAGCGCCAAGACACCGCCAGCGACTGCGAAGGGAATTCCCGCGAGCGTCAAAAGGCAGTCGCGCAAGTTATTGAACAAGGTATAGAGCAGCCCGATAATCAGCACGAGGCTGATCGGCACAATGATCTCCAGGCGTTTCTTGGCTTCCTGCAGGTCACCGAACTCTCCGGCCCAAATCAGCCGGTATCCGGACGGAAGGTTCACGTTCTTCGTGATTCGCTCTTGAGCCTCCTCGACGGTGCCGCCGAGGTCGCGGCCACGGACGCCGAACTTGACGGGGATGAAGCGCTGCGCGCTTTCGTGATAAATCCAGGCCGCTCCTGTATCCAACGAGATCGTAGCCAGTTCGCTCAACGGTATGTAGGCATTGGCGCCGCTGCTGGTTTGATAGGCAACTTTGATATTTCGTATTTCATCGACGCTCTCGCGGTATGCCGGCGTGTAACGCACGACCAGATCGAACTGCCGGTCGCCCTCGAGGACCTCGGTCGCGACCGCTCCGCCCATGGCCGCTTGAATGACCGTGTTCACATCCCCGGAATTAAGGCCATAGCGCGCGGCCTTGGCACGATCTACTTTGATGTTCAGGTTCGGCTGCCCCAGCACCGGGAAGATGCCAAGGTCGGCAATGCCTCGAACCTGGTTCATCTGGTCGCGGACTTGCTCAGCCAGTTTGGTCAAGACTTCCAGATTGGGACCGACGATCTTGACTGAATTGGAGCCTTTGACGCCCGAGATCCCTTCCTCGATGTTGTCCTGAATGTATTGGGAGAAATTGAAGACGATCCCCGGCAACTCGTTGTTAAACTCCGCTTGAATCTGCTCGGTCAACTTTTCCTTGGTCAATCCTCTTGGCCAATCGTCAAACGACTGCAGCGGCGCGAACAGTTCGACATTCGAGAAGGGCGACGCATCGCTGCCGTCGTCGGGCCGGCCATGCTGAGAAACCACCGTAAGGACTTCCGGATGGCGCAGAAGAATCTCGCGCATTTTTCTCGAGGCCGACTCGCCATCCTCGAGCGCGAGCGTGGTCGGCATGGAGGCGCGAATCCAGAAGTTGCCTTCTTCCAAATGCGGAAGAAACTCGCTGCCGAGTCGCCATCCCAGAAATGCGCACAAGGCAAGAAAGGCGATGCCGATGCCAACCGTGAGAGGACGGCGATTCAGCGCGAAGCGCAGCGCGGGGTTATACAGGCGGTGCAACAGGCGGACAATGATCGTTTCGGTTTCCTTCACGTTCTCAGGCAGCAGGATCGAAGCGATGACGGGCGTGACCGTAAAGGTGGCAATTAAAGCCCCCGCCAACGCATAACCGTAGGTGCGCGCCATGGGGCCAAAAATCTGACCCTCGACTCCCTGCATGGTGAAGAGCGGCACGAAACCGGCCACGGTGATGAGCGCCGAGAACAGAACCGCCTTGTCCACTTGTAACGCGCTGATCAGAATCAGCCGCAGACGATCCGTCCATGCGTGAGCGGATGTCATTTGTTCCGTGGTTTTCGTCGGGTCGGGACCCCAATGGCCTTCCGCCAGACGCTGCAGCAGACCCTGCCTTTCTTCCGCGTTCCGCTGAAAATTCCGGAAGATGTTCTCGACCAGGATGACGGCTGAATCCACGATGATGCCGAAATCCACCGCCCCCACGGACAACAGGTTTGCGCTTTCCCCCAGAATCACCAGCAGAATGGTGGCAAAAAACAGCGCGAACGGGATGTTCAATCCCACGATGACCGCGCTGCGCAGATTGCCGAGGAAGATCCATTGGATCAAGAAGACCAGCACGCATCCAAATATCAGGTTGTGCAGAACCGTGTGCGTGGTGATGGCGATCAGCGACGAGCGGTCATAATAAGGAGCAACCTTGACTCCCGGCGGCAGACTCCCGTCTTGATTCAACTTGTCGATTTCCGCTTCGACCTTTGGAATCATGTCGCCGGTCGTTTCCGTTCGCCTCATCACCACGATCGATCCAACCACATCATCTTGATGGTCGCGGCCCAGAATGCCGAGCCTTGGCCGGTAGCCGATCGACACCTTACCAACATCCATCATTAACACGGGGACGCCGTTGACTTGGGTCAGAACCACATTCTCGATGTCGTCAACCTTGTAACCTTGCCTCAAATCATCATTGCCGCCGTCATCGATAAGGCCGACACCGCGGATGTTGATGGACTGCTGACCAATGCGGATTTCGCGTCCGCCCACGTTGAGGTTGGCGTTGCCGAGCGCGGTCAGGATTTGGGGAACGGTGATGCTGTAGGCCTCGAGCTTATGCGGGTCCACCTCGACCTGGAATTGTTTCGTGGGGCCACCCCAACTGTTGATGGCGGCGATGCCAGGAATGGTCAACAACCGGCGCGCCACGATCCAGTCCTGAACGGTGCGCAGATTCGTGATTCCAAAATGCTCTGGGCCGACGACCTGATAACGATAGATTTCCCCTGTCGAGCTGTTCGCTTGGATTGTGGGCACCAGCCCGCCTGGCAGGTTAACGTTTTGTTGCATCGCGACCGATGCCTGGGCGTAGGCGAAGTTATAGTCCACTCCGTATTTGAAGCTGACGCGAACAAAAGACAATCCATAAAATGAAGTGGAGCGGATGACGTCGATGCCGGGCGTAGTGTACAGACCAATCTCGGTGGGGCGGGTGTAGTAACGTTCCATCTCCTCGGCAGAGAGGCCCGGGGCCTGCGCGGTGATTTCCAAGATGACCGGGGTTGGATTCGGATACGCCTCGATGTTGAGCATCTTGAAGGCAACCAGCCCGGCGCCGGCAAACAGCAGCAAACCCACCGCCACGATCGGGCGTCGGCTCAGGCAAGACGCGAGAAGAGATTTGAACATTTTGGCTCGTCTTTTAGTGAAAAGAAGGCGGCACTAACCTAATCGCTCGGCGGCGCCGACAGCATATTGCTAAGAAACACGGCGCCATCCGCCACGGCCAGTTCTCCGCGCTGCAAGCCATCGAGAACTTGAACCCGGTCGTCCGTTCGCAAACCGATCTTGATGATTCTTTGCGCAAAACGGTGGCGATCGTTTGTTACCCAAGCCGTCATCGTGCCATCGGCTTCGCGGACTACGCCATTCGCCGGTATCGCCGTGGCTTCCACCGGGTCGTGGACACGAATGACGAAGTTAGCGAGCATTCCGGAATGCAGCTCGTCGTGAGGATCCACGATCTCGGAACGGATGGTTACTCGATGAGTATTCGGATCCACCGTCTCGTAAATCTTTGAAACCTTGCCTTTAAACACGCGGCCGGGATAGGCCATCACCTTGACTTGAACCGGCTGGCCCAGGTGAAAAAATGAGAGCTCACTTTCGCTAACATTCGCCAGCATCCATTTGATCGCCACGTCGGCCACCGAGTAAGGCGCCGGTGGATTTCCCGGCTGCACCAGAAATCCGGGCTGCGCGACCTTGTATGTGACCTTGCCGGAAATTGGACTCCGCACGACCAAGGCGGGATCGATCTTGCGCGAGGCGATCATTTGATCAATTTCGGCATTCGTCTTGCCAAAGACCAGGACAGCATCGCGTGCGGCTTTAAGAGCGCCTTCAGCGGTTTGTTGATCCGAGGTCGCCTGTTCCTTCTCGCGCTCGGAAACACCGCCGAGACCCTGCACGCGCGCCAGCTCCTTGTTGGTCAGATCGAGAGTCGCGGCCGCGCCAATCAGGTTCGACTCGGCTTGGATGAGGTCTGGACTCTTAATGGTATAGAGAGGCTGGTCCTTCTGAACTCGGGCGCCAAGCTCCGCAAAGGTCTGAAGAATCGTTCCCTGATAAGCCGGGAAGACTTGAACTGACAGGTCCTCGTCAAAATCAATGTTCCCGACCGCCTCTTTTTCAACCGGAAACGGGTAGCTGCCCACGGGCTCGATCTTGATCGAATTCAGCTGGCTCGGCGAAAGGTCCAACGTGGCTTCGGTGGCGGACGAACTTGGCTTACTTGATTCCTGCGGCTTATTCGGGTTTGTGGCCTGACCCCGACCGCAGCCGGATTCCAGAATTCCGCTTGCCACCACAATCGCAGCGGCCGTCACCAACACAACGGCAACTCTGTTGCGGATGTGAACCTGACATTTCATCGTCTTCATTCGACCGTTACCTCTCCAGTTCCCTTGTGGATTCACGGTCCGGTCAACCTTTTCGGGTTCGTGAACCACCAGTAGCGCTCGGCTTCTGGGAACATTCTTTCGTTCTCTTTCCCTGCGATGAATTCAGCAGAGCTCGCGCAGAACGAACCGATGAAGAGCGATGCTGCGATCCAGACGCTTCAGGTCCGGTTGCTCGTAATTCGCTGGCCGCCGCAATAGGCCCCGGGTTTAAGCGCTGCCTTATCCCGCTGTCTGCAACTGAATCGACACTCCGACATTTCTCGCGCGTTTTTGACGAGCCGCGAGCGTTTATGCGACAACTGTGGAGCGTCGGCTGAAAAGCCCTGCTTGAGCTTGCGCGCCCTCTCAGGTCTTCCCGATTGCTACCTCACCCATTCTGCAGACATGTTGCGGGAAGGAGAACCCTATCTTTTGGGCTCCAGCTTCATCTTTCGGCTGGCTACCCTATCTTTTGGCTAGTTGCAGAGAAAGCAGTTTCTTGGCGTGCGAAGATGGCGCACCTTAGAATGGCCGTGAAAGACCCAGACGGCCCATCTTCGCACCGCCGTGAAAGACCCTCTGTCCATTTACGCGTCGGCGAACCGCATTCGGCTGATTGTCGTTGCTGGCGTCTTGATATCAGCGATCGCGGTGGCGGACTGGGCGACGAAGCCCTACATCTCTTTGGGATTCCTTTACCTGTTTCCCATCATGATTTTGGGTGGGTTCCTGTCGAGGATTCAAATCTTCGGGGTGGCGCTGGTTTGTGCCGTTTTGCAGGAAGCGTTCAGCAATTTACCGGAGAATGAAGCTGTGATCCGCTTGCTCTTCAGCTCGGCCGGATTTGCCGGTACAGGACTGTTCATTTCAGAGTTGATCCGCAATCGCCAGATTACGATGACGCACGTCGAAGAACTGGAAGGGCAGATCAAGCTACGCAAGGACGCCGAGGAGCAATTGCGTTCGCTCATCGAAAGCAGTCCAGCTGCGATTGTCACAATTGATTCCGCCGGCAAGGTTCTATTGGCAAATGAAGCAGCTCAGCACTTGCTCGCCCCCGAAGGCGAGCCCTTGTCCGGCCAGGAAATCAATTCTTATCTCCCAGCCTTACGAACAGTTCTCAAAACCCAACAGCCGCGAGTATTTCGGACTACCCTGCAGTGCACGGGACAAAGGAGCGACGGGGAGATCTTCCTGGCCGCTGTTTGGTTTTCGACCTACAGCACAATATCCGGCCCTCGCCTGGCGGCCATCATTGTGGACCTTTCTGAGGACCTGCGGAACCGCGAGGATCTCAGCCTAGACTATCTGTTGAAAAACACGAGAATTCTGATGAGCGCCGTGGCCCATGAAATTCGGAACCTTTGCGGGGCAGTACTGGTCGTCCATAAGAACCTCTCCCGAGTAAAGGAGATCGAGTCGAACGAGGACTTCAAGGCTTTGGGGAACTTGATCCAGAGCCTCGAAAGAGTATCAGCGCTCGAACTCGGCTCCACCACGGCTCAGAATGGTGAGGTGGTTGAGCTGACGTCTGTGCTGGACGAATTCCGGGTACTGATTGAAACCGCCTATCACGAATCGAAGATCGAGATGCAGTGGGATATTCAGGAACCATTGCCTTTGGTTTGGGCGGACCGGTATGGGCTCATTCAGGTTTTTTTAAACCTGGCCAAGAACAGTCGGCGGGCCATGGCGTCCACTGGAGTGAAGCGGCTTCGAATTGCGGCGCGACAGGAGGAGCGGACGGTCGCGATCCGATTTGAAGACACAGGAACTGGCATCGCTTCGCCGGAAAACCTCTTCCGACCGTTTCAGCGTGGCGCGGAGTCCAGCGGTCTGGGACTCTACGTTTCCAAGGCGATTATGCGCAGCTTTGGAGGGGAACTTTCTTACGAGCCGAAAACGGAAGGCTGCTGCTTCGCTGTGGTCCTACCCCTGGGTGTGGCACAGGACGAGGTGGCAAATGGCTGAAACTGCGGCGGGCGCAGTTCACATTCTGTTGTTAGACGATCACACCTTGTTTCGAGAGAGTGCGAGCCGGCTCCTTGCTGCGGAGCCCGGATTCGAAGTGACCGCCCACTGCGGCACCATTGCAGAGGGTCTGCAGATTCTGCGGCGTAAGGCGATCGACGTCGTGCTGCTTGATTTCGACCTGGGTGAGAGCGATGGCCGGCAGTTTCTCCGGCTGGCAAAGGAACAAGGGTTCCAGGGAAAGGTTCTCGTTGTGACAGCAGGTGTGGATGCCGGGGTGGCCGCGGAATTGATCCGCTCTGGGATTTCTGGAGTGTTTCGAAAACACGACTCTGCCGCGTTGCTGGCCCAAGCAATTCGTGACGTGATGGCGGGCAAGGTGTGGCTGGACCAGGAGCAACTGCAAACCGCCCTCAGAACAAAGGTCGGAAACCAGCAGGACAATCGAAACCGGCCATTCACGGAGCGGGAACAGCAGGTGCTCTCCTGTGTGTTCGAGGGGCTTGCAAATAAAGAGATCGCGGTGCGAATCGGGGTGTCGGAGAGCTCGGTCAAAGCTACCCTTCAGCAGCTCTTTTCGAAGACCGGCGTCCGGACGCGCAGTCAATTAGTGCGCATCGTCCTCGAACAGCATCGAGATCAGATCTAACGGCCTGTCGCCAGAAGGTTCGCATCGTGCCGCGGCGGTTTAGGGGCCGCGCATGGCGACGACTCCAATTGTGAAGTTGCTGGGGTCATACTGCTCAGACTCGTCCTGTTCCCGATCGCGCGTCGCCGGCCAATCCTTTCAGACGTCGTTCGAAATGGTGAAAGACACTCTCCGTCCTGGCGCAACGGCTCAACGGCTCAATGATCTTAACTTGACACGCCAAAAACAAAGGAGCAGTATTTATCCCTGTATTAAACGCATTTAATACAGACCGTACCGGCGGCAAGAGGAAGTATGTCAACTTCCAGCCCCCTTCCGATTCGCCTTCGACTGGTTTCAATGACCAGCCTGTTACTCGCGCTGCTTGCCTCTACCCGGCCCGCGCAGGCGCAAGGCGCCTACGTGCGCGTCAGTCAAGCTGGATACGAAGCCGGGCAGACGCCTTTTCGTGCGTATCTCATGTCCACCGCGGCGGAAACTGAAGCCAGCTTCACCGTGGTCAATTCGCAAGGCGCCACCGCGTATTCAGGCCACGTGGGCGCTTTGCTGGGCACCTGGAGCCACAGTCAAAAGGTAGCCTACAACGTCTACGCCCTCGACTTCACCGTTCCAGGAGGCGACCTTTACACCATCGCGGTGTCCGGGCCAGTGGCGGCGGCTTCGCCGCGTTTCGCGGTGGATGGGCCGAACACGCTCTATTCCGGCTTGCTCTTGAACACTTTGTTCTTCTACGAAACGGAGCGCGACGGAGCGAACTTCATCGCCAATGCCCTGCGCACGGCACCCGGACACCTGAGGGACAAAAATGCCCATGTTTACGAGACGCCGCCGCTCGACAGCAACGACTTGATCGATAACCTGCCGCCAACGTTGCCGTTGGTATCGGCGAAGCTGACTAACATCGATGCCGCTGGCGGTTGGTGGGACGCCGGCGACTACCTGAAATACGTCGAAACGACCAGCTATACCACTGCACTGATGCAGATAGGGACTCGCGACTTTCCGAACCAGATGGGCGCCCGCGCTCCAGTGAACCCGCCAGCACCGCCAGGCTCCGTTTCTTATGCGGGCAACAGCGGACCGGGGGCGCCAGCGTCATCCGACTTCACCGGCGAAGCGAGGTTCGGGGTCGGCTGGCTGATGAAGATGTGGAATGACAAAACGCAAACCCTCTACTACCAAGTGGACAACAGTCAAGACTGGGATTACTACGGGGAGGGCGATCCCAGTTCGGCGGCGGGTAACTGTGGCGGAACCTATGCGACGCCCTATTGCTTGATTGCCGAGTACGACATCTGGACCCTGCCTCAGGCGGCTGATAATTTCGACCAACCCGGAGATCCACGACCTTGCGACCCGTACACGACGTTTTTTATCTGCCATCGCCCGGTGTTCGTGGCAGGCCCTCGAGGTTCGCCCGTCAGCCCGAATCTAGCGGGCCGTTTGGCGGCGGACTTTGCCCTGTGCTACCAGCTCAACCGCCTTGCCAACCGTTCTCTGGCGAATCAGTGCCTCAAGAATGCTGAGGATATTTTTGCTCTCGCCGATACCTCCTATCCCGACCCTGCGCCCACGGTAGGTTCAGGCACGTGCGGCGATTGCCTGCTAACCATTACGCCCTTTGACGGCTATCCCGAGAACGTTTGGGAAGATGACATGGAGCTGGGCGCAACCGAACTATACTTTGCTCTGCAATCGGCCGCAGGACCCAACGATCTGCCGGCCGAACTGCCGCACACAAATCCCATGGACTACTTGCGGCTAGCGGCGCAGTTTGCCAGGAATTACATCACAAACATCTACGATGCAGGCTACACAGACACGCTGAACCTGTACGACGTAAGCGGCCTGGCGCATTTCGAACTGTACCGGGCGCTCGATATGGCGGGAGATCCGACGGGCTTAGCCGTTTCGCGATCGAAGATTCGCACACAATTCTTGCGGCAAGTCGATGACGCGATCGCCCAAGCCGGAACGGATGCCTGGGGCTTCGGATACCAATGGAGCTTCGGCGATACCACGTCGCACGGCGCCGGTTTGTCGGTGATGGCCAGCGAAGCGTATTACCTCACTCATTCCAAAAGGTACGATACCTACTCGCAGAGATGGCTGGCCAACATCCTGGGCGCGAATGCCTGGGGATCGTCGTTCATTGTGGGCGATGGGAGCACGTTTCCCAACTGTATCCAGCACCAAGTGGCGAACCTGGCAGGGGCGCTGGATGGAACTTCAGGGGGCACGCCCGTACTTTGGGGTGCAGCTTCCGAGGGTCCAGCGGGCTACGCCAGTTCAGGCCTGGTAGATGGCATGATTCTGTGCCCGGCAAACGGAATCGACACGTTCAAGAAATTCAATGGAAACGATGGCGCGTTTGATCCGTCGCAAGTCACGGTATATCAGGACAACATGCAGTCGTATAGCACCACCGAGCCAGCCATCGACCTCACATCGACGTCGTTCCTTATGTGGTCCTGGAGATTAGCCGAGCATCCCAGCTTCTGA
>Ga0302325_10004863_pt1 | contig 30939 bp, 23 predicted proteins | sample Palsa_T0_2_FD_201948 | JGI IMG/M metagenome (GOLD analysis project Ga0302325, IMG submission 201948) | Peat permafrost microbial communities from Stordalen Mire near Abisko, Sweden - Palsa_T0_2 | ecosystem: Environmental > Terrestrial > Soil > Palsa > Peat permafrost | place: Sweden: Abisko... | reverse complement strand
GCACGATCACTGTATCCCCGGCGCGCACGTCCTTGCGCTCGATTTCATCCATGTTGTGCAAGGTGGCGTTGCTGACCGTCGCCCCACCCACGCTCACCGGTTCGAGCCGCGCCACCGGCGTCAGCGCCCCGGTGCGACCGACCTGGAATTCGATCGCCCGTACCTGGGTGAGGGCCTCATCCGCCGGAAACTTGTGCGCGATCGCCCAGCGCGGCGCACGCGCCACCTGCCCGAGCCGCTCCTGATCGGCGCGCCGATCGACTTTATAAACCACGCCATCAATCTGGTAAGGCAGCTGCGCGCGGCGCGCGCCCAGATCGCGGTAGTAGGCCAGGCAGCCGGCCGCACCGCTGACCGCGCGCGCCTCGGCACTCGTGCGCAGTCCCCAGCGGCGCAGGGTTTGGAGCAGCTCGGTCTGGCGCTGCGGCTCCTGCCCGCCGCGCCAGCTGCCAATCGAATAGAAAAAAGCATCGAGCTGGCGCCGCGCGGTCACGGCCGGATCGAGCTGGCGCAGGCTCCCGGCTGCGGCATTGCGCGGATTGACGAAGAGTTTTTCCCCCGCGGCGCTGGCCGCGGCGTTCAGACGCTCGAAGGCGCGTGTTGGCATGAACACTTCACCGCGGATCTCGACCTCGGCGGGGGCCACGCCCTGCAGGCGCAGCGGGATGCTGCGGATCGAGCGGATATTGGCGCTGACATCCTCGCCGCTCGCCCCATCACCGCGCGTTGCGGCACGCTGCAGCTGGCCCTCGCGGTACAGCAGCGAGATGGCCAGGCCATCGAGCTTGGGCTCGGCGCAGTACTCGATTGCCTGTTCGGCAACGCCGAGCCGCTCGCGCACGCGCGCATCGAAGGCCTCGACCTCGGCATCGTCAAAGGCATTGTCGAGCGAGAGCATCGGCACGCCGTGGGTGATCTGGCCAAAACCGGCCGCGCCGGCGGCGCCGACGCGCTGGGTCGGTGAATCCGCACTGATCAGCTGCGGGTGCTGGGCCTCGAGCTCGCGCAACTCGCGCATCAGCCGATCGTATTCAGCGTCGGGAACCTGGGGCTCATCGAGCACGTAGTAGCGGTAGTCGTGCCCGCTGATCAGCGTGCGTAGCTCCGCGGCACGCCGCGCGGCCGGCGTAGTCAATCGGCCGGTCCTGGCGTGGAGTTGGCGCGTGCCAGCAGCCGCGTGGCCAGATGCTGGAGCTGCGCCGGTTCGACCGCCGTGCCCTCCTCGTCCTGGATCGAGGCATCCAGGCGCCGCGCCATCTCACTCGCCACGCGCACCAGGCGTGTGGCCGTGGCTTCGGCCTCGAGCGGTCCGGGCAGTACGGCAAACAGATTGATACCGGCGAAGCGCTGGAAATCCATGGTGCGCGGATCCAGTTCACCGGGGCTCGCGAGGTTCGCCGCACTGAGGATCACGCGCCCGTCCGGCACCGCCAGGTGGAAGATGCTCATCGGGCCGTGGCGGAAGCCACAGCCAGAAAGACTCTGGCGCAGGGTCCGCCCCGAGAGCCGGTCACTACGCTGTGTCACCAGCCGCAAGGCCAGGATGCGCCGCTCCGCCTCCGGCGGCCACTGCATCTTCAGCGCCGGAGTATCGCCCGCCACCACCTCGCTCAGGTCGATCACGCGCGCCGTGGGCACTTCGCTTGCCATCGGGGGCACCTCATCGGTTTCGCTCTCCAGGTGCGGCGCGGCGACATCGAGCTCCGCTGCCGGCTCAGGCAGCTCATCGACGCGTTCGTCAGTGGTTTGCGACCAGTCCACGATCGGGACCACGCGCGCGACTTCGCCCGCGCGCACGCGCGGCTCGGGCATCGGGGAATCGCTCAAGACCGGCTCGGTGCGCGCGCCGCCGTAGATCGGCGCGGGGCGCGCCTGGTGCTGGCGCCGGCGCTCCCACCAGGCCAGTCCTATCAGAAAGACGATGCCGGTCAGCAGCAGAATCCAGCGCAACCCACTCATGCGGCTTTATACGGCAGCGAGCCGCACCGCCTCGTCCACATCCACGGTCACCAGGCGCGAGACGCCCGGCTCGTTCATCGTCACGCCCACGAGCTGGGAGGCCAGCTCCATCGTGGTCTTGTTGTGCGTGATGAAGATGAACTGCACGCGCTCGGACATTTCGCGCACGATCTCGCAGTAGCGCGAGACATTGTGCTCATCGAGCGGCGCGTCCACCTCATCGAGCAGGCAGAACGGGGCCGGGTTGAGCTCGAAAATCGAGAACACCAGCGCCACCGCAGTCAGGGCCTTCTCACCGCCTGAGAGCTGCGCGATCGTGCTGTTGCGCTTGCCTGGCGGGCGCGCCATCACGGCGACCCCGGCAGCCAGCGGATCCTCACCCACCAGTTCGAGGTAGGCATGGCCGCCGCCAAAGAGGCGCGGGAACTTATCCTGCAGGCCGGCATTGATGCGATTGAACGTGTCCTCGAAGCGCGAGCGCGTCTCCCGATCCATCTTGCGCATCGCCTGCTCGAGCGTATCGAGCGCATCGGTGACATCGGTGTACTGCCGATCCAGGTAGGTCTTGCGCTCGCTCTGTTCTTTGAGCTCATCGATCGCCGCCAGATTCACCTGCCCGAGCCGCTCGAGATCCGAGCGCACTTCGCTCAGGCGTGCTTCCCAGGGCTCGGTCTGCGCCTCGGCATCCAGATTCGCCTGGATCTCCTCGAGCACGCAGTGCGTGGCACCAAACTGCTCGAGAATCGACTCGCGTCGCACGCGCGATTCCTGCGCGGCCAGGCGCGCATCCTCCATCGTGGCGCGCGCCGCACTGACGCGCTCCTCGGCGCTCTGGCGGCGCTGCTCGAGCTCGCGTCGCTCGCGCTCGGCATCCTCAAGACCGCGGCGCGCCGTCCCCAGATCCGCCTCGATTTCCAGACGCTGCGCCAGGCTCTCCTGCAGCCGCGCTTCCTGCTCGAGCACCGGCGCTTCGCCATCGCGCAGCAGATCCTCAAGACTCGTGCGCCGCTGCTCGAGCTGCAGGCGCTGCTCGAACATGCGCGTCAGGGTCGATTCCATCGAGGAGTGGGTCGAGCGGCGGCTCTCGTGGCGGATCAGCGCATCGCGCAGCTGCAGCTGCGCCTGCTGCGCCTGGGCACGCGCCGCGTTGCTGCGCTCACGCACCAGCTCGCGCTGCTGATCGAGTTCAGGGCGGCGCGCATCGAGAACTCGCAATTCCTCAACCGCCGCATCATGGGCCGTGCGCGCCGCTTCCAGGCTCGCGCGCGAGCGGCTCATCTCACGCTCAAGTTCCGAGTGCTCGGCATCGATGCGCTCGCGGCGCAGCGCCGCCTCCTCGAGGCGCGCGCGCATCGCGCCCAGCTGCGCCTGCAGCTCGCCGTGCTCGCGGTGCACGCCCTGGATCTGGCCCTGGACCTCATCGCGCCCGTGCTCGGCCGCAACCAGCCGCTCGCGCGCACGCTCAAGCTCCTGCTCGGCCTCACGCAGCTCGGCATCGGTGCGCTCGCAGGCGCTGCGCAGTGATTTGAGGCGCTGTTCACGCTCGAGAACGCCGGCATGCGGATCCCCGCCGCGCCGTACCCGCAGCCAATCCCGTCCGACCCATTCTCCGCGCGCCGTGATCAGCGACTCGCCCCGTCCCAGGCGCTGACGCTCGCGCAGCGCCACGGCCAGGGAATCGGCAGTGCGGATCCCGGCCAGCAATTCAAGCACTGCGGCCGGACCGCGCACGTGCGCACCGAGCGTGCCATTGGCACCGCGCCCCGGGGTTGCGCCCAGTTCCATGAAGGCCACCGTGCCGCTCTCCAGGCGCTGCAGGGCCGATTCGATGCCTTCGAGCCCATCGACGCACACCGCTTCGAGATAATCGCCGAGCGCCGTCTCGACCGCCCGCTCCCACTCGGGTGCGACCTCGAGCGTTTCGGCCATGCGACGGCGGGCGCTGCCACTGAGCGCCCCACCGATCGAGTCCAGCCACGAGGCTGCGCGCGTGTCCTTCTCCCCGAGCGCCGCCTTCTGCAATGCCTCGAGTGACATCAGTTCGGCGCGGCCGCGTTCGCGCTGGGCACGCAGCTGCTCGAGCTTCTCATCGGCGGTGCGCTGGGCGCCGCGCAGGCTCTGCAACTGGTTCAGGGCATCTTCCAGGCGCTGGGTCAGTGAGTCGGCTAGCTGCCGGGCACCCGATTCGCGCAGGCTCAAACTCTCCAGCGGCGCACTGGCCTGCTGCTGACCGAGGCTCGCGCGCTCGAGCGCGCGGCGGTCGGCCTGGCCCTGCAGGCGCAGCAGCTGGTTCTCAAGCTGCTCGATGCGCGCGGCTTCGACCTGGCCAGTCTGTCCGGCGCTGCCCAGTGCACGACTGTAGTCTTCCCACTGAGCCTGCCAGCGCTGCAGCTCGCTCTCGGCCGCTGCCAGCTGCTCGGCGCAGTGCTGCTCGGTTTGCCGCAGGCGCGCCACTTCGGGCTCCAGGGTCGCGATTTCACCGTGCAGTTCGCTGATGCGCTGCTGGTCGGCACTGATCTGGGCGGCGAGCGTCAGTAGCGCCGTGCCCGACTGCTCCAGATCCGCGCGCTGGCGGCTGCGCAGTTCATTGGCATAGTGGATGCCTTCCTCGACGCGCGTGATCAGCGCGCCCAACTCGTAGTAGCGGGCCTGAACGCGCTCGAGCGCAGCCGTCAGTTCGCTGCAGAATTCACGCTGCTTCTCGATCGCCGCTTCGGCCGAGCGCTGCTCGGCCAGCGCCTGCTGCATGACGAGCTCGCGCTCGCGCATGGCGCTGTTGTGGATTTCGGCGCCACTGTCAATCTCGCGCAGGCGCAGCACCAGCAGTTCGGCGCTGAGCACCCGCTCGCGCGCGCGCAGCTCCTGGTACTTGCGGGCGGCGCTCGCCTGGCGCTGCAGGTGACGAATCTGCTTGTCAACCTCATCACGCAGATCCTGCAGGCGGGCCAGATTCTCGCGCGCGTCGGCGATACGTGCCTCGGTCTCCCGGCGCCGCTCCTTATAGAGTGAGATGCCGGCCGCTTCCTCGACGAAGGCGCGCATGTCTTCGCTGCGCGCCTCGATAATCCTGGAGATCATGCCCTGCTCGATGATCGCGTAGCTGCGGGCGCCAAGGCCGGTGCCGAGGAACAGCTGCGTGATGTCGCGCCGGCGGCAGCGGCCGCCATTGATGAAATAGCTCGAGGTGCCATCGCGCGAGACCAGGCGCTTGAGGGAAATCTCGGTGTAGCCGGCGTAGGCGCCACCGATCTTGCCATCGGCATTATCGAACAGCAGTTCGACCGAGGCGTTGCCCACGGGTTTGCGCGATCCGGAGCCGTTGAAGATCACATCGGCCATCTGGTCACCGCGCAGGTGCCGTGCCGAGAGTTCGCCCATCACCCAGCGGACCGCATCAATGATGTTTGACTTGCCGCACCCGTTCGGGCCGACCACACCAGTCAAGTTGCTTGGGAGCTGTACCGTGGTCGGATCAACAAAGGACTTGAATCCGGCCAGTTTGATCTTATTTAGGCGCATCGGTCCCCAGTGTGCTAACAGCCGCGCCGCGCGCGGCGACGCACGGTGGGAGTGTAGTGTAAATTATCTGTCACCAGCTTTCGATTCCAACTGCGGCCGCCCCGCGCCAGTGAATGCTCATGCCAAGCCAGCCCAGCGATCAGCTCGAGACCTTTGCGAACCCGACTCCGCAGCGGGACTACACCATCCGCATGAACCTGCCGGAATTTACCTGTCTGTGTCCGAAGACAGGTCAGCCGGATTTTGCAGTGCTGGATCTCGAATACGTCCCCGCTGAGCGCTGTATCGAGCTAAAATCATTGAAGCTTTACATCTGGTCGTTCCGCGATCGCGGCGCATTCCACGAAGCGGTGACCAACCAGATTCTCGATGCGCTGGTCGCTGCAACGGCACCGCGCTTTATGCGCCTGAGCGCACGTTTCAATGTACGCGGCGGGATTTACACCACCGTGGTCGCCGAGCATCGTGCGGCCGGCTGGGCCGCGGCCCCGGCGATTACCATGCCCTGAGCCCCCGGCCGGGCACTTCAGGCCTCCGCCGGGCCAGAGCGCTACCAGGCGTCCTATCGCCGGACTGTACAGCCCCGGAAGCGCCGGTATAATCGCGCGTTTCCTAATACCCGCCCTCAAAGGAAGTACATTTTGCAGGAGCGCGCAATGGCGGCAAAAAAGCCCGCATCTAAGAACCGAAAGTCGGCTAAGCCGGCAGCCCGACCCATGGCTCGCAAGGCGAGCGTGCACCGTACCGAGCCGCGCAAACCCGCGGTGACCACTCGTAAGGCGGCCGGCTCCAAAGAGCTGAAGAAGGCCGTCGTAGTTCCCCTCCCGATCGAATCGAAGAAGGCCGCCGCAAAGCCCGCGGCACCGCTGCCCGCTGCGAAATCGGTGACGGCCGCGAAGGCCGCCGCTGCAGCAAAGCCGGTGGCCATCGCCAAGCCGGCACTGGCCGGCAAGGCGGCCATTGCAATCCGCACGCTGCCGCGAATCGAAGTGGAGGAGAACGAGCATGAGCCGGGGAGCCTGCTGGCCGGGCCACGCAACGTCAAACCCTACGTCGCCAAGCGCGGCGAACAGTACATGGGCAAGGCACAGCTCGCCCACTTTCAGCAGATCCTCACCAGCTGGAAGCGCGATCTGATGGAAGAAGTCGATCGCACCGTTACGCACATGAAGGACGAGGCGGCCAATTTCCCCGACCCCAATGATCGTGCGACCCAGGAAGAGGAGTTCAGCCTCGAACTGCGTACCCGCGATCGGGAGCGCAAGCTGATCCGCAAGATCGAAGAAGCCCTCAAGCGCACCGAGGACGGCAGCTATGGCTACTGTCTCGAGACCGGTGAGGAAATCGGCATCAAGCGACTCGAGGCACGGCCGGTGGCCACCTTGAGCATCGAGGCGCAAGAGCGGCGCGAACGGCGCGAACGCCAGTACGGGGAGCGCGACGACCGCTACCGCTGAAGGCGCTGCGGATCGGGTATGAGCCGGCCCGCAGCGGGTATCTTCCTGCCTCGATGCGTGGACTGCGAAGCCACGCCGTGAGCAGCATTGGTCGCTTCGCCCCCTCGCCCAGCGGGCCGCTGCACCTGGGCTCACTCGTCACCGCCGCCGCAAGCCTGCTCCAGGCACGCGCCCAGGGCGGCCAATGGCTAGTGCGCATAGAAGATCTGGATCCCCAGCGCTCCGTGGCCGGCATCGCCGAGCAGCAGCTGCGAACCCTTGAGTCGCTGGGCTTTGAGTGGGATGGGCCCATCTGGTATCAGAGCCAGCGCCAGCAAGCCTACGCCGAAGCGCTCGAGCGGCTGCGCGGGGCCGGACGCACCTACCCGTGCAGCTGCTCGCGCCGCGAACTGGCTGAAGCCGACCCGGGCGGCGCCTACCCCGGCACCTGCCGCGCCGGCGCGGCCGCCGCGGGCGCGACAGCGGTGCGGCTGCGGGTCGAGGATGAGCAGCTGGAATGTTTTCGCGACGGCCTGCAGGGGCCGATCTGCCTCAAGCTTGGGGATCTGGGTGATCCGGTGCTGCGACGTCGCGATGGACCCTACGCCTATCAGCTGGCGGTGGTGGTCGATGATGCCGCACAGGGCGTGAGCGAAATTGTCCGCGGCGCGGATCTGCTGGCGAGCACCGCCTGGCAACGCGTCCTGCAGCGCGCGCTCGGATTGCCTGAAGTGCAGTACCTGCATGTGCCGCTGGTGACAGAGGCCGATGGCGCGAAGCTCTCCAAGTCGCGCCAGTCGGCGCCGGCGCAACTGAGTGAGCCCGGCGCGCTGCTGTGGCAGCTGTTTTCCTTGCTGCGAATGGCGCCCCCGGCGGAGCTACAGCGTGCAACACCTGCACAACTGTGGCCGTGGGCATACAGCCACTGGTCGCTGGCGCCACTTAGAAGCGTTCTTAATCTGCCGTTAATCCAACTTTAACCTTTCCGAGTCCATCCTGATTGCACACGCTCACCGATCCTCTGGGTCCGGTGCGATTCTGGCGTCCTTTGAGGTGTCGCATCTCGAAGACCTCAGCAGCGAGTGACTGGCTCATGCGAGCCAGCAGTCGAGAGTTTGGTGTACTAGGCAATGCGGCCGCCAAGCAGCGGCAGGAGGCCAGAGATGATGGACACGCGGGTGATTAAGAAGTATCCGAATCGCAGGCTCTACGATACGGTGCTGAGCCGTTACATCACGCTCGAGGATGTCCGTGACCTGATCTCCGATCATGTGGACATCCGCGTACTCGAGCAGCGCAGTGGCCGCGACATCACCCGGGGCGTAATGCTTCAGGTCGTCACCGAACAGGAACAGGGCGAAGGCGAAGTGCCGCGCCTGAGCGAGCAGTTCCTGGCGCAGCTGATCTGCACCTACCGCACCGCCGAAGCTGCCGAGACCTTCCGGCAACTCGAGGAGTGCATGGGCCGCTTCGCGGAGAAGACCGCAGTCAACGGCCACTAGCGGGCCGTTGAGTTAGCGCTGATTGCTGGCTTGGAATTCGCGGCCGACACTAGCCGCTGGCGGTCGATCCACCAGCGGTCAGTCGCGTCGATTCGCAGTTCCTCCTGGCGCACCGGAGCTGCCCTTGCGGCTCCTGCTCTCGCCAGTCCCTGCGCGTCAATTCGGCCGTTCCCCGACCTATCGCATCTCGCTTAGGCGGTAATAATTCCCCCTCACGCGATCTGCATTTCAAACATCGGCAAGTCTTTGACCTGTCCGATCTCTTCAAGGGCCCCAATCTTGGCCCGTACTTCCTCGTCGCAGCAAGATTAACCCGCCAGCCTCTGCAACCACGATCAGCATAATGAAGCTCTTCGTATAGAAATGGCCTCTTGCGCCATCACCGCGAATCCAGCCGCTCATCGCTCAGTCCAAGGCATCCGGCCGTCCCGCTGCGTGCCGACTCGCTCCGCATGGGTCCCTTACTTCCCTGTAAGGTCCGAGGCGCGCCCGTGCGCGCCTTTCTTTAGTTGGCTCCGATATCGCGCATCGACAGGCGCACCCGGCCCTGCCGATCCACTTCGAGCACCTTCACGCGCACCTGATCGCCTTCCTTAAGCTTGTCAGCCACGCGCTCGACGCGCTCTTCAGAGATCTGCGAAATGTGCACCAGGCCATCGCGACCGGGCAGGATCGTCACGAAGGCACCAAAGTCCATCAGCTTGACGACGCGTCCTTCATAGATCCGGCCGACTTCCACATCGGCCGTGATCAGCTCAATGCGGCGCTGGGCTTCGCGGCCCGCAGCACCCTGGACCGAGGCGATCTTGACCGTGCCATCATTCTCGATGTCGATCGTGGTACCGGTCTCTTCGGTGATCTGGCGGATAACCGCACCGCCCTTGCCGATGACATCGCGGATCTTCTCCGGATCGATGCGCATGGTGATGATCGAGGGCGCCCACTCCGACATGGTGGTGCGCGGCGTGCTGAGCACCTTGGCCATCTCCTGCAGGATGTGCAGGCGGCCTTCACGGGCCTGGGTGAGTGCAACGCGCATGATCTCGGGCGTAATGCCCTCGACCTTGATATCCATCTGCAGCGCGGTGATGCCATCTTTCGTGCCGGCGACCTTGAAGTCCATGTCGCCCAGATGATCCTCATCGCCCAGGATGTCAGTGAGCACCTGGAACTTACCGCTCTCGAGCACCAGGCCCATCGCAACTCCGGCCACCGGTGCCTTGATCGGCACGCCGGCATCCATCAGCGCCAGGCTCGTGCCGCACACGCTCGCCATGGAGCTCGAGCCATTGGACTCCAGGATTTCAGAGACGACGCGGATCACGTACGGGAAGGTGCCCATCTCGGGCATCACGGCCGCCACGCCGCGCCGTGCCAGGTTGCCGTGGCCGATCTCGCGCCGCTTCGGGGAACCCATCATGCCGGTCTCACCGACCGAGAAGGGCGGGAAGTTGTAGTGGAGCATGAACGGTTCGCGCCGCTCGCCCTCGAGCGCATCGATGATCTGGGCATCGCGGGTCGTGCCAAGCGTGGTCGTGACCAGCGCCTGGGTCTCACCGCGGGTGAACAGCGCCGAGCCGTGGGTGCGGGGCAGCGTGCCCACCTTGACCGTGATCGGGCGCACCGTCTTGTGATCGCGCCCATCGATACGCGGCTGGCCGGCGAGAATCCGGTTGCGCACGATACGGCTCTCGAGCCGGAAGAACTCATCGCCGATCTGATCGGCCTTGAACTGCGGGCTCTCGCCGCTGGCGAGCGCGGCAATCGCCTCGGCCTTGATCTCGCCGATACGCGCATAGCGCTGCTGCTTCTCGGTGATCAGGTAGGCCTTCTCGAGCGCGCCTTCGGAGCTCTTGGAGACCGCATCGGCAAGCGGGCTGTTGTCGGCTTCGGGCTTCCAGTCCCACTTGGGCTTGCCCGCTTCGGCGGCCAACTCGCGGATCGCCTTGATCGCGACCTGCATCTGCTCGTGGCCATAGACCACGGCGCCCAGCATCACTTCCTCGGACAGGCCCGAGGCTTCCGACTCGACCATCAGCACCGCCTGCGCGGTGCCTGCGACGACCAGATCGAGCTGTGAGCTCGCAATATCAGCACGCAGCGGGTTCAACAGGTACTGCCCGTTGTGGTAACCCACGCGCGCGGCACCGATCGGACCCTTGAAGGGCACGCCGGCAATGCACAGCGCCGCGGAGGCGCCCAGCAGCGAGGGGACATCGGCCGGCACTTCCGGATTCAGCGACAGCACGGTTGCCACCACCTGCACTTCATTGATGAAGCCATCCGGGAACAACGGGCGGATCGGGCGATCGATCAGGCGCGAGGTGAGCGTCTCGCGCTCGGAGGGGCGGCCCTCGCGGCGGAAGAACCCGCCCGGGATGCGACCCGCGGCGTAGGTCTTTTCCTGGTAATTCACGGTCAGCGGGAAAAAGTCGCGCCCTGGAATCGCCTTCTTGGCGGCGACCGCGGTCACCAGCACGACGGTAGCATCCATTGTGACGAGTACCGCACCGTTGGCCTGACGGGCCATTTCGCCAGTCTCGATCGTTACGGTATGCGGGCCATAAGCAAAAGATTTTTTGAAGACACTCACGCTTCAGTCCTCGGAATTCGGAAATTTTTTATTGGGGAGGCGGCTGACCGCACACCGGTAGCGACCGCGGGAGCGGTCGGCAGGCATGCGTTCAGCGGCGAAGTCCAAGCCGCTCGACCAGCTGCTGGTACTTGACCGGCTCAGTAGCCTTCAGGTAATCGAGGTGCTTGCGGCGCTGGTTGACCAGCCGCACGAGCCCGCGGCGCGAAGAATGATCGCGCTTGTGCGTGCCAAAATGTTCACCCAGGCTGTTGATCCGCTCCGAGAGCAGAGCAACCTGTACCTCAGGGGACCCGGTATCTTTCGGGTCGCGCTGATATTGAGCGAGTACTTCGCCCTTTCGTTCCGTAGACAAACCCATTGCGCGTCAAACCTCTAGTGCTTTAACTTATGTCGTGGCTCATTTAAGAAGCCGCGCATTGTAGCGGCCAAGCCCTCTGGCCTCAAGCCGAACAGGCAGTTACAGCCCTGCCCGGCCCAAAAACCCCGGCGGGCCAGCCTCGCGCTGCGGCAACGCTATTCGGCAAACAGCCGCTGGGCTTTAAGCTCCGATCCTTCGAGCTGCCCGAGGCCAAAAAACTGCCCGCCGGCATCAAAAAGCTGCACCGAGCCGCCGGCTGAGCCGCCCGGCAGCGAGACGCTCTGGCCGTGGCGTATGGCTCGGGTGCCGGCCGCATCCAGGTGGATCGCCGGCAGGTAGTCGACCGCCCGCTCCGGCGGCAGCAGCACCGGCAGCGGCCCGGCTTCCAGTGCCTCAAGGTGCACCATGGGCTCACCGGCAAAGGGCTCGACCCATTCGCGCCGCAGCGCGGTCACGTGCCCGCAGCTGCCCGCAGCGATCGCAATCTGTTCGGCCAGTACCCGCACATAGGTGCCCTTGGAGCACTCCACCGCAAGCTCGAGCGAGCCCTCGGCGGCGCCGAGCAGTTCGAGGCTGCTGATCTCTATAGCGCGCGCGGCACGCTCGACCTCCAGGCCCTGGCGCGCGAGCTTGTAGAGCGGCTGACCATCGCGTTTGAGGGCCGAATACATCGGCGGGACCTGCAGTTGCGGCCCGGTTAGCGCTTCCAGCGCGGCGCGCAGCGCGCCCTCCTCAAGTGCCGGCACCGGTGCGCGCTCGATGATCTCGCCTTCGGCATCGCCAGTGCTGGTGCGCTCCCCTAAGCGCACGGTGAAGCGGTAGCGCTTGCGGCCGGCCAGCAGGCATCCGGCCAGCTTGGTGGCCTCTCCGAGGCAGATCGGCAGCATGCCGCTGGCCAGTGGATCCAGACTGCCGGTGTGGCCGGCCTTGGCGCCGCCGAAGGCGCGCCGCACCTGTTGCAGGGCGCGGTTCGAGCTTAAGCCCAGGGGCTTATCGAGCAGCAGGATCCCACAAGCCAAGTGCCGCTAGTCCTCGGAATCGGCCGGAGCGGCCGTGGCGCCCTTGGCCTGATCCCCGGCCACGGCCTGATCAATCAGCCTGGATAGCGCGGTGGCCTTCTCAAGATTGGTGTCGATCTCAAACTCGAGCCGCGGCGCATGCCGCAGCCCCAGTTCCCGCCCGATTTCCCCGCGCAGAAACCCGGCGGCGCTGCGCAGGCCCGCGAGCACTTCTTCGCTGGTGTGCTTGCCACCAAAGGGCAATACGTAGACCTTGGCGCTGCCCACATCGGCAGCCAGCGTCACAGCCGTGACGGTCACGAATCCTACGCGCGGGTCCTTGACGGCCCGGGGCAGCAAAGTGGCCAGCGAGCGCTGCATCTGCGCCTCGATGCGCTGGTGACGGGCATTGGTCTTGGGCATGTTGGAAATTCCTCCGGCAGGCGCGGCCGGCGCTGCAGTCATTGCTCGCCCGTCAAGCTGACGGGCGAGCCTAAGGCTGCCTTGAGTGTGGCCGTGCCCGCTTACTGGATGGTGCGGATGATCTCGATGCGCGAGTAGCACTCGATCTGATCCCCGACCCGCACGTCCTGATAGTTCTTAACGCCAATGCCGCATTCGGTGCCGGCACGCACTTCGCCCACATCGTCCTTGAAGCGGCGCAGCGATTCGAGCGCACCCTCGAAGATCACGACGCTCTCACGCAGCACGCGGATCGGATTGTTGCGCTTGACCGCGCCTTCCGTGACCAGGCAGCCGGCCACGACGCCGAACTTGCTGGAGCGGAATACATCGCGCACCTGGGCAACGCCGACGATCTGGTCGCGGATTTCCGGGGCCAGCAGGCCGCTTAACTGCTGCTTCACATCATCGATGGCCTCATAAATGATGCTGTAGTAGCGAATCTCGACGCCGGTTTCCTTGACCGCTTCGCGCGCACCCGAATCGGCGCGCACGTTGAAGCCGATGATGCGCGCCCGCGATGCGGCCGCCAGCTGCACATCCGAGGCCGTGATGCCACCGACGCCACTTCTGATCACCCGCACCTGCACCTCGTCGGTCGAGAGGGCATTGAGCGCATCGCGCAGCGCTTCGGCGCTGCCCTGCACGTCGGCCTTGATCAGCAGCGGCACGATGCCCGCCTTAGCCTCGCCTAACTTCGAGAACACATCCTCGGTGCTCTGGGCACCCTTGTGCAGCATCGAATCGCGCGACTTGCTCTGACGGTACAGGGCCACCTCGCGCGCCTTCTTCTCGCTCTCAACAGCCAGCAGCTCTTCACCGGCATTCGGCGCCCCGGACAGGCCCAGCACCACGACCGGCACCGACGGGGCCGCTTCGCTGACCGCGTTGCCCGCCTCATCGAACATGGCACGCACGCGGCCATACTCGCCACCGGCCAGGATCGCATCGCCCAAGCGCAGCGTGCCTTTCTTGACCAGCGCCGTGACCACGGCACCGCGCCCCTTCTCCATGCTCGATTCGACCACAAAGGCGGTCGCAAGACCCGCGCGCGGGGCCTTGAGTTCGAGGATTTCGGCCTGCAGCAGGATCGCCTCGAGCAGCTTGTCGACACCCTCACCGGTGCGTGCCGAGACATTCACAAAGATATTCTGGCCGCCCCACTCCTCGGGGATCACTTCCTGCTTGGCCAGCTCGTTGCGGACCCGCTCCGGATCGGCATCCGACTTATCGACCTTGTTCACCGCCACAACCAGCGGCACACCTGCCGCCTTGGCATGCTGGATCGCCTCGATCGTCTGTGGCATCACGCCATCATCGGCCGCCACCACCAGCACCACGACGTCCGTGACCTTGGCACCGCGGGCGCGCATCGCCGTGAAAGCCGCATGGCCCGGGGTGTCGAGGAAGGTCACCATGCCGCGCGGGGTCTGCACGTGGTAGGCACCGACGTGCTGCGTAATGCCGCCCGCTTCGCCCGCGGCCACCTTGGTGGTGCGGATGTAATCAAGCAGCGAGGTCTTGCCGTGATCGACGTGGCCCATCACCGTCACCACCGGCGCGCGCGTCTCAAGCTCGAGCGCGCTGTCGATCTCCTGCAGGTTCTCCTCGATCTGATTTTCGCGCTCGATCTTGGCCGTATTGCCAAACTCCTCGATCACGAGCACCGCGGTGTCCTGATCGAGGGGCTGATTGATCGTGGCCATGACGCCCATGTTCATCAGGACCTTGATCACTTCATTGGCCTTCACGGCCATCTTCTGTGCGAGCTCGGCCACCGTCACGGCTTCGCCAATGGCCACTTCGCGCTTGATCGGCGCGGTGGGCTTCTCGAAGGCATGCTTGGGTTCAAGCTCTGAAGGGGCGCTGCGCGACTTGACGCGCTTTTTCTTTTTGTGACGGGCGCTGACATCGCCCAGGATGTGCAGCTCCTGGCGACCATGGCGTGCGCGGGCTTCCTCGGCATCCCCCGCCGGAGCATGCGCGGTGCGCGCCGGCTCATCACGCTTGGGCTCCTCGGTGGCACGGCGCGGGCGATCTCCATCGCCCACGGCGCGCTGCTCGGCAGCGCGGCGGCTTTCCTCGGCCAGGCGCTTGCGGGCCTGCTCTTCCTCGACGCGGCGGCGGTTCTCCGCCTCCATCCGCTCGCGCTCGCGGCGCTCGGCCTCGACCTTTTCGAGCTGCGCCTTCTGTGCCTCTTCGGCCTCGCGCTTTTGCTGATCGATCTGTTCCTGCTGAACGCGGGCCTGCTCTTCAAGGGCCTCGCGCTTGACATAGGTGTGCTTGCGCCGCACCTCGACGTTGACGGTGCGGGCCCGCCCCTGCGTGCTGGCCAGCTTCAGTTCGCTCTGCGTCTTGCGCTTGAGCGTGATGCGCGCGGGCGCCTGCCCCTCGGCCGCCGCGCCGTGGCTGCGGCGCAGGTGCGTGAGCAGCTCGAGCTTGGCCTCTTCGCTGATCACATCCTCGGGACCGGACACCGAAATGCCCGCCTGGTCGAGCTGCGTAATCAGTTTGTCGACCGGTACTTTGAGTACCGCGGCAAACTGCGTAACTGTCACCTCACCCATGCGTATTTACCTCAATCAATCGCGCGTTAAAGTAGCACCCTCGCTCGCCTGAGCCTAAGCCCTCGATCGGCCTAGCTCTGCGCCTCGAACAGGTGCGCCCGCGCCTTCATAATCAGGCTCCCGGCTTCCTCAGGCGTCAGGCCCTGGATATCCGAGAGATCATCGACCGCCTGGTCGGCCAGATCCTCGCGCGTGCGCACACCGCGGCGTGCGAGCGCAAGGGCCAGATCCGGACTCATGCCCTCGAGCGTGAGCAGGTCATCCGATGGCATCGAATTCTCAAGCGACTCCTCGCTGGCAATCGCCTGGGTCAGCAGCACATCACGGGCCCGGTTGCGCAGCTCCTTGATGATGTCCTCGTCAAACTCCTCGATGCCCGCCAGTTCCCCGGCCGGCACGTAGGCGACTTCCTCGATGGTCGAGAAGCCTTCCGAGACCAGGATGCTGGCCACGTTCTCATCCACATCCAGCTGCTTCATGAAGGTCTCGATCAGAGCCCGCGACTCGGATTCGCTCTTGGCCTCGGCATCGGTCTCGGTCATCACGTTCAGCTCCCAGCCCGTGAGCTGGCTGGCCAGGCGGATGTTCTGCCCGCCACGGCCGATCGCCTGGGAGAGCTTGTCCTCGGCGACCGCGATATCCATGCTGTGTGAGTCCTCATCGACCACGATCGACTGCACTTCGGCCGGCGACATCGCGTTGATGACAAACTGCGCATTGTTCTCATCGAAAGGAATGATGTCGACGCGCTCGCCGGCGATCTCGTTGGAGACCGCCTGCACGCGCGAGCCGCGCATGCCGACGCAGGCACCGACCGGATCAATGCGCGGATCGGAGCTGCGGACCGCAATCTTGGCGCGCACGCCCGGATCGCGCGCCGCACCCAGGATCTGGATCAGGCCCTGGCCGACCTCGGGCACCTCGAGCTTGAAGAGCTCGATCAGGAATTCCGGGGCCGTGCGGGTCAGGAACAGCTGCGGGCCGCGCGGCTCGGCGCGCACCTCACGCAGGTAAGCCTTGACCCGATCCTGGGGCTTGAGCTGCTCGCGCGGGATCATGTCACTGCGCGGCACGTAGCCCTCGGCGTTCGCGCCCAGGTCCACGTAGATGCCGTTGCGATCAATGCGCTTGACCACGCCGCTGATCAGCGAGTTCACGCGATCCTTGTACTGCTCGATGACCTGCGAGCGCTCGGCCTCGCGCACCTTCTGCACGATAACCTGCTTGGCCTGCTGCGCGGCGATGCGTCCGAAGGCCACCGACTCCATCGGCTGCTCGACGTATTTGCCCGGCTCGGTTGCGGCATCGACATCGAGCCCGTCTTCGAGCCGCAGCTCGGCCTCCGGATTTTCAATCTCGCGCGAATCATCGGCAAACACCTTCCAGCGCCGGAAGGTCGAGTATTCACCGCTCTTGCGGTTGATCGCCACGCGCACGTCCCACAGCTCGCTGTGCTTGCGGCGCGTAGCCGATGCGAGCGCTGCTTCGAGCGCTTCGAAAATAATTTCCTTGTCCACGCCCTTCTCGTTCGAGACAGCGTCGACCACCATAAGAATTTCTTTGTTCATCCGTTCCTACCTCTTCCTGGTGGTATCCGGCCATTGCGGAACCAGCCTTGCGCGGTCGATGTCGCCGTAGGCGATCTGGACCGCTACCCCGTCCACCTGCATCTCGATCTGTTGCTCATCGGCGCTCACCAGCTTGCCGGTGTAGCGGCGACGTCCATCACGCGGCGCCAGCAACTCCACGTGCAGCTGCTCGGCCACGAAGCGGGCAAAGTGGCCCGGCTTGCGCAGCACCCGATCCAGTCCCGGCGAGGACACTTCCAGTGTGTAGGCCGTCGGAATCGGATCCTTCACATCGAGCAGCGCCGAGAACTCGCGGCTGATGCGCTCGCAGTCCTCGACCGTGATTCCCTCGGGCCGATCGATGAACAGCCGTAACTGTGCATGAGAGCGCCCGGGCGAGAACTCAAGGTCCACAAGCTCGAAGCCCAGCTGGCCCAGCAACGGCTCGGCCAGTTCAATCAGCTTGCCGCGCAGCCCCGCCGACATCCGCAATCCCTCAACGCCAGCCCCAAAAACAAAAAAAGGGCCAGAGGCCCGCCCAAAAAATAAAAGCCCCTATGGGGGCTTAAAAATCAAGCACTTGACCGCTCAATCAGCGGCTGCATGAGGTACCCCCAGATGCCAGTACCCCAACCACGGGGGCGGATTCTAGTGCTTTTGGGCTAGAAGATTCAAGCACCTACACGGCCGGCGGACTCCGGCCAGGAAACTGGCTCCAACAGAGCGCGCCACAGGCCGCGCACGAGCTGCTGCTAGTCGAGCGCGGCGACGCTGACGCGCGCGCGCGGCGCGGGGGCCTTGTTGATCTGCGAGAGGTGATCGGCAAGGCTCATCAGCTCGTCCTTGAGGACGAAGAAGTTGGCACCGGCACTGCGCACGCGCTGGCGCAGCGCATGCCCGTCAAACTGCGTTACGACAATCAGGTGGGCCTGGGGGTGGAAGGCGCGCAGCAGGCGCAGCGCCGTCATGCCATCCATATCGCCCATTTGCAGGTCCATCGTGACCACATCAGGGCGGAAATTGCCGCACACCTGAACGGCTTCCTCACCGCTCTGGCATTCGCGTACTTCGGTCGCTATCGAGCCGATCATTTCACGAATCAGGGCGCGCATACCCGCGTGGTCATCAACGATGAGTACCTTCAAGTGTAAGACCCCTATATGTAGAGAGTGTGTGCTCAACCCGCAGTCGTAGGATCGCTGTTCACAGCTCATATGGCTATTGACACCACCACGCAATCGCAGTACGTGGCACTGTGGAGCCGTGTCCGTGCTACTACCTACGTAGTTGGCCTCTGACTACGGATGCGCTCTCAGCGCTGGGCGGCGACCGCTTCGGCGCATCAGGCTAATATGCATCGCGAACTCGCTGGGAGCCGGCCAGGTGAGGTACCGAAATGTGCCTACACATAAGCCGCTGCGCGGGCGATCAAGGTCCATCGGAGGCTGCATTGCAGGTCCGATCGTTATAAACAGCTTGCCACGCCCGCAGCGGCGCAAGGCAGCGGAGAGCGCATGCAAACAGAGACGCCGACCGACGAGATGCCTGCGGGTATCCCCTTCATCGTGGCCAACGAGTTCGCCGAGCGCTTCTGCTTCTACGGCATCAACGCGATCCTCTCGCTGTACCTGACCAGCTATCTGCATTTTGGAGACGCCCACGCCAATGTATGGCAGAGCCTGTTTAAGATGGGCGCCTATTGCTCACCCCTCATAGGTGCCGTGGTCGCCGATGTGTTCTGGGGCAAGTTCCGGACAATCATGGTGTTCTCGCTGGTGTATTCGGCAGGCTGCGCGGTCGTGGCCTTGGGGGCCGCGAGCACTACGACGCTCGCCCTCGGCCTGGGACTGGTGGCGCTCGGTACCGGCGGCATCAAGCCCTGTGTCTCGACGAATGTGGGCGACCAGTTCACCAGCCGCAACCAGCACCTGATCGAACGCGCTTTCAGCTACTTCTACTTCTCGATCAACGCCGGCTCCTCGATCTCGATTTATTTCTGCCCAGTCCTCCTCAGCAAGGGTCACCCGCAACTCGCTTTTGGCATGCCTGCGGCCATGATGCTGGTGGCAACCCTGGTGTTCTGGATGGGCCGCAAGCGCTTCGTGGTGGTGCCGCCTGCCGGCGGCCAGTGGCTGCGCGACATTGGCTCGCCCGAGGGTCTGCGACTTATCGGCCGGCTTTCGCTGATTTACGTGTTTGTGGCCGTCTTCTGGGCACTGTGGGATCAGAGCAATGGCCAGGCCTGGACGCTGCAGGCGACCTCAGATCTGATGGACAAGAACCTAGGATTTGGATTCACGCTGCTCGCTGGACAGATCCAGATCGTCAATGGCCTGCTGATTCTGGCGATGATCCCGATCTTCACCTACGGCATCTATCCGCTGGTCAATCGCTTCTTCACGCTGACACCGCTGCGCAAGATCGGCGCCGGCTTTTTCATTGCGGCGGCCTCATTCCTGATCGTCAGCTGGGTCGAGGCGCGTATCCAGAGCGGACATCGCGTGTCGGTCTGGTGGCAGATCCTTGCCTACGTCGTGCTGTCTGCCTCTGAAGTACTGGTGTCGATTACCTGCCTTGAATTCTCCTACAAGCAAGCCCCGTTGCGCATGAAGAGCTTCATCATGGCCTTGTATCTGCTCTCCATCAGCGTGGGCAACGGCATGACTGCCTCTGTGAACGGCCTGATGGTGCGCAATTTGCCAAGCGCCACCGTGAGTAGCGGTGCCGAAACCTGGGTGACGCTGCCGCCGGGCACGGCAATGATCGTCGGACAGAAGATCGACTTTACCGGCAAGCACGGTGTCAGCATCGTGGTGCCAGGCGCCGCACCCGAGCCACTCGAGGGCACCTTCCTTGTCTCGGCCATCGAAGGCAACCGCGTGCGGCTGATGGATAACGATCATCGCAAGAACATCGAGACCAGCGGCACCTGGCATGCCGATGGGGATGCCGACGCGGTCTCGACCTACAAACTGGTCGGACCGCAATACTACAATTTCTTCGCCGAACTGATGGGCGGTTTTGCCGTGCTGTTCATCCTGGTGGCGATGGCCTATCGCGGTGCTGACTATGTGCGCAGCGCACCCAGCGCTCCGGCTCACGAGGTGGTTTGACTGCTAGCTGCTGCGTTGCGGCGCGCGCTGCAACCGGCGCGGAATATGGCGCGCCGATAATCCTCGGCGTGCCTGCAGATATTTTACATAAGCGGCGTTCGCCGCCAGTGTCGCGAACGCACCGCTCATAGCGCTCGCGCCGATCGTCGCCTTTCTATTCGATGAGTCAGTGCTGTAGGCTCGGCCACCAACATGTGCTGCGGCCACACGGATGGCTGCAGTTAATGATCTGAACAGCCAGAAAATTTAATAAAGGGGAGTCCAATGCGAAGTCCTTCCATGAAGGTTCCGACTGCTGTATTTACGCGCCGTCTGCGTATCGGTGCGTGGAGCACAGTACTCAGTGTGCTCGCGGCGACGCTGCTGACGGGGGCTGTTGCTGCCCAATCAGCCACAGCTGCCGCAGCCGCTGGGCGACTGATCACGCAGAACGTGGACGAGCGCAACCAGATCAGCCTGGGCGGAACGCTGCGCCCCGAGATGACGGCTGCGAATGATCGCGGTGCCGTGAGCGACAGCCTGATGCTGGAGCACATCTACCTGCAGTTGAGCCGCTCCGCGGCAAAGGCTGCCGCGGCCGATGCAATGGTTGATGAGCTACATGATCCGCGCTCGGCACTTTTTCATAAGTGGCTGACCGCCGATCAGGTCGCGACACGCTTTGGGCCCGACGCCGAGGATGCCGCAGCGGTCAGCAGCTGGCTAAGTTCACACGGTTTTACGGTGCACCAGGTCTATGCCGCCAACGGCGTGATCGATTTCTCGGGCACCGCCGGCGCGATCCGCGAAGCCTTCCATACCGAAATCCATAAGCTGCTGGTCAATGGTCACGAGCACATCGCCAATGCGGGCGTGCCGAGCGTGCCGGCGGCGCTGGCACCGGCCATCGTAGGTTTTGTGGCCCTGCATGATTTTAAGCCACGCACGGAACTCAGCCAGCGCAGCAACTACACCGTCAACAGCGCCTATCAGCTACTGGTACCCGGCGATCTGGAGACGATCTACAACATGAATCCGGTCTACGCGCGCGGGACGTCCGGCCAGGGCCAGACGGTCGTGGTGCTGGAGGATACGGATCTGTATTCGACCCAGGACTGGCGCACCTTCCGCCAGACCTTTGGACTTGACCGCAAATTTGGGCCCGCCTCGCTGCAGCAGGTCCATCCGCAGCCCAGCAACAACCCGAACAACGGTGGCGCCTGCGCCGACCCGGGTGTCAACGGCGATGACGATGAGGCAGCGGTTGATGTCGAGTGGGCCAGCGCCGCCGCGCCCAGCGCGAATATCGTGCTCGCTTCATGCGCCGATACCAACGTGAATTTTGGCGGCTTCATCGCGCTTCAGAATTTACTGACAGGGCGCGGCCGGCCGCCGGCCATCATCAGCCTCAGCTACGGCAACTCGGAAAGCGCCCTGGGCGCATCGGGCAATCAGTACATCTATCAGCTCTACCAGTTAGCCGTGTTCCAGGGTGTGAGCCTTTTCGTATCAGCCGGTGACTCCGGCGCCGACACTTCGGATCAGAATCAGGAGTTTGCGGTAGCCGGAATCAACGTCAGCGGCTTTGCCAGTACCCCGTACAACGTGGCTGTAGGTGGCACCGACTTTGGCGACGCATTCCTTGGGGAGAACAGCAGCTACTGGAATGCGACCAACAAGCATGACTACGCCTCTGCGCTCTCCTATATTCCCGAGATCCCGTGGAATGATTCATGTGCGGGCCAGCTGCTCACTACAGTGCTGGGCTTCGAAGTCCCCTACGGGCCGAACGGTACCTGCAACAACACGGGCACTGACTTGCTGGAAGTTGTAGCAGGCAGCGGCGGCCCAAGTGCCTGTGCCTACGGCAATTCACCGATTCCGGGCATCGTCCAGCCGCCTTGTCAGGGCTACCGCAAACCGCTATTCCAGTACGGGATGGTGGGCAACCCGCGCGATGACGTGCGTGATGTGCCCGATGTCTCGCTGTTCGCTGGCAACGGGTTCTGGGGCCATTACTACGTGATCTGCTATTCGGATCCGACCCCCGGCCAATATGGTGCGCCGTGCACCGGAGCGCCGGATACCTGGTCGGGCGGTGGCGGCACCTCCTTCGCTGCGCCAATCATGGCTGGCATCCAGGCGCTGGTGAATCAGAGCTCGGGCTCCTATCAGGGCAACCCCGACTACGTGTACTACGCTCTGGCCGATGAAGAGTACGGGTTCCGTGGCAATGGCAGCTGCAACTCGACGCTGGGCAATCAGGTGGGTGGGGGCTGCGTCTTTTACGATGTGACGCTGGGCGACAACGATGTGAACTGCCAGCCGCTGATCTACGAAGGGGTCAACTACGGCACCTTCAACTGCTATCTGGACGGCGCCGTGAACGGCGTGCTTTCGGTGTCTAATAACGCCTATAAGCCTGCGTATGTCACGACGACCGGCTATGACTTGCCGACCGGCATAGGCACGGTTAATGCCTACAATCTGGTTCGGTACTGGCCCGGTAGCCGCCTCGGCGGTTACTGAGCCGCACTCTGCATGCGGATCCCTCGGGCTTAGGAAGCTGGGATCCGGAGGCAGCCAGGAGTTGATCAAGGGCCTGGAAGCAAGTTGCTCCCAGGCCCTTTTTTGGGGGTCGCGAACGTGAGCACCCTTGAGTGGCACGAGCGCGCCCCTTAGGCTGCGCCGATGCCCACATCATCGCTATTTGCCACGCGCCTTTATAGCTGCCGACTGGGCGGCGCCAATTCGAGTGAACTCAACGCAAGGCTTCACCAGGAATGCCTGCAGACCCGGCTCGACGATGAGGCCGGGCGCCGCTGGTCCAAGCGCAATTATCCGGGCGGCTACACCTCCTACCACTCGCTGTGCCGCATGCACACCCTCTCGCCGACCTTCGAGCGTCTCGAGCGCCGGCTGCGCCGGCACGTGAGTGCATTTGCCGAGGCGCTGGAGTTGGATCTTAAGGGGCGCGAACTGAGCATGACCGATTGCTGGATCAACATCATGCCCAAGCTTGTGGTCCACAGCCTGCACCTGCATCCGCTCTCGACCATCAGCGGCACCTATTTCGTGCGCACGCCACGGGGCTGCCCGGGCCTGAAGTTCGAAGATCCGCGGCTCGATCGCTTCATGGCGGCCCCGCCACGTCGGGCCGATTGCCGGCCCGAGAATCGCACCTGGCACACGGTGTCAGCGGCAGCCGGGCACCTGGTGCTGTTCGAGAGCTGGCTACGCCACGAAGTGGCGCCCAATCCAGTGCCAGCAGAGCGCATCAGCGTGAGTTTCAACTACAGCTGGTTTTAGCGGCGGCGCGATGGTGGCCGCAGCGCGCCAGGCCCGGAGGCCCGAGTTTCGCTGCGCGCCCGCTTAACCCGGCTCCGCCGGCTCGTGCGATGATGCGCGCCGCGCATAGTGCGAAACGGCGGCGAGTCCGATGACGATGATCCCCTGCAGCGAATGTGGTCGCTCGATCAGCGATCGGGCCACCGCCTGTGTCGGCTGCGGCGCACCGCTCGCCTCGCGCTCGGGCATGAATATCGCGCCGGCACCCAGTCCCGGTCTGCCACCTACCCGCCGCCAGATCCGCTGGCGCTTGCTGATCGCGAGCCTGATGCTGCTCGGCGGCGTCATTGCGGCACGCCAGGCGATGCACCTGCCCCGATTCGCACACCTGGCCTCAAGCGTTGCCACGGCGCTGATACTTGTGGGCCTGGTCTGGCTGCTGATTACACTGGTGCAGCGGCTCTCGCCCCGTGACTGACACCCGCAGCGGATCCAAAAATGCCGCTGACCCGCACGCTTGGGGTGGCGCAATGTTGCGCGCAAGCGCCTCGGTACGCTGCCCGGGCCGGCTGCCGGCAGCTAGCGATGGACAGTCCGGCGGCGCGGCAGGTAGTCTAGCTGCCGACGTTCATAACAAGAGCGGTGTACGACCAGTGGGTGGGTACGGCACCGGTTTAAGCAAAGGACAGTAATCCCATGAAGCAAAGAATCTCTTGTGCACTGATTGCCCTGGCCGCCTCGGCAGCCTTGCCGCTACTGGCGGCCAACCCGCCTCCGGCGGCTGCGCCGCCACCACCAGCGCCCGCGCCCGCGCCCGCGCCCGTGACGTTTGTCTTCTGCTACCACAGCGGGGAAGATCTCGCTGCCTGCGCTGCATCCTGGGAACAGATGAGCGCCAGTGGCAACAAGGTGGATGGCCTGAAGACCGCCTGGGAAGCCAGCGGTTTCGAAAATTTTGTCGCCGGTCTGCGTTATGAGAATCAGGACTCCTCCTGGTGCGATCCGGCCAGCGGGGAAACCAGCGCTGAAGATGGCTTCAAGACCGTAGCCAAGTACCTGAAGGACAACCCGGAGAAAGTGAAATCGAGCGCTGCTGCCGTGCTGGTGGATAAGGCACTGCACGAAGCCTACCCCTGCACCAAGAAGGGCCACTAGCAGCAATCGATCCGCTGCTGCGTACTGAGCGAGGCGCCGTGCCCTCCTAAAGGTTCGGCGCCTGCTCCTGTCATTAGCAGCCGCACTTTCGCGCAACGCCTCCACGACTCGCCCGGCGGGCCGGACCTGACAAGGAATGCTCATGCCACGGCCCGGATCGGCACAGCGGCGCGCGGCTCAAAAACTCGCACCCCTTTGGGCGCGGCTTAAAGAGCATCCACTCGCCAGGGTCGGCCCCGGACTGATCACCGGCGCCGCCGATGATGATCCGAGCGGCATCGCGACCTATTCCCAGGCTGGCGCCCAGTTCGGGCTCAACATGCTCTGGACGATGCCACTGGCCTATCCGCTGATGTCGGCCATCCAGGCGATGTGCGCGCGCATCGGGCGCGTCACCGGCCGGGGACTGGCGGCCAACATCAAGAGCGCATTTCATCCGGCTGTGCTCGGCGCGGTTGTGGTGCTGCTGCTGATCGCCAATACGCTCAACATCGCCGCCGATGTCGCCGCCATGGGCGAGTCAGCGGAGCTTGTCACCGGCGTTAACCGGCATCTGATGACGGCGTTCTTCGTCATACTCACACTGCTGCTGCAGCTGCTGATTCCCTATCATCGCTACGTTTTCTACCTCAAGTGGCTCACCTTGTCGCTGCTGGCCTACGCAGCCGTACTGTTCGCGGTCCATGTGCCCTGGGGTGAAGTGGCGCTACGCGTGGTCTGGCCGCACTTCAAGCTCGATGCCAAGTCGGCGGCTGTCATCACCGGTGTCTTTGGCACCACGATCAGTCCGTACCTGTTCTTCTGGCAGGCCTCGGAAGAAGTCGAGGACATGGACAAGAACCAAAGTCCGCCACTGCTGGCCAAGGCCGCTGGCGCAGCGGCCGCGCCAGAGCTGCGCCGCATCCGCTGGGATACCTGGAGCGGCATGTTCTACTCGGACCTGGCCGCCTTTTTCATTATTCTGGCCACCGCACTAACGCTGCATCGGGCCGGCGTCACGGACATCGAGACCGCGGCACAGGCGGCCAGTGCACTGCGTCCGATTGCCGGTCAGTTCGCCTTCATCCTCTTTGCGCTCGGTATCCTGGGCGTGGGGCTCATCGGGGTGCCGGTACTGGCCGGCTCGGGCGCCTATGCGCTCTCCGAGGCGCTCGGCTGGCGCTGGGGTCTGGAGCGCAAGCTCGCTGATGCGCGCGGCTTCTACGGCATCATCGCCATCAGTGTGCTGCTGGCGCTGCTGATCCAGTACTCGCCCATCAGTCCGATGAAGGCACTTTTCTGGAGTGCGATCATCAACGGCGTGGTGGCCGTGCCGCTGATGGTCGTGGTGATTATCCTGGCCTCCAAGCGCTCGGTGATGGGCCCCTTCATCGTCGGCCGCACGCTGCGCATATTCGGCTGGCTGGCTACGGCCGTGATGGGTGCCGCGGCGGTGTGCATGTTGATGCCCGGCTGATTGGCAAGGCCGCGACCGCACTCAGCCCACTGCACGCGGGGATTTCCTGCCGCACTGCATCTGCGGCGGCACGCCCGGCGGCGCTACCGACGCAGCCGATTTCCGCTACCATTGGGGTCGCGGACAGACTCTTGCGGCGCCTGGCTCTGGCAAGCGGCGCATCCACCATCGATGGGACAATGATGTGAGTTCACTTAATTTCATCGGCGGCGAAAAAGGTGGCGTCGGCAAGTCCGTCGCGGCGCGCGTGCTGGCGCAGTATTTCATTGATAAGGGCCAGCCCTTCACGGCCTACGACACTGACCGCTCACACTCTTCCTTCGCGCGCTTCTATGCCGACTTTGCCTCACCGGTGGTCGTCGATAGCTTCGAGGGCCTGGATCGGATCGTGGCCAGCTTTGAGGAGCCGCCGGTGGAGGGCAAGTACAAGAGCGTGATCGTGGATCTGGCCGCGCAGACCGCAGCGCCGCTGTCGCGCTGGATCAAGGAATCGGATCTGCTGCCGCTGCTCGGTGAGATGCACGTGGCGGTGAATTTCTGGCATCTGGCGGACCCCGGCAAGGACTCGGTCGATCTGCTCGAAAGACTCGTGACCACCTATGGCGCGGACGCCAACTACATCGTCGTGAAGAATATGGGACGCGGCTCAGACTTCTCGCTGCTGGAGGAGTCCGAGGCGCTCAAGCATGCTCACGCCCGCGGCGCCCGAGTCATCATCTTGGGCTCGCTGCACGAAGCGAGCATGCGCAAGATCGATCGGCAAAATGCCAGCTTCTGGGCTGCGATCAACAACCGCACCGACCCGGACAGCCTCGGCATACTGGAGCGGCAGCGCGTCAAGACCTGGCTCAAGGCGACCTACGAGACGTTCAATGGCCTGCCGTTGTAGGCATTGCCGCAACTGACGCTGAGCACTCCGAGCTTGCACACCTCTCGATCGCGGCCAAGCGCCGCAGCAGCGTCCCGCACGGCGCTCGGCTTCGATTTCCATAATCCCTATCAAGATCCGCAAGCCGTGGGAAGCCGCCCATGGGGCAGCGCTGCCGAAAGCGAGCGCACGCAAGCTTGAGCTGCGCCGCAGACACCTGGGCTGTGGCTCGGGTAAGATTGGCGCAATTCAAAGGGTTAGTAATGACCTCCAAAAGACCGCACGCAGCTGGCTACGATCTCCCATATGAATCGTTCCAAGCGAGCCACTTGAGCGCTGCAGTGAGGCAGTCCGATGCTCGCTACGCACGCAGCTGCGCAACGATGGCTCCACGGCGAGTGTGATTTTGCAACTCTCGCGCGCCTGCAACGCTGCATGATCGATTTCGCCGTCATGCAGCGCCCGCGGCTGAGCATGGCGCGGGTTGCGCTGCTGGGGCTCGGCCTGCTGTGCCTGAGCTTTGCATCGGGCGCGGAAACACTGAGCGTCTCAGGTGGGCTCAGCGAGTCGGACGATTACTCCGCCAGCACCTACGCGTGGGCGCTCGAATACCGCGAAGCCATCGGCGATCGGTACGCGGCTTCGCTCGAGTGGCTCAACGAGGGGCACACGCAGGCGAATCGCCGCGACGGCGGCGTCGCGCAGTTCTGGCTGAATGCGCCGAAGTGGCTCAACCGCGTCACCTTCAGTGTCGGTGTCGGGCCGTATTTTTACTGTGATACGGAAACGACGGTCACTGTAAAGGGTTATGCCGATGACCACGGTATCGGCGGGCTCTTCAGTGGCGCGATGCTGCTGGAGCTCGGTCATCACTGGATCCTCACGATGACAGCCAGCGATGTGTATACACCAGGCGATGTAGGCAACTACCAGGTGCTCATCGGAGCCGGCTACGACTTCACCGATGTTGACCATCTGATCTCGGAGGTGAGCGAAAGAGCCGAGCAAACCGATCCGGACGGGCGTCAGCAGGCGCAGGTGTTCGGTGGGCAAACCGTATTCAACGATCGCGATTCGCGCCAGGCCTACACCTTTGGCGCCGACTATCGCTTCCAGCTGAATCACTGGTCCGACTGGTCCGCCACCTGGTTCGATGATCCGGGTAGTGGACTCAAGAACCGCCTCGCCAGCCAGCTGTGGATCGTGGATCAGATTAAACGCGCCCGGCTGGCCCTTGGCATTGGCATGGGCGCCTATCTGGAACTTGGGGCCAAGCCGGCCTCGAGTACGGTAGATTTTGAGCGCGTCTCGGCCCTCTCGGGCATTCGCGCGGACTGGCAGTGGACGCCACGCACCAGCGTGGTGCTGACCTGGTATCGCAAGTTCACCGAAGATGATGCCGACCGCGACATTCTCACCCTGGGCCTCGGCTGGCGCTTCTAAGGCAGATCCACGCGCCATCGGCGCGGCCGGCGGTGCCTTTCCTGCTGCTGATTCTCAAGACGCACCAATATCCGTACTGCGCCGCTGCTGCGCTGGACTTATACTCCGCCAGCGCCAGCTTCAGCGCGCCGAACTGGTCAGTCATGCCAATGCTTGAGTTGGCTTCACCGCGGCTCGACCTGACGGTGCGCGTCGGGTTCCACCTGGCCTACGAAGTCACCGGCACGGCGACCGTGTTGCTCAATGCGCAGCCTCACCGCAACGCGGCACATCATGTAATTTCCGAATCGCTCAATCTCGGCACCAGCCAGCCCGTTGAGCAGTATCCGGACGTGCATGGCAACCGCGTCTATCGGCTGGATCTGCATCCCGGCACCAACGTATTTCATCACGATGCCCTGGTGGCCGTCTCTTCCCTGCCCGACAACGCGGGCTTTGACAACGCGGCACCGATACCGGTTGGCGCGCTGCCCAGTACCTTACTGCGCTACACCCTGCCGAGCCGCTATTGCGATTCAGATCGCCTGACGAACTTCGCTTGGCAGCAATTTGGCCACATTGAGCACGGACTGCCGCGCGTTCAGGCGATTAGCGAATGGCTGCATCATAATATTGAGTACAAGTACATGTCGGGCAGCCCGGAGCTATCAGCCTGGGACGTCCTGATGCGCGGCCACGGCGTATGCCGGGACTTCGCGCATCTGTCAGTGGCGCTGAACCGAACCTTCAATCTGCCAGCACGCTATGTCACCGGGCATCTGCCCGATGTGGGTTTTCCGGATCCGGCTGGTCACATGGATTTCCATGCCTACGCTGAGGTCTACCTCGGTGATCAGTGGTTTACGACCGACGCGCGCTTTCATGTGCCGCGCATCGGGCGCATCAAGGTCGCCAACGGGCTGGATGCCGTTGATGGCGCGTTCTCGACCATCTACGGCGGGGCCACGCTCAGCTATTTTGAAATCTGGGCCTATCAGGTGGCACGCGGCGATGTGCGCGTGGGTGATCCGATCGACTTGTCGCGGCGGCTCGATAACCGCTGGCAAGTCACCACCGATCGGCTTTGAGGCCGCTGGCCGCAGACTCACATCCTCGCTAAGCCTTATTGGGACAGCTCAAGGGACGCCGGGCTTGCCGAGGCCGGCTCAAGAGCCCGCAGTGGGCAGAACTCATACGGTCCACCCAAATTGGTCTTCAGCTGCTGACATCCGGCGATCTCGATACGCAAATGCAGTGCGGCCGTTGCCTTGAGCGCCTCTTCGCGCTCCAGGGGTGAGGCCAGCAGGAACAGCTCACCGGTATAGGCAGCAACGCGCTCGCGCATCACTTCGCTCAGACCCGAGCCATCCCCGGGCTCGACCAGCCAGCCCTGAATGCGCAGCACCGGGATACTCGCGGGCAGCGATGGGATGATGTAGGCCATCGGCTCATAGCCGGTCATCAGAATCATGGTCTGCTCTGGGCGGGGAATAGACAGCGGGCTGAGCTGTACATACGGATCACCCAGCGGCGCATAAGGACCCGGCGCGTAGCGCCCCAGCGCCGCAGAAACGGCGAGCAGCAGCGTGGTGAACGCGATGCGCGCTCGCAGCGACAGCGGCAGCAGCCCCACTGCCGCAGCGATGACCAGCGGCGCGAGCATTTCAAGCGCCACGATGTAGCGATAGATCGCCAGCTCCCGCAGCCACGCCGCGTAGCTGGCCGCGCAGAACGCGAACAGTATCAAAGCCACTTCCGGCCACACGAGCGCTGCCTGGGCCCGTCGTCCGCAGAGCCACAGCACGCAGGCGAGCGGAATCAGCAGGTAAAGGAATGGAAGCCGCAGATCGCGAAACGGCACATCATCGGCCACCCCATAATGAATCGCGAAGCGGATGGGAAAACTGATGATGGCCCACCACCCTTGCGGGATGAAGTGCGAGTCGAGGAATGAGCCACCGCCAATCAGCGCTGAGTGCATCATGCCGTTGAAAAATGGAAACAGCGGGTTGCCGCTGTAGTGCGCCAGCATTACGAACCAGGTCCCGCCAGCGAGCAGAATGCCGCTCACGCCTCCCAGTGCACCGGCCGCAAGACGTGCTACGCGCGTGCCGAGGCTTCCGGCCGGTACGAGCAGCGCCAGCGCGATACCCACTCCGTAAGGCCCCTCGGCCGGTTTCAAACCGACCGCGAGGCCTACCAGCAATCCGCTCAATACAGCAAGCCCGGTCGCGGCGCGTGTGGGCGCCTGCAGCGTGCGCCGACCCACTATGACCAGCGCCAGCCCTCCGAGCACCAGCGCACTGAGCAGGCTCTGATCGTAGGAGGTCTTGCGGATCATCGACACGACCGTGCTACCCGCCATGCCGATCAGAGGCAACGCAATTGCGCTCCAGCGCGGGCTACTGGGGCTGAGCGCGCTGCGACTCATCCAGTACAGCGGTATGACATTAAGGCCTTGCAGGGCACCGAGGTAAAAGAGTGCTACCCACGAGGTCCCAAGCGTCGCCAGCAGGTAGAACGGCAAATGGATCAGTGGATTGAAATAAGTCGCCTGATGGGCAACCGCCACATCAAAGCCCAGCCGCCCATTCAGCAAGGCATAGGGGGTGTACCAGTGGTAGTTGAGAAAGTCCCAACCCACATCCTTGCCGAGCAGCACGGCCAGCAGGCCCCAGCCGGCAATGACGGCG
>Ga0302325_10004862_pt1 | contig 30951 bp, 33 predicted proteins | sample Palsa_T0_2_FD_201948 | JGI IMG/M metagenome (GOLD analysis project Ga0302325, IMG submission 201948) | Peat permafrost microbial communities from Stordalen Mire near Abisko, Sweden - Palsa_T0_2 | ecosystem: Environmental > Terrestrial > Soil > Palsa > Peat permafrost | place: Sweden: Abisko... | reverse complement strand
GCCTGGAGGCGATGACGGCGCAGGCCTTCGCGGCGGGCGGCGGGGTATTCGAGATCACCCGCGACACCGGGTTTCTGGTCGCGCGGAAGATATAGGAGACGCCGATGGCAGACGACCTCGCACGGCGGATCAACGCCGTCGCCCGTCTCGAGGGCTCGTTCGTGCTGCGCTCGGGCCAGATCGCCACGCACTACTTCGACAAGTATCGCTTCGAAGCCGATCCGGCGCTGCTGCGGCGTGTGGCGCAAAGGATGCTGACCCTGCTGCCGGCCGGGACCGAGGTGCTGGCGGGCCTGGAACTGGGCGGCGTGCCGATCTCCACGGCGATGTCGCTGGAAAGCGGCCTGCCGGCGGTGTTCGTGCGCAAGGCGCCGAAGAGCTATGGCACGCGCCGCGCGGTCGAGGGCGGCGATGTGGCGGGGCGCAAGGTGGTGATAATCGAGGACGTGATCACCACCGGCGGGGCGGTGACCGACGCGGCGGGACTGCTCCGCGCCGAGGGCGCCGAGCTGATCGCCATCGTCTGCGCGATCTGGCGCGGCGACGGCGCGCCCGCCATTCGCGCGCTGCCGGATCTGCCGGTGTTCTCGGCTCTGACCGAGGCCGAACTCAGCGCCGGCTGACGCGGGGGCTCCTCCCCGCACGTCCGTTCGGCACTCGCCGAACAGACGGCGGGGAGGCAGGCGTACTAATCCCCCGGTTTAGGCCGGGATGTGGTGGCGGACGCCGGTTTCCTCGTGGTTCAGCCGGGCTTGTTCGCCGCGGGTGAGGTGGCTGCCGTCGTGACGGGCGAAGCGGCGTTCCTGCAGCCGGATCATGTGGACGTGAGCGTGCAGGCGGCGGGCTTGCCAGGCAGTGAGATGACCGTCGCGGCGTTCGACGCGGATCGAGTGGTTGAGGTTGGCGAGGCGATGGTTCACCTCGACGCGCCGGGGGTGATGGTTCTGCCAGGGGGTGCCGGCGGAGGCCGCGCCGGCCGCGCCGGCCGCCATCGTCAGGCCAACGGCGGCGATCAGAAGGTTGCGGAGTTTCATGGGAGTCGAAGTCCTTTGAGGTCGATGAGGTTGTTGCATCGTCGGAAGTGACGATGTGCGGACCGTAGGACTCGCGACCTGAACCGCATGGCCGCCGCGGTGTTCAGTGACGGTTCATCGCCAAAGCGACGCCAGCGGGCTTGCAAGTCGTCGGTTGTTGGCCAAAAAGCCGCCCGGGATTGTCGGTGGGGGCGGAAAATCCGACGGCAACGCTCCGAGGATGTCGATGCAGCGAAGGTGGCACTGGTCGTGGAAGCCGCGCGCCTGGCTCAACAGCCTGCCGCAGCAGCGCTGGCGCGCCGCGACGCCGCATCCGGTGCTGGCCGAGGCGCTGGGCCGGTGGGCCTACGAACGCAGCGACATCCACGATCACCTGGGGACAATCTTCGCCGAGACGGTGCGTGTCGGACCGCGCCTGATCGTCGAACTCGGCACCCGCGGCGGCATCTCCACCCTCGCCTTGCTGGCGGCGGCTGAAGTCGCCGACGCCCCCGTGCTCTCGGTGGATGTCGAAGACTGCGCCGGCGCCGACATGCCGCCACGCTTCCGCCGCCGCTGGCATTTTCAGCTGGGCGACGATGTCGCCTTCGCCGGCGAACCGTTCGAGCGATTCTGCGCCGCAAGGGGGCTGCCGCCGCTGGCCGACGTCATCTTCATCGACACCTCCCACGTCTACGAACACACCCGCGATGAGATCGACCGCTGGCTGCCGCGCCTGGCGCCGGGCGGGGCGATGATCTTCCACGACACCAACATGGGCGACTGGTACCGCAGCCTCGATGGCCAGGTGCGGCGTGGCTGGAACAACCAGCGCGGCGTGATCCGCGCCATCGAGGAGCGGCTCGGCCGCAACTACGACGCTGACGCCTACTTCGTCGACATCGCCGACGGCTTCCTGGTCGAGCACTGGCCGTGGTGCAGCGGGCTGACGGTGCTCCGCCGGATGGAGGCGCGGACGCCCGTCTAGCGGGCCCTCCCGGCCACCCGTCTCTTGACGACCCTTGGGGCATGGGCTGCAACGGCGGCTCATGACTTCCGCCACGACATCCGCTTCGGACCTCCTTCCGCTCGCCGCCGGATTTCCCGGCCCGGACCGCGACGCTTGGCTGGCGCTGGTGGAGAAGACACTGAAAGGCGTGCCGCTGGAGAGCCTGACCCGGCGCACGCTCGAGGGTCTGGCGATCGAGCCGCTCTACGAGGCGATGCCGTACGCCGCGCCGATCGTCCGGTCGGCGCCGGGCTGGGATGTGCGGACGCTGGTTCGCGAGCCGAATCCTGCGGGCGCAAACGTCGACGCCCTGGCCGAGTTGGCCCAGGGCGCCGACTCGCTGTTGCTGCGGGTGGATCCGAGTGGCCAGCGCGGGATCGCGGCAGGAAGCGCCGACGATGTGGCTCGAGTGCTGGAAGGCGTGCTGCTCGACGTCGCCCCGGTCGCCCTCGACGCCGGCTTCCTCGGGCCTAAGGCGGCCGACTGGCTGGGCGCGGCGGCCAAGGGCGCGCCGGCGGCGCAGCTGTCATTCCACGTCGATCCGCTGAGCGCGCTGGCGGTGTCTGGCGCCAGTCCCGGCCCGATCGAGGCGCACCTGATCGCCGCCGCCACCGTCGCCGCGCGGCTGGCCGAGACCTACCCCAGGGCGAGCCTGTTCCTCGCCAGCGGGCGGGCGGCGCACGAAGCCTGCGGCGGCGAGGCGCTGGAGCTGGGCCTGGCGGCGGCCAGCGCGCTGGCCTACGCCAAGGCGATGGTCCGCGCCGGCCTGCCGATGGCGGACGCCTGGGGCCGCATCGTGGTCGGCCTTGCCGTCGACGCCGACCCCTTCATCGGCGTCGCCAAGCTGCGCGCCGCCCGGCGGATCTGGGCCCGGCTGGCGGGCGCCTGCGGCGCGGACGCCGAAGCGCGGATCGAGGTGCGCTCGTCCGGGCGCATGCTGACCCGCGCCGATCCCTGGACCAACATGATCCGCCTGACCGCCGCGGCCTTCGCCGGCGCCGTGGGCGGGGCGGATGCGGTGGCGCTGGGCGCCTTCACCGATGCGCTGGGTCCGCCGACCGCTTTTGCCCGGCGCCAGTCGCGCAATATCCAGCTGGTCCTCATGGAAGAGGCCAATCTGGGCCGCGTGATCGATCCGGCCGCCGGCAGCGGCTATGCCGAGGCGCTGAGCGACGAGTTCGCCCGCGCCGGCTGGATCCAGTTCCAGGCGATCGAGGCGGCTGGCGGCATGGTCAAGGCGCTAGAGAGCGGACTGATCGCCGATCTGGTCGCGCGAAACCGCGCCGAACTGGCCGCGCGCCTGGCCAGGCGCGAGCTGAAGCTGGTCGGCGTCACCGACTTCGCCGCCGAAGACCTCAAGCCCACCGAGATCGCGGCGCCAGCTGCGCATACCGCTAGCGCGCCCTCGCCGCGCCTGCCGGGCCCGGACAGCCGTTGTCCGCCGCTCGAGCCGATCGGAGTGGAGGACCTGACGTGAGCGTCTTCCCGGATTTCGCCAGGGTCGCCTACGACGACGCCTCCCCGCCGACCGCCGCCAGCAACGCCGAGCCCTGGGCGACGGCCGAAGGCATCGCGGTCAAGCCGCGCTATGAGGCGGCCGATATCGCCAGCCTCGACTTTATCGGCGGCTATCCCGGCCTCGCCCCCTATCTGCGCGGGCCCTACCCGACCATGTACGCCACCAACCCGTGGACCATCCGCCAGTACGCCGGGTTCTCCACCGCAGAGGAGTCCAACGCCTTCTACCAGCGCAATCTGGCGGCCGGGCAGATGGGGCTGTCGGTGGCGTTCGATCTGGCCACCCACCGCGGCTACGACTCCGACAACGAACGAGTGCGCGGCGATGTCGGCATGGCCGGGGTGGCGATCGACTCGATCCTCGACATGCGCACGCTGTTCTCCGGCATCCCGCTGGAGAAGATGAGCGTCTCGATGACCATGAACGGCGCGGTGCTGCCGATCCTGGCGCTCTACATCGTCGCCGGCGAGGAGCAGGGCGTCGCCCACGCCGCCCTCTCGGGCACGATCCAGAACGACATCCTCAAGGAGTTCCTGGTCCGCAACACCTACATCTACCCGCCCGGACCCTCGATGCGGATCGTTTCCGACATCTTTTCATACACTTCGCGCGAAATGCCGAAGTTCAACTCGATCTCGATCTCCGGCTACCACATGCAGGAAGCCGGGGCCTCGTTGGACCTGGAGCTGGCCTACACCCTGGCCGACGGGATCGAGTACATCCGCGCCGGCGTCGCGGCCGGAATGGCGGTGGACGTGTTCGCGCCGCGCCTGTCGTTCTTCTGGAACGCCGGCATGAACTACTTCATGGAGGTGGCCAAGCAGCGCGCCGCGCGGCTGCTGTGGGCCAAGCTGGTGCGCGAGGAATTCGCGCCGAACGACGGCCGCTCGTTGGCGCTCAGGGCTCACACCCAGACCAGCGGCTGGAGCCTGGCGGCGCAGGACGTCTTCAACAATGTCGCGCGCACCACGGTCGAGGCGATGGCGGCGCTCGGCGGCCAGACCCAGAGCCTGCACACCAACTCGCTCGACGAGGCCATCGCCCTGCCGACCGACTTCTCGGCCCGGATCAGCCGCAACACCCAGCTGTTCCTGCAGCACGAAGCCGGCATCACGCGCACCATCGATCCCTGGGGCGGCAGCTACTACGTTGAGCGGCTGACCTACGAGCTGGCGGCGCGGGCGCTGCATCACATCGCCGAGGTCGAGGCGCTGGGCGGCATGGCGGCGGCAATCGGCCAGGGCCTGCCGCAGCGGCGGATCGAGGAGGCCTCGGCCCGCACCCAGGCGCGGATGGACAGCGGCCGGCAGGTGCTGGTCGGCGTCAACCGCTTCCTGCCCGAGGCGCCTGACGACATTCCGCTGCTGAAGGTCGACAACTCCGAGGTGCTGCGGCGGCAGCTGGAGAAGCTGGCGCAGCTGAAGGCCGAGCGCGATCCGGCCGAGGTGGAACGCCGGCTCTCCGCGCTCACCGAGGGCGCCCGCGCCGGCGGCAACCTGCTTGAGCTCTCGGTCGACGCGGCGCGGGCCAAGGCGACGGTTGGCGAGATCAGTCTGGCGATAGAAAAGGTGTTCAACCGCCACGAGGCGAAGCCGAAGCTGCTGACCGGCGTCTATGCCGCCGAGGCTGGCGAAGGCCCCTCGATCTCCCGGGCGCGGATGATGGTCGCGGCGTTCCGGGAGGCCGATGGCCGCCCGCCGACGATCCTGGTCGCCAAGATGGGCCAGGATGGGCATGATCGCGGCCAGAAGGTGATCGCCTCAGGCTTCGGCGACCTCGGCTTTGCGGTCGATCCGGGGCCGCTGTTCGCCACCCCGGCCGAGACCGCCCGCCGGGCGGTGGCCGACAACGTGCACGTGGTGGGCGCCAGCTCCCTGGCCGCCGGCCACCTGACCTTGGTGCCCGAACTGCAGGCCGAGCTCAAGAAACTCGGCCGCGAGGACATCATGATCGTCGTCGGCGGCGTGATTCCGCCCGGCGACATCGAGGCGCTGAAAGTGGCCGGCGCCAGGCTGGTGTTCCCGCCGGGCACCGTCATCGCCGACGCCGCCATCGCCGTGCTGGAGGCGCTGAACGAGGAGCTCGGCTACAGCCAGGGCGAAGCGGCGTGATCTACGACTACGTCCGCCTGACGCTGGCGCGGGTTCCGACGCCGCACCAGGCGCTGGCGGCTTTCCTGCGCGGCTCGACCGGCGTCGTAGGTCAGTTCGCGCCACAGCTCGGCTGGGCGGGCAACGAGGCGGCCGTGCTGCTACGCGATCCATCCGGGCATACGCTGGAGGCGCCGGGCCTGATCGCCAAGACCAAGGTCGAGCGACTGACGCCGACTTTGCGCCCGGCCGGCGGTGCGACGCCGCGACCTGGCGGGATCTACGTGCACCGCTGGTTCGAGGTCGAGGCCGGCGCGGCCGACGAATTCGTCGAACTTTCGGGCCGGGGCTGGGAGCATTTCGAGGCCCAGTTCGACACCCAGATCTTCGGCCTGTTCCGCGCCGCCGCCTCGCCGGCGGACGCCGAGGCCGGAGTCCAGCGCCTGTTGCTGCTGACCCGCTACGCCGACCACGGCGTCTGGGAGGCTTCGCGCGATCCGACCAGCGATGCGATGCAGATCTTCGCCCGCCGCGCGCAGCTCACGCGCAGGTCCTGGGCCGCGAGCACCCTGCTGGTCGCGCCGGGCTGATCTCCCACCGCCCTAGGTGTTCGGAGCTACCGAAATTTCGGTGACGGCCCAGCCGTAGTTACGAATGCGCCATTCGTGACCTTCCTTCGTCAGGACGAAGCACCAGCCGCCGCTCTCCGTGAACGCCGTGCCGTCAATGAGGCCAGACCACTCCGTGGGAAGCGACAGAAACACTTGGTCGCCGGAGCGACTGAAGTTGTGCGGTTGGCTAAATCGGTGACGGAGCGCCGTCACACCGCTCAAATGGGCCTTCATTCCGAGCGCCCACGTCTCGACGGCCGCGTCGCCGGCGAACAGGTAGGGCGCGAAATTCTCAAGGATGGTCACGTCGCTGCCGGCAAACGCCTCCTCGGGCGAGCCGGCGCCGCCCGATGCAATGAACTCGGCGAGCCGTTCGACCGGATCCATCATAGCGCGATCAGGCTGCTCACTCTGGGCCATGGAGATCACCCGTCTGATGGAGAACGGCCCAACGGTAGCCGACCCCGACCGGTCCGCCGACCGGCGTCCAGCAGCCGCTGATCAGGCCGCGTCGGAGCCGCGCACCACACGCAGCCGGCCGCGCTCGCGAGAGTCCTCCGGCGCGTCACTCGGGGCCCAGCCGTGCTCCAACAGATCGTGCGCGACGTGCCAGGCGGTGGCGAGGAAGGCGTCCTCGAACATGCCCACCAACGCGGCGCGCGCCTCATCGGTCTGCGCCGCCCTGTGCAGCTCCAGCAGCGCCTTCAGGCGCGGCCGCAGCGCGTCGAACTCGATCGCGTCTGTGCTTTTGGAGATCATCCGTGCTCCAGGGCTTCGCCGGCGCGCAGCTGCTCGCGAAGGCGCAGGCGGTGGGCGCCCACCACACAGGCCTCCAGCATGCGCCTCAGCTCGTCGATCTCCGGGTCGCTCGCGTCGAACGTGGTCACCACCAGCCGCCGCAGCATGGTCAGCGTCGCGGGCAAGGCGTCCAAAGTCTCGCGGCGGACACGCGCCTGGGATTCAGGTTTCGCCATCAATGAACAACCTCCAGCCGGCGCGCGATCAGCCGGCGGCTTGAAGCCAGTTGGACGAAAGGCTTGAGGATGATCCGCGCGACATCGGCCGCGGCCAGCTCTTCGGTTGCGCCCACGGCGTCCTCGATCAGGGTGAGCGAGAGCCCCTCGTCGACCCCGGCGAGCGCCGTGGCCAGGCAGGTGTCGGAAAGCGAAAAACCGATCAGGTGGACATCGGCGCCGCGCGCGCAGCGCAACTCGGCGGTGAAGCCGGGATTGGCAAAGGCCGACAGGCCGCGCCGGAAATAGACCGGCTCGCTGACCAGCGGCCGCAGCCCCTCGATCGGGGCCCCGAACAGCTCGCGCGGCCAAGGCGCGACGGCCTCGGCGCGATACTGGCTGTGCACCACGCGCCAGCCGTCCTCGCGCGCCATCGCCAGCACCCTGGCGCAGGTCGCGGCGACCTCGGTGTTGGCGATCGAATAACGTGGGCGGCCGGGAACGACGTAGTCGCGCTGCAGGTCGAGGCAGATCAGCCAGGATCGGCGCGAATCGGCGCGCGGAGCGGGATAGGTCAGCATGGCGGGCTTACGGGCTTGAAGTGCGGGTTGGTGGCGGGGCGAGCGGCGGAGTGGTCGAGCACGCCGGGGCGATCCCAGGCGCCTTCCGGGCGCAGGATGATCAACGGATCGCTGTCGATGGTGACCGCGTCCTCTGGTGGTTCGAGGTCGCGGATGGTCTCGACGTATTCGTGGTCGGAGAACTTGAACTTGGCCCGCCCGGCGCGGACCCGCACCTTGCCCAGCCGCATCAGCACCGGGGCGAGGCGGACCTGGGTGTGGCCCATGATCTTGCGGTAGCCCTTCTTGGCCGCGAGTTCGAACGCCGCCTCCAGCAGGGCGCGCGGCACCGCGCCGCCGCGGCAATGCGGCAGCACCGTCAGCCGCTCCAGCTTAGCGAAGTCGCAGAACCAGCGCAGGCGGATGACGCCGACCGGCTGGCTGCCGACGCGGGCGATCAGGTGGGTGGCGCCGGCCAGGTCGTTGCCGTCGAACTCCTCGTCGTAGGGGCACAGCTGCTCGCCCATGTAGACGACCGACCGGACCGCCATCGCCTGCATCAGGTCATCAAGCGTATGGGCAACGCTCACGGTCACAGCCGCCTTCGGCAGCGCGACCGGCTCGAACGGCTCGGCGAGCTTGATCTTCGCGCTCATGCCGCGACCGCCACCTTCTTCGGCAAGCTGATCATCAGATCGTCGTCGGCGTGGCGCAGCGGCTGGTAGCCGTAGCGGTTCAGCGCGATGTGCCTGCCGACCTCCGTGACGGCGCGGGTGAAGCCGGTGATGTTGGGGTAAAGCCGCAGGCGCATCGTCCGTCCGACCCAGGAGACGGCGTTGGCGGCCGGCTTGGTCGACGCTGCGATGCCCCACCCGTAGCCGAGGGCGACCAGATCGCCGTCCCTGGCGAGAAACTGCGTGTCGACGTCCGTCGCGTCGAACCGGCCGGCGAGCATCACGCGGAAGGCCTCCGGCGTCAGCATCAGCTGACCCGACACCCCGGTGATCCGTCCGTCTTCCTTGTAGACCAGCGATGACGCAGGCTGGATGCCCAGCACCGCGGTCAGCGTGTCGAGACCGACGACCTTGTGGTCCATCAGCTTCTGCGCCAGGGCGCGCGCTTCAGGTAATTCGGCTTCTGTCGGCGGCGCCATGCCGAATTCGCGACCGATGGCCAGCATGCCTTCGGCGTCCATGCGGTCGATCGCTTCGGGGATATCGGCTTCGGTGATCATGTCGCGCGCTCCAGAGTCAGGCTGCCCGGAAGGGTAGTTGGGGCGGCTGGGCGTCGCTTCAGCGAAGTGCGTAGAACGCTTATGCGCGGGTGCGCCAACTGACCGCCGCATTGTGGTGCTTGATGGAGCGCCGGGCGAAGTTGTTTCACCGGGACTGACATTCGGTCGCGATGATGTAAGCTTCGCACCGTCGACCTCTGGCGAGACGTCCCAAACCGATGTTTGAAGCCCCCGAAGACGACCAAGAACTGTGGCGCCGGCTCGACTGGAACGACGTCCGCACATTCCTCGCTGTCGCTGAGTGTGGAAGTCTCAACGCCGCGGCCAAACTGCTTGGAATGACCCAGCCGACCATCAGTCGCCGCATGGAAGAGTTCGAATACCGGCTCAAAGCCAAGCTGTTTGAGCGGACGTCGCGGGGCGTGATGCTGACCGAACCGGGGCTGATGGTGCGCGACCTGGCGCAGAGCATGGCGCGGCTCGGCGGTTCGATCATGCGCGACGTCGCCGGCCACGATCACAGCGATACGGGCCGCGTGCGCATGACGGCCCCCGACGGCATTTCCGGCTTCCTGCTGGCGCCGCAGCTGTCGAAGATCCAGATGGCCAACCCGCAGGTGCAGCTGGCGATCGACTGCGGCCTGTGGATCGGCAGCATGCTGGAATCGGAGCCCGATCTCGCGCTGGAGATGTCCGACAGCTACGAGTCGGATTTGGTTTCCACCCCGGTCGCCACGCTGCACTACGCCGTGTTCGCCTCGCGCGAATATCTCGACCTCTACGGCACGCCGAAGACCTATGCGGAGATGACCGAGCACCGCTCGGTGCGCTTCGCCGGTCACCGCGAGCAGAAGTCGCGCTGGAACCCGAAGGCAGTGGCGATCAGCACGCTGACCAATCCGCATTTCGTCAGCAATTCCAGCGCCACGACGCTGCAGGCGATCCGTGCCGGGGCTGGCATCGGCGGTCTGCCGACCTTCGTGCTCACCTTCGCGCCCGAGCTGGTGATGCTCGATCTTGAGCCGCTCAGCCACCCACGGCTGTTCCTGCGCCACCGGCACATGATCGAGAACCAGCGGCGGGTGAAGCTGGTGAAGGACTGGCTGATGGACGTGTTCGACTCCACCGACCAGCCGTGGTTCCGCGAGGAGTTCGTCCACCCGAAGGACTTCCAGCGCTACCTGCCTGAGGCGCCGCAGACCACCCGCCCGCCGCGCCGTGCGATACGCGAGGCCGCTGGCTGAGCCGCGAAGCTCGGCGCGTGTTTCGCTGATCGGGTCGGCGTCGATCATCTGGGCCGCCAATCGCAAGTCCGCCGTGAGGCGGATGCCTGCGACTTTTTGACTCGGTCGGCGTTAACGGTTCGTTTACGAACACGGTAAACGCGCCGCTGCGGCGCTTCGGCACGACTGCGGTTGGCGCATCAGAGCGCCACGACGGGCTCGCCGACCAAGGCGAGCGCGGCGGCGTTACTTCGCCGCGGCGAGGCGCTTGGCTTGAGCCACCCAGGCTTCGCGCACCGCCCTGCCCTTCAGCGACAGCGTCGAATCCATCTTGGCGAGGTCCTCGGCCGTCCAGCCGGCGATCTGGGCGAAGTGCGTGACGCCCAGGTCGGCCAGGGCGATCGAGAGCTTCGGCCCGATGCCGGTCATCCGCGTCAGGTCGTCAGCGACCTCTTCCACGACGGCGACGGCCTGGGCGGCGGGCGCCTCAAACGCCAGCGTTGGCGCGGCTTCGGCGATCACTGCGGGCCCAGGTTCGGCGACGAGCTCGACCGGCTTGGCCTTTGCGGCCGGTTTCATCGAGAAGGACGCAAGGGCCTCGACGTTCACGGCCCGCGCCCAGCTGGTCATCCACCAGTAGGCCAACCCCGCCCCCGCTGCGGCGCCGTACATCGCCCACAGCGGCGATGCGACGCCGAAGGGCAAACGCAACGCGCGTTCGGCGCGTGCGCCGGCCGCCCCCGCGCCTGGAAACTCCTGCGACAATGCCATCGAGCCAACTCCTCATCAGCTGCGGCCGGCCAGTTCGCCAGCCCATGTTGCAGTGCAGCATAACACGGCCCGCTGGAAACGCCATGGCGGAAGGCAACGCGATATCAAGAATCAGCGATCATGGGTGTCAGGATGACCGTCACAATCGCGCCATGACCGCACAAGCCGCCAACGCGGAACCGGATAGCCCAGACGGCTTGCTCAAGGCGGGTCTTGCGCGCCACGCCGCCGGCGACGTCGCGGGGGCCGAGGCCCTGTTTCGACAGGCCCTGACGCTGGAGTCCGACAACCCGACCGCGCTTTATCTGCTTGGCCTGGCGCGCTTCGAGGCCGGCGCCGCGGCCGAGGCGGAGATGCTGATCCAGCACCTTGCGGATCTGCGGCCGGACCACGCCCAGGCCCAGCTCACTTTGGCCAGCGTCCGCCACTGGCGCGACGATCGCGCCGGGGCGATCACCGCCTACCGCCGCGTGCTGGAGATCGAGCCGACCCATCCCGCCGGCCTGGTCGGCATCGCCCGCGCCCTCTCGGAGAGCGGCGAGCACGCCGAGGCGCTGGTTGCGGCGGAACTGGCGGTCGCCCAGACCCCCGACGACGCCGATGCGCAGATGGCCCTCGCCGCCGCCTGGCGCGGGCTCGGCGAGGTGCGCAAGGCGGTCGACGCGTTCGCAACGGCCGCCGATCTGGCGCCGGGGATGGTCGCCGCCCACGTCGGATTTTCGCTCGCCATGTCCGACGCCGGCGAGGCGGAGCCGGCGAAGTTCGCCGCACTGCGCGCTTTATCGATCGATCCGAACCTGTGCGACGGCTGGCTGGCGCTCGGCACGGCGCTGCGCGGGCTGCACGACCCGAAGGGCGCGGCCGACGCCTTCGAGCACGCCCTGCAGCTCGATCCGAACCGCAGCAACGCGCACCTCAACCTCGGTCTCGCGCTGATCGAGTTGGAGCAGCCGCCGGAAGCGGCCGCCCACCTGCACCGAGCGCTGGAACTGGATCCCACCAGCGCCAAAGCCCACGCCAACCTCAGCTCGCTCTACTACCTCGCCGGCCGCAAGGAACAGGCCGTAGCGCACGCGCAGCGGGCGCTGGCGATCGACCCCAACCTGATGAGCGCGCACCAGAACCTGGCCGCCCTGATGGCCGAGGCTCAGCGACCGGACGAAGCGCGCTCCCACCGCGACCACGCCTATGCAGAGCGTAACCTGCTGGTCAGCACCGCGGCCCACCCGCTGCGCAGCGTGCTGATTCTATCGACGACGGAGAGCGGTAATACGCCGGATCGATACCTGATCCCCCCGGCGAGCTACACGCGGCTGCTCTGGTTCGTCGAATACGCGAGCGAAGCGCAGATGAACGACCTACCCGCGTACGACCTCGCCTTCAACGCCATCGGCGACGAAGACCTGGCCGGGCCGACCGCCGCCAACGCCGCGCGCTTCGCCGAGCTCTGCCCGACACGCCTGCTGAACCCGCCGGCGAAGATCGCCCACACCCGCCGCGACCTTGCCGGAGAGCTGTTCGGCGTCATCCCCGGCATCAAGGTCCCGAAGACGGTGCGGGTCGATGCAGCGGAGGTCGCGAACGGCGGGGTTAGAGCCGCGGCGACGCGCGCCGGCATCGCCGAACCGTTCCTGGTGCGGCCGATCGGCTCGCACGGCGGCAAGGGCCTCTTGCTAGTAGGCGGCGATGCGCCGGACGAACCGCTCACGCCCGCCGGCGCCTACTACCTCACCGCGTTCGAGAATTTCCGCAGCGCCGATGGGCTCTATCGCAAGTACCGCGCGATCTTCGTGGGCGGCCGGACCCTGCCTTACCACCTCGCCATCGCCCCGAACTGGCTGGTGCACTACGAGCACTCCGGCACCCAGGACCATCAGGCGCGGCTGGACGAGGAGATGCGCTACCTGGACGACGCGGCGGGAGCGATCGGGACGGGCGCTTGGGCGGCGGTGCAACAGGTCGGCGCGGCGATGGGGCTCGACTACGCCGGCGCCGACTTCAGCCTGCTGCCGGACGGCCGGGTGCTGCTGTTCGAGGCGAACGCCACCATGCTGGTCCATCCCGAGACCCCGGATGGGGTGCTGGCGCACAAGAACCCGGCCATCGAGCGCATCTACGAGGCCTTCAGGGCCATGCTCGCCGCCTGATCTGCCCGGAACGGGCCGCCACACACCGCGTTAGCGCCTGATGGCGCGCGATGCGGTGGAGTTGGGGGAAGCGACGGCCAGGTCGGCCGGGCTCACCTATGTGAACGACCACGAGCCCGGTATCCGCCGCATGATCGGCCGCCGCGGCGTCGCGTATGTCGACGCCAGCGGCAAGCAGCTCCGCGACGAAGACACCCTGGCCCGAATCCACAAACTGGCGATCCCGCCGGCCTGGACCGACGTCTGGATCAGCCCCGACGGGCGCGGCCACATCCAGGCGGTGGGCCGCGATGCGCGCGGCCGCAAGCAGTACCGCTATCACGACGACTGGCAGGCGGCGCGCGGCGCGCACAAGTTCCACCGCATGCTGGCGTTCGGCCGCGCCCTGCCGAAGCTGCGGGCGCGGATCGAGGCCGACCTCGCCCGCAAGGGCTTGGCGCGCGAGAGGGTGCTGGCCGGCGCCGTGCGCCTGCTCGAGATCACCCTGATCCGGGTCGGCAACGACGAATACGCCCGCGCCAACAAGAGCTTTGGCCTCACCACCCTGCGCAAGCGGCACGTCACGCTCTCCAGCGCCGGGGCGGTGTTCGAGTTCAAGGGCAAGTCCGGCAAGTCGCACCGCACCGGCTTTCACGACCGGCGTCTCGCGCGCCTGCTGCGCCGCTGCGAGGAGCTGCCCGGCCAGCGGCTGTTTCAGTACCTCGACGAGACCGGCGCGCGTCATCACGTGGCCAGCGACGACGTCAACGCCTACCTGCGCGAGGCGATGGGCGAGGACTTCTCCGCCAAGGACTTCCGCACCTGGGCCGCCACGCTAGCCGCCGCCCGCGCGCTGTGCCTGGAAGCGGCCGACGGCGCGGCGCACCCGAAGCAGACCGTCAACATCTGCGTGAAGGCGGTCGCGGGCCTGCTCGGCAACACCGCCGCCGTCTGCCGAACCTCGTACATCCACCCGACGGTGTTCGAGGCGTTCGAGGCCGGCCAGCTCCCGCCCAGTCTGGCCAAGGAGGCCGACGCCGCCGAGCGCGCCCTATTGCGGCTGCTCGCGGGCGCCTGACCCGAGGCGCTTGCGCCGCGCGTGTTAGCGGCGACAATGGCGCAACATCGGGGCTCTGCGGAGGACGGCATGCAGATCGGCGACTGGGCGGCGACGCCGGATCTCACCGAAATCTACCGCGAGATTCGCGCACTGGGCCTGGAAACCAACCTCGCCGAGCTGGAGGCGTTCGGCTTCACCGTCATCGAAGGCGCGCTTTCGCCGGGCGAGGTGAAAGCCACGCGCGACAAGATCATCGAGATCTCCGAGGCGCGGCTCGGTCGCAAGCTCGATCTCGACGGCGAGAGCGACTACAGCGACCTCTCTTTCATCCCGTTCCTGCTGTTCAAGGACCCGATCTTCAAGGTCGGTTTGCTGAATCCGAAGCCACTGGCGCTGATCACCTACCTGCTCGGCCAGCACTGCATCCTGTCCAGCCTCGGCTCGCACCTGAAGGGGCCGGGCGGAAACGGCCTGCTGCTGCACTCCGACACCGGCAACAACACGCCCGATCCGTTCACGCCCTATTCCCAGGTCGCCAACTGCAACTATGCGCTCACTGACTACACCGAGGAAACCGGATGCCTGGCGATGGTGCCAGGCAGCCATCGCAACCAGCGGCAGCCGACGCGCTGGGAGGTCGGGCTGGAAGGCAATCGCCGCAACGCCGGCGTGATCCCGATCGAGGTTGCGGCCGGATCGGCGATCGTCTGGCACGGCAATACCTGGCACGGCTCGTTCCCGCGCAAGGTCCCGGGCCTGAGGGTCAATCTCTCCTGCTACTTCTGCCGCGAATACCTGCAGCCGCAGGAGGACTACAGTCGCAACGTGCCGGCGGGCTACCTCGACGGCGAGGACGACCCGCGGCTGGCGCGGCTGCTCGGCCAGGAGCTGATCCACGGCTGGACCGACGAAGGCCCGCAGAAGATGTACGCCCGCCGCGATCCCGCGACCGTGCGCAGCTGGCACTCGTAACAAGTCGTCGAACTGCCGGTGCGTCATACTGGCGCCGCCGCGGGCTAACCCCTACGGTCTGGCCGACCATAAGCCGGACCCCATAATCCATGCTGCCTGCACGCCTGCGCTTCGGCGCCTTCATCGCGCCGTTTCACCCGATCGACGAGAACCCGACTCTGGCGATCCAGCGCGACCTGGAGCTGGTCGAGCTGCTGGAACAGCTCGGCTACGACGAGGCCTGGATCGGCGAGCACCACTCCGCCGCCTACGAACTGATCGCCAGCCCCGAGGTGTTCATCGCCGCGGCCGCCGAGCGCACCAAGCACATCCGCCTCGGCACCGGCGTCTCGTCCCTGCCCTACCACCACCCGTTCATGCTGGCCGACCGCATCAACCAGCTCGACCACATGACCCGCGGGCGGGTGATGTTCGGCGTCGGGCCGGGCGCGCTGTCGTCCGATGCCTACATGATGGGCATCCCCATCGCCCGCCAGCGCGACATGATGGACGAGGCGCTGGGCGTGCTGGTGCGCCTGCTGCGCGGCGAGGAAGTCAGCCACGACAGCGACTGGTTCAAGCTGAACAAGGCGCGGTTGCAGATGACCCCCTATTCGCGCCCCAGCGTCGAGATCGCGGTGGCGAGCCAGGTCTCGCCGACCGGCGCCCGCGCCGCCGGGAAGCACGGCCTCGGCTTGCTCTCGCTCGGCGCCACCTCCGACGGCGGCTTCAATGCGCTGGCGTCCAACTGGGCGATCGCCGAGGATCTGGCGCGCGACAACGGCCAGACCATGGACCGTTCCGCCTGGCGCCTGGTCGGGCCGATGCACATCGCCGAGACCAAGGAAAAGGCGATGGCCGACGTCCGCTTCGGCCTGGAAAAGTGGCTGTATTACTTCAGCAAGATCGCCAACCTGCCGATCGTGCCCGACACCGAGGGCGATCCGGTCGAGGCGTTCCTGGCGATGCCGATGGCGGTGGTCGGCACGCCGGACGATGCGGCGTCCAAGATCCAGGCCCTGGTCGACCAGTCCGGCGGCTTCGGCGCCTTTCTGTTCATGGCCCACAACTGGGCCAACTGGACCGCGACCAAGCAGTCGTACGAGCTGTTCGCCCGCTATGTGGCGCCCAAGTTCCAGAGCCTGAACGTCGGTCGCGAAGCGTCCATGGAATGGGTGAAGGAGAACAAGGACGACTTCACCGCCCAGGCCCGCGTCGCCGTCGGCGCCCGCATCCTACAGCACGCCCAGGAAAAGGGCGCCGAGAACATCAACCCGATGATCGCGGCGATGATGGGCCTGAAGACAGAGCCGGCGGCGGAGTAGCCTGATGCGCGCAGTCATCCGCCGGGACGGCAAGCTGGTCGTCGATGAGATGGCCGCGCCGACGCCGGGGCCCGGCCAGCTGCTGGCGCGCAGCCTGGTCTGCGGCATCTGCGGCTCGGACCTACACGCCCTCGACCACTACGACCACATGATCGACCTTGGCCGGCGCCTCGGCGGCTTCGACGGCATGCGCAAGAATACCGACACCGTGTTCGGTCACGAATTCTGCTGCGAGGTGCTGGAGGGCGGCGGCGCGTTCAAGGCCGGCGATGTCGTGGTCTCGATGCCCGTGCTGATCAGCCCCACCGGCGGCGCCACCATCGGCTATTCCAGCGACATCCCCGGCGCGTTCGCCGAGACGATCCTGATCTCCGAGATGCTGACACTGCCGGTGCCGAACGGACTCTCGGCGGAGCACGCCGCGCTGACCGAGCCGCTGGCGGTGGGCGAACACGCGGTGGCGATGGGCGATCCGCAGAGCGACCACGTGTTCTTGGTGATCGGCTGCGGGCCGGTGGGCCTGGCGGCGATCGCGTCGCTGAAGACGCGCGGCCTGGGACCGGTGGTGGCGGCGGACTACTCCCCCGAGCGCCGCGCCGCGGCCGAGCGGATGGGCGCCGACAGGATCGTCGATCCGGCCCAGGTCTCGCCGCACGCCTCCTGGGCGGAACTTGGCGTGCCGGCCAGCGCTGGCGAGGGCCTGATCGCCGCGGCCATGGGCCAGACGGTGAAGCGGCCGCTGATCTTCGAATGCGTCGGCGCTCCCGGCATGCTGCAGGCGGTGGCCGAAGCCGCGCCGAGCGGTTCGCGCATCGTCGTCGCCGGCGTCTGCATGGAGCGCGACCACATCGAGCCGCTGCTGTTCATCACCAAGCAGATCGAGCTTCGGTTCGTACTCGGATATTCGCGAGAAGAATTCGCCAAATCATTGGAAAACCTCGCTGAAGACCGCACGCGCTACAGCGAGATCATCACCGGTGTAGTGGGTCTGGACCAAACACCCGACGCCTTCGTCCGCCTGCAGACGGATAAGAGTCAGATCAAGATCCTGGTCGCGCCGGGACGGTGAGGGTCCAGCGTCGATGAACGCCGGGTGACGAGGCTCATCGAACGCGGTTCAGCGAAGTTGGCGCACCCTGCGTCAGGCGTCCGAATTGGCGGGCGCCCCAACGGACCAGACGGCCATGCGCGCCCTCATCGTTTCACTCATCATGCTCGCCGCGGTGATCGCGGTGACACACGCCGACGTCCTGCCCGGCTGACGCTACAGGTTGGCCAGGTCGACGCGGTATAGCGGACCGACGGCGCGGCCGTTCCCGGAACTCTCCGCAAGATCGGCCACGTGCGCCTCCGCTAACCGTCAACCGGCGGCCGATAGCGCATCAGGCCTTCCTGCGCCGCTGAGGCCACCAGGCTGCCGTCCTGGCTGTAGATTTCACCGAGGTTGAAGCCGCGGGCCCCCGACGCCGACGGGCTCTTCTGCGCGAAGAGATGCCAGTCGTTGAAGTTGCAGGGCCGGTGAAACCAGATCGCGTGGTCGATGCTCGCGGTGGTCAGCCCGCCAGTCTGCCAATTCATCCCGTGCGGCCGCATGGAGGTGGAGAGGAAACTCATGTCCGAGGCGTAGGCCAGCACCGCCTGGTTGAAGACTGGATCGTCGCCGATCGGCTCGGCGGCGCGCATCCAGACATTCTGGACCGGTGGCGCGGCCTTGCTAGCCATGAAGTTCGACGGATCGACCGGGCGCATCTCGATCGGCCGCGGACGCTCGGCCATCTGGCGGACCAGTGGCGGGAGCCTGGCGATGAGCTTGCGGCGCAGCTCGCTCTCGTCGGAGAGGGCCTCCGGCGCCGGAACGTGCGGCATCGGATCCTGATGCTCCAGTCCAGCCTCCGGGTGCTGGAACGAGCCGGCGAGGTTGAAGATCTGCTCGCCGTGCTGGATCGCCGTCACCCGCCGCGAGGTGAAAGAACGCCCGTCCCGCGCCCGATCGACCTCGTAGAGGATCGGGATGGTCGGGTCGCCCGGCCGCAGGAAGTAGCAATGGATAGAGTGGCAGAGGCTGTTCTCCACCGTCCGGTAGGCCGCCAGCAGCGCCTGGGCGATCACCAGCCCGCCGAAGATGCGCGGCCCGTCGTTCTTCGGCGCGTGACCGCGGAACAGGTTCACCTCAATCCGCTCCAGCGCCAGGGTGTCGATCAGGCTTTCGGACTTGGACATGGGGCCCCCGCGGATGGTCGCCCGCCTTACCGCCGCCGCCGGCGCCGGACAAGGATCGCCGCCCATGCTGACCGCCGCGTGCCCCGCCGATGCTATGCTTGGCCTATCAGGCTGGAGAGAAGACCATGGAAACCAAGACCGACGAGATCGCCGATGGCGTCTACCGCTTCTCGACCGCGGTCTCCGGCATTGGCCCTGAGCCCTTCACCTTTAACCAGTTCCTGATCGACGCGGATGCGCCCCTGCTGTTCCATCTGGGGCATCGCGGCTTCTTTCCGTCGATCTCCGCGGCGGTGGCCAAGGTCACGCCGCTGGCGCGCATCCGCTACCTGGCGTTCGGCCACGTCGAGGCCGACGAATGCGGCGCGCTCAACCATTGGCTCGCCGCCGCGCCGTCTGCCGAGGTGGTTCACTCCCGCCTCGCCTGCCAGGTGTCGCTCAATGATCTGGCCGATCGGCCGCCGCGCCCGCTGGATGACGGCGAGGCAGTCGACCTGGGCGGTCGCAAGATGCGCTGGATCGACACGCCGCACGTGCCGCATGGCTGGGAAGCCGGCGCGATGTACGAGGAAACCCACCGCACGCTGTTCTGCGGCGACCTGCTGACCCACGGCGGCGACGGGCCGCCCATCACCGAAGCCGACATCACCGGGCAGGCTTGCGCGATGGAGGACATGTTCCACGCCATGACCATGGCCCCGGGCACCGCCGCCACCTTGCGCGCGCTGGCCGATCTTTCCCCAACGACGCTGGCGCTGATGCATGGATCCTCATATCGGGGCGACGGCGCCGGGGCGCTGCGCCGGCTCGCCGACTACTGTGCGGGGGCGATCTCGCCCGCGTGACGGGCGAAGCGCGCTGAATCCAAGTCACCTCATTGCCGGCTGGAGCGCGAAGCAAGGTTGCTTCGGGCCGATGTCTAGCCAGCGAAATTGAGCTTTAACCCTGGCTCGGGCCAGCGCATCCGGATCAGTTGGCCCACGTCTGACATGGTGATGAAGGCATCGCGCATGTCGGCGCCTCCGAAGCAGATGTTGGTCACCATCCGGTCCGGCAGCGGGGTCTGCCGATAGGCGCCCGCGGGGGACATGGTGGTGATCCCGTCAGCGATCGAAGCGACGCAGACATCGCCGTTGGCCTGCACCGCCAGGCTGTCGAAGAACGCCCGCCCGGGCGCGGTCCCGACCAGGCGCCCGCCGCGGCCGCCCTTCACCACCCGACCGGGCCCGGTGAGATCGAACGCGATCAGCCGGCCGGTGTGGGTCTCGGCGGCGTAGACGCACCGCTCGTCCGGCGAGAGACCGACGCCGTTGTAGCCGGTGCCGCCGAATGAAAGCTCCTCGACCTTCGAGCCGTCGGACCGCCCGTAGTAGATGCCGCTGAGATGCCGCGTGCGCCCGCTGGTGCGGCCGAAGTCGGTGAACCAGAAGCCGCCGTCTCGGTCGAACACGATGTCGTTGGGCGCCGACAGGGCGTGGTCGCCCACCTTGTCGTAGAGCCGCTCGCCTTTGCCGGTGGCGAGGTCGACGCGGTCGATCCCGCCTTGCTGCGGCGCCAGGGCCCGCGCGCCCGCCGGAAGCCCGCCGCCGCCATTGTTGGCGACATAGACCGCGCCGTCCGGGCCCAGCGCCGCCCCGTTCGGGCCGCCGCCGAGATCGCACACCACCTCGACCTTGCCGTTCCACACCCGGCTCAGCGCGCCACGGGCGATCTCCACCAGGATCACCGAGCCGTCCGCCATCGCGATCGGCCCCTCGGGAAACTGCAGCCCTTCGGCCAGCACCTCGAAGCTCATGTCGGTTTCCTCCCTGAAGCCCTCAATCGACCCAGTCCAACGTCCGCGCCACCGCCTTTTTCCACTGGCGGTACTCGTGATCGCGCGTCTCCGCCGCCATCGCCGGGCGCCATTCGGCGTCTTGGCGCCATTGCGACTTCAGCGTCGCGGTATCGGGCCAGAAGCCGACGGCCAGGCCAGCGGAGTAGGCGGCGCCCAGGGCGGTGGTCTCGGTGATCGCGGGGCGGATGACCGACACGTTCAGGACGTCGGCCTGGAACTGCATCAGGAGTTCGTTGGCTGTCATGCCGCCGTCGACCTTCAGCGCGGTCAGCGGCGCGCCGGCGTCGGCGGCCATGGCGTCGACCACCTCGCGCGTCTGCCAGGCCACCGCCTCCAGCACCGCGCGGGCGATGTGGCCGCGGGTGACGTAACCCGTCAGCCCGGCGATCACGCCGCGCGCGTCGGAGCGCCAGTGCGGCGCGAACAGGCCCGCGAAAGCCGGTACGAAATAGCAGCCGCCATTGTCGGCCACCGAACGCGCCAGCGGCTCGATCTCCGGCGCGGATGAGATCAGGCCGAGGTTGTCGCGCACCCACTGCACCAGCGAGCCGGCCACCGCGATCGCGCCTTCCAAGGCGTAGACCGGGGCCTCGCCGGCGATCTGGTAGCCGACGGTGGTCAGCAGGCCGCTGTGCGAGACCACCGGCTGGGTTCCAGTATTGACCAGCAGGAAGCTGCCGGTGCCATAGGTGCACTTGCCTTCGCCTGGCTCAAAGCAGGTCTGGCCGAACAGCGCCGCCTGCTGGTCGCCGAGCGCCGATGCCACCGGCACGCCCTCCAGCAGGCCGCGCGCGGCGCCATAGACCTCCGACGAGGGCCGGATCTCCGGCAGCATCGCCCGCGGCACGCCGATCGCGTCCAGCAGGGCATCGTCCCAGGCGAGGGTTGAGAGGCGCATCAGCATCGAGCGCGAGGCGTTGGTTACGTCGGTGACGTGGCGGCCGGTCAGGTTCCAGATCAACCAGGCGTCGATGGTGCCGAACAACAACTCGCCGCGCTCGGCGGCGGCGCGCGCGCCCGGCGTCTGGTCCAGCAGCCAGCGCACCTTGGGGCCGGAGAAGTAGGTCGCCAGCGGCAGGCCGCACGCTTCGCGAAAGCGATCCTGGCCGACCTCGCCACCCAGTTCCTCGACCAGCTTGTCGGTGCGAGTGTCCTGCCAGACGATGGCGTTGGCGATCGGGCGGCCAGTCGCCTTCTCCCAGACCACCGTCGTCTCGCGCTGGTTGGTGATGCCGAGCGCGGCGATGTCGGCCGCGCTCGCGCCGGCCTTGGCCAGGGCGGCGGCGATCACCGCCTGCACAGTGGCCCAGATCTCCATTGCATCGTGCTCCACCCAGCCCGGCCGCGGATAGATCTGGCGATGCTCTTTCTGGGCCACGGAGACGATGACGCCGGCGGCGTCGAACAACATGCAGCGCGAGGAGGTGGTCCCCTGGTCGATAGCGGCGATGAAGCGTTGGCTCATGGAAGCGGAAACCACCACGCCTCAGTCAGGGCGCGCAAGCCGAAACCCTCGCACATCTCTAAGCAGCGTTGACCGCTCCTCGCGCCGGACTATGGTTTTGCCGAACACCGCCAACCAAGCCGCCCGTCAGAGGCGACGGCGCCAGGAGGAACCAGATGAGCCTTGCCCCCGATACCGCCGACGTCACCGGCGACCTGCGCATTCCAGTGAACTCCGCCGCCCAGTCGCGCGGCTCGATCCACGATGACGCCACCGCCTCGAAGCTCGGCTTCAGGGGCGGCACGGTCGCCGGCTCGATCCACATGGACCAGTTCGCCCCCGTCGTCCTGAAGCTGTTCGGCGACGACTGGTGGAAGCAGGGCAACATGTCGTTCTACTTCCGCCAGGCGACGGTCGACCGCGAGCCGGTGCGCGCGTTCGGCAAGTCCGGCGAGCCGCACGCGCGGCTGTGGATGGAGAACGAATCCGGCGCGCTGATCGCCGAGGGCACGGCCAGCTGCCAGGGCCACGACGAAGGCACGGCGGTCGAGAACCTGATGAAGAGCCAGGACGCGCCGCGGTCCTTGCGCATCCTGAAGAACGTCAAGATCGGCGACGAGACCACCGGGCTGGAGATCACCGTCAGCCGCGAGGCGCTCGATCACCGCCTGGAGCACATCACCGAGGCCCTGCCGGTCTATCAGGGCGACAAGGCGATCCTGCCGCCGTCGATGATCGTGCAGCTGTTCCGCGGCAGCGCGCAGGAACAGCTCTATAAAACCGACGGGCCGGCGGTCGGCCTGTTCGGGGCTATCGAAGTCCAGCAGATCAAGGGCCCGCTGCGCGCCGAGACGCCCTACAAGGTGCGCGCCAAGGTGCTGGCGCTGACCGAGAGCCCGAAGACGGAAAACGTCTGGTACCGCGCCTGGGCCGCCGACCCGACCACCGGCGAGGACGTCGGCACGATGCTGATGTACCTGCGCTACATGAAGGCTTCGTCGAAGTTGTACGCGGAGTAGCGGAGCGGGACGTGTTGGTTCGCTATGTACTCGGGCTGCCTAGTGAAGCGTCTCGCCAGACCCCGTTGTCCGCGCTGGCATAGCTTGTTCCCGTTCCGACGCGGCAGTTAGCTCCTTCGCGAACGTCCAGATCATCCCGACCGCCCGCGGAATGTTCTGCAGGCCAAACCGGCCTCTGATCATGAGGTGAATGAGCTTCCACCGTGCCTTCGGATTCCCAAGCCCAGTAGCGCGCTCCAAGAGGAGCTTGGCCTCCGCTCGATGTTCGGTGGTGCCTCCATGGTCGAGCAGGATCGTGGCGAGCCAATACATCGCGGGCGCCCAACCCTCGGCCCCCTCGCGGAAGACCGCCTCCGAACCCGTCAGATCGGCCTTTTGCGCCAGGACATGCCCGTAGTTGAGCATCGCCCGTTTCGAGCCGGCGCGGTAGGCACGCTGATACCGGCGCTCGCCTTCGGGTTCATCCGCCGATACGCCCCGGCCCGAACGATATGCCTCGCCAATGGCGTTCATCGCTACGGCGGAGCCAGAGATAGGCGGTGAAGCCTTGGGCGGGGTCCTCGCGCCTCAACTGAAGCGCCCTTGCGAGCTCTCCCATTCCTCTTCGTCGTAGAGTTCCTCGTCCCGCTCGTCGGCTTCGCGATACTCACGGGCTGTGGCGCTGTTGCGCATCGCGGCGGTGCTTGGCGCGCCCACCCATGCGCCGAGCCGGTCACCAAGACGGTCGAGTAGCCGCATCACCCAAGCCATTGCCCCCTGCCTCGCGCGTCCGCCCGACGGACCTCGCTGGCCGAAGTCAATCACAGCGAGCGTCGCCTTTCCACCGCGCTGGCCGGCCGCTCACGGCTGCATCACCAAGTCGAACCAAGCGCGCAACTGCGCCGTCACGAAGTCCGCGAGCCGGCCCTGGCGGAAGATGCCCCATTGCAGCAGCGCGCCCTGCCACTGCGCCTCGACCAGCGCGGCCGCGTCCGCAGCGGGGATCGGCAGCGGCGGCAACCGCGCGGCGACGGCGGCGCGCAGGGCGGCGAAACGTTCGCGCGCCAGGCGGTTGAGGTCGGGGTCGCGCATGTCCTGGCGCAGCCAGAGCAGCTGGTCGGCGAAATGGCCGACGTCCTCGACGACGTCCGGAAACATCCGCGCGAAGATGTCGATCACGGCCTCGGCGCCGACCTCGGCCGGGAGTTCGGCCAGAAAGCCTGCGAAGGCGCGGTTGTCCTGCGCGATCGCCGCGACCACTAGACCGTGCTTGTCGCCGAACCGCTGCACCAGCGTCGCCGGCGCTAATCCCGCCGCCTTGGCGGCGCCGGCCAGGGTAAACTCCGACGGGCCCTTGGCGAACATCACGGTGGCCGCCGCGGCCAACACCGCCTCGTCGCTGATCGCCTTGGTCCGCGCCATGCTTGAATATAAATGTACGTTCATTTATAGGCGGTGAACAGGGGGAGTGAGATGCCAGCGACATCCGCCGTGTTGGGGTTTCGGCCGCACACCTACTGGACCGCCGCCGTCGCCCTGACGGGCGAGCCGCAGGACCCGGAAGTGATCGAGCGACGCCGGATCGACTTCGCGACCGGCGACGAGCGCTCGGTGTACCACCGCGTGGAGACCATGGCGGCGGACGAGGCCGAAGCCTGGATCGCCCGGGTCTGGGCGGCCTGCGAAGCCGCCACCCGGCGCGGCGTCGGCCAGCTGGTCGAGGATCTCGCCGGCGCTGGCGTCGCCCTGGGCGTGGCCGTGGTGCCGATCGGCCGCGCCAAACTCCCGGACAAGCTCGAGGACATCGTCAAATCGCACTCGCACATGCACGCCGCCGAGGGCGATTTCTATCGCGGCGTGGTGGCCACGGCCTGCACCAACCTGGGGCTGGAGGTGCGCCGCGTCATCGAACGCGACCTGCCCGGCCGCGTCGACGAGTTGCTGCGCATCGATGGCGTCGCGCTCGAGCAGCGGATGAAGTCGATCGGCGCGTCCCTCGGGCCGCCCTGGACCGAGGACCAGAAGCTGGCGACGCTGGCGGCCTGGAGCTGCCTGGCCGATATAGGAGATGCCGATGCCGCGACAGCTTGAGGGCCAGATCGCGCTCGTCGCCGGCGCGACCCGCGCTGCGGGACGCGGCATCGCCCAGGAACTCGCCGCCGCCGGGGCCAAGGTCTACTGCACCGGCCGCAGCACCCGCGGCGCGCCGGCGACGCCTGGCCGTCCGGAGACGATCGATGAGACCGCGGAGCTCATCGCGGCCGAGGGCGGCCACGCCGTCGCCCTGCGCGTCGACCACACAGTCGAGGCCGAAGTCGAGGCGCTTGTGGCGCAGATCAGGGCCGACGAGGGCCGGCTCGACATCCTGGTCAACGACATCTGGGGCGGCGACGAGCTGGTCGACTGGAGCGCGCCTTTCTGGAAGCAGGACATGGCGGTCGTGCGCACCCTGGTCGACCGCGCAATCCTCAGCCACTGGATCACAGCTCGGTATTGCGCGCCGATGATGGTGGAGGCGAACCGCGGCCTGATCGTCGAAGTCACCGATGGATCGGATCCCGGCTATCGCGGCCAGCTGCTGTTCGACTTCATCAAGGCCGGCTTGATCCGCCTCGCCTACGCCATGGCCTGGGACCTAGCGACGACGCGGGTGACCGCGCTGGCGCTCTCACCGGGCTTCCTGCGGTCGGAGGCGATGCTGGAGCGGTTCGGCGTCACCGAAGCCAACTGGCGCGACGGCGTTGAGCGCGATCCCGATTTCGCCGCTTCGGAAACGCCGCGCTACGTCGGCCGCGCCGTCGTCGCGCTGGCGGCAGACCCGAACCTGCGCGCCAGGGCCGGCGGCGCCTACTTCACCGCCGATCTGGCCGAGGAATACGGCTTCACCGATGTCGACGGCGGCCAGCCGCACTTCTGGAAGAGCGTGCTGGCGCGGCTGGCGCCCGAACTGGCCGGCGAGGCGGAGCTCAGCCCGTGGGCCAGGCTCCACGCCGCCGGCCGTTACCAGAAGCTCCACCTTTCGGCCGAGCACGCCGACGAGGCGCGCCTGCTGGCGGGCAGGCTGGGCTGGAAGCGGTTCGGCGCAGGACTGCAGCCAGTGGGTAGGCTCTAAGACCCTGACGTCGTCCCTATCTCGGCGCCTTCAGCCTTCGCTTGGACAGATGATAGGCCGGCGCGCCGTCCTCGACGCCGCCGCGGCCCTGGACGTAGGTGCGCTGCCACTTCTCCGCGACCGCGCTCTGCTCGCGCTCGGCCAGGCGCTTGCCGAAGTCGGTGCGGCTGGCGCTCCATTCGTCGTAGGCGGCCTTCAGCTTCGGATCGTCGTCCAAGGTCGCGAGCTTCGGCTGCACCGCGTCGATCAGGCCGTGCGGGGCCAGCGTCACGAAGCAGAAAGGCTCGCCGGCCTCGAAGCGGATCACGCCGGGCCTGGTGAACTTCCAGTTCATCGTGAAGGGGAACGGCAGCCAGTCGGTCTCGACCAGGCCGTCGAGCGCGACGGCGCCGTCCTTGACCGAGTTCGGCGCCCCGCGCGCCCAGCAGGCCCAGCCGGGCGAGGTGCGGAACAGCCAGCCGGTGTGGAAGGTGATCACCCCGTGGCCGAAGTGCGAGGTCACGTGGTGCTTCACCCGCGGGTCGCTGGAGCGGAACTGGATGGTGCTGAGGTCGTCGCCGCCGTACCAGGCCGCCTCGAACGCGAACGGCAGACTGATCTCCCAGCCGCTGGCGTTGGCGATCGAAAGCGGGATGCAGCGATAGGCGTACCGCTCGCTGGTCATGTCCATCCAGTCGCGGTCGGGCCGCGCGGGGATCAGGTCCGGCGAGGTCGGCCACAGCTTGTAGCAGGTCAGCTCCGGCGGCCCAATCGCGAGCCTGGCCGCATCGTTTCTGGCCGCCTCGGCGCTGGCTGGCTTCTGACGGTTCATCGCTCTTCCCCACGCACGCTCTTGCAATCTGTAACCGAGTTTGAACGATCGCCGCTAGGCGGATGCTTGTCTTGGCCCGGTTCGCCCCTTAGCTCCGCCGTCCCAGCTCGAAGCGGAGCCATGTCATGATCCTGATCGGCCAGTACGATAGCCCGTTCGTGAGGCGCGTCGCGGTTGCGCTGGAACTCTGGGGAGTCGACTTCGACCATCGGCCCTGGTCAGTGTGGGCCGACGCCGACCAGTTGGCGGCGTTCAACCCGATGCGCCGCGTGCCGACGCTGGTGCTCGATGACGGCGAGGTGCTGATCGAGAGCAGCGCCATTCTCGATGCATTGGACGAGATGGTCGGACCGGCGCGGGCGATGTTGCCGGGCGCGGGGCCGGAGCGCCGGCGCGGGCTGAAGGTCTGCGCGCTCGCCACCGGGCTCGGCGACAAGGCGGTGAGCCTGTTCTACGAGGGCCTGCTGCACGAGGCGCCGTCGCAGACCTGGATCGATCGCTGCCGCACCCAGATCGGCGACGTACTGAGCGCGCTGGAAGCCGACCGCGCCCGCTCGTCCTCGGCCTTCTGGCTGGGCGAGGCGATCGGCCACGCCGACATTGCCGCCGCCTGCGCCCTGCGCTTCACCCGCGAAGCCCATCCCGGTCTGTTCGACCCGGCGCGCTGGCCGCAACTGGCGGCGCACGGCGAGCAGTGCGAGGCGCTCGACGCGTTCCGAGCGATCTGCCAGCCGCTGACTGTGACGATGAAGGATGACGCCTAAGCGGCCGCCATCGCGGCGACCAGCGCCTCGACGTCGTCCATCGGCACGAGGGCCAGTCGGGGCTGGGGCGCGAGCCCGCAGGCGGCGGTGGCGATCACCGGCACGCCGGCGGCGAGCGCCTCGAGCAGGCGGCGCGGGGTCGCTTCCGCCAGCGCCGGATGCACGACGGCTCGGACCCCGTCGAGCCAGCTGCCGCCGGGCGGTGTTGGCTCGAGCTCTACCCCAGCCCAGAAATCGGCGCCCTCCAGCTCGGTCCCCGTCGGCCGCAGCTTGGCGCTCAGGCGCCGGGCCGCCTCGCGCACCTCGAACGCGCCTTTGCGCGCCACGGTCGGGCCGGGGAAGGCGAAGACGTCGCCGTGTTGGGGCGGCTGAGCCGGCGGCGCCGGGCGGCGCCAGTGCAGCAGCCGGGCGCGTTCGCCGAACAGGGCGGCGATCTCGGCGTGGGGCGTGACGATCTCCTCGGCGGCGGCCAGCGCCTCGGCCTCGGCCTCTGCTAGCCACGGCTCGGCGCGGTAGTCGGCCAGCGTCGGCCGATCCGGGTGCGCGCTGGCGACCGCGTCGAGCCGCGCCTGCAGCACGCCGACCGGCAGACGCGTCATCAGCACACGCACGCTACGCCCGCCGAGCGCGCCCTCGCGCCACAGCTGCGGCAGCAGCGACTGGGCGACGGTGATCTCGGTCGCGTCCGCCGGCAGCCGCCGCGCCAACGCCCTGGCGATCGCCGCGGTCGAGCCGGCGTCAGCCGCGCGCCGCGCCGCGCCCTGCGGCGGGGTCAGCCGCCAGCCGAGCGAGCGCATCGCGAGCTGCCAGCGCGCCTCGTGCGCCTTGGCGAAGCCGGCGCGCGACCAGCGCCGCAAGGCCGGAGCGAGCAGGATGTCGTCCGCTCGCCGCGCGCCGGCGACGAAGGCCGCCAGCTCCGGCCAGGCTTCGTCGACCACGAACGCCGCCCGGCCAGCGACCAGGGCCGATCCGTCCGGCGCGTGGAAGGCGCAGTCGGTCTCATCGCAGGCATCGCAGCTCTCGACCTCCGCGAGCTGGGCCGGCGCGGTCGGCGCGGGCCTCACGCCAGGCGCCTGCGACTCGTACTCTCTGGTCAGCAAGCTGACGCTCAGCTCGCGCCGGCTCAGGCGCACGCTGAGCATCAGTTCGCGCTCTGACGAGAAGCGCAGATCGACGTAGTTCCAGGCGACGGTCGCGTCGCGGCCCGCCTGCGCCGCCGAGCCAGGCACGCGGAAGGAGTGCGCGTGCCGCTCGACGATGCAGCAACCCGCGCTCAGGGCCACGTCGTAGAGGGCGTTGGAGAGCTGGCACAGGCCGCCGCCGATCGCCGGCATCATGCAGCCTTCGCGCAGCATCCGGCCGGGCGCGAAGCCCCTCCCCCGCGTCGCCCGCCCCACCTGGCGCCAGAAGCTGAATACCTGCGCCGGCCCCAGCACCAACCCGTCCAGAGCGGCGGCGGCACGGCGCAGGTTCTGCACCTTGCCCAGCTGCATCGCCTGTTCGGACAGGTTCGGATCGGCCCACAGCGGCGACGCGGAGCGGGCGACCACCGCGCCGAACGCCCCGCGGTCCGCAGTCCGCGTCAGCCGGCTCGGCGCACGCCCGAACTCGCGCAGGCCGCGTCTGGCCCGGAGCACGGTGGCCTTGGCCTCGAACAGCGCCTGCGACGACCTGGTCGGCGTCCGCCGGCGCGCCCGTGAGCCAACGATGATAGAGGTCATCACCCACCGACCGGCGAGCCGAACCGGCCCAGGCCGAGTCATTATACCCCGAACGCGGGCGCGCCCGATAGGGGCGTGCGCTTCAGCGACGGGGCGCGGCGATGTAGCGCAAGCTTGGCTACAACACTTCTTCAGCAGCGGTGTGCCTACCCTTTCAGCCATAAGTGGCGAGCTCTACCCGCCGCGAGCGTGGTCGATGCACGACGGTTCTGTACAAACCCCTGGCGAACAACGCCTTTCGACCGGCATTACGCGCCTGGCCAGCGCGGACGCGCAGCAGGCGCTTGATCGGATCCAGGCGTCGCCCCTGCTCGGCGAGGGCAAGGTCTGCCTGATGAGCCTGGACGCGATTCGCGACCGGCTCGGACCCCGCTGGGCCGCCCGCCGCGACCGGGTCTACGATCATGCGCAGCAGTCGATGCGCCGGGCGTTGGGTCCGCACAGCTTCTTCCTGCGGGTCTCCGAAACCGACTTCCTGGTCGCACAGCCGAGCGTCGGGCGCATCGCCGGCCAGGCGGCCTGCCTCAACTGCCTGCGCGACGTGCTGACCTACTTCCTCGGGGAGGCGCTGCTCGCCGACATCGTGGTGCATGAGGTGACCTCCCTGGCGGAGGGGCGCATCGGCGCGCAGACCTTGGACCCGACGGCGGTGGATGCCGAAGCTCAGACCTTGCCGCAGGTCCCGGAGACGCCGCGGCAGGCGTCGGCGACCGCGGGGGTCATGTCGCTCGATCGCTGGACCCCGTTCGTCGCCCACGACGGCCAGCGCCTGCGCGCGTCCTGCCAGCTGGAGCCGGTGATCCAGCTGAAGACCTACGGGCGCATCGGCTATCGCTTGCGCCGCCGCATCCTGACCCTGCCCACCGAAACGCCGATGTCGCGGGCGGACCAGCAGAGGCTCACCAGCGCCGACGTCGAGCGGATCGATTTCGCGACCCTGGCGCGCGGCCTCAACCGCCTGGAGCAGGAAGACGCCGCCGATCGTCAGCCCAGCCTCATCCTGCCGGTCTCGTTCACCACCCTGTCCTCGAAACGCGGCCGCGCGACGCTGACGGAGTTCTTTCGCGTCGCCCGGGAAAACGTCCAGCGCGGCCTGATCTGCGAGGTCTGCGACATCGAGGGCGTGCCGCCCAGCACGCTGCTGGCGGTGACGTCGCTGATGCGGCCGTTCTGCCTGTTCATGATCGGACGCCTGTCGGCGGCGCCGAGCAATGGCCTCGCCGCCCTGGCGGACACCGGCTTGCAGGGCGTTTCGATCGAGCGCCCGCCGGGCCTGGACTCGGACGTCGCTTTCGACGCCTTCGTCAAGAGCCTGGTCGCCGCGGCCAAGCCGGTGGTCCGCGCGGTGATGATCTATGACCTCGACGGGCCCCGTCAGGCGGCGATCGCCAGCCTGCATGGCGCCAGCCACGCCAGCTTCGCCCCGAGCCGGCCCAAGGTGCACTACGTGGACGAGCGCGCCGCCGAACCGGCCTAGGCCGGAGCACTGGCGGCGACCGGCGAACATCCACCGCAGCACGCTGTATCTGTGGCAAACTTGCGACTCGGACGCAGTCGCAGGCTTGAGCGTGGTTGGATGCAGACCGGACTGAAAAGAAC
>Ga0302325_10004861_pt1 | contig 30954 bp, 24 predicted proteins | sample Palsa_T0_2_FD_201948 | JGI IMG/M metagenome (GOLD analysis project Ga0302325, IMG submission 201948) | Peat permafrost microbial communities from Stordalen Mire near Abisko, Sweden - Palsa_T0_2 | ecosystem: Environmental > Terrestrial > Soil > Palsa > Peat permafrost | place: Sweden: Abisko... | reverse complement strand
GTGGATCGTCTGTCCGGTGATGTAGCTGGCCATGTCAGACGCGAGAAATACTGCTGCGCCGGCCATCTCGTCTACGTGACCCGCGCGTCCCATCGGAATTGTGAGGCCGAACCGATCTTCGGAACCCGGGGGTGCTACCTGCATGATCCCTTCCGTCAAGGTGATGTCGGGGGCCAGGGCGTTGACCCGGATGCCATGCGGTGCAAGTTCGAGGGCTGCCGTCTTGGTGTAGTTGATGACCCCTGCTTTGGCTGCCGCGTACGTCGCGTAACCCGGTGCGGCACGGACGCCTTCGATCGACGTGACGCTGATGACGCTACCCGTCAACTTGTGCTCGACGATGCTACGGGCCACCCGTTGGGTGCACAGGTAGACGTGGCGCAGATTGGACTTGTACAGCGCGTCCCAGCCGTTCTCGGTGGTATCGAGGATCCCGGACCAGAAGACGCCTCCGGCGTTGTTCACCAGGATCGTGACCGGTCCGAGTTCGGCTGTGGTCTGCGCGAGTGCGGCGTCGACTGCCGCACTGTCTCGGACGTCCGTGGGGATGCCCAGCGCGTCGATCTCATCGGCAGCCGACGCGCACGATGCGGGATCGCGTTCCCAGATCGACACCTTTGCGCCGAATGCCTTCAACCCCGTGGCAATGCCGCGGCCGATGCCGGCGCCCCCGCCGGTGACAACTGCGACTCGGTCGGTCAAAAGGATGCTTGCCGGATTGAGCGCCATGGACTAAAGATCTTATATTTGCACTTCAGACATTACAAGATTTACTATCTGTGTTAGATATGTAGTCGGAGAAAGGTTCGGATCATGGCCAGCACGATCTTCGTCACTGGCGCCACCGGCCAGACCGGCGGCAACGTGTGCGAACAGCTGATCAAGCGCGGCGACCACGTCCGTGCACTGGTCCGCAACCCGGACGAGGCCACGGAGCTGGCTGGGATCGGCGTCGAATTGGTCAAGGGCGACATCAGCGATGCCGACGATGTGCTTCGCGCAGCCAAGGGCGCCGAGGCGGCTATCCACTGCGCGGCGCTGCTGGGCGGAGCCAGCCAGGACCTCGGAGACTTCAAGGCCGTCAACATGGTCGGCACCACCAACGTTCTCGATGCGGCGAAGAAACACGGCATGCGTCGGGTCGTCGCCCTCAGTACCGCCACCTTCATCAACCTGACCACCGACCTCGACTTCGAAGAAGCCCCTGTTCTCGAGGACCCGCCGGACGACCCCTACACAGTCACCAAGCTCGCCGCCTTCCTGGAAGCGCACAAGCGTGCCGCCGCGGGCGAGGACGTACTGACCTGTCACCCCGGCGCGATCTACGGTCCTGGCCTGGTAGCGCAGAGGGCTCTGCATCGCACCAGCTTCAACCGGGTGTTGTTGGCCGGCATGCGCGGAAAGATCAAGCGCTATCTTGCGTTTCCCGTGACGTGGGTGGCAGGCAAGGACGTCGCGAAGGGTTCGATTGCGGCGCTGGACCGCGGGGTGGCCGGTGAGCGTTACCTGCTGATCGGACAGCCGCATGCGAATATCACCACCGCTGCCGGTATCAACCGCGCCTGCGAAATCGCCGGAATCGACCATCGCGTAGAAGATCTCGACTACCGGTCCGATCCAGAGGCGTTGAAAGCCGAGTTCGGCCCGACCTTGATGGCCATCGCGAAAGCCGCGGCCAAGGACGTTCGCAAGCGCAGAACGAACGACAACCTGACCACCCGGCGCCTTGGCTACGACCCGATGTCCTTCGACGACGGACTGCGCCTGCTGATTCCATGGCTGCGCGGACTCGGCCGGCTCAATCCGGTGGCCGCCTGAATTCCGGGCTGAAACCTAGGAGTTGCTTCGTGTCGATTGCCGAACCGCGCCGATCCGTCTCGGATCACGGCGAACTTGCCGACCGGATACTCGACGCGGCTCGACGACTCCTACTCAGGACGGGCGCACGCAAATTGTCGTTGTCTGATGTGGCCTCTCTGGCTGGAGTGTCACGGCCGACCATCTATCGCTACTTCGTGTCCAAAGAGGATCTGATCGATGCGCTAGGAACGCAGGAACGACGGCGATTCGAAGCGGCAATGGAACGGGCAATGAGCGGGGTCGCCGGCGTCGCGCGACTGGAGGCCGCGGTCGACGTCGTGGCGACTTTTGTGCAGGATCAGCCGCCCAGGCGTCAGCTCGACCTGGATCCGGACTTCGCACAGGACCAGATGGCCCGGGCATTGCCCATGATTACCGAAAGGTTGATGATGGTCTTACAGCAGTGTGCTCGTGAGGACGGCATTGATGCCCCAGCGCGCGCCCGCGACCTTGCCGGCGCGATCGCTCGAGTCGCGTTGAGCCACTACATGTTTCCAGATACCGACCCGCCAGCGGTGCGTCGGCAGATCCGCGCTGCAGCAGGTCTGCCTAACGGTCGATCCAAGACGTCCAGTTCAGAAGCGACGCACAGGAGGACGCGTTGACCACATCGAAAGTTGTCTTTGATCCATTTTCCAGCGACTTCTTCAATACCCCCTTCGCCACCTACCATCGGATGCGTAACGAGGAGCCGGTCTATTACAGCGAGAATTACGATTTTTATGCGCTGACCCGGCACGCCGATGTTGTGGCGGCTATTAGGGATTTCGAAACCTTCTCGTCGTCGCGCGGAGTCGATCTCGAGATGGTGCAGTCCGGTAATCCGGTGCCGCCGTTGATCATCATGATGGATCCGCCCGGGCACCGCCGGATGCGCAACTTGGTGAACAAGGTGTTCACCCCACGCGCCGTCGAGCGCCAGCGACAACTGGTCGTCGAACAGATCGATCGATTTCTCGCCGCGACGAATCCTGACGAGTTCGATGTCGTGCAAGACTTTTCGGCGTTGTTTCCGGTGGAAGTGATCACCTCGATGCTCGGCGTGCCTGCAGAGCTCCGCCAGAAGGTCCGGCTTCTGTTGGACAAGATGCTCGAGCGGGAGTACGGCAACGTCGCGACGCCTGAAGAAGGTATTCAGGCCGGTATCGAGACAGGACTTATCTACTACAACATCATTCAAGAGCGGCGCGCCGATCCGCAGGACGACATGATCAGCGATTTGATCGCCGTCGAAGTCGAGCGCGGCGGCGTGGCGACCAAGCTCGACGACATCGAGATCGCCGCCTTCGCATCGATGTTGGGTGGAGCTGGCGCCGAGACGGTGACCAAGTTGCTGGGCAATGCGGTGGTCACTTTCGCCGAGCATCCAGATCAATGGCAGATGTTGCTCGACGACCGCAGCCGGATTCCTGCCGCAGTGGAGGAGTTGCTGCGGTGGGAGGCGCCCGCACAGTACCTGGTGCGGTACAGCATGAAAGACGTTGAGCTGCATGGCACCACGATTCCTGCCGGAAATCCGGTCCTGCTGTGTCTGGGTTCGGCCAACAGGGACGAGCGGGCGTTCACCGACGCGGATACCTTCGACATCAACCGGGACCGCAGCCAGGCACAGAACCTGGGGCTGGGTTACGGGACGCACAGCTGCTTGGGTGCCGCGCTGGCCCGAATGGAGAGCACCGTCGCCTTGGACAAGCTGCTGGATCACATGCCGCGCTACGCAGTCGTGCAAGAGGGGCTCAGGCGGGTGGCCATGACCAATGTCATCGGCTGGAGCAACGTGCCGGTGCGTGTGTTGGGCTGAGTCGCCGCTGGTCCTCCAGGCTGCCTCCGTGAGTTAGCTGGGCATCTCTGCGCCGCGGCCGGTGGCAGGGATCCGCTTGACGGTTGTCGGTGGGTGGGTGTTGACTGATTTTATCGAACATACATTCGAACATCAGTAGTAACACCCGTACCGCAGGAGTGGTGATGACGGCGATCCTTGCCTCCGATCAGCCTCATCAGGAACGCTCTGAACAGCTAAAACAGCTGCGGCGGCAGATGGCGGCAATGGCGGCAGTGTCCGGTAAGGTCGGCTCTCCTCGGCGCGGCAACACTTACGGTCACGCTCGCGCGGATGACCTGCTACCGGACTCGGAAACCAGGCTTCCCGTTCCGCAGTTGCTGGCCAATGTGTTGCCCGACGCGTTGCCACGGGGAACGGTTGCGGTGCTGTCGGGCGCCCGGTCGCTGCCGCTGAGCATGGTGGCCGCGGTGACGGCCGCGGGCGGGAACGCGGCCATTGTCGGCCAGCCGGATATCGGCCTGCTGGCCGCCGTGGAAATGGGAGCCGATCTGAGCCGGCTTGCCGTCATCCCGGATCCCGGGCCAGACCCGGTGGAGGTTGCCGCGGTGCTCATGGACGGGATGGATCTGGTCGTGCTGGCTCTGGGAGGGCGCTCGGTGTCACTGACCCGCGCCCGGGCCGTGGTAGCCCGTGCTCACCAGAAAGGCTGCACGCTGCTGGTCACAGATGGTGACTGGCAGGGTGCGTCACTACGACTGAAAGCCCGAGTCTGCGGCTACGAGACCACGGCGGATACGCCGGGTTTCGGACGGATCAGCAAGGTGCGGCTCGAGGTGTGCGCGGCGGGGCGGGCGATCAGGCGGGCGCGAACAGGGTGAGTCAGGTGGCTTCCCGAGTATTGGCGATTTGGTGCATGGACTGGCCTGCGGTCGCCGCGGCGGCGGCCGCGACCCTGCCCGCGACGGCCCCGGTCGCCGTCACGCTGGCCAACCGGGTGATCGCCTGCTCATCGGCTGCCCGCTCGGTCGGTGTGCGGCGAGGACTGCGACGACGCGAGGCGTCGGCCCGCTGTCCGCACCTGCACGTGGTGGCTGCCGACTCGGACCGCGACGCTCGCTTCTTCGAAGGGGTTGTCGCGGCGGTGGACGACGTGGTTCCCCGCGCCGAGGTGCTGCGCCCTGGCCTGGTGGTGTTGCCGGTGCGTGGGGCGGCCCGCTTTTTCGGGTCCGAGCAGCAGGCCGCCGAGCGGCTGACCGATGCGGTGTCCGCAGCCGGCGTCGAGTGTCAGGTCGGGATAGCCGATCAGCTGTCCACCGCGGTCTTCGCCGCCCGGGCAGGCCGCGTCGTGCCGCCCGGAGAGGATGCGCGGTTTCTGTCGGCGCTGTCGATCCGGCAACTTGCCACCGAGCCCAGCCTGTCCGGTCCTGGGCGAGCTGATCTGGCGGATCTACTGTGGCGGATGGGAATTCGCACCATCGGGCAGTTCGCCGCGCTGTCGCGCACCGACGTGGCTTCCCGGTTCGGTGCCGACGCGGTGAGCGCGCACCGATTCGCCCGCGGTGAGCCCGAACGCGGACCGTCTGGGCGGGAGGCGCCCGCCGAACTCGATGCCATGCTGGACTGTGATCCGCCGATCGACCGGGTTGACGCCGCGGCATTCGCCGGGCGCTCGTTGGCCAGCGCGTTGCATCAGACGTTGATCGCTGCCGGGGTGGGATGCACCCGGCTGGCTGTCCATGCCGTCACCGCCAATGGTGAAGAGCTGAAGCGGGTTTGGCGATGCGCCGAGCCGTTGACCGAGGATGCCACTGCCGACCGGGTGCGCTGGCAGTTGGACGGCTGGTTGAACACCCGGATTGTCGTGGACCGACCTACCGCGCCGGTCGTTCAGTTACGACTGCAGGCGATAGAGGTGGTGTCCGCGGGGGCATTGCAGTTACCGCTGTGGGGTGGCCTCGGCGAGGAAGACAGGATGCGGGCCCGTCGGGCGCTGGTACGGGTGCAGGGTCTGCTCGGCCCGGAGGCGGTACAGGTGCCGGTGCTGTCCGGCGGTCGCGGGCCGGCCGAGCGCATCACGTTGACGCCGCTGGGCGACGAGCGGGTGCCGCGCGCCGATCCGGGTCAACCCTGGCCCGGTCAACTGCCGGAGCCGTCGCCGACGGTGCTACTCGATGATCCGGTGGAATTGCTTGATGCTCATGGCGACTCGATTCGTGTGACCAGCCGGGGGCTGTTCTCCGCCGACCCGGCACGGCTGACTTCTCGTGACCGAGCCGACCGGCTGCGCTGGTGGGCCGGACCATGGCCGGTCGACGAACGCTGGTGGGATGACCGGCTCGGGGCCGGTCAAGGGGGAGGCCGCACCGCCCGTGCGCAGGTGCTGCTGGAAGGTGAGCGGGGGTCTGATCCCGGTACCGCGCTGCTGCTGTGCTACCGCCAGCGGAGGTGGTATCTGGAGGGAATCTACGAGTAGGGGCCCGTCGCGCGGATTCAGCCCAGCCGGGAAGCGAACGGCCCCACGGCATCGATGAACCGGTCGAAGAACGCCGTCGGGTCCACGTCAATACCGATCAGCGCGTTGGGCTTTCGACCCCAGCGTCCTGACCAATCGGTGACCGTCATGCCGCGGGTCAGGGCGCCCGTCAGTTCGACGTCCACCGTCGCCTGCCGGGTGGCGACAAGCTGCGGGTCCAGCGCGACCACCGCGGCCAACGGGTCGTGCAGGTGCGCTTGATAACCGTGGCCCAGGTCGTGGTAGGACTCCAGGTAGAACCGCGTCGCATCCTCGATCACCCGAATCAAAGGGTTCGACGCCGCCGACCGAGTGCCCCGCTCGTCGTCGACGCTCAGTGCGGTCGTCGTCGAGTCTGCAGCAGCTGCCAACCTGATCAGAATGTCCGGCGTGATCGAGATCTTCCGGGTCACATTCAGGCCGCACAGGATCGGAAGATGTTGCAGTTCAGCATCTTCTGCGGCGCTAGGGGCCCACGCAGCGAATACTTCGGCGGCCGCCTCGGGGTCCACGGCGATGTTCCACTCCGCCACCGGGCTTGTGTTGCCGCGGTAGTCGTATGCACCGCCCATGATCACCAACCGGCGCAGCAGCGTCGGCAGCGCGGGTTCCTGACGCAGCGCCAGCGCCAGGTTGGTCAGCGGCCCGGTGGCCAGGCCGATCAACTCTCCCGGATAACGGTGTGCCGCCTCGACCCACGCAGACGCGGCGTCACCGCCGCAGAGTTGCCGATCGGTCGGCGGCAACTCGGCGTAGCCCAAGCCCCGCGGTCCATGGACTGCACTGTCGGCGAGTGCGGGGGAATTCAACGGGTGGTCGGCGCCTCTGGACACCGGCACGCCGCCGACGCGACACAGATCAAGCAGGCCGAGGTTGTTCTCGCAGACTTGTTCCACCCCAACGTTTCCCCCGGTCGAGGCGATCCCGACCAGTTCGGCGTCCGGAGTGGCCAGCAGGTAAACCAACGCGATGGCGTCGTCTACGCCGGTGTCGACGTCGGCGAAAACGGGTGCGGCGGCCACCGCGGCAACGATACCGGGGAGTGTTACCAGTGCACGCCGGGCACGAGCCGCACTGCGGCTTTGATGGGTCGCGGAACCCGCATGCGGGCAACGGCGGCCCGGGCCGGGCGTTTTGGCCGGCGTGACGATCGCTGTTCCACAACGGTCTCAGGATTTACCGCCGGAGTTGCCGCCTCGCCGCGTGCCGCCGCCGAATCGGGATAGCCGAGGTACATCTGATGCAGGATGCGTCGTGACAGCTTGGGGGTGAAGTAGTTTCCGGCCTCGGCGAGGGTGCCCACCGGAGTGTCGATCCGTGCCGGCTTGTCGACCAGGCCGCGAACTACCATCGCCGCCGCATGCTCGGCCGTGATCGCCGGGATCGGGTTGAGCCGGCGCGACGGCGCGATCATCGGTGTCGCCACCAACGGCATGTGGATGTTGGTGAACGTGATGTGGTCGGAAAGTGTTTCGGTGGCCACCACTTCAGAGAACGCGTCCAGTGCGGCCTTGGTAGGCAGATACGAGCTGTACTTGGGGCTGCGGGCTTGCACTCCGGCACTGGACACGTTGACGACGTGGCCGAACCGGCGCTCACGCCAATGCGGTAGCAAAGCCAGCACCATTCGCACCGCGCCGAAGTAGTTGACCGCCATCACCCGCTCGTAGTCGTGCAGCCGGTCGGTCGAGTTGACCACCGATCGGCGGATCGACCGGCCGGCGTTGTTCACCAGGTAATCGACGTGATCGAAGCGGCCCAGGATGTCTTTGACGGTATGCTCCACTGACCCGGAGTCGGTGACATCGCAGGTAAAGGCGTAGGCCTGACCGCCGTTGGTGCGAATCTCTGCAACCAGGTCGTCGAGCGCATCGCCGTTGCGGGCGAGCGCAAAAACCGTCGCACCGCGCTCGGCGACCGCGATGGCCGATGCCCGGCCGATGCCGCTGGACGCGCCCGTGATGATCACGTGCCGCCCGACCAGCGGTCCGTCCGGGTCGTCGCGACGGGCCCGGTCGGGATCCAGGTGCTCGGCCCAGTACCGCCACAGCACCGGCGCGTAGCTGCCGAACTCGGGCACCGCAATTCCGGTGCCGCGCAATGCGTTCTGGGTCTGATCGGAGATGAACGTAGGGGCCAGGTCGACCACGTCGAGGACCTCGCCGGGGATGCCCAGTTGGGTGGCCACCATGTTGCGCCACACCTTGGCTCGGCCCCGCACTTTGAGCACTGGCGCTGCCGCCGACCGGGGCAGCGTCCCGCGCAGCGATGGCAGACCGGCCGCTGCGGCGATCCCACGGTAGATGCCGCGCAGCCCAATAGTTTTCGGCGAGGTCAGGTGGAATGTCTGGCCGTCGCGACCGTCGGCGTGCAGCAACGCGACCAGCGCGTCGGCGACGTAGTCGACCGGGACGATGTTGGTGCGCCCGGTGTCGGGCAACATGATCGGAGTCAACCGGGGCAGCACGGCCAGCTTGGCCAGCACACCGAAGAAGTAGTACGGCCCGTCGACCTTGTCCATCTCACCGGTGCGTGAATCGCCGACCACCACCGCCGGCCGGTAGATCCGGTGCCGCAGCCCCGGCGTCGACCGCACCAGCAGTTCGGCTTCGAATTTCGTCTGGTGGTACGGCGTCGGCAATTGTTGGCCGATGTCGAAATCATCCTCGGTGTATTCGCCGCGGAAATCTCCGGCCACCGCGATCGACGAGACGTGGTGCAGCGTCGCGTCGAGCCGGCTCGCCAGCTCGATGACGGCACGGGTGCCTTCCACGTTGGCCGCGCGTTGCTCGGGTTCGGCCGCGGTGATGTCGTAGATCGCCGCACAGTGCACGACGTGGTCGATATCGCCCAGCTCGGCGACAGCCTCGTCGGTCAATCCGAGGTCCGGCTCGGTCAGCTCGCCCACCAGCGGTTTTGCTCGTTCGCCCCACTCGTCGGCGAGCTGTTCGAAGCGACTCAGCGACGGGCGGCGAACCAGGACCCACACCTCGGCGTCCGGTCGGGTGTCCAGCAGACGGGACACCACACGTCGCCCAATAAACCCGGTACCGCCGGTAACGACATAGCGCATGCCACACATCGTGCGCTCGGCAGGGCCGCACGTCAACGTAGTGTGACGCGATCGTCGGCGGACGTCAGCCAGACATCACCGTGGCGTCTTTTTCTTCTGGGTCATCCCACAGCAGCAGCTGACGAACTGCGGACCGCGAGCCGTAGGGCTGGAGCATCTGGCTGGCGGGGCGCGGGCGCACCCGTTGTGGCCACCAGAACCATCGCCCGAGAAGGGTGGCGATGGACGGCGTCATGAACGAACGCACGATCAACGTGTCGAAGAGCAGGCCCAGGCCGATGGTGGTGCCGATCTGGCCGAGCGTCTGCAAACCGCTGAACACGAACCCGCACATGGTCACGGCGAACACCAGACCGGCGGCGGTCACCACCGACCCGGAGCCGGCCATCGCGCGGATGATGCCGGTCTTCAGCCCCGCATGGATTTCTTCTTTGAACCGGGATATCAGCAGCAGGTTGTAGTCGGATCCGACGGCCAAGAGCAGGATGACGGCCAAAGCTAGGACGACCCAATACAACTGAATGCCGAGAATGTACTGCCACAGCAGCACCGAGAGTCCGAACGAAGCGCCCAATGACACCGCCACGGTGCCCACGATCACGATGGCCGCTATCAGACTTCGCGTGATGATCATCATGATCAGCAAAATCAGGCTTAGCGAGGCGATGGCGACAATCAGCAGGTCGTAACTCTCCATGTCCGCAATGTCTTTGTAGGTCGACGCGGTGCCGCCGAGGTAGAAGTTGGCACCCGCCAGCGGTGTGCCCTTCACGGCCTCGTGCGCGGCGGTCCTGATCGGCTCGACGCGGGCGATGGCTTCGGGGGTCGCGGGGTCGCCTTCGTGAGTGACGATCATGCGGGCGGCTTTGCCGTCGGGCGAAACGAACAACTTCAGGCCGCGTTTGAAATCCGGATTGCTGAACACTTCGGGCGGCAAGTAGAACATGTCGTCATTCTTGGACTTGTCGAATGCTTGCCCGAGCGCAGCAGGATTGTCGTTCGCGGTTGCCGATTGCTTGTCAATTCCGGAGTTGGTGGCGAAGTTCTTCAGCGTCAAGTCCAGGTTGGTCTCCTGGCTGGCGATCTGAGGCGGTATCAGCCCGACCAACTGCGGCTGGATCTTGTCCAGCTTGTCCAAGCTTGCGGTGAGGTCTTCAAACTTTTCGGTGACTTGGTCGATGCTGTCGAGTGCTTCGAAGGTGTTCCGGAACGCGAAGCACATCGGGATGTCGTAGCAGTGCTTTTCCCAGTAGAAATAGCTGTGAATTGGCCTGAAGAAGTCATCGAAATTCGCGAGTTTGTCCCTGATATCGGCGATCAGGGCGAGCGTCTCGTGGAATTTTTGGGTCTCGTCGTGGGTAGCGCCGGCGAGTTGTTGCTGCAGGGCATACTGCTGCTGCAAAATGCCGATCGTTTTCCTTAACTCGGCGGCCTGCTTCAGAAAGTCTTGAGCGCGGTCCATCTGGTACTTGAGGTTCTGCACCTGCCCGACGCTCTGCTGGCTGATCTGAAACGCGATCGAACTGTGGTCGAGTGGAGCTCCCAGCGGCCGGGTGATGGACTGCACCTGAGCGATACCGGGCACGTGAAACACGCCCTTGGCCACCTTCTCCAGAACGAGCATGTCGGCCGGATTGCGCAGGTCATGGTCGGCCTCGACCATCAACAGTTCGGGCTCCAGCCGGGCGCGAGAAAAATGTCGCTCCGCCGCCGTGTAGCCGACATTGGCCGCCGCGGTGGCCGGCAGGTAGGGGCGGGTGTCGTAACTGGTCTTGTAGCCGGGCAGGGCGAGCAGGCCGACCAGGGCGACGGCCGTCGCGGCCACCAGAATGGGCGCGGGCCAGCGGACGATCGCGGTGCCGATTCGCCGCCAGCCCCGGGTCTGCAGCACCCGTTTGGGGTCGAAAAGGCCGAAATGGCTGGCGATCACGAGCACGGCCGGACCCAGAGTCAGCGAGGCCGCCAGCGCAATGAGGATGCCGATCGCCGCGGGTAGGCCCAAGCTTTGAAAGTAGGGCAGCCGGGTGAAACTCAGGCAAGCGACCGCGCTGGCGACCGTCAGGCCCGACCCCAGGACAACGTGAGCGGTGCCGCTGTACATCGAATAGAAGGCGGTTTCCCGCTCTTCGCCGGCGGTCCGCGCTTCCTGGTAGCGGCCGACAAAAAATATCGCGTAATCCGTACCCGCGGCAATGACCAACAACGTCAGCAAATTAGTCGCGTACGTCGACAACCCCAGGATTCCGGCATTCCCCAAGAACGCGACGAATCCCCGCGCTGCTGCCATCTCGATAAGGACCGTGGCAAGAACCAGGAGCGTGGTGGCGAACGACCGATAGACGAAAAACAACATCACCGCGATCACCGCGACGGTTAAGGCGGTGACTTTGTTGGAACCTTTGCTGCCCTCGGTGAACTGATCGGCGATGAGCGGTGCCGCGCCGGTGACGTAGGCCTTGACGCCGTGGGGCGGCTGCATATGGTCCACGGTGGCCCGGACGGCATCGACGGACTCGTTGGCCAATGCCTCGCCCTGGGCTCCGGCAAGGTAAAGCTGAACATACGCGGCCTTGCCGTCGTTGCTCTGTGAGCCGGCCGCTGTCAACGTGTCACCCCAGAAGTCCTGAACGTGCTGGACGTGCTGCTTGTCTTGCTCCAGCTTGTGGATCAACGCGTCATAGAACTGGTGGGCCTCGGCGCCGAGCGGCTTGTCGCCTTCCAGGACGATCATGGCCGAACTGTCGGTGTCGAACTCGTGGAACACCTTGCCGATGTGTTTGAACGCCTGATACGACGGCGCCTCGGGGGAGCTGAGGCCGACATTGTGCTGTCGCCCGACCTCCTCTAGTTGCGGCACAAAGATATTCGGTATCGCGGCCAGGGCCAGCCAGAACAACAGGATCGGTACGGCAAGCCGGCGAATGTTGTGTGGCAAGGCGGGCCGCCGACTGGTGTGATTGTTCATCCGGACTTGTCCAGGCAGAAGGTGTAGGCGTTCAATTCGTTGACGGTCCTTTCGTCTTTGACGACGCCGTTGACGACGATCCGGCAGCCCAAGGTGTTTCCGTTGCCTTGCGCCACCACGTTGGCGATGACCGCGGGATCTGTGGTCGTGATGGTGTACGACCATGGCAGCGGTGCGTTGTCGACCCGCTGCGGCGCGGCATGGACGTCTTGGAAGTTGATGGTCGCCGTCGCCCCTGGGGCGCCGAAGACCTCGTAGACAACGTTTTTGGGGTTGAAGGGGACGATTTCGTTCGAGACTCCACTGGCAGACGATGAGTTCCGGTGAGAGCCGAAGGCGCCGTGCAGTCGATAGACGGCGAACGCGGCGAGCGTCATCACCACGACGGCGACCAGGACCATCCACCGCCGCCTGATCAGGCTGGTAACTGAAAAGCCCTTCACCCGTTAGTCTTTCGGGTAAGGCTGGGGATGATGACTTCGTCGACGAGAGCTTGCACGGTGTGCTCGGTGGGGGGCTGGCTGGGCATGATGGTCCTGAAAATCAGGTAGCCGGGCAACAGGTCCCACAGCTCGTCGCTGATGACGGCGTTGTCGATCTCTCCGCGGTCGGCCGCCTGCTGCAAGACTTCGTGGATCAGCGCTTTCCGATGATCGAGAAACTGATGCTGCAGGGCGTCGTTGAGCGCTGGGTGGCGCGACACCTCGACGAGCACGGCGCGAATGGTGCCGGCCTGCTGCTGCGCCTGCTGGCAGATGACCCTTCCCAGCTGCAGCAAATCGCCGCGTAGCGTGCCGGTCTCGGGGAGGATCGCAACCTGGCGGACGCCCTCGATGAATGCGGCCAACACCAATTCCGCTTTCGACGGCCAGCGCCGGTACACGGTTGCCTTACTGGCGTGGGCGGCGGCTGCCACGGCGTCCACCGTCAACCGGTCATACCCGTGTTCTTGCAGCAGCTGCAACGTCACCGCGAGCAGCTCGGTTTCCCGTGCCGACCAGGGTGAGGATTCCGCGCCGCGATGGACAGTCTCGGTCACAGCGACTAACCCTAGAGCCGGAAGGGCAGTACTGTCCAGTACCGTACCGTCGGGCTCAGCCCACTTCGGTCAATAGCTGAAGTCGCGAATGCCGTCCCAGTCCACCAACGTCCAGCCCAGCGCCGGGCTGCCGGTGATCACTACCCGGCCGAGGTTGGGCAGCCGGTGGGTGGTGGCCAGGCTGTCCTTGGGGTTTTTGACGTTCATCAACGTCCAATACGTGATCGACTCGGCGTGCGAGAACGCTACTGGCCTGCTGTTGCCGCTGTCGTAGATCTTCTGGACGGCGGCAGTGAACTGGTCGTTGAATTGCTCACCGCTGATCGACCCGGGAACGGCGTCCTTGAGGTCGCCCTTCAGCCAGTCCGCCGGCGCCTGCAGATAGGTCAGGTCGGCCCTTTTGATCGGCGTGTTGTTGTAGCTGCCCGCATCGATTTCGCGTAGACCCGGCAGGATGTTGACCGGCTTGCCGAGCGCGTGGGCCAGCGGCTCCGCGGTCTGCTGGGTTCGGACCATATCCGACGCGTAGATGGCGTCGAAGTTGTTGCGGGAGAGCTGATGGGCAAGCTGTTCGGCTTGGCCCTGACCGTCCTCGCTGAGACTCGGACCGGGAACGTCGGTGTTGATGACATGCGCGGCGTTGCTCGTCGACTCGGCATGCCGGATGAAGGTCAAGGTGATGCTGCGCGGGTGCGGTGTTCCCGAGCAGGCGCCGACGGTGATGACGGCCGCAAGTGCGGCAGCAGCCTTCCAGATGACGGTGCGGGTGCGCATGGCGATAGCCTGCCCTGTCGAGGGCGCCGGTGTGAAGCGTTTGCCAGGGTTGGGCCGAGAATCGTCGAGTGATGGAATGGCGGGGCACTGAAAACACCAAGCCGCCCCGCCCCGCTGAATCCGATGAATCCGACCCAGTGAATCCGACCGAGAGGAAATCCGCATGGCGATCGACCCGAATGCCGTCGGCGCGACAACCGAACCGCAGCTGTTCGAGTGGACCGACCGCGACACGTTGCTCTATGCGCTCGGTGTCGGCGCCGGACTAGACGACTTGGCGTTCACCACCGAGAACAGCCATGAGATCACCCAGCAGGTGCTGCCGACGTATGCGGTGATCTGCTGCCCGGCGTTCGGCGCGGCCGGCAATGTCGGATCGTTCAACTGGGCCATGCTCCTGCACGGTTCGCAAGGCATCCGGCTGCATGCGCCGCTGCCGGCCGCGGGCAAGCTGTCAGTGGTCACCGAGGTGGCCGACATCCAGGACAAGGGCGAGGGCAAGAACGCGGTCGTCATGTTGCGCGGCCGCGGCAGCGATCCTGATACCGGGACACTGCTCGCCGAGACGTTCACCACGCTGGTGATCCGGGGCGAGGGCGGCTTCGGGGGACAGCCGGGCCAGCGCCCGGTCGCGCCGGAGATCCCCGACCGGGAGCCCGATGCCCGGGTCGCGCTGCCCACCCGTGAGGATCAGCCACTGATCTACCGGCTCTCCGGCGACCGCAATCCACTGCACAGCGATCCGTGGTTCGCCAAGGAGCTGGCCGGCTTCCCCAAGCCGATCATGCATGGGTTGTGCACCTACGGGTTCTCCGGTCGGGCGCTGATCGCCGAGCTCGGCGCCGGCGACGCCGGCGCCATCACGGCAATCGACGCGCGGTTCACCAAGCCGGTCTTTCCCGGCGAGACACTGACCACGTTGATCTGGCGCACCGAACCCGGCAAAGCGGTGTTCCGCACTGAAGCGTCTGGGGTCTCCGGCCCGGCTGGCATTGACCCGCGGTTGGTGCTCGAGGACGGCGCGGTGGAATACACCACGAGCTAGGCGTTAGGCCGGGCAATTTGCCGCCGCGGGTTTACCGGGGTCGCCAGCGTGGCAGCCTCCGGCATGGCATTCAAACTGACGTACAGCGACGGGCAAGCGACCGATTACGACGAAAGCACGAAGTGGGAGGTCGACAACGGGGTTGTCAAGATGGGACGCGAGGTCGGGAAGTGGACGGTCTTCGTCTCCCCGAGTCACTGGGCGACCCTGGAATTGGCGACCGACAAGAACAAAGACGAAGACGACAAGGACGACGACGACTGACGGGTGGCCGCCGATCAGGGCGCGAGTTGACGCGCGAGCCGCTCGGTGAACTCCCGCACCCGATCGGGATTGTCCAACGCGTAACCGGCCGCGGTGGCGCGGTCCCCGTCGTCGCCGTGTCGCACCAGGATCGCGATGCCGTCGTCGTGCACCGCGTCAAAGGCGTCCTCGTCGGTGATGTCGTCGCCGAGGTAGATCGGCAGCAGCGGGCCCGGTCGTTCGTTGTCGCGGATGTAGTCGAGCACCCACCGCAGCGTTTTTCCCTTGTCCCAGTCGATATTTGGACGTAGTTCGATCACCTCGCGGCCGGTCGTGACGCGAAGCGCGGTGCGCTGCCCGGCGCCGCGCACTGCCGCGGCCACTTCACCGACGCGGTCACGCGCAGCGTTGCGGTAGTGCACGGCGACACCGAACCGTTTGTGTTCCACCACCACACCCGCGATGTGACCGAGCTGGTCGGCCAGCTCGGCGGCCGCCTCTGCCAGCACCGGGATACTCGCCGCCGCCTCCGCGTTCTGGTGGTGTGCGCCGTCGGGCCCGGTCAGCTCGAAACCATGACTGCCCGCGTACCAGATGCCGGGCAGGCCGATCCGCTGTCGAACGTCGGCCAAGTCGCGGCCGCTGAGAATCGCCACCGGACACCGTGCGCTCAGCGATGTCAGCGCGTCGGCTGCGCCGTCGACCAGCCGGGCGGAGTCGGGATTCTCGACGATCTCGGAGAGCGTGCCGTCGAAGTCGAAGAACACCGCGGGCTGCCGTTCGGTCGTCAGGCTCAGGGCCTGCAGCCCGTCGGGCAGCTCGGACATCCGTCGGTCTCCGGTGCGGACATCGATGTCGCGCAGATCCCTGATCACGGCGTCGGCGCCACGGCGTTGCAGCTCATCGGGCCGTCCGGTCGGGTCGACCCCGATCACCAGTGCGAATCCGCCGGCGCGCGCCGCCGTCACACCGTCTTCGGTCGAGGTGACGACGGCGCAGCGACCCGGGCGCACGGCCAGCCGGTTTGCCGCCTCGACCAGGCCAGAAGAATCGGACCCCTCGACGCCCACACCGGCATCGCGTAGTCGCGCCACGAGGGCGTCGTCGGCCGGCGGGCCGTCGGGGTTGAACAGCACTGCGTCGTGGCGGCGCGGGTCGATGGTGACCGACAATTCGCCTGCCCTGCCTTCCTGCCGTTGCGGTGGCCGGTAGCCACGTTAGTCAGGCAGGCGAGAAGGCAGGGGCGGTGACCGTCAGACCGATTTCTTGGCGAACAGCAGCACCGAGTCCTGGCTGAGCATGTCGAGTCGAGCCACGGCAATCTTGATGCCGTCGGCCAGTTCGTCGATGTCGGCGCCCGAGTCGTAATCCGCGGTGACACCGAATACCAGGTCATCGGCATAGCTCAGAACTGCGACGCTGGTGCGCAGCTGTAATGCGATGGGCGGGATCGGTAGCAGGCGGGCTACCGTGCGGCCCATCATTTCCAGTTGGCGGTTTGGCCCCGGGACGTTGGTGGCCAGCGTCACGATGCCACGCTGCGGCAGGCGGGTGAGGAGTCGAATCGCCCACGACGACAACATGAATGGGACATAGTTGGTTGCCGAGACCGCCATGTTGCCTGCCTGCCGCTGCCCGCCCTGCTTGGTCCGGGTCAGGCGGCTGTGTACCGCGCGCAGCTGCTGGATCGGGTCGTCCTGCTCGACCGGAAGATAGGGCAGCATGATCGAAAGGCGGTTGCCCGGCTTGACGAGCGTGTCGGGCGAACGCACCGACACCGGGACCAGGGTGCGCAGCGAATCCGGCCGGGGTTGTTCGCCGCGGTGCAGCAAGACGGAGCGAAAGCCCTCGGTGATCGCCGCCAGCGCGACGTCGTTGATGGTCACGTCGAATTTTCGGCAGACCTGCTCGACGTCGGCGAGTGGGACTCGCACCGCGCGATAACGGCGCATCGCGGTGACTGGCCCGACCAGCGACGAACCTGGGTTCGGTCGGAGCAAGCCGGTGGCGATTTCGGCCGCGCCGCTCACCGTCCGGGTAGCCGCATCAGTGATGCCGGTTGCCGTTTTCCAAAGATTGACCAGCGGGTTGCTGCGGGGATTGGGGTCCGGCACCGGCTTCAGGTGTGCCGCGCTCCCCTTGGCGACGACGGGTCGAGCGAACGCGTCGCCGTCGATGTCATCGCACAGTCCGGTGAGCATCCGGGCCGCCGCGATGCCGTCGGCCACGCAGTGGTGGATCTTCATCAGGATCGCCCAACGATTACCCTTCAGCCCCTCGATGATCCAGCATTCCCACAGCGGGCGGTCTCGGTCCAGTCGGCGCTCCAGCACGTCGGCGACAACCTGGAACAGTTCACCATCATCGCCCGGGTTGGGCACTGCCGCCCGGCGCACGTGACGGCTGAGGTCGAATCCCGGATCGTCAACCCACTGTGGCGCACCGACATCGAAGGGTTGGGTGCGCAGCATTTGCGTGCACCGCGGTATTGCTTGAAGCCGCGCTGCCAGAACATTTTTGAATTCATCGTAATCGGGCACTGCACCCTCGATGATGGCGATTCCACCGATGGCCAGACTGACGTTCCGGTCCGAATCCTCCGCCATGAGGAAACTTGCGTCGAGCGTATTGAGTTGCTCCACGACTCATTCACCGCCGTTTCACTGCTGGGGATCTTGCATGAGTATCAGCGATCACCGGGGGCGGAAGGTGGCAGCAAGATTAATTCGTGTAAACAACGGGAGTCGGTTGTGTGGCAACGTAGTTGGCGAAAGTCCAATGGTGTTACGCGAGCGCACTTTCCGGTGACCAAGCCATGATGTGTTACTCAGCAGGCCCATATAACACAATCGAACATATATTCGATAGACTGGACTGGTGGGTTGGAGCAATGGGCCGCCGGGCTGGGCGGAGATGGAGCGGGTGCTCTCCGGTAAACCGCGCCGTTCCGGAACGCCAACTGTGTGGGGACCGGCAGATGAAGCGCCATGGTCGCGCAAGCGCGCGGCGTACCAGCCGCCGGACGAGGGCGGGACGATTCGATCGTCCGTCGCGTATGCCGAACTGCACGCGCATTCGGCGTACAGCTTTCTCGACGGGGCCAGCGCGCCGGAAGAGCTGGTCGAGGAGGCGGTGCGGCTGGATCTACGGGCCATTGCGCTGACCGACCACAACGGCCTCTACGGGGCGGTGCGATTCGCTGAAGCGGCCGTGGAATTGGATATGCGTACGGTATTCGGTGCCGAACTGTCGTTAGGGTCCGGGGGGGCCGGCGCCAGGACCGACGATCCTGATCCGGCGGGCCCGCACCTGTTGGTGTTGGCGCGCGGGCCGGAAGGGTATCGGCGGCTGTCGCGGCAGCTGGCCGCGGCGCATCTGGCCGGCGGCGAGAAAGGCAAGCCGCGTTTCGACTTCGACGCGCTCACCGATGCGGCGGGCGGCCACTGGCACATCCTGACCGGTTGCCGGAAAGGTCATGTCCGCTCCGCGCTGGCCGCCGGCGGGCCGGACGCCGCCTCGGCGGCGTTGGCCGACCTGGTGGACCGGTTCGGCTCCGATCGGGTCAGCGTTGAGCTGACCCACCACGGCCATCCGATCGATGACGAAATCAATGCCGAACTAGCTTTACTGGCCCAGCGATTCGGCCTCAGCAGCGTTGCCACCACCGGCGCACATTTTGCCGCGCCGTCGCGGCGCCAACTGGCGATGGCCATGGGCGCGATACGCGCCCGGCAGTCGCTGGACGAGGCCGCCGGCTGGCTGGCCCCGCTTGGCGGTTCCCATCTTCGGTCCGGTGAGGAGATGGCACGGCTGTTCGCGCAGCGTCCCGACGCGGTGACCGCCGCGGCTGAACTCGGCGAGCAGTGCGCATTCGGCCTGGCGCTCATCGCCCCGCAGTTGCCGCCATTCCCAGATGTACCGCCCGGCTCAACCGAAGACAGCTGGCTGCGCGAGCTGACAATGGCAGGGGCCCAGCGCCGCTACGGTCCGCGATCTCAGGCGCGCCAAGCGTATGCCCAGATCGAGTATGAGTTGAAAACTATTGCCCAACTGAAATTTCCAGGATATTTCCTGGTGGTCTATGACATCACCCGATTCTGTCGGGAGAACAACATTCTCTGCCAGGGCAGGGGATCGGCAGCCAACTCGGCAGTCTGTTATGCCCTCGGCGTCACCGCGGTCGATCCGGTGGCCAACGAGCTGTTGTTCGAGCGGTTCCTGTCGCCGGTCCGCGACGGCCCACCCGACATCGACATCGACATCGAGTCGGATCAGCGCGAAAAGGCCATCCAGTACGTCTACAACAAATACGGCCGTGACTATGCGGCTCAGGTCGCCAACGTGATCACCTACCGCTCCCGGATCGCGGTGCGCGACATGGCTCGTGCCCTGGGTTTTTCGCAGGGGCAGCAGGACGCGTGGAGCAAACAGATCAGCCACTGGAGTGGACGCCCGTCGGATATCGAAGACATCCCCGAGCAGGTGATCGACCTGGCCGACCAGATCCAGAACCTGCCGCGGCACATGGGCATCCACTCCGGCGGCATGGTGATTTGTGACCGCCCGATCGCCGACGTCTGCCCGGTGGAATGGGCGCGCATGGAGAACCGCAGCGTATTACAGTGGGACAAAGACGATTGCGCGGCAATCGGTTTGGTGAAATTCGATTTGCTCGGCCTGGGCATGCTCTCGGCGTTGCACTACGCCATCGACCTGGTGGCTGAGCACAAAGGCATCGATGTCGATCTGGCCGCGTTGGACCTGTCCGAACCGGCGGTGTACGAAATGCTGGCCCGGGCCGATTCCGTCGGGGTGTTCCAGGTGGAGTCCCGCGCGCAGATGGCCACCCTGCCGCGGCTGCGGCCTAGGGTCTTCTACGACCTGGTGGTCGAGGTCGCGTTGATCCGCCCCGGGCCCATCCAGGGTGGCTCGGTGCACCCGTACATCCGGCGACGCAACGGCCTTGACCCGGTCGTCTATGACCATCCGTCGATGGAGTCGGCGTTGCGGAAAACGTTGGGAGTGCCACTGTTCCAGGAACAGCTGATGCAGCTTGCGGTGGACTGCGCCGGTTTTTCCGGCGCCGAGGCCGATCAGCTGAGGCGTGCCATGGGATCCAAGCGGTCGACCGAACGCATGCGACAGTTGCGCGGCCGGTTTTACGACGGCATGCGGCGGATGCACGGCGCCGCCGACGAGGTGATCGACCTGGTATACGAAAAGCTTGAGGCATTCGCCAATTTCGGTTTTCCGGAAAGCCATTCGCTGAGCTTCGCGTCTCTGGTCTTCTACTCGTCGTGGTTCAAGCTGCACCACCCGGCGGCGTTCTGCGCGGCGCTGCTGCGCGCGCAGCCGATGGGCTTCTACTCGCCGCAGTCGCTGGTTGCCGACGCCCGCAGGCACGGGGTGAGGGTGCACGGTCCGGGTGTGGCCGCCAGCCTGGCGCACGCCACGCTGGAGAACTCCGGAACGGAAGTGCGGCTGGGGCTGGGTGGCGTCCGCCATATCGGAGACGACCTGGCCGATAAACTGGTTGAGGAACGAAAAGCCAACGGCCCCTTTGTGTCCCTGCTGGACTTGACATCTCGGGTTCAGCTTTCCGTGCCGCAGACCGAAGCGCTGGCGACCGCTGGAGCGCTGAGCTGTTTCGGGATCTCTCGACGCGAGGCGCTGTGGGCGGCCGGCGCGGCCGCCACCCAACGGCCGGGTCGCTTGCCGGGGGTGGGCTCGTCGTCGCATATCCCGTCGTTACCGGGGATGAGCGAGGTGGAATTGGCCGCGGCCGACGTATGGGCCACCGGCGTCTCCCCGGACAGCTATCCAACCCAGTTCCTGCGGTCGGATCTCGATGAGATGGGGGTGCTGCCCGCCGCCGCGCTGCTGTCGGTGCCCGACGGCGACCGGGTGCTGATCGCCGGGGCGGTCACCCATCGGCAGCGACCGGGGACGGCCAAAGGGGTGACGTTCATCAACATCGAGGACGAAACCGGGATGGTCAATGTGCTGTGCACACCCGGGGTATGGGCGCGACACCGCAAGCTGGCGCAGACAGCGCCTGCGTTGTTGGTCCGTGGTCAGATCCAAAACGCCAGTGGCGCAGTCACCGTCGTGGCCGAGCGGTTCGCCGAGCTCACCCTGAAGATCGGATCGAAATCCCGCGATTTCCGTTAGCCTTTTCGCCGAACGTGTAATCACCGCGAAAAAAGTGCCGCCGAAAACTCGCCACAGGTTCGCGTTCGGCGAGCAAATGTAGTCTCCACACCATGTCCCTGAATTTGTCCGTCGACGAAGTCCTCACCACCACCCGGTCGGTCCGTAAGCGCCTCGACTTCGACAAGCCGGTATCCCGCGATGTGCTGATGGAGTGTCTCGAATTGGCGCTGCAGGCGCCCACTGGGTCTAATTCGCAGGGCTGGCAATGGGTTTTCGTCGAAGACGCCGAGAAGAAGAAGGCGATCGGCGAGGTTTACCTGGCCAACGCCCGGGTCTATCTGAGCTCGCCATCGCCCGACTACGGCGAGGGCGACACCCGAAGTGAGCGGATGGGCGCAGTCAGAGATTCCGCGACCTACCTCGCCGAGCACATGCACGAAGCACCCGTCCTGATGATCCCGTGCATCGAAGGTCGCGAGGACAAACAGCCGCTGGGTGGGGTGTCCTTCTGGGCGTCGCTGTTCCCGGCGGTCTGGAGTTACTGCCTGGCGCTGCGCTCGCGGGGGTTGGGCTCATGCTGGACGACGCTGCATCTAATCCGTGGCGGCGAGGAAAAGGTCGCCGACATACTGGGCATTCCGTACGAGAAATACAGCCAGGGCGGATTGTTTCCGATCGCCTACACCAAAGGCACCGATTTCAAGCTGGCCAAGCGGCTGCCCGCCGAGAGCCTCACGCACTGGAACGCCTGGTAGTCGGTTGAATTGCCCGCCTCCTCCTCAGGACGCTCCACGTCCTGCATCGTCGGCGGGCGTCGTTTAGACGGCGCCGGCGAAACCCTGCTGACGCCACGCTTCGTACACGGCGATCGCGGCGGCGTTGGCCAAATTGAGTGAACGCCGTCCGGTCAACATGGGTATGCGAACGCGCTCGGTGACATGGATATCGGCCAGTGTCGTCGAGTCCAGTCCAGTTGTCTCCGGGCCGAACATCAGTACGTCCCCGGCTTGGTAGTTGACGTCGGTGAACCGCGACGTCGCGTGCGCGGTGAAGGCGAACACCCGCGTCGGCGACAGCGCCGTCCAGGCGTCGTCCAAGGAAGGATGCACGGTGACAGAGGCGAGGTCGTGATAGTCCAGCCCGGCCCGTCGCAGCTTGGGTTCGGACAGGTCGAAGCCCAGCGGTTCGACGAGATGCAACTCTGCACCGGTGGCCGCCGCGGTTCGGATTGCGTTGCCGGTATTGGGCGCGATTCGCGGGGAGTAAAACAGCAGCCTGAACACAACACAGGTAACCATGCGCGCGACGCTGCCCAGGCAGCGGCCGGCGGTAAGTAAACAGCAGCAAGAACAGCTACGAAAAATTTGCTCAGCTATCGTCTGTGGTCTCTGGATAGAGTCGGCTAACTCTGTCTGTTCAGTAAGAACTGTGGTCTCGCTAGCCGCAGCCTGGCATACTCGTCCAATTGCCACGCGTATATCGCTTGCCCGTCGAACGGGGTGAGCGCAATTAGCAGGAAGTCTCATGAACAACGCGCTAAGACTGCGATTCAGCGGGGCGGACGCTAACCCCCCGCTAGTCCCGTGACCGTGTTTACCCGCGCCGCGCGTGCGGTCCTGCCAGTCAAAAGTCCTATCGCGGAGAACAACAGCGGTGAGTCCGCAGCGGCGCAACGGCCGGCGTCATGGTCGCTGCGCAATTGGCCGGTCCGATGGAAAGTCGTGGCGATTGTCGCGTTGCCGTTGACGCTGGCGATGGTTTTCGGGGGATTGCGTATCGCGGGCGCGCTGACCGCCGCGCACGACCTGCGGTTGGCGGCCGATCGCGCGGAGGTGGTTCCCGCCATCACCAAATACATGTCGGCGCTCGATGTCGCGTTGCTGGCGAGCCCGGCCGGGGGAGACGTCGAGGGCGCGAAGAAGAACTACGACGCCCGCAAGCACGAGCTGGAGGCTCGGCTGAGCGAGACAAACGTCTCCTCCGACGTCGACACTGGAGTCACCGCCCTGCTGGACAGCGGCGAGACGCTGCTGGACGCGGTCTCGAAGAACGGCATGCCCTTACGGCTTCGGGTTACCACGTACGCCCCGATCTTGTTGACCGCCGAGAACACCGTCGACGCCTCTTTCCGCGTCGGCGACGAGCAGATCCGGGCCGCTGCGCAGGGACTGAGCCGCGCGGTCGGGGCCCGCGGTCAGATGATGATGCAGCAACTGCTGATCACCCGCGGTGCCGACCTGCCCGAGCCCGAGCTGCGCACGTCGATGACCACCCTCGCCGGTACCGAGCCCTCGACCTTGTTCGGCATGGCCGAAGTGCTCGGCGTCGGCTCGCCGGAAGCCAAGACTCTGCAGCAGCAGATGGTCCTCCGGATGGGGCTCATGTCAGATCCGGCGACTCTGCTGGTCAACAACCCGGCGCTGTTGCGCTCGGTGCAGACCACCGACGGGGTCGCCGCGCAAATCGTCAAGGACACCACCGAACGGGTGACCAAGGCCGTCGAGGACCAGGCCCACGATCGGCGCGACGCCGCGATCCGCGACACCGTTCTGGTGCTGGCAGCCATCGTCGCGGCACTCGTGATCGTGTGGTTGGTGGCGCGAACGTTGATCCAGCCGCTGCGGGTGCTGCGGGACGGCGCTTTGAAGGTTGCGCACGAGGATCTTGAGCGCGAGATCGCCCGGGTGCGGGCCGGTGACGAATCCCCGCCCGAGCCGTTGCCGGTGCACACCACCGAGGAAATCGGCCAGGTCGCGCACGCGGTCGACGAATTGCACACTCAGGCGCTGCTGTTGGCCGGTGACGAGGCCCGGTTGCGGCTTCTGGTCAACGACATGTTCGAAACCATGTCGCGGCGCAACCGGTCCCTGGTCGACCAGCAGCTCTCGCTGATCGACCGATTGGAGCGCAACGAGGAGGACCCCGAGCGGCTCGACAGTCTCTTCCGCCTCGATCACCTGGCCGCCCGGATGCGCCGCAACGGCGCCAACCTGCTGGTGCTGGCGGGCTCGCGGAGCTCGCGAGGAGGTCAGGGCGCAGAAGTGCCGCTGTCGTCGGTCATCCACGCGGCCGCCTCCGAGGTCGAGGACTATCGCCGAGTGGAAACGTCGATGGTGCCCGACTGCGCGATCGCCGGCGCAGCCTCCGGTGACATCGTTCATCTCCTTGCGGAGTTGATCGACAACGCGTTGCGGTACTCGCCACCGGCGTCGCCGGTCCGGGTCTCGGCGGGATTCCGCAGCGACGGAGCGGTTCTGCTGCAGATCGTCGATGTCGGGCTGGGTATGACCGACGGGGACCGGCGCATCGCCAACATGCGGCTGCGCGCCGGGGGAGAAGTCACCCCCGAAAGCGCCCGCCACATGGGTCTGTTTGTCGTCGGCAGGCTTGCTGACCGGCACGGGATTCGGGTCCGGCTTCGTGGTTCGTCTGTCGAGGAGACGCGCTCGGGCTCGACGGCCGAGGTTTATTTGCCGCCGGCGGTGCTGGTCGGTGTCGACGGAGGCCCGGCCGCGCCGCTCGAAACGGCGTCCCAGAGTCCGGCCGCTACGGCGCCGCCCGAGCACTCGGCCGCCGTGCCGGGTTACGGCGATTCCGTGGACCTTGCCGAGCTGGCGGACACCACCGAACGCAACGGTGTTCACTCGTCCGAGTCGTCGGTCAGCTTGTTGCCCCGGCGCCGGCCCGGGAGCAGCGGCATCACCGGTGAACCGCCCGTCCCGCGCGAGGACCGAGAGGACCGAGAGGACGCCGCCGAGCCGACTCCGGAACAGCCCGCGCCGCAGCCGGTGTCCAGCACCTCGTCATTCTTCGGCTCGCGGGTGAAATTCACCCGCGAGAATCGGCAGCGCTCCAAAGCCGAGCCACCCGCGCCTGCGCCGGTCGCGCCGGAGCCCGCGGCTCAGTCCGATGCGCCCGAGACCGATGACGTCTGGACTGCCGAAGCCGCCGCTCCCGCGACCCGGCCGGCGGACGACGATCTGATCTACCAGCGCATGCTCTCCGAATGGCTGGTCGACGACCCTAGCGACCTGGCCCGTAGCCCCGATCTGGACTGGCAGTCGGTGTGGGACCGTGGCTGGTCAGCCGCGGCCGAGATCGAGAACGTGCCCGTGCAGGCTCACACCGCCCAGGGCTTGCCGGTGCGTAATCCCGGCGCCCGGCTGGTGCCGGGCGGTGCCGGCCCCGAGCAGAATGGCACCGCGCATCACCGAGCCGACGACGACAACGGGTCAGCATCGAACGGCGGCCTCAGCTCTGGGCGCGCGCCCGCGCATGAGGCACCGGTGCGGGACCCCGACGCCGTCCGCGCCTCTATCAGCAGCCATTTCGGCGGCGTTCACGCAGGGCGATTGCATGCCCGCGACACAGATCAAGGATCCGATCACGAATGACGCCTGCCTTCGATTCGGCGCGCTCCGACAACTCCCTGGACTGGCTTGTCTCGAATTTCGCCCGCGAGGTCCCCGGGGTGACGCACGCCGTGCTGGTATCCGTCGACGGCCTGCTGATCGCGGCCAGCGAGCATCTGCCGCCGGAGCGGGCGGACCAACTCGCCGCGGTGGCGTCGGGGCTGGCCAGTCTGGCCAGCGGCGCCGCGCAACTGTTCGATGGCGGTCAGGTGCTGCAGTCGGTGGTGGAGATGCAGAACGGCTACCTGTTGTTGATGCAGGTCGGCGATGGGTCGCATCTGGCAACGCTGGCCTCGACGTCGTGTGACATCGGCCAGATCGGTTACGAGATGGCTGTCCTTGTCGAGCGGGTGGGCAACGTCGTGCAATCGTCCCGACGTGCTGGGCCCGATTACTCGGCTCCTTCTCGGGCCGGGGCACGGCCTGCATCGTCGCCGAGCCCCTCACACTCGTGAGCTGCGATGGACAATCGCGAGCCACCGGGGCCGAAGCCGCCCGCGCCTGAGGCGAGCCTGGTCCGCCCGTACACCCTGACGGCTGGACGGACCAAGGCCAGCGTCGAGCTTCCGTTGGAAGCGCCGATCCAGACCTTGGAGTCGGCCCTGTTTCACCGATGGCCGCACAACGACGTGCGCGGCAGGATCGTCCAGCTCTGCACGAAGAGCCCGTCGGTAGCCGAAGTATCGGCTCGGCTAGATTTGCCGCTCGGTGTCACGCGCGTGTTGATCGGTGATCTGGTGACTTCGGGCTACCTTCGAGTGAACCGGACTTTGACCGAACGGTCGACCCGCGACGAACGCCGCGAACTGATAGGAAGGACGCTCCGTGGCCTACGAGCGCTCTGATGCGGCGGCCGCGCCGCGTCCGAAGTCGCGCGATACCGCCTCGACCAAGATTGTCATCGCCGGCGGGTTCGGCGCCGGCAAGACGACGTTCGTCGGCACGGTTTCGGAGATCATGCCGCTGCGGACCGAGGCCATGGTGACCGATGCCTCCGCCGGCGTCGACATGGTGGATGCCACCCCGAACAAACGGACCACCACGGTCGCGATGGACTTCGGCCGGATCACGTTGGACGAGGATCTGGTGCTCTACCTGTTCGGGACCCCGGGGCAGCGCCGGTTCTGGTTCATGTGGGACGACCTGGTGCGCGGTGCGATCGGCGCGGTCATCCTGGTGGACTGCCGGCGTCTGCAGGACTGCTTCGCCGCGGTCGACTTCTTCGAACATCGCAACCTGCCGTTCCTCATCGCGGTCAACGAGTTCGACGGCACCCCAAGGTATCCCGCCGTTGAGGTGCGTAAAGCGCTGACGCTGGCCGAACACGTTCCGGTGATCAACGTCGATGCCAGGGACCGCAGATCGGCGACCGACGCGTTGATCGCTGTCAGCGAATACGCGCTATCAAGCTTGACGTCCACCGCCGGCTGACGCGAGAGTGCGGTGGATCGATCGCGAGTTCGTCGGCCATGATTTCCGCGACGACGACCTCGGCCGGCTGCAGACCGAGCGAGTCCTGTTCACCGAATGCGATTTCACCGGCGTCAATCTCGCCGAGTCGGAGCACCAAGGATCGGCGTTCCGCAATTGCACATTCAATCTGACATCGCTGTGGCACAGCACTTTTCGCCAGTGCAGCATGTTGGGCTCGGTGTTCACGCGGTGCCGACTGCGGCCGTTGACGCTCGAGGAGGTGGATTTCACGCTGGCCGTGCTCGGGGGTAACGACCTTCGCGGCGTCGACTTGAGCGGCTGCCGGCTGCGCGAGACCAGTCTGGTGCAAGCTGATTTGCGCAAGACCTTGCTTCGCGGCGCCGACCTGACGGGCGCACGCACGACGGGCACCCGGTTGGACGACGCCGATCTGCGCGGCGCCACCGTCGACCCGTCGTTGTGGACAACCGCGTCGTTGGCGGGGGCGCGGATCGACATTGAGCAAGCACTCACGTACGCGGTGGCCCATGGACTGCGGTTAGACGGCGCGCGTGACGGGTGACGTCAACGCTTGAGCCGGATATTCCACCGAACGTATCCAGCGTAGAGCAGCGACAGCCCGGCGAGCATGGCCATGTCGAAGAAGAAGATGTGCTTGGAGTGCTGCCAGATCGGGTCGTTCGTCGGGATCTGCTTGACCTTTACCAGGTCCGGGAAATCGATTGACGACGCCCCCGCGGCGTAACCCCACCGTCCGGGCGTCAACCACGACAGCTGGTTGAGACCCGCCCGACCGGTCACCGGGATCATCCCGCCGGCGAGCACCAGCTGCGACATGATCGACACCACGAGCAGCGGCATGATCTGCTCGTTGGACTGTGCGACCGCCGAGAGCATCAGACCGAGAATGGCCGAGGCCACACAGGTGCCGGCGTCGGTGACGAACAGCGAGAACGTGGAGTTGTCGAAGAACGGCGGGTGCGCGGTGGGTGCGCCCTTGCCCAGCCGGACGATGAACGTCGCGATCGCCGCCTGAACGGTCGCGAAAGCACAGAAGACGGCCACCTTGGCCAGCAGATAGGCGGTGGTGGACAAGCCGACCGCCTGCTCTCGCTTGAAGATGGGTCGCTCACCGATCAGGTCTCGGATGGTCAGCGCCGTGCCCATGAACACGGCTCCGATATTGAGCAACACCATGATGTACTGCGGTTGGGTGGGCGCCAGGCCGAGCGGGTCGGCGAGACCGAGACCCGGTTTGGGGCCTTTCACCGTCAGCGACAGCGCACCGATCAGGAACGGCAGCACCGCCAGGAACACCGAGTAGCCGCGGTCGGAGATGACCAGCCGAATCTGGCGACGCGCGATTGTGGAAAGCTGACGCAGCAGGTCGGTGTGCACCGGTTCGCCCAGGTCAGCAGGGCTTTCCAAAGCCAGCGCCTGCGACTGCCTTCTGCCGTCTCCTTCCAGGAAGCGGCGATTCGCCTCGTCCGGATCGGCGCCCACATTGGCGAAGATGTCCGCCCAGTTGGTCGTACCCAACGCTGCACCCACCTGGCTGGGCGGCCCGTTGAAGGCGGTTTTGCCGCCGGGGGCTATCAGCAGGATCTGGTCGCAGACGTCGAGGTAGGACACCGAGTGCGTCACCACCAGCACCACCCGGCCCGCGTCGGCGAGCTGCCGCAACATCAACATCACCTGACGGTCCAGCGCGGGGTCCAGCCCGGAGGTCGGCTCGTCGAGTAGCAGCAGCGACGGTTGGGTGAGCAGCTCCAGCGCAACTGAAGCGCGTTTGCGCTGGCCGCCGGAGAGCTTGTCCACGCGCGTGTCGGCGTGCTTGGTCAGGTCGAGTTCCTCGAGCACCTGCGCGACGACTTGGGCGCGTTCCGCTTTGCTGGTGTCCGGCGGCAGCCGGAGCTCGGCGGCGTAACCCAGTGCCTGGTTCACGGTCAGCTGGCGGTGCACCACATCGTCCTGCGGCACCATCCCGATCCGGCTGCGCATCGTTGCATACTCGGCGTGGATGTCATGGCCTTCGAAGGTGACCGTTCCGCCGCTGGGACGGGTGTATCCCGCTATCAGCCGCGACAGCGTCGTCTTGCCCGCGCCGGATCCCCCGATGATCGCGGTCAGCGTGCCCGGCCGAGCCGTCAGGGAAATGTTGTCCAGCAGTTGCTTGCCGTCGATCCTGAACTGGACACCGTTGACTTCCAGGCCGCCGGTCCGGGTCGCGGCCTCGGTGCGCCGGATCAGGTTGCCGGCCGTGAAGACCAGGTCGATATTGCCGATCGTGACCACGTCGCCCTCGTTGAGCACCGCGGAGCCGACGCGCACGCCGTTGACGAAGGTGCCGTTGACGCTGTGGGCGTCCCGGATCTCGGTGCCGAGCGGCGAATCGACCAGGAACGCGTGATGACGTGAAGCCAGCACGTCCTGGATCACGATGTCGTTGTCGTTGGCTCGACCGATGGTGGCCGATCCAGGCGGCTGGTCCGGTGTCAGGGACCCGGGCAGGATTGCCTGGATCATCTTCGTTGCGAGGTTGTTGCTGGCCGGGGGCGCCAGTTGGGTTTTCGGCTGGAAGGTCGCCGGCGGTTGCCGCATCGGTGGCGGCGGTAGGTGCGTTGAGCTTGCGGAGTAGGCCAGCGGACGCTGACCGGCATTGCCTTGATAGCCCGGCTGCGGTGGCGCCCACGGCGCGCCGGGATACGGTCGCGAGGGCCCTGGCGGGGGAGGCCCAGGAGGACGAAGCCCGGCAGCCGGGCGTGGCGGCTGCTGCGATGGTGCCGGCCGCGGGGGCGCCGACGGTTTGGCGATCGGCATGGACGCCGTCTGCGGCGGCCGGCCGGCTGCACCCGTGTGGCGGCCGATTTCGAAATTCAGTTGCGGCCCATCGGGATTGCCGATATTGACGGCCTGACCGTCATGGATGTCGATCACCGGGACGCGGCGCCCGTTGACGTAGGTTCCGTTCAGCGAGCCGTTGTCGATGGCCAGCCAACGGCCCTGATCGAAACGCAGCAGCAAGTGAGCCCGGGAGATCAGCGGATGCGTGATGCGCATGTCGGCGCGAAGATCGCGTCCGACCACCACGTCGTGGCCCGCTGCGAAGGTACGTTGTGATCCGTCGTACCGGACTGTCAGCACGGGCGGTGCTGCCTGACTCATCGCCTCAACCTTAGCTGTTTGGCTCACTGCTCAGACTGTATCGGCCGCCCCACGATCGGCTCTAAACGACACGGGCCGTTCCGGCCCGCCGGTCAGCGAGCTAGGGCGTCGGGGGCGCCGGTCACCACGCAGCGGGTGCGGCTGTAGATCGTCGGCATGCAGCGGTTGCAGTGCGTGCACGCCGAACGCACGCTGTTGCCATCGCGCGCGATCCGGTTGATCAAATCGGGCTCGGCCAGCAGAGCCCGTCCCATCGCGACGAACTGAAAGCCTTCTGCCATAGCCAAGTCCATCGTGTCCCGGTTCGTGATGCCGCCGAGCAGGATGAGCGGAATCGTCAGTTCGGCGCGGAATCGCTTGGCGTGGCGTAGTAGGTATGCCTCGCGGTAGGGGTATTCGCGAAGGAATTTCTTGCCGGTCATCCGCATGCCCCAGCGCAGCGGCGGTTTGAAGGCGCCAGCGAACTCCTTGAGCGGGGCGTCGCCGTGGAACAGGT
>Ga0302325_10004859_pt1 | contig 30961 bp, 17 predicted proteins | sample Palsa_T0_2_FD_201948 | JGI IMG/M metagenome (GOLD analysis project Ga0302325, IMG submission 201948) | Peat permafrost microbial communities from Stordalen Mire near Abisko, Sweden - Palsa_T0_2 | ecosystem: Environmental > Terrestrial > Soil > Palsa > Peat permafrost | place: Sweden: Abisko... | reverse complement strand
ATCTTCGCTAGTGTAGGAAGAGACCACCGCGAGCGCAGCGTAAGCGGTAGCAAACTTCGGGTCGAGTTGAAGGGCACGCTGGAAGAGCGGCGCAGCGGCCTCAAAATTCCCGGCTTCGAGAAAAGCACGTCCCCTACTGTAAGCCTGCAAGGCTTCGAGCGATGGTGTAGTGACCAACTCGGTCGGAGTATTGAACTTCTCAACGGTGCGGAGAGATTCGCCGAGTTTGGTGCGTACGTTTGACGCGGCTTCGGTCAGAGCCTTCAACAGTTGTTCTTTGCTCTCCGCCGTGACTTGTTGTTCGGCGAGAGATTTGCCGTTGCGGCAGTTCAGCGCATTTAGGCCCAAAACATATTGGCTGCCAAGCTTGGTTATCGATCCGTCGAGGACGGCGGCGCTCCCGGTTCGTTGACACACTTGCCGGGCAATCTCTGGAGTGAGTCGCGCATCGGCTGGCTGGCCCATCAGTCGCAGGGTGTCCTCAATTTGCTCGTCGGAAATCAGGTTGAGGAAAGGCGATTGCTCAAGCTGGACAGACAATCCTTGCCGGAGCGTGCCGTCGAACACCGCGTCACCGGTGGTGTTGGTGAAGTCGGCGAGTACGATAGTGTCGGTCGCGGTGAGGGAATGAACCTTGTGACCGTAGAACATCCAAACGCCAAGGGTCACGCCGGCAAGGATCAGCGCGCCCGCTGCGATCCGAAGCGATCGTTTTCTCCTTTTGGTGCTAGACGCTATCCGTGATGACGCTGCCCTTTGCGCCCCGATCTTCTGAGGCAGTTGCGGATTGCCAGTGTCACGGTCGTAGAGGTTGTACAGGTGGAGGACAACTCCGTGCTTGACCTCCACTTCTCCGAGGTCATGCAACATGGAACACCATACACTGACCTGGCCGAGCACTTCCGCTTCCGCCCTGGATACCAGGATGTGTCCGGTATCCCCACAATCCATGACCCGCTGGGCGATGTTGATGCCGCCTCCGGCAACGTTGCGATTGGCGTTGATGTCCGCGATACGGTAGACCGGGCCGGTATGGATTCCCATTCGCAGCTTAATGTCCGGACGATTGCGAAGAATTTTGCTGAGTTCCACGGCGAAGCGGACGGGCGCCTCAGGATCGACGAGAAAAACCAAGGCCATGCCATCTCCGGTGGGCAAGCGTACGAGCTGATCCTCACGCTGTGCTCGAGCAAATTCTGCGGTACCGCGAATGGAGTCCTGCAGTTCCTGAAGCAATTGTCTCTGTCGATCCATGTGTAAGGTGGAGTAGGCCACGATGTCCATGAACAGGACGTGGGCAATCTCCAGCGGGCGAGACGCGGCACCGGAGGATCCCGCGGCGGTCGAAACGGAAATGGCCTCCGAAGGGGGCTCGCTGGGCAGGGCCGAGGTTCCCGAGTCGGTATCTCGCTTCAGCCGAAGTAACTCGGCGCGCATTTCCGAAGCATGCTGATAACGAAGGTTGCGGTCCTTTTCAAGAGCACGATGGATGATGCGTTCCAGTTCTGTGGGGACGGCGGGGTTCAGGCGCGCCACTGGGATTGGAGCACGGTTCACAACGGCATAAAAAATGGATGCCAGGCTCTGTCCTGGGAACGGTAATTGCCCGGTGGCCATTTCATACAAGGCGGCGCCGAAGGAAAACAAATCGGTGCGAGAATCCAGTGGCTTTCCACGAGCTTGTTCCGGCGACATGTACGCCAGGGTTCCGAAGATGCTGCCGGGGCTGGTGAGTTGTGCCACGTCGACTTCCTGGGTGATCAAGGTCTCGGCAGTGGCCATTTCGTCTTCGGGGGAGCCAACTTTCGCCAAACCAAAATCCAAGATCTTAGCGTGGCCGCGGTCGGTGACAAAAATGTTGGCCGGCTTGATGTCTCGATGAACAATTCCTTTGGCGTGCGCGGCATCGAGCGCGTCGGCCACGTCGATCGCAACGGTCAGTACGGTTTCAAGAGCCGTGGGCCGACCGGCAATCACGTGCTTCAGGGTCTTGCCTTCCAGACATTCCATGGCGATGAAAGTTTTGCCATTTTCCGAGCCGATGTCGTAAATCGTGCAAATGTTCGGATGATTCAACGCCGAGGCAGCCTGCGCTTCACGCTGAAAGCGTGCTAAGGCGTGCGAATCTTTGGCCACGTCAGCTGGAAGGAATTTAAGAGCAACGAAGCGCCGGAGGCGAGTGTCTTCAGCCTTATAGACGACCCCCTGGCCGCCACCGCCAAGTTTCTCGAAGATGCGATAGTGGGAGACGGTCTGCCCGATGAGTGATTGGGAGTCCGCCATCTAACGCCAATCTTAGGTTGGAGCTGTAAAGTAAGTCAACGCAGCGGCGCCTGACGGTAGCGGACACCGAAAACGTTTACTTCCACTAGCCGAACGGTTTTTCCAGAGACCGGGCGAAACCGGGCGTTAGGAGTTGGGCCGGGCCGTCCAGGGTGATGGCCATATCGTCTTCGCAACGCATACCGAATTCGTTGGGGACGTAGATACCCGGTTCGTTAGAGAAGGTCATGCTAGGTTCGAGGATGGTTTTGCTGCCGTGGACCAAATAGGGGTGCTCGTGTTCATCGAGGCCCAAGCCGTGACCGAGGCGGTGGGTGAAGTATTTATAGCCGGGACCATAGCCAGCATCGACGATGACTTTGCGCGCGGCGTCGTCGACGGTGCCGGAGAGGCGGCCGGCGCGGGCGGCGTCGAGCGCGGCATCTTGAGCGCGGCGCACGATTTCAAATGCCTGAAGGATTTTTTCGCTGGGCTTGCCGAAGATGCTGGTGCGGGTGACGTCGGAGGGATAGTCCTCGACCAGGCACTCGCCGTCGATCAGGACAGCGTCGCCCTCTTTCAATTTTTGGGGCTTTAGCGTGCCATGGGGAAGCGCGGCTGACGCGCCCAGGAGCACCAGTGCGCCACCACGCAAATCCATTTTGGCGAAGCCGCGGGTGATCAGCGAGCCGATGTCGTCCTGCGACATGCCTTCTTTGAGTGAGGCCAAGGCGGCGCGGAACACGTCGAAGGTGGCGGAGCAGGCCAGGCGCATGAGTTCGAGTTCGTGGGGGGACTTGCGGGCGCGACAAGCGATGGTGACGCGATCGGCGGAGACATATTGAAAGCCAGGCGCGGCGTCACGGAAGTGATCGTAAAAAGTGAAGGCGGTAGCTTCTTCGATGCCGATGACGCCGGTGCGAATGCCGCGTTCGGCCAGCGCTGCCACAGCGACTTTGGTGGGGTTTTCGTCTTCCTGCCAGATGCGAACGTCGACGGGGAGTTTGAGCTTTTCGCGGAGGCGGCCTTCTTCGAAGGCGGGAACGACGAGAATTGGTTGGCCGGAGCGCGGGATGATCAGCCCGAGGAGGCGCTCGCTGATGCTCCAACGCACGCCAGTGAAGTAGTAGAACGAGGTGCCTTGGGCCATGAACAGGGCGTCGTACTTCAAGTCGGCCGGCAGCGGGCCGTTCGATCTTGGCAACTCGGTCATGAGGTTCTGCGCTTCGGCGATGCGCTCGGCGAATTCGGCGACGGTGATGGGACGAATTTTCGCGCCGAGTGGAGTCAGGGAGGAAAAGGCGGGAGGGAGCGATTCGGGAGGTTGCTGCTCTTGCTGCGGGACTTCAAGTGACCGCGGCATCGGCATCGCGGCCATTGAGGTTGCGGCGGTAGCGCGCAGAAATTCCCGCCGGGTGTGAACAGATGGTATTCGCATGGGGGTGATATTCTTCGAGAGGCCTGGCAGGTTGTCAAGGAAGATGACGACGGCGGTGGGTCTTACCCTCTAAACAGAGGGACTTCAGCACCGGCTTAGCGACGACCATGAAATCGGACGTGATTTATTTGGTTTGCTCCAGGATACAAACTGAGGGAACGGAAAATTCAGGATTCCATTTTTATGGCTAGGAGGTTCTTGCCTTGGACTTGGATCAGGATGCCCAGCGGGGGACGCAGGTCGGAGCCTTGTACTACGGCGCCGCGGACCCAGACATTGCCGAGAACATTCATTCTTTTCAGCGGATCGAAGAGACTGCGGGTGCAAGGATTGCCGACCATGGGATGACCGGAGGCGTATCCGTAGTCATGTCTGAGCTTGGCGAGATCGGTGACGTATTCGAACTGGCAGCGGCCGTAGGGCGCTTTCATGGCGATGGCCCAGTAGGTGTCGGACTGGTACGTCGCTCCCCCGGGCAGGTGGATGAGGAGAGCGGGGATCTCTTCGCCGGTGGAGCGATTTACGAAGAAGAAATCGCGCGAGGACCAGGGCTTTTCCATGTCCCTGATAGTGGCCACGCCGGGAGCGGTGCTGGTGGAGCGCGGGTAGGAGTCAGAAGGGTCGGTGGGTGACGGCGAAAGGTCCGATGGGGGAGAAGCCGCCGCAGAAACTGCAGGAACCGGAGCCGCCTTCGACTTGAGCAAGAAGTGCGAGCCCAACAGACACACAAGCACAACGCCCGCCGCGCCAACCATCACGCGTAGTACGCGATTTTGCGAAGGACGCCGGACACCGGGGCCGGAAACACCCGGAATCTGGGGCATCTCGGCTTTGAAACGTTCGGATGGAACAGGATTTGCCATCAAAGTGCTTAACTGCGCCGGCCGCCAGCCAATTTCAGCGAACGGAATCAGCGCAGGACCGGATCTGGTCCTCCAAGTGCGATTGTAGGCTGGGGTACAGGTGGGAGCAATCGCAGTGCAACGATTAGGTTCCGAACTGATAACTTCAAGTTGTAGGTGCGGCGCGGAAAGGGGCTAGGAACGGAAGCTTTGGGAGCCCTTCGGGCCACGCCTGAGGGTAAACCTTTCGCGCAAAAACCCGTGTGGTTTCGGCGAAAGCTGGGTTCGATTGGCGTGTTGTAGAAATGAATACACAAAGCTTTGCCAAGCTTGTCTCGGCCAAGCTGTGAGCCTAGTGTAATAACAACAAATTATGCGATGAGTGCAGAGAGTCGGCTCATTCAAGAACGACAACTATGAGCGGCGATACACGAGCTTCAGCCCGCGCATTTGTGCGCAGCCTGAATATTCTGTTGAAGTTTGCCCGGCTGTACGAGTTCGGGCACGCGCGCACCGCTGCCCAATTTGAAACTACCTGGAAAGAGCTTCGTTCGGCGCTGGATGAAAGCGCCGGAAGCGGGTTGCTATTGGGTGCGTCCGGAACGCAGATCCTGCTGGATGGGGTGCCTTTGGGGACCGCCGCCGGCGAACGCAGCTTCGCGAATCTGCTGATCACTTCCGGAATTGCCAGCATCCATTTTGCCCCGTCGCTGCCGCAAGCTCAATTCGCGCGGTTCGTGCGCGCGTTTCCGAGCGGAAATGCCAAGCCGTTGGCGTTGGCAGAGCAATTGAAGTCGGCGCTTTCCGGCGATCACAGCATCAAGATCAACGAAATTCGCTACGTGGCTGAGGACTCGTCGGTGGCCGGCATCAAGGTGGCGGCGCAACTGACGGCTAAGGTGTTGGGAGCGCAGGGCGACAAATTTAGGGACTTTCTGGACGACCCTAACAAGTTGCTGCAAATGATTCTGGCGGCGGAAAGCAATCGCGGACCGGGGGGTGGTGGTCCGGGGGCGGGTTCTGGATCGGGCAGTGGGGGGCTAGCGGGCGGCGGAAGTCTCTGGGAAGGTAGCGGAGGAGCGCCGACGGGTGGCGGCGGGCTGTCTGGAACCGGCAGCGGGATCCCGAGAGTGCCGGTAGGGGCCGGCGGGTCCGGAGATCCGGGAGCTGGAAGGGCAGCGGGTGGGGGGGTTGAAGGTAAGTGGTTGACGGCTTCGGCACTGCTGCGTGCCAGCATGGGAACGAGTACGGAAGCCGGAGCACCTGGAGCACTTGGCGGACCTGGAGGTCCGGGTGGTTTCGGGGGACCCGGAGGCCAAGGGGAGTTTGGGGTAGCAGAGGAGGATATCCGATCGATGCTGGGCCTTTTCGCGCAATTGGGAAGGACGCGGAAGGATCCCGAGTCGCGTATGGAGGTTCCTACTTTTCAGTCGCGTTTGAGCGCGTTGCCGGTGCGTGCGCAATACACTTTGCAGCAAGCGTTGGCCGGGCTGGCGGCGCAAGCTCCCAGCGAAGGCGCCGACAAGCCGATGCTATTGAAATTGGCCGAGCATGTGGCCATTCGTTTTGCGCTGGATAGCTACGAGCGAGGCGAACTGCGGGTCAACGCGGTGCGGCAATTGCTGGACCGTATGAACGCGGAGATCGAAGGGCTACGAAAGATTCTGGGCAGCCAGGAACAGATGATGGCCAGCGCGGGACTGCAGGTGCAGTCGTACACAGAGCTGCTGGATCAGGAATTCTGGGAACAGGTACCTGACGAAAATAAGAAGGAAGTGCTGACCTCGGATGAGGCTTGGTGCGTGCCCCCGCGCAATGTCAAAGCGTACCTGGAAGATATGCTGCGGCGCGGCGAGCTGAAAACCGTAAACGAAATTCTGATTAAATACGCCGCGTGCGCAGGGCTGGAGAATCCGGAAGCAAGACGAACGACGGCGATCGGGTTGTCCGACTTAGCGGAGTTGTATGGCAGCGGGGACGGCAGCGCGTTGATGGAAGGGATACGCCGCCTGGGGAATCAACTGGCGATCGAGCGCGAGCCCGAGCTACAAACGTTGATCAGTGCGGCATTTGTGCGGCTGAGTCAGGAGGCGGCGTCGAAGCGATGCTATCCGGCGATGCAGCAGGCGCTGGCTTCGCTGGACAGCGTCGAAGCGCAACGCCCCGGGGCTACCCAAAGCTTGCGGCCACGTATCGGGGCAGAAGAGCGCATGCCAGAATTCGTGGAAGAGGCTTTGCGCAGCGGGCAGATCGCCGACGGAATGATCGAAATTCTCGCACTGATGCCGAAGGCCACGCTGCACTATGTGACCAATCGCTTCGGCCATTGCGGGTTTCGCGAAGACTGCGAGCTGCTGGCAGAAATCGTTCGCGGGCTGGGCGAGGACGCGTCCATTCGGCTGCTGGAAACGTTACAGACCGCCCCGGCCTCCGAAGCAGCGGAAACGGTGGGGCTGCTAGCGCAACTGCTTCCGGACGCGGTAGCGAAAGTGCTGCCGGTGCGGCTGTCGCAATGGCCGCGCACCGCGCACGACCGGAGTGTGCGTCAGTTGTCGTCGGCGATGGCGGACTACCGGGTGCAGTTGCTGGTGGTTCTGTACGACGCCTTGGATGTACTGATTCGACCGCTGGCGCTGGATGAAATGGGAATGAGCGGTCACCCGCATTGCATACCGAAGTTGATGGAAGTGGCGCAGAACGAGGATGCCGACGGGTTTTGCAGGGTCAAGGCGATCGAAGCATTGGGACGACTGCGCGCCAGTGTTGCTGCGACATTCCTAAAGCAGGTGATGGACGCGCGCCAACTATGGCGCTTTACGTTCCCGGAAGAAATGCGAATCGCCGCAGCCCAGGCGCTGATGCGCATTGATGCAACGGCGGCATTGGAAAAATTGTCAGCGAGCGGTCTGGACCGGAAGGACCTAGTGCTGGAGCCGAGCGATGTGGAGCCGAATGCCCCGGTGATTCGCCAGCGGCGCTACGCGCGGGTGCGATTGTCGAAAAACCTGACCGCAACGACGACCAACTTGCGGGACAATATTCGGATTTCGATCCCGGAGATGAATCTGGGCGGAGGCGTAGGCGCCGGCGATCGTCACCTGGCGCCGGGTTCTCTGCTTTCTCTGAAAATCATGTGGGGAGTTCGAAACATCAAGGCGCAAGCAGTGGTTCGCGGAGCACGTCCCCAGGCCATGGCATTCGAATTCGTGGAAATTGATCTGGATGAGCGCAACCGGCTGCGCAAACTGCTGATGGAGCTGGGCGGGTTGCCGGTTTCAGCCCAGGTGACGAGCCGAGCACACCGTCGTGGCCGCGTGGCAATGCCGAAGAATTGAACGCAGAGCTCTGCGAAGCGGTTACCGCAAAGACTCGAGTTCGTTTTCGGTCAGAACACCCCTCCCAATGTTCCTGGTAACAATGCCAACGGGTCGTACCATCGACCAGGTTCCGAGGCCCAGGAACTGGTCAAACGGTGCATGGCAAGCTGGTCACATGGGACGTAGGTACCATTGCCGCTGCATTTTGCCCCTTCTAAAGTACTAGAGACAGTCCCGTCCTTAGACCCCAAACGGGACCCATCGAGATGAAAACGGCCGACCCCAAGATAACTTCCGGACGAGCATTTGTCCGGAGCTTGAATATTCTGCTGAAGTACGCACGCCTGTATGGGTACGATCACAGCCGAACCATCGAGCAATTGGAAATTGCCGAGCGGGAGCTGCGCGCGGCGATTCCGTCCGGCGATCGGGCAGGTTTACTGCTGGGCGCCACCGGCGCACAGCTGTTGCTGGATGGCGTGCCACTGGAAGGATCGCCGGCGGAAAGGCAGTTCGCGCAACTTCTCTCCGCCGCAGGTTTGGCCAGCGTGCAGTTCTTTCCGTCCGTCACCATGGAGGAGTTGTCGCGGTTTACGCGCGCTTTTCCAACTGGCAAAGCCAAGCCTTCCGAATTGGCTCAGCAACTAAAGACCACGTTGTCTGGAACCAAGGGCATTCGCGTCAACGAGATCTGTTTCATTGCGACCGACTCACGTTTACGGGACGCCAGCATGGCGGCGCAACTGGCAGCCGCGACGTTTGGTGAGGATCACGATCAGTTCACAAAGTGGCTGAACGATCCCCAAAAACTACTGGAATTAATTGCTGCGGCGCAGGGAGCCAAGAGCGGCGCGAATGGAAGTAACGCACTTGCGCCCGGGACATGGTCTACGGGGAGCGGATCCTCGGTAGGGATGTTGCGAACTTCGGGGATGGGCCTGCCGATGGCGGGAGAGTCGGTAGCTGCTAAAAATTTTGCGGGAACGGCCAATGAACAGGAAATTTACGGAATTCTGAGCGCGCTAACGAGTATTGGGCAGGTGGGCGTAGGGGGCGGCGGAGGCGTTGCGGCTGCCGGGGTCTTCCACGAGCAGATGTCGCAATTGCCGGGGCGTGCACAAGATACCTTGAAGGCCGCGATTGCCGAGCTGGCTTCGCGAGGTCCTGCCGCCAAGCCGGATGAATCCACGCTGGTGCAACTGGCGGAGCATCTGGCGATCCGGTTCGCTCTGGAGCGATACGAGACGGGTGAAGTCAAAGTGAACGCGGTTCGTCAAATGCTGGACCGCCTGAACCAGGAAATTGGCGCGCTGCGTAACATTTTGGGCGCTCATGAAGACAAGATGAGCGAAGCAGGCATGCTCGTCGAAAGTCATCGGGAGATTTTGGACCGGCAATTCTGGGCGGGAGTTCCAGAGACTGGTAAGCACACGGTTCTGATGTCCGAGGAAGCCTGGTGCATTCCGGCCCGAAACGTGCAATCGTACGTCGACGGATTGCTGGAAGAGGGCAATCTGGCGGACGCCGCCAGCGTGCTGCAGAATTACGCATCCTGCGCGATCAGCGACGAAGCAGACGCTCGAAGGAAAGCGGCGGTGGGGCTTTCCGATATGGCGGGGTTGTACGCCAAGGTCGATCCGAAGCTGCTGAGCGAAGCGCTGCGACATCTGGGACTTCGGCTGAGCGTTGAGCAGGACGGCGAACTACAAGGAATTGTCAGTTCGGCGTTTGTGCGGTTGAGCCAGGAGGCGGCGTCGAAGCGGTGTTTCCCGGCGATGGAACAGGCTCTTGACCTGATTGCGGGGGTGGAATCGCAACGACCCGGAATCGCGCGAGCGATGCGCGGCAAGATGGGCATCGAGGAGCGCGTGCCGGAGTTTGTGGAAGAAGCGCTGCGCGCGCGGCAAGTGGCGACCGGACTGACCGGCGTGTTGAAGCTCATGCCGCAAACGGCGATGGAGCAGCTGGCGTCGCGATTCAACCGCTGCAGCCTGCGAGAAGACGCGGATAACATTTCCGACCTGGCAACGGACCTCGGTGAGGAAGGCTTGCAATATCTGCGCGCAGCGGTACGGTCGGGGCCGGTTGCGGAAGCTGTAGAGATGGTGGGGCTACTCGCCAAACTGGACCCACGAGCCGTGGAAGTGTTTCTGCCGAACCGTTTGAAGGACTTTCCGCCGGGTGCGCAGGATCGCATCCTGCGGCAAATTTCGGCTAGCGGCGCCGAAAGCCGATGCAGGATTCTGTTGGAGCTGCTGGATCATGTAGATCCGATGGTGATGCCGCTGGCGATCGACGAGATTGGTGTTTGCGGCGAACGCGAGTCGCTAGGGCGACTACTGACCATTGTGGATGGGGATTTGCCAGCCGGCGCGGGTAATTACCTGCGAGTGAAGGCCGTGGAAGCGCTGGGACGCACTCCTGCTCCGGAAGCGGTGCTGACGGTGAAGCGCATTCTTCAGGCGAGAAAAGTCTTCGGCTGGCTGCATCCACATGAGCTGCGCATCGCGGCATTTCAGGCCCTCGAAAAATTGGATCCGGCGTGGGCCGTGGCGTTCCTACCCAAGAGCGGGTTGGCCCAAAACGATCTGGCTCTGGCGCCGCTGAGCGTGACCGCGAACAGCAAGTTTGTCCGGCCGCGCCGGCACGCTCGAGTACGGCTGAGCAAACCAGTCGTGGCCATGTGCACCAACCTGAAAGAAGCTTGCCGGCTGGACATCAAGACCGCGAGCTTGAGCGGCGGGGTGGCAACCATTAGTCGACATCTTGCGCCCGGGACTCGGGTGCAGCTGAAGATGCAGCTGGGATTGCGACATCTGCAGGCTACCGCACTGATGCGCGACTATCGTGCACAGGACATGGCGTTCGAAATCGTAGATATCAGTCTGGATGAACGCAGCCGGCTGCGCCGAATGTTGGCCGAGCACATGGTGCCGGCGGCCGAAGCCGGTAATAGGGAATCTCCGGACAATCGCATGTCGGATCCGGCAGATACGCCGGTCCCGCTGGTTTCCGCTACTAATTGATTTGCCTAGCCCCCGGGGTACCCCGCAGTGGAACCTCCAGCACTCACTTCCGCTCACCATGGGTGTCGCGCCTTGGCTCCGGCGCATCGAATAGATAGAATAAGAAGTTAACGCTTGGTGCAAAGTTGGCGTGGTCGGCCCTCGCGCGCAGGCGGATACCGTCAGGAAACGGCAAACCCTTCATGGAACCAGCGCAGATACTGGATCGCGTCGTTGCCAGATTTATCGGCACGAAGCACGAACGCGACGTAAAAAAGCTACAGCCACTGGTGGCGGCGATCAACGAGCGCGAAGCGGAGATCGAGGCGCTCAGCGACGAGGAGTTGAAGGCGCGCTTTCAGACCCTCAGGGAGCAGGTCCAGGAGCCGCTGAAGGACGATGATCCGGCTGATTCTGGCTTTCGCGAATTGATGCAGAAGGCTTTTGAGCCGGCGGTGGCGCCGGCGTTCGCTCTGGCACGTGAATCGGGACGCCGCTTCCTGAGCATGCGCCACTTCGATGTGCAGCTGATCGGCGGCATGGTGCTGCACGACGGCAAAATCGCGGAAATGAAGACCGGCGAGGGTAAGACGCTGGTGGCCACGCTGGCGGCAGCGCTGAATGCGCTGGCTGGACGGGGCGTGCACATCGTGACCGTGAACGACTATTTGGCGCGACGCGACGCGGAGTGGATGAGTCCGCTGTACCGCGGCCTGGGCCTTTCCGTCGGGGTGATTGTGCACGATCTAGATGACGTGCAGCGCCGCGCAGCGTACAACGCGGATATCACCTACGGGACCAACAACGAATTCGGCTTCGATTATTTGCGCGACAACATGAAGTACGACCTGGCGAGCTGCGTGCAGCGCGGTCATCACTTTGCGATTGTCGATGAAGTGGACTCGATTTTGATCGACGAGGCGCGCACGCCACTGATTATTTCGGGACCGTCGGAGGAATCCACCGACAAGTACTACAAGATCGACAAAATCATTCCGAAGTTGATTCAGGAAATCGACTACACCATTGACGAGAAGCACCGGCAAGCGACCCTGACCGAAGATGGCTTTGCCAAGTGCGAGCGTTTGCTGGGGCTAGCGAACCTATCGGATGCCGGGAACATCGAGTTCATGCACCACGTGTACCAGGCGTTGCGCGCGCATTCGTTGTACAAGCGAGACGTGGATTATGTGGTCAAGGACGGCGAGGTGATTATCGTCGACGAATTCACCGGGCGGCAGATGCCGGGACGCCGGTGGTCGGACGGGTTGCACCAGGCGGTTGAAGCGCGGGAAGGCGTGAAGATCGAGCGCGAAACGCAGACCTTCGCGACGATCACGTTTCAGAATTATTTCCGCATGTACAAGAAATTGTCGGGAATGACCGGAACGGCGGAGACCGAAGCGGCGGAATTCGGCAAGATTTATAACCTGGATGTGGTGGCGATACCCACGAATCGGACACTGATCCGCAAGGAATACCCGGACGTTGTTTATCGGACCGAACGCGAAAAATTTGAAGCGGTGGTGAACGGGATTCTGCAGGAAGACGATTCGTTGGCGAACGGCATCCGACATTTCCACCAGCGCGGCCAGCCCGTGCTGGTCGGCACCATTTCCATTGAGAAGTCCGAAGCCATTGCGGAAATTCTTAAAAAGGCGGGGATTCCGCACGAAGTGTTGAACGCCAAACAGCATGAACGGGAATCGCGGATTGTGGCGCAAGCGGGACGCAAGGGCGCGGTGACCGTGGCGACGAATATGGCCGGCCGTGGAACCGACATTCTATTGGGCGGAAATCCGGAGCAGATGACCCGCGATTATTTCTTGAAGAATCGGATCGCGATGCCGTACGCGGCCGCGCCCGCGGTGATTCCCGCGGACGGCGCAGCCGCGCAGCCCATCTCGCCGATGGTGCTGTTCCAGCACGAGGGAAAGATTTTTCAGGTGCCGGCGGATCAGTGGAAGCCGGTATACGAGCAGTTCGCTGGACAATGCAAATCGGAGCACGACGAAGTGGTGGCGCTGGGCGGATTGCATATTCTGGGAACGGAACGCCATGAAGCCCGACGTATCGATAACCAGTTGCGCGGCCGCGCGGGACGCCAGGGCGATCCCGGGTCGTCGCGATTCTTTTTGTCGCTAGAAGACGATTTGATGCGGATTTTCGGCGGGGAACGCGTGAAAGCGCTGATGTTCCGCCTGGGGATGACAGAAGGCGTGCCTATCGAGTCCGGGCTGATTTCCAGACGCATTGAGAATGCGCAGAAGTCCGTGGAAGCGCAGAATTTCGATGCGCGCAAACACCTGCTGGAATACGACGATGTGATGAACAAGCAGCGCGAGACGATTTATGGAATTCGACGCTCGGCGCTGGAAGGCAAGGATCAGCGGGACTATGTGTTGGGAATCGCGGAGGATTTGGCACGCGAATTGGTGGACACCTATTGCCCGCGAGAGCAGCATCCTGACCAGTGGAACGCGACGCAATTTCTTGCCGAGATGAACAGCCAGTTCGGGCTGGATGCGAAGGCGGCGGGAGCCGATCCTGGGACGCTGTCGCACGAGCAACTGTCGGATGCCGCGGCCGAGGCGGTGGTCGCGCGGTACGAGGAGCGAGAAAAGACATTCAGTCCGGAGCTGATGCGCTGGCTGGAACGGCGCATCATTCTCGACGTGGTGGATTCGCAGTGGAAGGACCATTTGTTGTCGCTCGACCATTTGAAGGAAGGGATCGGGCTGCGCGGCTACGGACAAAAGGATCCGCTGGTTGAGTTCAAAAAGGAAGCGTTTGTGTTGTTCGAAGATATGATGGCTCGCATCGATAACGAGACCATCCGGTATTTGTTTCATATTCAGGTGCAACAGGCGGAACGGCCGCCCGACGAGATGCAGCTGCGGCCGGAAGCGCAACAACCGGAATTGCAGGCGCAACGTGTGCCCGCTGTTGCGCAACCGCATGTTGGTCCCAGGGCGGCGGTTGCGAATGCCGCGACACGAGCGGGTGAACCCGCCCCAGTTTTGGCGGGTGCTGGCGCAGGAAGGCCGCAGCGTCTGCCGGAGGTAGCGCGGCAGTTGGAGCGTCGCCAGCAGCGACAGCAGGATTTGCAATATCAGGCGGGCGGAGCACCCGCCGAAGCGCCCAAGCCGGTTCGCGCCGGGGCAAAAGTGGGCCGCAATGACCCGTGCCCTTGCGGGTCCGGTAAAAAGTACAAGAAGTGTCACGGCACCGGTGCTTGATTGCAATTTTCTAGTTTCGCTGTGGCCCTCGGCGCTTGATCGATTCCGATATGCAGCGGTTTTGAATTTTTGGTTCCACACTAGCGAGGTTTTCACAAAATGCCACCAGGATCCGCACCACAGCAGATGCCGGAGCGCCAGCCGATTCCGGGAGTGAAAAACCTTGTCGCCATCGCCAGCGGAAAGGGCGGCGTTGGAAAAACCACGGTTGCCGTCAATCTGGCGCTGGCGCTCGCGCGGATGGGGAATAAAGTCGGCTTGCTGGATGCCGATGTGTACGGCCCCAACGTGCCGATCATGCTGGGGACTGTGCAGCAGCCGGAGGCCACCCCGGATAAGAGGATTTATCCGGTGGAAGTGCAGGGCATCACCATGATTTCGATGGGACTGCTGAGTCCGGGCGACAAGCCGATGATCTGGCGGGGACCGATGTTGCACAGCGTGATCACGCAGTTTCTTCGCAGTGTGATTTGGGGCGAGCTGGATTATTTATTGATCGATTTGCCGCCGGGGACCGGCGATGTGCAGCTCACGCTGATCCAGACAGTGGCGGTGACCGGCGCGGTGGTGGTAACCACACCTTCCACAGTGGCGCTTGCGGATGTGCGCAAGGCCATCGAGATGTTCCGGCAGGTGCACGTGGAAGTGCTGGGCGTGGTGGAAAACATGAGCACGTTTTCCTGTCCGCATTGCGCCAAGGCCATCGATATTTTTGGGCATGGCGAAGGCGCCCAGACGGCGCGGGATTACGGCGTTCCGGTGCTGGGCGAAATTGAGATCGATCCGCGGATTCGAATCGGTGGCGATACCGGGAAACCCGTCGCCGCACTGGGGGACGGCGGACCCGCGTCGGCCAGTTTATATGCGGCTGCGCGCGCTATGACGGCGCGGCTGGTCGAATTGGGTGGATCGACGGTGGGCCCGTCGGTGCAGATCGACTGAAATTCTTCCCGTGTCTTGGACTCTACCTGGCTAGTCACTGCGGTGGCTGGCTGCGCCTTCCTTGTCAGTTCTTGCAGCGGATGTTACTGTGACGGTACCGAGCCGGTGGCATTTCGGGATCGTACCATCACCTTTAAGTCTCGGCAAATACAAGGGATAGCATGATCCGCTCCTACCGTGGCCATCGGCCGCAGATTGCCGCATCGGCTTACATTGACCCCGCAGCTGTGATTATCGGCGACGTAGTGATTGGCCAGGATTCCAGCGTGTGGCCGTGCACAGTGGTACGCGGCGACGTGAATTATATCCGCATCGGAGCGCGGACCAATGTGCAGGATGGGTCGGTGCTGCACGTGATGCGCGACGAATATCCGCTGATTTTGGGGGATGACGTGACCGTGGGACATACCGTGACGCTGCACGGATGCCATATCGCGTCGCGATGCTTGATCGGGATGGGGTCGATTATTTTGAATGGGGTCACCATCGGCGAAGGCAGCATCGTTGCCGCCGGGACGCTCATTCTGGAGCGCACTATGGTCCCACCGGGCAGCCTCGTCGTCGGCCACCCTGGCAAGATCAAGCGTGCTCTAACGCCGATCGATCAGGCGGCTATCGATGCTTACGCTGGAAGATACGTTGAATACAAAAATATTTATCGCGAGGAGCCTGCGGAGTGAGTGAAGAGGCCCCAAGGGCTGCGGAGAAGCGTCGGAAGTTCCAGGCGATCCGAGGCACGCGCGATTTGCTGCCGCCGGATACTTCGGTGTGGAATCGCGTCGAGCAAGTTGCCCGCGAAGTGTTCGGTACTTTTGATTTTGGCGAAATCCGTCCTCCGATGTTCGAACCGACAGAGCTTTTTGCGCGATCCATTGGCGCCGAGTCGGATGTGGTTTCCAAGGAGATGTATTCCTTTGAGGACCGCGACGAGAGTTCCGTGAGCTTGCGGCCGGAGGCTACGGCCAGCGTTTGTCGGGCTTACATTGAGCATGGGATGCAGCAGTTGCCGCAGCCGGTGAAGCTTTATTACATGGGGCCGATGTTCCGGAGGGAGCGGCCGCAGAAGGGAAGATACCGGCAGTTTTATCAGATTGGGGCGGAGGTGCTGGGCGGAAGCGACGCGCCGGCAATTGATGCGGAATTGATCGAAATGCTGATGACTTTCTTCGCGAAGATCGAGCTGACTGCCGTGACACTGCACATCAATTCGATCGGGCACAACGCGCCGAACTGCCGTCCGGCATATGTGGAATTGCTGCGCAGCGAACTGTTCAAGGTGAAAGATCAATTGGGGGCCGACAGCCAGCGGCGGATTGAGACCAATCCTCTGCGAGTGCTGGACTCTAAGGTCGAGAGCGAGCAGGCATTGATCGCGAAGCTGCCACGCATTGGTGATCATTTGTGTGCCGAGTGCGCGGCGCATTACGCGGCCGTGAAGCACGAGTTGGAGCTGCGCGGGATCTTTTACACAGAAAATTGGCGACTAGTGCGTGGGCTGGACTACTACATGCGGACTACCTTCGAGATTATTGCGACGGGGCTGGGTTCGCAGAACGCGGTGTGTGGGGGCGGCCGCTATGACGGGCTGGTGGAGATTTTAGGCGGGCCGCCTACCAAGGGAATTGGATTTGCAATCGGGGAGGACCGGCTGATTTTGTCGCTACAAGAGAGCGGCAAGGGAGCGGCGGCACAAGGCTGCGATGTATATGTGGCTTGGATGGGCGAAAAAACCTACGCAACGGCGGTACGCGCGGCGCACGATCTGCGAAATGTGGGATTCGTCGTGGAACTTCCTCCGGTAGCCCAGAAATTCGGCAAAGCGCTAGGACAAGCCGATCGGCTCGGTGCCAAGTACGCCCTGATTTTGGGTGAAGATGAGGTTGCCGAAGGTTTGTGGACGCTGAAGGCGTTGTCCGACGGATCGCAGATTAGAGTGCCGGAACCTTCGTTGATTGAACATTTGAAGAAGGAGCACCAGCCGCGGCACGGAAGTTTTTAGTATTTGCGGACCGCAGGTGACGGTCCGGGATTTAGATTTAGAGAGATCGTGGTGGTTGAGGAGACGAAGACTTGCTGGACTTTCTGGGGAATTTGAAACGCACACATTATTGCGGGGCGCTGCGCTCCACGGATGTCGGTAGCGACGCGGTGGTGCTGGGCTGGGTGGCCAAGCGCCGCAACCTTGGCAATCTGCTCTTTCTCGATGTTCGCGACCGGACCGGCATTGTGCAGGCGGTTTTCAACAAGGAGACCCAGCCGGAGGCGCATTCGAAAGCGGAACAGGTTCGCAGCGAGTACGTGGTGGCGGTGGAAGGGCGGGTCGTAAAACGGCAGAAGCCGAATCCCGAGCTGGCCACCGGCGAAGTCGATCTGATTGCCACGAAGTTGCACATTTTGAACAACGCAAAGACTCCGCCGTTTCCGATTGAGGACGAGATCAATGCTACCGAGGAGACCCGGCTCCGCTTTCGATACCTGGACTTGCGCCGGCCCAAGCAGTATCGCAACCTGGCGCTGCGACATGCGATTCTGCTGGAAATTCGCAAAACCATGGACCATCTCGGCTTTATCGAGGTAGAGACACCCATGCTGACACGCTCGACTCCAGAGGGTGCGCGGGATTATCTGGTGCCGAGCCGCGTGCATAACGGGCAGTTTTATGCGCTTCCGCAATCGCCGCAAATCTTTAAGCAGATCTTGATGATCGGCGGGATGGACCGATATTTTCAGATCGTAAAATGTTTTCGAGATGAGGATATGCGGGCAGACCGCCAGCCGGAGTTCACTCAGCTGGACGTCGAAATGTCATTTCCGCGACAGGAGGATATTTTTGGGGTGATTGAGGCAGTGATGGTGCGGGCGTGCGCGGTCGCAGGTGTGAAGGCGGAAGCGCCATTCCCGCACATGCTGTATAAGGACGCGGTACGGAAATACGGTAGCGACAAGCCGGACTTGCGCTTTGGCATGGAACTGCACGAGGTCACCGAGTGCTTCGCGCCGGCGGCCCGGGAGAGGTTGCAGATCGAAGGGAATGTCTTTGCGTTTGCCGCGCCGGGAGCGGCGAGTTACTCGCGCAAACAACTGGACGAGCTAACCGAAAAGGCTAAGGCGGTGGGAGCGCGCGGGGCGTATTTCGTGAAGGTGGCGGCCGAAGGTATGACGTCGACGGTGGAGAAGCTGATCGGCGCGGAAAATGTGGCCAAGCTGGTGAACTTGACCGGTGCGAAGACCGGCGATTTGGTGGTAGCGGTTTCGGCGAGGACCGGGATTAAAGGTACGGAGGCAGCGGCGCTGGTCGCAGGCCAATTGCGATTGCAATTAGGAGAAGCCCTGGGCGTGATCGAGAAGTCGCGGTGGAAATTTCTGTGGCTGACGGGATTTCCGCTGTTCGAATGGAGTGAGTCGGACAATACCTGGGTGAGCGCACAGCACCCGTTTACAGGGATCGTGGACGAAGATTTGGAGAAACTGCAGTCGGCACCGTGGGAAGTTCGTTCGAAGGGATATGACCTGGTGCTGAACGGCGTGGAGCTGGGCTCGGGCAGCATTCGAATTCACCGCCAGGATATTCAGGAGCGGCTATTCAAAGCGCTGGGATTGAGCGAGGAGCAGTTGCGGCGCCGCTTCGGCTTTTTCCTGGATGCGCTGACCTATGGGACGCCACCACACGGAGGAATTGCCCTGGGACTGGATCGTGTGGTAATGCTGCTGGCCGGCGAGAAATCGATTCGAGAAGTGATTGCGTTCGCAAAGACCACGGCCGCGCAGGATTTGATGGCGGAATCGCCGTCAAGTGTGGATAGCGAGCAGCTGGACCAGTTGGGAATTTCAATCAAGGGTCAATGAGTAGAATACGGATATTGCCGGAGGCGGTGGCGAACCGAATCGCGGCGGGCGAGGTTGTGGAGCGGCCGGCGTCGGTGGTGAAGGAGTTGTTGGAGAACGCGCTGGACGCCGGTACGAAGACGATCCGCGTGGAAGTGGAAGCCGGCGGCAAGCGGCTGATTCGGGTAATCGACGATGGCCACGGCATGGCGCATGACGATGCGTTGCTGGCGTTCGAGCGGCACGCGACCAGCAAATTGCGGTCAGCGGACGATTTGATGTCGATCGCAACGCTGGGATTTCGCGGCGAGGCCATGCCTACGATTGCGGCGGTGTCGCGGTTGTTGTTGGAGACGCGTGCTGCGGAAGAGGTGGAAGGCACGCGAGTTGAATTTGCAGGCGGCAAACTGGTGAGCGTGAAGTCAGCGGGGCTGGCGGCGGGAACCACGGTGAGCGTTGCGGATTTATTTTATTGCGTGCCGGCGCGAAGAAAATTCTTGAAGTCAGAGACCACCGAGCTGGGACACATCGCTTCGCTGGTGACGCACTACGCGCTGGCGAATCCCGGAAAGCAGTTCGTGCTGACTACGCCGACGCAGCAGATTGTGGATTGCTCGCCGACCGAGCGGCTGGCGGATCGTGTTTATCAATTGTTTGGGCGACAGGCGTTGGATGAGCTGGTGGAAATTCCGACGGTGTCAGCTGGGTTTCGCGAGGCGATCACCGACCCAGAGCTGCAGTCGAGCGAACAGAGCGCCAGACTAAGCGTGTACGGATTCACCTCGCGGCCCGAAGTGCAGCGGCCCAATCGAAATGGGATCTATGTATTTGTGAATCGTCGGCTGGTGCGCGACCGGCTGATCCTGCACGCGATTCACGAGGCGTACCGGAATATTCTGCCGTCCAACGTTTTTCCGGCGACGCTCTTGTTCTTGGAAATGCCGTACGACGAAGTGGATGTGAATGTGCATCCTGCAAAAATCGAAGTGAGGTTCCGGCGTTCTCAGTTCGTGCACGATTTTACGCGAGAAACGATTCGGCAAGCGCTCATGGGCACGAGGCCAATCGCCAGCTTCGCGGCAGCGGCTGGGGCCGGGACGGCGACAGGTGCCGCGGCTCTGGCCGGCATGGCACACGCGAATATGGCGTCGGTCAACGGATTGGAAGCGGAAGCCTCGGCCGGTTCGCTCGTGCCGCGCGCAATGATTCCGGCGATGGAAGCGACCGGTTTGCGCTCCGACGTTCGATCCGATAGGGGATTTGATTTGACGACGGCGCCACTGCGGCCGGTGGAACAGCAATTCGCGTTTGAACCAAGCGTGCCGTTCGGCAAGGCGATTGGGAATGAGGAAACTGCGACCCCAAAATGGGCGACGAATTTTGCGGCCGATGCGCCGGCACGCTTGCCGCGTCCGGATGAGATTGCCGATCTGAAGCCGTTGGGGCAAGTGAGCTCGAGTTTTATCGTCGCGGTGAACGCAGAAGGCTTGTGGATCGTGGATCAGCACGTTGCACATGAGCGGGTGTTGTTCGAGCAGCACCTGGAAGCGCGACGGGCTGGCAAAGTGGAGAGCCAGCGGATGCTGATGCCAATGATCGTGGAGCTTTCGCCGCGGCAGCTAGTGATTTTCGAGAAGATCTCGGAAGAGCTTTCCGCGAATGGATTCGAAGTGGAGTTGATGGGGCCACGCAGCGTCGCGATTGAGGCGGTGCCAGCGGGTGTGGCGACGGGTGATGCCGAGCGATTGCTGACCGAAATACTGGACGGGATCGAGCGGGAAAATGCGGCCATTTCCATTGAAACACTACAAGCGAAAATTGCGGCATCGACGGCGTGCCACGCCGCAATCAAGGTGAATATGCCGCTCGATCATACCAAGATGGAATGGTTGCTGGCAGCGTTGGCGGAAACCGATTGTCCGATGAGCTGTCCGCACGGACGGCCGGTGGTGCTGCGGTATTCGGTGAAGGAAATTGAGAGGGCGTTTCAGAGGATCTGAGGAACTGATTGGTGACACTGGTGACTGAGCAACGAGGCGAGTAGGTTGGAGAGTGGCGAGAGAGCATGAGCGACACGCAGAAGACAGCGGCGATTTTTGGATTGGCGAATAAGCGGAGTATCGCGTGGGCGGTTGCGCAAAAGCTGCATGCGGCCGGCTGGCGATTGGCGATCACCTATCAGAATGAGCGGCTGGAGCAGGAGGCGCACGATCTGATTGGGGATTTGCCGGGCTCGGCGGGATTCATGTGCGATGTGGCTTCGGACCAGCAGATTGCGAAGCTGTTCGAAGAGTTGAATAGCAAGTATGGTGTGCTGCACGGAGTGGTACACAGCGTGGCCTTCGCGAATCCCGAGGATCTGAAGGGGACGTTTGTAAATACCTCGCGAGCAGGATTTCTGCTGGCGCTGGACGTTAGCGCCTATTCGCTGGTGGCGGTGTCGCGGGCGGCGGCACCGTTGATGACCGATGGCGGCGCGATTGTGACCATGACATATTTCGGGGCGGAAAAAGTAGTGCCGAAGTACAACGTGATGGGAGTGGCGAAGGCCGCGCTGGAAGCGAGTGTACGGTATTTGGCGAACGATCTGGGACCGAGCCGGATTCGGGTTAATGCAATTTCGGCGGGGCCCATCAAGACGCTGGCTGCGCGGGGCATTTCCGGGCTGAGCGAGATGCTCAAAGGACATGCGGACCGTGCACCGCTCAAGCGCAACGTGGATCCAGCCGAGGTCGGTGAAACCGCGGAGTTCCTGCTGTCCGATGGCGGTTCGGGCATCACCGGCGAAACACTGCACGTGGATTGCGGATACAACATCATGGGGTTCTAAGACAGCTTCCAACCACAAACTTCTGCATGGGCAAATTGACCATCGCGATTGACGGACCGGCAGGCTCCGGAAAAAGCAGCGTGGCGCGGCGTGTCGCGTGGGTGCTGGGCTACTTATATCTTGATAGTGGCGCGATGTATCGAGCGTTGGCTCTGAAAGCAGTGGACCGCAAAATCACTCCCGACAACGAAGCCCAATTAGTGGAATTAGCGCGAAAGACGCACATCGGGCTTTCGCCACCGACTCCCCGGCAAGAAAAAACGGGAACCAAGAACCGGGTATACCTCGACGGCGTGGAAGTGACCGACTCGATTCGAACGGCGGCGGTGGCGCAAGCGGCGTCGCAACTGGCAACCATCGCCGGAGTGCGACAGGTTCTGGTCGCCGAACAGCAGCGAGCTGGAGCCGGCGGCGGAGTGGTAATGGAGGGAAGGGACATCGGAACGGTGGTGTTTCCCCATGCGGAGCTGAAGATTTTTCTGGATGCGTGCCCGGAAGTGCGAGCGGAAAGGCGCCGGGCGGAACATGAAGAGAAGGGCGAAGCGACGAGCTTGGAGCAAGTCCTGGAAGAAGTGCGGGAACGGGACAAGCGCGACCGCGAGCGCAAAGTGTCGCCGCTGGTGCGCGCCGCCGACGCGGTGCTGGTGGACAATTCGGCAATGGATGCCGAGGAGACCGCGAGGCTGATTGTGCTCCTGGCGCGGGAGCGCGAAAAGGACCTGGGGAAAACTGCGGGGAGGGACGCTTGATGCGGCTGTGCTTGATGATCGGCCTGGGAATGGGAGCTGCGTTTTTTATCGCGCCGCTGATGATTTTGGGCCAGGGGACTGGCAGTAATGAACGCGCGGATGCGGGGCGCAAGTTTCGGGCGTATCTAGAATCCGACTGGAAGCGGTGGATGGAGGAATATCCGGAGGTTGCCACGCAAGTTGGCTTCCCAGGGCAAAACACACGCTGGGTGGATGACTCGCCTGGGGGAATCGAAAGCCGCAAGCGTCATCTGGCGGAGAGTATCTCTGAACTGAAACAATTTCAGCGAGAGAGCTTGCCGGAAAAAGAGAAGCTCAACTTCGATTTGTATGACCGATTGCTGGAGGAATCAGAGCAGGGCTTACAGTATGGCGACGACCCCATTCCTTTCCGGTTGGTAGTGCCACGCAATCTGTGGATGCCGATCAACCAGATGGAGGGCATTCAGCAGAACGCCCCGGACACGCTAACCACCACGCCGCACCGATCGGTTGCCGATTACGAGATCATTTTGCAGCGCATGCAAGCGCTGCCCGGGGCTGTGCAGCAAAACCTTCTGCTGCTGCAAGAGGGCCTGAAGCGCGGGTACACGCCGCCGAAAATCACGCTGCGCGATGTTGCGAAGCAGATTGCCGACTTGATACCGGCCGACCCACTTAAAAGCGCGTTACTGCAGGCCTTTACGGAATTTCCCGCGAGCGTGCCCGAAAGCGATCGCAAGCGGCTCACCGCTCGGGCTGAGAGTATTTACACCGCCAGCCTGGTCCCGGCGTTCCAGAAGTTGCATGACTATTTCAGCGCGACGTACGTGCCCGCTTGCCGCCAAACGATTGCCGCTACGGCGCTGCCCAGCGGAACAGCAGGATACCGCTTCCACGTAAGGTGGCAGACGACCACCACGCTGACGCCTGTTCAGATTCACGAGATCGGCTTGTCCGAGGTGAAGCGCATTCTCGCCGAGATGAATCAAGTGATCGCTTCCACGGGATTTAAGGGCAGCTTTCACGATTTCACTGAGTTTCTGCGGACCGATCCACGCTTTTATTACGACCAGCCCGAAGACCTGGTGGACGGTTACCGGGTGATCGCCAAGAAAATCGATCCGGAGCTGGCCCATGAAGTGGGAAAGTTGCCGAGGCTGACTTACGGAGTGTGTCCGGTGCCAGATTTCAAAGCGCCTTCACAGACGACCGCCTACTACCAGCAGGGTTCGCCGGCGGTAGGCCGTCCAGGCTGCTATTTCGTCAACACCTACAATTTGCATGCACGTCCGAAGTGGGAAATGGAAGCGCTGACTTTACATGAAGCCGTACCGGGTCATCACTTGCAGATCGCGCTGGCGCAGGAGTTGGATGATGTCCCGGAGTTTCGGAAGCAGGTGGGGTACTCGGCGTTCGTGGAAGGCTGGGCGCTGTATAGCGAAAGCCTTGGCGAGGAAGTAGGGCTGCTGAAGGACCCCTATTCGAAATTTGGACAACTGACGTATGAAATGTGGCGCGCGGTTCGGCTTGCGGTCGACACTGGAATCCACTCGATGGGCTGGACGCGTGAGCAATCCATTCAGTTCTTCAAGGACCATACCGGCAAAACCGATCAGGACATTACCGTCGAGGTGGACCGTTACATCGTGTGGCCGGGTCAGGCGCTGGCCTACAAGCTGGGTCAACTGCAAATTCGCCAGCTACGCGACGAGGCGGAGAAGAAGCTAGGCGCAAACTTCGATGTGCGTAAGTTTCACGACGCGGTGTTGGAGAGTGGGGCACTGCCGCTGGCAGAGTTGAAGTCGCAGGTGATGGCATGGCTCGAGGCCCAAGTTGCCCGTTGAAACCCAGCTGCTTTTCTGGCGCTACTCCCGGCGTACTTCCCAGCGGTGATCTCGACCCGACGGTTTGTCCGGCGGCCGTCCGGACCCACCTGGCTTGGTGTGGGACGCGACTGGATCTTCGTGCCGAATCCCGGGGTGACAAACTGTGTTGCTGAGCTCGGTTCAGGCCCGGAAAAGCCAGGGCAAGCAAACACCGCGCATTGCAATGATCCCCACTTCATTCTCTCCAGCCGGCATGACCGGGCGATCGGAACTTTATCCACGGGGGACGGCACGTCGTTCGGAAGCAGAACTCGTGGGACGCAGCGTTTGTGGCTGTGGGAGAGTCGCACGCGCTAAAACGACACGGGACGGGTTTTGGTTACGCTGGGGCGGACATCGATCCGAGGAACTCGCTGTTCGATTTGGTTTTGGTCAGGCGGCTGAGCAGTAGCTCCATCGCTTCCACGGTCGAGAGAGGGCTCAAGACTTTTCGCAGCACCCATACCCGACTCAACTCGTCGGGGGGAAGCAGCAGCTCGTCCTTACGGGTGCCGGAGCGCTGAATGTCGATGGCCGGGAAGACCCGCTTGTCGGAAAGCCGACGATCGAGATTGATTTCCATGTTACCGGTGCCTTTGAACTCCTCGAAGATGACGTCGTCCATGCGGCTGCCGGTGTCGATCAAAGCGGTGGCAATGATGGTGAGCGAGCCGCCTTCCTCGACGTGGCGGGCGGCGGCGAAAAAGCGCCGAGGGCGCTGCAAGGCGTTAGCGTCAATACCGCCGGAGAGAACTTTGCCGGAGGGCGGCGTGACAGCGTTGTAGGCGCGCGCGAGGCGGGTAACCGAGTCGAGAAGAACGACTACATCGCGCTTGTGCTCAACCAGGCGCTTGGCTTTTTCCAGGACCATTTCAGCAACTTGAATGTGACGCTGGGGGGCTTCATCAAAAGTAGAGCTGATGACTTCGCCCTTTACGGTGCGCTGCATGTCGGTGACTTCTTCGGGACGTTCGTCAATGAGCAGGACGATGAGCGCGACCTCGGGATGGTTCACGGTGATAGAATTAGCCATGGACTGCAGCATCATGGTTTTGCCGGTGCGCGGAGGAGCGACGATCAAGCCGCGCTGACCTTTGCCGACCGGGCAGAGCAGATCGAGCACCCGGCCGGTCATGTTGTCTTTGGTGGTTTCCATCTTCAAGCGCCCTTGGGGATAGAGCGGCGTCAAATTGTCGAAAAATATCTTGCTACGGGCGACTTCCGGATCCTCGAAGTTAACGGCTTCGACCTTGATAAGTGCGAAATAGCGCTCGCCATCTTTCGGGGGACGAACCTGGCCGGAGACGGTGTCGCCGGTACGTAGATCGAACTTGCGAATCTGCGAAGGCGAGACATAAATGTCGTCCGGCCCTGGCAGGTAGTTGTATTCGGGCGCACGGAGAAAGCCGAAACCATCCGGGAGGCATTCGAGAACGCCTTCGGAAAAGATCAAGCCGTTCTTCTCGGTCTGGGCACGGAGGATCTGAAAGATCAACTCCTGCTTGCGCATACCGCTGGCGCCGGGGATGTTGAGCTCCTTGGCGATTCTGGCCAAGTCAGTGATATTTTTTTCCTTGAGCTCGGCAAGGCTGATACTTATCTGGGTGTTTCCTTCAACGCTAGTTTCCTTCATATGTCCTTAACTCTTACTTTGGGTGAAATTTTCTGTGACGTATCCGGATTGCTTTACGAGGTGACGCACCGCACTGGCAGGGGAACAGCAACCAGCCAGGAAGGGCACAACGAACTTTACGACAACTAGGCAGCCACGGATCTAATGGAACTTAGCGACCGCGTGAGGTGCGACAACGGGGTTGCACCGGCGGAGCGGCCGAGGCAGAAACGGCGCTGCTTAGTTGGTCAAACTCTTATCTTTCTCTGTACCACCGACGAAAGGTTCCGCAACGGGCGTAACTGCGGTGTGCTCGAGCGGAACAATCAAGCGCTCTAGCGCAATCTGCAGCACTGCATCCATGGTCTCAACGAAGTGTACCGTGAGGCTTGAGAGGATTTCCTTGGGAATATCCGCCAGATCCTTCTCATTGTCCTTCGGAAGCAGCACGATACGCAAGCCCATTCGATGGGCCGCCAGAAGTTTCTCTTTGACTCCGCCGATGGGCAGAACCTTGCCGCGCAGGGTAATCTCCCCGGTCATAGCCAGATCACAGCGGACGGGAATTCGGGTGAGCGCGCTGACGATGGAAGCGCAAATGGTGATACCGGCCGACGGGCCGTCTTTGGGGATGGCGCCCTCAGGGACGTGCACATGGATATCGATATTGCGGTAGAAATCCTTAGGCAAGCCGAGGGTGGTGGAACGGGAGCGAATGTAGGCCATCGCGGCCTGCGCGGATTCCTGCATAACGTCGCCGAGCTTTCCGGTAAGCGTCAGGCGGCCTTTCCCCTCCATCAGGGTGGCTTCGGTGGTGAGCACGGTGCCGCCGACTTCGGTCCAGGCCAGACCGGTGGTCAGGCCGATCTCGTTGCACTTCTCCAACCAGAATTCGCGGTATTTCAGTACGCCCAGGAAGTCATTGACGTTGGTGGCAGTGAGCTCAGACTTGACCACCGCGGTGGGCCCTTCGGTGACCACTCTTCGCGCGGTTTTGCGGGCCACGTTCTGAATTTCGCGTTCGAGATTGCGGACACCCGCTTCGTGGGTGTAATGCCGAATGATATGGAGCAGGCCTTCGTCGGTAAAGGATAGATTGCCTTCCTTCAATCCCGTGGCTTCGCGAGCGCGCTTGACCAGGAAGCGTTTGGCAATTTCGAGTTTTTCCTGCTCGGTGTAGCCGGGAATGCGAAGAATCTCCATGCGGTCTTGCAGCGGTTGGGGAATGGTGTGCAACACGTTCGCGGTGCAGACAAACATGACCTTGGAGAGGTCATATTCTACGTCGAGATAGTGATCCGTGAAGGCATGGTTGAGCTCGGGGTCGAGAACTTCCATGAGTGCAGCGGACGGATCGCCGCGGAAATCGGTGGACATTTTATCGACTTCATCGAGGACGAAGATGGGGTTAATGGTACCGGCCTTCTTCATCATCTGAATAACCTGGCCGGGAAGTGCACCAATGTAGGTGCGGCGATGGCCGCGAATCTCCGCTTCATCGCGAACACCGCCAAGAGACACGCGTACGAACTTGCGACCGGTGGCATGTCCAATGGACATGGCCAGGGAGGTCTTGCCTACTCCCGGAGGCCCGACGAAGCAGAGGATGGAGCCTTTGGGGTTTTTGACCAGTTGGCGGACGGCGAGAAACTCCAGAATGCGTTCCTTGATTTTCTCCAGGCCGTAGTGCTCTTCGTTCAGGATTTTTTCGGCGGCCAGGATATCACGAATTTCCTTAGATCTTTTCTTCCAAGGAACCGCCAGGAGCCAGTCAAGATAATTGCGGCTGACCGTGGATTCGGCGGACATCGGAGGCATAAGCTCCAGACGCTTCAGTTCCTGGATGGCCTTCTCGTGAACATCCTTACTCATGCCCGCGACGTCGATCTTCTTCTTCAGCTCATCGATCTCGCTCTTTTCACCGCGGCCGAGTTCCTTCTGAATGGCCTTGAGCTTCTCGTTGAGGTAGTACTCTTTCTGAGCTCGTTCCATCTGCCGCTTGACGCGAGTATTTATGTTGCGGTCGACGTTAAGCTTTTCAAGTTCGATTTCGAGGATGTCGCCGATGCGGTTGAGGCGCTCCACCGGGTCGACGGTTTCCAGTAGGTCCTGTTTTTCATCAACGGGTAGCTGCAAGTTGGCGGCGATGGTGTCGGAGAGACGCGCCGGATCGTCCACCCGCGCTGCGGCGATCATGGTGTCGTAATTCAGACTCTGCGAAAGTTTGATGAACTGCTCGTACAGGCCGGTGATTTTTTGCACGGTCTGATCGACCTGCGGAGAGGGTTCGACGCGGGCATTCAACAGCCGAACGGTGGCGCGAAAAAAGCCTTCCTCGGTGGCGATGGAAAGGGCCCGAGCGCGTTCTACGCCTTCGACCAGCACTTTAATGTTGCCGTCAGGAAGCTTAACGCTCTGCACGATATTGGCGAGGGTACCGACCGCATAAATTTCCTCGGGCTTGGGGTCGTCGACGGAAGCGTCGTGCTGGGTTGACAGAAAAATCTTCTTGTCCCCAGCGAGAGCTTCCTCAAGGGCACGAACGCTGGCTTCCCGGCCGACAATGAACGGCGTCATCTGCTGCGGGAAGATAACCATATCGCGCACCGGCATCATGGGTACGCGTTTCATTTCCTGTTTTTCCCGAGTGAACATTAGGGCCCCTGAATTTCTGTAACCAACACAGGCCGTAGTGCTAGAAACGGCAGAAACGGTTTATCCGGCCTTTTCGAGCAAACTCCAATTAATTTCGCGGGTGCGGACCATGTCGCCGGTAACCAAAAAGTCGCGCACTTTGTGCTGCATCGGCAGGTGATACATCAACTCCAACATCAGATCTTCCAGGATCATGCGCAGGCCGCGAGCCCCAACCTTGCGCTGCAGAGCGAGTTCTGCGACGGTATCGAGAGCTTCGTCGGTGAAGCGCAGGCGAACCTTTTCGAATTCGAAGAGCCGCTGATACTGCTTCAGAAGCGCATTCTTGGGTTCGGTGAGGATACGAACCAGCGCGGACTTATCCAAGTCATTCATCACACCGGCAACTGGCAAACGACCCACGAACTCCGGGATCAAGCCGTAACGGATGAGGTCGCCAGGCTGCACGTGCTCGAGAACTTCGGTGTTGCGCTTCTGGGGAGTCGAAGGCAGGGCATCGGTATGAAATCCCAGGGCCCGGCGCCCGGCACGCTTCTCGATGATGCGTTCTAGACCAACAAAAGCGCCGCCGCAGATGAACAGAATGTTGGTGGTATCGACCGGCGTAAACTCCTGGTGCGGATGCTTGCGGCCGCCTTGCGGAGGAACATTGGCGACGGTGCCTTCCAAAATCTTGAGCAACGCTTGCTGCACACCCTCACCGGACACATCGCGGGTGATCGACGGATTTTCGTCTTTCTTCGCGATCTTGTCGATTTCGTCGATGTAGATGATGCCTTGCTGAGCCTTCTGCACGTCGCCGTCGGCGGCTTGCAGCAACTTGAGAATGATATTTTCGACGTCCTCGCCGACGTAGCCCGCTTCGGTCAACGTCGTGGCATCCACGATGGCGAAAGGGACGTCCAGCATTCGCGACAGAGTCTGAGCGAGAAGCGTCTTTCCGGTTCCGGTTGGACCAATGAGCAAAATGTTGGACTTACTGAGCTCGACGTCACCAGGCTGTTTGTTAAGAAAGATGCGCTTGTAGTGATTATAGACGGCGACCGCCAATTTCTTCTTGGTACGATCCTGCCCGATGACATATCCGTCCAGGAATTGCTTGATCTCAGGCGGGCGAGGCAAGCGGCGCGCCGGAGCGGTGGCCTGCTCGCGCTTTTCGTCTTCCAGAATGGTCTGGCAGACGCCGACGCACTCGTTGCAAATGTATGCGCGGGGGTAGTCCGAAGGCGAACTTATGAGCTTTTCAACCTGCTCCTGAGTCTTGTGGCAGAAGGAGCAGCGCAACGGCTCATCTGGGCTGAATTTTTTCACTGGTGAAAAGGCCCTCTTCTCCGCCTGTGGCGAAGTATGTATAAATCATTCTAGGCCGATCGCTCCGTTCGGCACAAAGAAAAACCGTTAGACCACTGCTAACCCTTTGGAACAAGCGCGCCTCTCGCGGATCCGGTAGGCACGCGCTTAGCGATGCTTGTAAATGATCTCGTCAATCATGCCGTAGTCCTTGGCTTGTTCGGGATTCATGATGAAATCGCGCTCGACATCCTTTTCGATGCGGTCCACGCTCTGTCCGCTGTGCTTGGCGAGCAGGGCATTGATCATGGTACGCATCCGGAGAATCTCCTTGGCGTGGAGATCGATGTCGGTAGCCTGCCCGCCAAGCCCGGACATCCACGGCTGGTGGATCAGGATGCGAGCGTTGGGCAGAGCGAAACGCTTCTTGGCCGCGCCGCCAGCCAGCAAAACGGCGGCGATGGAGGCGGCCTGGCCGACACAGGTGGTGACCACATCGGGCTTAACGAATTGCATGGTGTCGTAAATGGCGAAACCTGCGGTGATCGACCCGCCGGGAGAATTGATATACAGCTGAATGTCGCGCTCCGGGTCTTCCGCCTGCAGGAAAAGCATCTGAGCGGTGGCCAAATTGGCGACGTGGTCGTCGATCGGGGTACCGATAAAGATAATATGCTCTTTCAGCAAACGGGAGTAGATATCGTAAGCGCGCTCGCCGCGGCTAGTCTGCTCCACCACCATGGGTACAAGGGTCGTGGCGTAATAAGGAAAATCTTCAGGATTTTTCATGTGAGTGAGTGTGTCGCATTCCCGGACACGAAGGTTACTTTGTTTCAGACTCAGCAGCGGTTTCAGACCCTGCAGCGACGGTGCTGGTATGGGAGTTCTGGGCAAGCCAATCGAGAGTTTTGTCACTCCGCAGCTTCGCTTTAATCCTATCGAGCGCTCCCTGCTTTGTCAAACGAGCGCGGAAAGCCATTGCGGATTCGCCACTATGGCTGGCGAGGTGTTCGATTTCGTGCTCGATTTCCGGTTCGTTCACGTCGATATTTTCCGCGGAGGCAATGCGGTCGACGATCAATTCAGCCTTCACGTCGTCTGCGGCGCG